>ERZ1370068.10830-contig-9494_pt1 | contig 78786 bp, 102 predicted proteins | sample MGYA00561227_ERZ1370068 | MGnify/ENA primary metagenome ERZ1370068 (study PRJEB38410, sample SAMEA6850437) | metagenome | study: Metagenomic assessment of the ecological functions of the soil: analysis of the soil microbiota associated with the... | reverse complement strand
TACGTATTGGCTTTAGCTGCACCGTGGCGTAAGGCGGTGGTGTAAGACCATCAACGAGGAACCGGCGCTGCGCTGCAGACTGGTCGATTGCCGACGGATCGCGCAGGCCGTGCACGCACTGGCCAACTTGATCGCTGCACCGCACCGATGCCCGAGGAGCCGGAACTCGCGCTGCGACAAGGAAAGCTGCTGGCCTCGCGGTTGTTACCGTGGGCGCGCAGCGGTCATCTCACGGTGCCGCGCTGCGAACCGACTACGTCCTGGCGCCCACCGAACGCGGCGCGATCGACAACCTGCGTCTGATCGAGACGGACGTGCCGCCGCCGGACGAGGGCTACGTGCAGGTCCGGGTGGAGGCCGCGGGCCTCAACTTCCGGGATGTGCTCAACGTGCTCGGCCTCTACCCGGGCGACCCGGACCGATCGGCGGGGACTTCGCCGGCATCGTCACGCAGTTGGGTGAGCGGCGTCACCGGACTCGAGGTCGGCCAGCGCGTCTACGGCTTCATGCAGGGCGCATTCTCCAGCCGGTTCAATGTGCCGGCCAGTTGCTGGCGCCGGTGCCCGACGGGTGAGCGCGGTAGCGGCGGCCACCATTCCCGCTGCGGCGCTCACGGCCCGACTCGCGTTCGACTGGGCGCAGTTGCAGCCCGGTGATCGCGTGCTCATTCACGCCGCCAGCGGCGGCGTCGGGCTGGCCGCGATCCAGATGGCACAGCAGCGCGGCGCCATCGTCCTCGCGACCGCCAGCACCTACAAGCGCGCGACGCTGCGCAAGAATGGGTGTGAAGTACGTCTACGACTCGCGCACTACGGATTTCGCCGACGAGATCCTTGCCGGACACCGACGGTGCCGGCGTCGACGTGGTGCTCAACAGCCTGACCAACGAGGGATTCCTCGAAGCGACCGTGCGGGCCACCGCCCAGAACGGCCGTTTCGCCGAGATCGCCAAGCGCGACATCTGGACGCCGGAGCAGATGGCGGCGGCTCCGTCCCGATATCGCCTGCACGAGATCGTTGCGCTGGACGTGACGACCCTGCAGAACCCTGAGCACATCAAGCGTTTGCTGACCGAGGTGTCGGACGGGATGGCCAGCGGCGAGTGGACACCACTGCCCGCCGAGATCTACCCGCTGACGGAGGCCAGGGCCGCGTTCCGCCGCATGCAGCAAGCGCGGCACATCGGGAAGATCGTGCTGCAGATACCGAACCCGCTGCAGCCGCGAGGCGATCGGAGCTATCTGATCACCGGCGGACTCGGTGCGATCGGTCTGCACACGGCGTCGTATCTGGCCCAACTCGGGTGCCGGTGACATCGTGCTGACCAGCCGGCGCGCGCCCGATGCGGACGCACAACGGGCAATCGAAGACATCACCGAGCGCTACCGGTGCCGCATCCACACCTTCGCGGCCGATGTCGGCGACGAGTCCGAAGTCGCGAAGCTGCTGGACCGGATCCGTGCGGAGTTGCCGCCGCTCGCGGGGTGGCGCATTTGGCCGGCGTGCTCGACGATGCGCGCTGCTGTCGCAGCAGAGCCTGGAGCGATTCCGAACGACGTTGGCGCCCAAGGCGTTCGGTGCCTGCCACTTGACCGACTGACGAAGGACGACGACCTGGACTTCTTCATCGTGTCCTCCTCGGTGTCCAGCATGTTCGGTTCACCCGGCCAGGCCAACTACGCGACTGCCAATGCGCTGCTCGACGGCCTGGTCGCGCGAAAGAAGGGCGCAGGGCCTGCCGGCCACGGGCGTCAACTTCGGTCCCTGGGCCCAGGGTGGCATGGCCTCTTCGGAGGCCGCGCGCGCCAATCATCGGTGCGCAGGGCCTGGTTCCGCTGGAACCCTCGGCCGCGCTGAGCGCGCTCGCCGAGGTCGTCGCCAACGGAACCGGGCAGGCAACCGTCATCAAGGCCAACTGGCAGCGTGCCGCGAAGTTGCTGGGCAGTTCGCGCCCACCGATTCTCGACCTCGTGTTGCCGAGTGCCGTCGGGAGGTGACCGGTGACAGTGAGTTGCTTCGGCAGCTGCAGGAGATACCGGTGCCGCAGCGCGCCGGTTTCGTGACCGAATTCCTTCAGCGCGAAGTGCAGAACTTCCTGCGGCTCGCGCAACCGCCCGCCGCGTCCAGTCGGTTCCTGGACCTGGGTACGGATTCGCTGATGGCGATCGAACTCCGCAACCGGTTGCACAGTCAGTTCGGCGGCGCGTTCACGATCGACGCGACCGCGGTATTCGACTATCCGACCATCGGGGGCTCGCCGAGTATCTCGTGAGTCAGCTATGCTCCGAGCTTGACGCACAGCCGGGTGACGGAATCCGGTCGGTGCGTCCGGGCCTTCATAATGATTGAACGAAACAACATGTCCGGTAACGATTTCACGCGCGCACGACGAAAATCTTCACAGCGTTTGAGTGCGCCCGCCGATGAAAAGCTCGTCGTCGATGAAGCCAAGGTCGCCGGTGAAGCCAGGGCTGCTCGGGCGAGATACAGACAGGACGCCCGGCGGCCGCCGATCTCGCACCAGTCCAACCGGTCGATCCCCACCACGACGAGCGGCAAGATCAGGCGGGCCGCGTGCGTCGACCAGTACCGGCACCAGCAGTTCGTCCGGATTGGACGCTAGGCGAGCCCGCGCCGCCGCAACCTCGTCATGTGGATCACCATCCTGGTGATGGCCATCGCCGTCAGCCTTGAGCCGTTCCGGATCGGCATGACGGTGCTGATGCTGAACAGACCAAGACCGATGCTGCAGCTGCTCGCGTTCCTGTCCGGCGGTTTCGCGATGGGGACCACCGTCGGCCTGGTCGTGCTGTTCGCCCTTCGAGCCGGGCTGCTGGAGTCCGCGCACTTCACGCTGCCCAAGGTCCAGATCGTGATCGGCGTGCTAGGCCCTGCTCGGCTCGCGCCGTGGTGGCCGACGGACGGTCGCGGCCGGTTCGGCGCCGGGCTGCCCGGCGGCGAGGACAGTCAAGACGGGCGTCGACGCGGGTCCGGCACCGCTCAGGTCGCTCGCTGTGGGTCGCGGCGGTGGCGGGCCTCGGGATCGCGCTGCCGTCCGTCGACTACCTGGCGGCGCTGGCTGGTCATCCGTCGCTTCCGGCGCCGCGGCGATCGACGCAGGTCGGCGCGCTGCTGGCGTTCAACGTCGTCGGCCTTCGCGCTCGGTGGAGATTCCGCTGGTCGCCTATCTGGTGGCGCCGGAAGGACGCGAGCGTCGATGACCGCGCTCAACGACTGGATCCGGTCGCGTCGCCGCCGCGGCGTCGCCGCGCTGTGCTGGCCGGGGTCGGTGTGCTGCTTCGGGGATCGTGGGCTGTGATTCGGCAAGTACGCGGGAAACCCATCCTCTTTGATTACCAGCCCAGGGCGCGAACTGCGAGAGAGGACCACACCGTCAACGCAGAATCAACGCATGCGGGCGCTCCGCAGGCGCGCCAAACAAGCCGATGGCAGATCTCCGTCACCCACAGCCAGCATCGGCCCCTCCCAACCCATATCGAGGTAGTACTGGCGACGCCCGTCAGCGCCGATCACTGGAATCTGAGTACGCGGGCGCGGATATCCGGCGCCAATCAGCAAGAGGCGCAACGCTGTTTCTCGAGGCGACTCCGCACCAGCGTCGACGAGGTTGAGCGCAGCGCCGAGCTGACGCAGACCGCGTAGCCATGTGGGATGCTGGTGCGCCACCAAACCTGCCGCGAGTGCCTCGGTTGCCGATGAACGGCTACTGCTCCGGTTGACTCTGCACCCATGGTGCACAAGTATGAGTAACTCCAGCCCTGCGCGAGTCAACGGAAGGCGGTGTTCCTCTGGGCGGTGCTTGAACACGTCCGTTGAAGCGGTCGGTAGGCGCTGCGCAGCTCCTGCCCCGGCCATTCCGTGTGGGATGAGTTCGGCGGGCAAGAGTGGATCGAGCTGAAGATGCCGGACCACCGTGACGGACAGCCCGAACTGATAGGCGAAGTCCGTCGCGCCGACCGCCTCGGCGTCGATCTCGTCACGCACGCAGCGTAGTGAGCCTCCGCGCGTCGGCTGCCCAATCATCAAGGCTGAACAGCGATCTCACCGTCGCCGCGGGTGATGTCGGTCGCGGGCGTCGTGGAAATGAACACACTGCAGGTCCAGCACTGGCGCGCAGCGTCGGCAAGCGGTCCGGGTCGAGGTTGTCCGGGCGGATCCAAACGCCTTCCCGTAGTTCGGCGAGGTGCAGCGCCGTTGCGGCTTTGCGCAGCGCAAGCCGATCGGCCGCCGACCGAGCGTTCCAGCGAGACGACCGCCAGCTCCCACGTGCCATCCCACGGCCGAGCGCGGCTGTCGATCCGATGCCTCGTCGACACGTTGACGCTCGTTCGAGCAGGCCCCGCGAGCCGCGTAGGTGCCGCCGTCGCTGGTGAGTTCCCCGTTGGAGACCATGCGCCACAAGCACGTACGGGCCGGCGCCGTCGCTGATGCCGAACAGCGATGGGCCATCGCGACGAGTTCCCCGACCGTGCGAGGTGGCGCTGGTCGGCGCCGCCCGGAGCAACGCCGTCGCGAGCACGGATCGCGCAGCTCATGGACGCTCGCCGACCAAGTCGGCCACGTCGAGCTGCGTGACGCCGCCGGCACCCGATGCACTCGCAGCCAGCTCCGCGCCAGGCCGGGATGCACCCGGCGACGGTTTGTTCGCCGCGGCCGGGCCTCCCCACGCCGACCCGGCCGCATACGCCTGCACCGCGTGGCGGCGCGTCCAGCAGCGGCCGCATCGATGCGCCACGTCTCCTCGACGCCGTCCTCCCTGGCGAACTGAGCTGGAGTCGCCGCGCATCGCGTCGCTGAGCAGCCGCTCGTAGGGTTCCGGCGCCTCACCGAGTTCCTCGGCGAAGATCAGTGAGAGGTCGACGCGTGCGGGTGCGGTTCGCGCCGGGCTCTTGGCCTGGACGATCAGGTCGGTGCCTCGGGCTGGGATCGATGCGCAGCATGAGCTCGTCGGGATCAGGGCGTGAGCTGACGTGATCGCCAGCTGGGCGGCCGCTTGAAGATGACCCGTATCTCGGTGGCCCGCACCGGCGAGTGCCTTGCCTGCTCGCGGATGAAGAACGGCACGCCCGACCAGCGCCAGTTGTCGATCTCCAGCCGCAGCGCGGCGAAGGTCTCGGTCTGCGAATCCGGCTGCACCCCTTGGATGGAGCGGTACCCGTCGTACTGGCCGCGCACGTAGTGCGCGGGTCCGCCGACGGGATGGCGCGGAACACCTCTGCGCGCTTGTCGCGCAGCCCGTCGGCGTCGGCCGACGCTCGGCGGCTCGGCGGCGAACAACCCGATCAGCTGCAGCAGATGGTTCTGCACGACGTCACGCAGCGCCCCGACCGGGTCGTAGAAGCTGCCCCGGTCCTCGACGCCGAAGTTCTCGGCCATGGTGATCTGCACGCACTGGATCCGGTCGCGGTTCCACAGCGGCTCGAAGATCGCGTTGGCGAACCGCAGGAACATGATGTCCATCGCCGGTTCCTTGCCGAGGAAGTGGTCGATGCGGAAGATCTGCCACTCCTCCAGCACGCTGCGCAGCTGGTCGTTGAGCGCGCGGGCCGACGCCAGGTCGTGGCCGAACGGCTTTTCCACCACGACCCGGGCCCGCGTGAGCCAGGTTGGCGTGCGCCAGGCCCTCGACGACGCGGCCGAACAGCGACGGCGGGATCTCGAGATAGAAGACCGGGCGTGCGCTGTCCCTCGATCGCGCTGGCCACTCGCTCATAGGTCTCTCGCGTCGCCGCAAATCGCCCGAGACCATCGACAGGCGCTGCGCGAATCGCGTCGGAACACCTCTTCGTCGATGCGTTTCGCCTGCGTGCCCTCGATCGCGCTGGCGCGCGTGATCGCGCAGCGCCGCGTCCGACCACTCGTCGCGCGCGACGCCGACGATCGGGCAGTCAAGCAGCCGGCGGCGCTCCAGCCGGTACAGCGACCGGAACGTCATCTTCTTCGGCCAGATCGCCTGTGTGATGCCGAAGATCACCAGCACATCAGCGGGCGTGGTCGCCGGCGCGGTCACGACGGCTACTTCTTCTCGGCGTGGCCGCCGAATTTCGCTGCGCATCGCCGAGAGGACTCTGGCGGTGAATTCGCCCGAAGCTCCCGCGATCTGAAACCGCTCGAACAGCGATGCGGGTGATCACCGGCGCAGGAACACCTTCGTCGACCGCGGCCAGCACCGTCCAGCGGCCCTCCCGGAGTCCGACAACCCGGCCGGTGAAATCGTCGCGAGCTGCCGGTGAGTGCGCCAGCGCAGCGGCGATCAGGTCGACCAGCCACGACGACACCACTGACCCGCGCCGCCAGACTTCGGCCACCTCGCCGAGCGTCGATCGTCGTATTGGTAGGCCCAGGGTCGCGCAGCGGAGTGGTCTCGGCGTCGACTCGTGCGGTCGACGGTGCCGGCATTGGCGTGCTTGATGATGCTCAGGCCCTCGGCGATCGGCGGCCATCATGCCGTACTCGATCCCGTTGTGCACCATCTTCACGAAATGCCCTGCGCCGCTTCGGGCCGCAGTGCAGATAGCCCTGCTGCGCCGTGCCGTCGGCTCGCCTGCGGCCCGGGCGCGGGCTCGGCAGCCGGCGCCCGGCGCGAGCGTCTTGAAGATCGGGTCGAGCCGCGTCACGACCTCGGTCTCGCCGCCGATCATCAGGCAGTAGCCGCGCTCGAGTCCCCAGACGCCGCCGCTGGTGCCCGACGTCGACGTAGTGGATGCCCTTCGGCGCCAGCCGCGTTCGGCCCGGGTCGATGTCGTCGCGGTAGTACGAGTTTCCGCCGTCGATGACGGTGTCACCGGGCTCCAGCAGGTCCACCAGCTGATCCAGCGTCGCGTCCACGACGGCCGCCGGCAGCATCAGCCACACTGCCGCGGCTTGTCCAGCTTCTGCACGAACTCGCTCAAGGACGCCGCACCCGTCGCGCCCTCCGCCCGCAGGCTCTGCCACAGCTGTCGGCGTTCATGTCGTACACCACGCAGTGGTGGCCGTCGCGCATCAGTCGCCGCACCAGGTTGGCGCCCCATCCGGCCAAGTCCCACCATTCCCAATTGCATACGGTGTGTCGGTTGCCATAGTCCCTCAGCTTGGGCCACGATCGCTCGCCGGTAGCCGTGCACCCAGGTACCTGAGTAGTTCATCTCACAGAATCGTTGACGCGCGATCGTGGTGCAGTGTGATACTCGCACAGTATGAGCACTCCGACAAAGACGTCGGTCGCCGACGATGCGGAGATCGTTCGCCGCATCCTCGCGCACATCGACGCCGGCACGACCGATGAAGGTGACGCCTGGCGGGAGCCGGTCCAGAACTATTTGGACCCAATCCGATTCACCACATGAGCTCGAGACGCTGCGCTCGTATCCGAGCGTGTACCTGCCGTCCGCGGCGATCCCCAACCCTGGCGACCATGCCGAGCGCGTCAGCTTCGGCGTGCCGTTGTTCGCGGTCCGCGGCCGCGACGGCCGGGCGCGGGTGTTCCGCAACGCGTGCCGGCACCGCGGGATGGCCCTCGTCGAAGGCCCGGCTGTGCGCACGCGTTGGTGTGCCGCTATCACGGCTGGACCTATCGCCTCGACGGCTCGCTGTCGCACGTCCCCCACGCCGAGGCCTTCCCCGACCTGGACATGCCCACCCGCGGGACTGGTCGAGGTCGACAGCCGTGAGGTGGACGGCCTCATCGTCATCGGCCCGCTGCAGCCGCCGACGTCGGATTCATCGGCAGCAGCCGACGCCGCGATGGCGGCCCTGGCCGACGGCAGCCCGTGGCGCGACAAGCTGCTGCCGCGCCGACCGGCTGTTAGCTGTGAGACCCACTCTCGCGGCCGATGAACTGGAAGGTTCTCGTCGAGCAGTTCCTGGAGGGCTATCACATCCGCTCGACGCACAAGGACACCTTCTACCCGATCCAGTACGACGACCTCAACGTCGTCGAGGCGTTCGGACCGAACACTCGAATCACGTTCCCGTACCAAAACATTGAACGACTGCGTGACCGCCCTGAATCGACGTGGAACGTCGACCACCGCGTGACCTACGTGTATCACTCTGTTCCCGAACGTCATGTTCGCGACGTTCCCCAATCAGGTGCTGGTGATAACGATCGACCCGGTCGACATCGATCACACCACCGTCACGATCTACGCCATGGTCACGCCCGACGTCGCCGAAGCACGTGTCGGCCAACCCCGACGCTGCCGCGGGCGCGCGCAGCCTGCTCGACGACTGGTGGCGTGGAGGACAACGAGATGTCGGAAGGCGTGCAGCGCGGCCTGCACGCCGGCGCGAACGCCTTCTTGGAGTTCGGCACGCACGAAGCGCGATCGGGCGCTTCCACGCCACCTCGACGAGCGGCTGGCGTGCACCCGATGAGCGACTACGAGCATCTGATCTACGCAGCAGCGCGGGCCGGTCACGATCATCACGATCAACCGGCCCGGAGCGCATGAATGCCATTGGGCCGCAGACACATCGCGAGCTGATCGATGCCTGGGACCGCTTCCGCGCCGACGACACCGCACTGGTCGGCGTCCTCACCGGCGCGGGCGACGCAGCGTTCTGCGCCGGCGGTGATCTGAAGGCGGCATTCGCCGGGAGCTGGTCGACGCTCAGCGGCCGAGATCGCCGCCACGACCCGTGGCGAGCGACCGGGCGTGCTCGGCCCGTCGCGGTGGACCGACATCTACAAGCCCACCATCGCGGCCGTCAACGGCGTCGCCTACGCCGGCGGGCTCGAGTGGGCCTGCTGGACCGACATGGCGATCGCCGACGAGCACGCCACGCTTCGGCGTCGCCTGCCGACGCTGGAACATCGGGCTGGCCGACGGTGGCACGCAACGGCTCACCCGCATCCTCGGATATCGCCGCGCGATCGAACTGATCATCACCGGGCGGGTGATCGACGCCCGCGAAGCCGAACGGCATCGGCCTGGTCAACGAGGTCGTACCGAGCGGAACCTGCGTCGCAGCGGGCGTCGAGCTCGCCGAGACCATCGCCGCGCTCCCCAGCCCGCGCTGCGCACCGACCTCGGCAAGCCGCCCGCACCGGGCAGGGCCGACCGCTCGACGACGGCCTGCGCATCGAAGCGCAATGCTTCAACCGGTCTATCTTCGCGCCCGAAACCGTCCGAGGGCCTACGCCGATTCAACGAGCGCGACCACCCGGACCGTCGCGCAGACACCGCACCGGTCACGCCTCGGCCTCGCGCGCACGCTCTAAGCGAAAGCAACTTCGCAGGGAGCCGTCGTAGTGACGCGATGGCGGCCTGGAAACGACGACGAGCTCGTACTTTCGATCCGTCGCGAATCCCACGTTGTCTATCGGCCGAACTGGATACGACGGGGACACGCGTTCGAAGCGCGAGCAGCTGATGGCCCGTCATGGCGCGCAGATCAACAAGACATCGCGCAACACCGTCTTGTTCGCATGACGAACATCGGCACGACCCGCAGTTCGGTGGCTTTCCTGGTCGACGTGCTGGTCAACTCGCCGGGGAGCTCGACGAACAGCATCTCGGAGATAGGACTCGGCGAACGCAGCGGCCGGTTCGAGCAGAGAGGTGCGACGGCCCCATGACGGCCCGTCGCCGCTGTTGCAGCCCGACTTCAGCGTGGCCTTCACCCGGGTAGTTCCGCGACCTCGACACCCCGAAGATCCACGGCTACCAGCCCCGATGTCGGCTACCGCGTGTACACCGAGAAGGCCAATCGCAGATGTGCCGGCCTGCCGATGCACTGATCGGAAATGGTCACCGGCCGCTGCCCGCCAGAATCGCCGGAGCCGGCCCGCTCCGCGTAGCACCACCGCGACTCGGCGAGTTGAGCCGCATCCGCCGAGACGCCACCGGCGTCGGCCCGCGTCGGCTGAGACGGTTTGCTCGGTGGCAAATCCAAGCATCTCCAGTGGTGATGCGGGTCGCACAAGCGTCCGAGTTGCTGCAGGCCGCCGAGCTTCCGCGGCGCGCTGCGGATCAGCGCGCACGACCATCGTACCGCGGTAATTGCCAGGCAAAACGGCAGGCTTCGCCACGATGTCCACCAAACTGAATCCGTTGGCGGTCAGCCGGCTGCGACGCGAGGATCCGGGACAATGAATCCGAACGCCGGCAACTTGACGACATGATCAGGAGGCCATCGACCGTCGGTTCCTCATCGCAATGGAACAGCCGGCGGTAGCGCGGGAGCCTCTCGAGCTCACTTTTGGCGTTGCGCTCAACCAGCAACGGGATGAAGTCGCGCAGTGGTCTGCCGTCGAATCTGGCGTGCGTTTCGAGTGACCACGCTTGCCACGGTGGACTGCGAAATTGCGGGGTAACGATCGGTCAGACTGCACCACCAGCTGCTCGATGACCGTCTGCTGCGTGCTCGCTCAACTCGATCACTCCACGGAGTTTACGACCCATGTTCACCCGGTGGTCAGCTCAGGCGCTCATCAACCGCCCCGGCGGCGTGAACTGGCTCTGGCGTGACCACTGGCGCCCTGCGGGTCGCGGATCAGCGCGGTCTTGGTCCACTCGGTGTCGTCCGACGAAATCACCACGGCGCCATGAAGCCTTTCAGCCGTCGCCGTTGACTCGTCGCGTGACGCGACCGTCAAGGTGACGCGCCAGTGATCGTGGCCATTTTCCAGCGTGGTGCCAGCCAGCCGCTGGCGTCGGCGAAGCCCGGCGGGGCGGAGATGCCCTCCTGTCGTTCGTGGATTCAGGGTCGACGGTGGCGGCGAGATGGTCGCCGTAGCCGGGCCGCCGGATCATCGTCGCGAAGCCGATGTCGTCGAACTCCCAACCGAAGAGCGGTGCATAGAACCCGATGGCAGTGGCCGCGTCGCCGGTGTGCAGATCGCTGAAGTTCCAGCTGCCGGGCGCGTTGGTGAGTTGGGCTCCCAGCCGTCGTCGCGGCTGCCACAGGCGGAAGCGTGCACCCGTGGATCGACACACGCCGCCAACCGTCCACCCGGCCCCGCGTCTACCGGTTCGAGCGTGACGCTGCCACCGGCCGCCCGCACAGCGGCCGCCGCCTCATCGGCGTCGTTCACCGCGATGTAGGTGTTCCACTCAATCGGTGCATCGCCCTGCGGCTGGCCGATCGCCGCCACGACGGCACCGTCGAGGGACGCGATCAGATACGTGCCGGGAGCGTCGGCAGGCACGGCGTCGGTGAACGTCCAGCCGAACAGGCCGGCGTAGAAGTGACGGGCGGCGTCCACGTCGGGTTGTTCAGGTGTCAACCCAGCGGTGACCCCTGCGGGATAGCTGCGTTCGTCGGTCATTGGCGTCGACTTTCCTTTATTTCCAGAAGTGATGCGAACTATTGTGATGTCGTCATATGTTGATATGCGTCCGTGCTAACGAACTCTGCTCCCACCCTCTCAGGTGGTCAGAGCAACAGAGGAGTTGATCTGCGATGCGAGTATCAGAGGCCAAGGCCGGTTCGGGTTGTAACTGCCATTGCAATGCCTGCGACAGCGGCCATCACTGCGGTAACCCGCCGAACTGCAACATCAGAAGGTAGCCACTAGCGCGAGAGCGCGCGCTTCGCCGGTTAACCCCGCGCCGCCCGGGGTATTTCTCTTGCGCAAATATGCGTGGGAGACGAGGCGATGAAGACGACAACCCCCAGGTACATGGCGGTGCAGGGCGCGGCGTTGCTGGTTGCCTGCGTCTTTCATGACTGGTCGGCCTGCTCGGCTTCATCCCAGGTGTGACGACCGACTACGGGCTGCTGCAATGGGCCGGGCACCACTCCGGCGCGAAGCTGTTCGGTGTGTTCGCGGTGTCGGGTGTGCACAACGTCGTGCACCTGGTATTCGGCGTCGTCGGCTTGATGCTCGCCCGCACCTATGCCGCGGCCCGGGCATACCTGCTCGGCGGCGGGCTCGCCTACCTCGCGCTCTGGCTGGCAGGAATCTTCATCGACCGACAGCAGCGCCAACTTTGCGCCCGTCAACGGTGCGGACCACTGGCTGCACTTCGGGCTCGGCGGCGGCCATGGTGGTGCTGGGCCTCACCCTCGCCGGTCAGCGCGACCCGACCAAGCGACGTCGGCGAGAGGAGTAGCGCGAAATGGGTTCCGCACGGTGCACGCGGGAAATGTTTGGCACCAGTCCGGCACGCTACGCGATCGACAGCGCGATGCCGTCGAGGATGTCGTGCTCGCTGACCACCAGCTCGTCGATGCCGGCCCGGCTGCCCAGCGCATCCGCGAGTTCCTCGACGATGATGGCGCCGCCGCCGATGACGTCGACGCGGCCCTCGTGCATCGGTCCCAGCGCGGCGCGCTGCTGACGCGTCATCGCGATCAACTCGTCGCACACCCGCAGCAGGTCAGCCGAACCCCACCCTGGACAGGTGGATCGCCGTCCGGGTCGTAGGTCGTCATCTGCTGCGCCAGCGCCGACAGCGTGGTCATGGTGCCTGCCACCCCGACCCAGGTGCGGGCCCGCTCGACGGGCACCACCCGCAGCGCCTCCCCAGCCGCTCGCGGACCACTTCGCGCGCGGCGGCGATCTCCACCGCCGTCGGCGGATCGGAATGCAGGCACCGCTCGGTCAGCCGCACGCACCCGATGTCGGCGGAGAAGCTCGCGTCGACGTCGCGCTCGCCCAGCACCACCTCGGTCGAACCGCCGCCGAGGTCGACGACCACGAAAGGCGCTGAGGCGGGGTCCAATTCGTCGACTGCGCCATGGAACGACAGCGCCGCTTCCTCGGTCGCCGGTGATCACCTCGGCCACCGCGCCCGGAACCGACCGCGCCGAGCACGTCGGCCGTCATCGCGAAGAACACGTCGCGATTGGCGGCGTCGCGGGTCGGCCGACGTCGCCACCATCCGCACCTTGGGCACCTCGAAGCTGCGCAGCAGCTCGGCGTAATCGGCCAGCGCCGCCTTCGTGCGCGCGAGCGCGTCCGGCGCGAACTGCCCTGTGGCGTCGACGCCCTGGCCCAACCGCACGATCCGCATCTCGCGGTGCACATCGCGCAACGCCGGCCGCCGTCGGACCTGATGTCGGCGATCAAGCAACCGGATCGAGTTGGTGCCGCAGTCGATCGCCGCCACTGCTCATGCCTGACTCCCGCTCGCTCCGATCCTCGCCGTTCGGCTGCGATCCTGCTCGCACTCGCCTTCGAGTTCACTCCACCTCCCATCCAGGATGCCTGCCATCGCCGGCTCGTCGGCCAGCACCGCCAGCGCCTCGTCGCCGAGCGGATTCACGCCGGGTCCCTTGGCCAGCGAATGCGCGATCAGCACGTGCAGACACTTCACCCGCTCGGGCATGCCGCCACCGGAGAACGTCGTGCCCAGTGACTCGATCGCGTCGCGCTCGGCCAGGTAGGACTCGTGCGCCTCGGCGGTAGGCGGCGGCCAGCTGCGGATCCTGTTGCAGCCGTTCGGTCATCTCGCGCATCAGGCCCGACGGACTCGAGCCGGCTGGCCGCCGCCGTCAGCACCGGATGCGTCAGGTAGTACAGCGTCGGAAACGGCGTTCCGTCAGGCAGTCTCGGCGCCGTCCTGACGACGCCGGGCTCGCCGTTCGGGCACCGGTACGCGATCTCGAGCACGCCGCGGGCTCGCGGCCGAGCTGCCGCGCGACGGCGTCGAGATCCGCACCGCTCAACCACCGGGAGGCGGCGCACCGGGCAGGAGCGGTGGCGAGGGGCGGCCGGTGGCGAGGCGCAGTCAGGCGCGATGGTCGGCGAAACACCATGCGGCGCATCGGCGATGGTGTGCCACAGCGACGTGTACCAGGGTTCGTCCGATCTGCGCTGTCGTCGGCTTCGCTGCCGGGTGCGCTCGGCACAGCCGCGTTCGCGAGGCAGCTGCACCTGGTACGGAATGTCGCCGGGCATCACGAAGCCGAGCCGCTCGCGTGCCTGCGCCGCAATGTAACACCGGGTCGGCGAGTTTGACCTTCTGCTGCTTCGAGGTCGGCGATCTGCGCGCGCAACTGCGCCTCGGTGCGCCTTCAGCTGCTTCATCTCGGTGCGCTGCGCGAAGTAGGTGCGCACCGGACCCGCGATGGTCAGGGTGAGCACGCACACCACCGCGGCGAGGATCGCCGCGCGGCGAGCCGCCGATCCGAACCGTTGCTCGGACTGCTGCTCTGCGCGACGCGACGATCGACTGGATCGTCCGTGAAGTCGCGCTGCTCAGTTGGCGCAGCTCGGGCGCGGACGCGTCTCGGTGCGCGCGCGGCTGGCAGCGACTGCGCGAGCCGCGGTCCGGCCTCCCCGACTTACCCGGTCGGGAGGCCGGGGACCGCCGCTTCGGATCGGGCCGTTTCGCCTCGGGCACGGGCTATTATGCCCGCTCTCGCCGGCTACGTCGAGAACCGCGGGAAGGCCAGGTCGCCGGCGTAGCGGGCGGCGTCGCCGAGCGTTTCCTCGATCCGCAGCAGCTGGTTGTACTTGCGCGACCCGCTCGCTGCGGGCCGGCGCACCGGTCTTGATCTGGCCGCTGCCGACCGCGACCGCGAGGTCGGCGATCGTGGTGTCCTCGGTCTCGCCGCTGCGGTGGCTCATCATCGTGCGGTAGCCGCTGTTGTGCGCCAGCGCGACCGCGTCCAGCGTCTCGGTCAGCGTGCCGATCTGGTTGACCTTCACCAGCAGCGCGTTGGCCGCGCCCTGCTCGATGCCCTCCTCGAGCCGCTCGGGGTTGGTGACGAACAGGTCGTCGCCGACGATCTGGACGCGGTCGCCGATGCGCCGTCGGTCAGCGCCACCCAGCCGTCCCAGTCGTCCTCGGACAGCGGGTCCTCGATCGAGACCAGCGGGTAGGAGTCGATCAGGCTCGGCGTAGAACTGCGATCATCTGCTCGGCGGTGCGGGTCTCCTTCTCGAAGCTGTAACCCGTTCCGTCGGTGAAGAATTCGGTGGCCGCGACGTCGAGCGCCAGCGCGACGTCGGTGCCCGGCTGTGAAGCCCGCCGCCTCGATCGCCGTCAGGATCAGGTCGAGCGCGGCCTTGGTGCCTGCCACGTCGGGCGCGAACCCGCCCTCGTCGCCCAGACCGGTGGCCAGGCCCTGCTTCTTCAGCACCGACTTCAGCGAGTGGTAGACCTCGGCGCCCCAGCGCAGCGCCTCGCTGAAGCTCGGCGCACCGATCGGCGCGACCATGAACTCCTGGACGTCGACGCCGGTGTCGGCGTGCGCGCCGCCGTTGAGGATGTTCATCATCGGCACCGGCAGGATGTGCGCGTTGGGCCCGCCGACGTAGCGGAACAGCGGCAGCCCGGCCGACTCGCGCCGCGGCCTTGGCCACCGCCAGCGACACGCCGAGCATCGCGTTGGCGCCCAGCCGGGACTTGTCCGGCGTGCCGTCGAGGTCGAGCAGCGCCTGGTCGACCAGCCGCTGGTCGTCGGCGCTCAAGCCGATGACGGCGGGCGCGATCTCGTCGAGCACGGCCTGCGACGGCCTTCTCGCACGCCCTTGCCGCCGTAGCGGGCGCCGCCGTCGCGCAGCTCCACCGCCTCGTGCTCGCCGGTCGATGCGCCGGACGGCACCGCGGCTCGGGCGAACGTGCCGTCGATCGAGGGCCACCTCGACCTCGACCGTCGGGTTGCCACGGGAGTCGAGGATCTCGCGGGCTCCGACCTGCTCGATGATGGGCACTGGCTTCTCCTTGCGTCGGTCGGGTGCTGTCGATCGAGCATGAGCCTAGAGCGTGCCCACCGGTGACGGGCGCGCTTAGAGCGGGCGGCCGTCGGCGTAGGCCGTCGCCCAGTCCCGCACGGTGCGCGCGTACTGGTCGGAGTGGTTGTAGGCCCGCAACGCGTCCATCCAGCCCCGCGGCGTGGCCGAGGTCCTTGCCCCGCCAGCACAGATAGCCGGCCGCCGACAGCGCCGCGTCGTCGAAGTTGTCCGGGCTGACGATGCCGTCGTTGTTCGCGTCGACCCCGTACAGCCGCCACGTCTCCGGGATGAACTGCATCGGCCCCATGGCACGGTCCAGTGCCCGGGTCGCCGTCGATGTCACCGCCGGAATCGCTGTCGATGATCTCCAGGTTGCCCATCGGTGCCGTCGAGCCGGCACACCGCGGATCGGCGGCGTGACGTCGCCGTTCGGCGCGATGCGCGCGCCGCGATAGGTGCCGTGGTGGCTTTCCACCATGCCCGATGCCTGCCAGCGTCGTCCAGGCCAGGTGGCAGTCGGGGTTCTCCACCTCGGCGACACGCTGGCCGCGTAGGCGTACGCCTCGAGCGCGGCGACCGGCATGCCCAGCGCCGGTGCGCGTTCGGCCGCCCATTCATGCAGCTGGTCGGCGGGGCCTGCCCTTGGCGTGGGTGTCGATCTTGCGGCACCGGATCGCCCGCCGGCGGCGGCACACCTTCGGGAATCGGGATGCCCAGCTGCCACGAGCAGCTGGAAGCCATCAGCAGCGCTGTCGCGCCTATCACCGCGACAGCCCGCAGCCAACGCACTGGCGACACCGGACTCCCTCAACCCGCTTTGGTCGTTGCCCATCGTCCCATGCGTTCGGACGATCGACAACCGTGGCGGACATGTACCGTCCCACGCTCGCGCACTGATAAGGTGAGCCACACCTGCTTTGGTAAGCCAAGCTTAGTCATGCGGACATGGCGTAGCGAGGACAAGTCGATGACTGCTGGTACGGACACTGCGGTGTCAGCATTCAGGCCGCCGCGCCCAACATCACGCTCGCAGCTGTTCGGCAGCGGTTTGATCGGTCTGCGCGAGAGGCCTCGAGGCCGCGATCGTGGTCATGATTCTGGTGGCGTTCCTGGTCAAAGTCAGACCGCCGCGACGCCCTCAAGTGGGTGTGGCTGGGCGTCGCCGCAGCAATCGCGATGACCGATCGCGGTGTTCCTGGTAATCCAATTCGGCGAGAACACGATCTCCGGCCTGGCAGCGGAGGCCATCGCCGGTATTGCGTCGCTGGTCGCCGTCGCGATCGTCACGACGATGGTGCTCTGGATGAAGAGGCCGCCGCCGTCGATGTCCGGGGCAACTGCGCAGCGATATGGCACGCGCGCTTGAGACCGGTTCGATGGCCGATGTTCGCGCTGGCGTTCCTCGCCGTCGGCCGCGAAGGTGTCGAGACGCGCCCTGTTCATGGTCGGGTACGCCGAGGCGCAGACGGCATGGCCGCTGATCGGTCTGGTGATCGGCGTGCTCGGCCGCCGCGGCGATCGCGTACGGCATGTACGCCGGCGCGATGCGCATCAACCTGGCCAAGTTCTTCAAGTACACCGGCGTCTTCCTGATCGTCGTCGCCGCAGGAATCCTGTCCTACGGCATCGGCGCCCTGCAGACCGGTCGGCTGGCTGCCCGGCCTGAGCGCCGAAGGCGTTCGACATCAGTACGTGGTTCAACTGGTCGTCCTGGTACGGCGAGATCATTCAGGGCATCTTCAACATCACGCCCACGCCGACCGTGCTGCAGCTCGCGGCGTGGCTGGCCTACCTCGTCGTCGTGCTCGACGATCTTCCTGCGCCCGACGAAGGCGCCTGCGAAACCCGATCCGTCCCCACAACCGCCTACCCGAACCCGAAAGGTCGACCACGTGAACACCAGTTCGTCCATCGCCGTCGCCACCGCTGCTGCTGGCGGGTCTGGCACTGACGAGCTGCCAGGCCAAGGAGGCGGCGAAACCGCGCCGAACCGGCCAACGAGCGCCCCGCGGAGATCACCGTCGACCGCCTCCGACACCGCACTGCGAGCTGTCGGGCACCGAAGGCGACAACCGGCGCCAAGCACTTTCGTCATCACCAACAACGGCACCAAGGTGACGGAGTTCTACGTCTACGGCGAGGGCGAGCGGGTGATGGGCGAGGTGGAGAACATCTCCCCGGGTTGCAGCGCAAGCTGATCGTGCAGCTGGGTGAGCCCGGCACCTATCAGACAGCGTGCAAGCCGGGCATGGTTCGGCGACGGCATCCGCGGCGACTTCAAGGTCACCGGCGAGTCCGTCAAGATCGACGACCGAGGGCAAAGTTCAAAGAGGCCTCCGACAGCTACAAGCGCTACGTGAACAGCCAGACCGACGCGCTGATCGCGGCCACGCAGGTCTTCGTCGACGCCGTCAAGAAGGGTGATATCAACGCGGCCAAGGCGCAGTTCCCGATCGCCCGTACCTATTACGAGCGCATCGAGCCGGTGGCCGAGTCGTTCCCCAACGATCTCGACCCTCGCATCGACCTCCGTGAGGCCGACCTGGAGCCGGGTCAGAAGTGGACGGGCTTCCACCGGCTGGAGAAGGACCTGTGGGTGACCGGCCTGCAGCCCGACACCAACGCGATGGCCGACCAGCTGATGGCCGACGTCAAGGAACTCGACGCCGGCGTGAAGGCGCCCGACGTACAACGATCGACTCGACCCAGATCGCCGGTGGCGCACAGGGTCTGCTCGACGAGGATCTCGGCGAGCAAGATCACCGGCGAAGAGGACATCTTCAGCCACACCGACCTGTGGGACTTCAAGGCCAACGTCGAGGGCTCGCAGACGGCGGTCGCATCGGTGCGGCCGATCCTCGACGAGCGCAACGCCGACCTCGGCAAGAAGGTGGACCAGCGGTTCGCCGAGGTCGAGGCGCTGCTCGAGAAGTACCGTCAGGGCGACGGTTTCATCTCCTACGACAAGGTGACCGAGCCGCAGCGCCAGGAGCTGTCTCGCGCCATCGACGCGCTGTCCAAGGAAGTAAGCCAGGTGCAAGGTGTCATCGCTCCCACAGTGACCCGGAAACCCCTGCGGCAGAACCGGATCCGCCACGCGCCGGTATGTCCAGGCGCAAGCTGTTCGGCGCGGCGGGGGTGACCGCGGCGGTCGTCGGGCGGCAGGCGCGGGTGCCCTGGCCGGCCGGGCGTCGGCGGCCAGCACCGACCTTCGGCGGGCTGGACCAACCGGTTCCATTCCGCGGTGAGCGCCAGGCGGGCATCATCACGCCGCAGCAGGACCGGATGCACTTCGCCGCGTTCGACGTCACGACGGACAACCGCGACGACGTCATCGCCCTGCTCAAGCAGTGGACCGAGATGGCCGAGCGGATGACGCAGGGCGATGATGCGGTGCCGAACGGCGCTATCGGGGGCAATCCGTATGCGCCGCCGGATGATACGGGTGAGGCGCTGGGTCTGCCGGCGTCTGCGCTGACGCTGACCGATCGGGTTCGGTCCGTCGTTCTTCGAGAAGGACGGCAAGGACAGGTTCGGCATCGCCGACTCAGCGCCCGGCCGGCGCTCGCCGATCTGCCGAAGTTCACCAACGAGATCCTCGACCCCGCCCGCTGCGGTGGCGACATCTGCGTGCAGGCATGCGCGCACGACCCGCAGGTGGCCGTGCACGCCGTCCGCAACCTGGCCCGCGTCGGGTTCGGCACCGTCGCGGTGCGCTACTCGCAGCTGGGCTTCGGCCGGACGTCGTCGACGACGCGCGAACAGTCCACGCCCCGAAACATGCTCGGGTTCAAGGACGGAACCAACAACATCAAGGCCGAGGACACCGAGGCGCTGGACAAGAACGTCTGGGTGGCCGGGGGCGACGGGCCCGACTGGCTGACGGGCGGCACCTATCTGGTGACGCGGCGCGATTCGAAATCGCATCGAGGCGTGGGACCGCACAACACTGCTCGAGCAGGAGCGGGTGATCGGCAGGCAGAAGGGCAGCGGCGCACCCAACGGCTACGACGACGAGTTCGCGCCGGTGGACTTCGACATCAAGGACGCCAAGGGCACACCGCTGGTCGATGTCGACGCCCACATCCGGCTGGTGTCCACCCGATCATCTGCAGCGGGATCAAGATGCTGCGCCGCGGGTACAACTTCACCGACGGTTCCGACGGGTTCGGGCATCTGGATGCCGGGCTGTTCTTCATCGCGTTCGTGCGCAGCCCAGCGACGAACTTCATCCCGGTGCTGGCGCAGATGTCCGGCGACGCGCTCAACGAGTACATCTTCCACACGGGCACAGCGGTTTTCGCCTGCCCGCCGGGGCTGCGTGAGGGTGTGACTCGTCGGCCTACTGGGGTTCGACAGCTCTTCGGCTGACCGCCGCGTCGCCGAAACTGTAACCACGCGCAAAGCGCGCCGCGAATCTACGCTTGCACGCCGGGAGGTACCCCAGTTTCGGCGCTTACGCGGTGGACTTCTCCGCGGCCGTGTCGCTCTCGTCGGCTTCGGCTTCTTCTGGCTGAGCTGCGGCTTCCTCGGCAGGCTCGGCATCCTCGGCATCCTCGGTCGAGACGTCCTCTGGCGACGGCTCGGGAACTTCGACCGGGCCAGGCTCGGGCACCTCCACCGGCCCGGTTCGGGAACGTCGGCAGGCGTCGGCTCGGGAATCCGGTCCGGCGCAGGCTCGGTGTCCTCGCGGACGACGCCAGTATGCCCGCCACTCTCGTCGGAGATCTCACCGAGCGTCGCCACGTCGAGTTCCTCCGGCACGTCCTCACCACGGCGGTCCGCCGCGATCGCGTTCTCGACGCGGCGCACGGTGTCCATGAACTCCAAAACCGCTGACCGCAAAGCGTTCTCGGCGTCCACATCGCAGCAGACACGGTCACCGACGTGATGGCGTCCGGGATCAGGTCGGCGGGCAGCCCGCGACCGACTGACGCGCTCAATCACCTTCTGCGCCAACGCCAATGCGGGCTGGCCCGTCGGCACGTCATCCATCGACGAATTGCGGGACTTCGCCCGTTTTCCAAGGCCTTGCGCTCCTCCCACTGCGCGAGCTGCTCGTCCAGCGAGATCGGCTCACCGGCGAGCACGGCAGGCACCCGGTTGCCGAGCTTGCGCACCAGCGAATCGGCCACGTCGTCGATGGTGAACGGGTGCTGTGGCGCGTCCTCGGCGATGCGCGCGTGAAACAGCACCTGCAGCAACACGTCTCCGAGTTCCTCACGCAGCTCGTCGGCGTTGCCGCCGCGCACCGCGTCGAACACCTCGTAGGTTTCCTCGAGCAGGTAGCGGCGCAGCGAGTCGTGCGTCTGCTCGCTTTCCCACGGCCCGGCGGTGCGCAGCTTGTCCATCATCGCCACCGCGTCGACCAGCCGCTCCCCCGGCTGCGGCGTCGGGCGCCGCGATCAGCTTGTCGCCCGCAGCCAAGCCGCGCCTTCACCGCCGGATGGTCGGCGATCGGACGACAACAACACCGGCGCGTCGTCGCCGTCGTAGGCCGGGCGGGCCGCGGGCAGCGACCACGGCACCTTGACCGGCATCTCCTCGGTGTACTGGACGTCACCGGTCAGCAAGTCGATCGCCTCGACCGGAACCAACGACGGGCGGCGAGGGTCGACCAGACACGACTGTCATGTCGCCTGGTCGCTTGTCATTCATCGCCGGTCCACCTCCGAACTTCGTTATATCAACACCTTCCTGGGGTTTCCATCGAGGGCCAACACCAAACCGGCCACCATGGCAACGAGTTCAAGATCACGAATCCGCGGCGCCCCGACGCCGGAACCCGCTCGCGGAATCGGCACCTGCACCGTCGACGTCGTCGCGCGGTAGTGCGCACTCGGATACAACCGCTTGAGCCGGAGCTGCTGTGAGTCCGACCAGCGTGCAACGGCGACAGCCGCAGCGTCGACTCGGACATCGCGCTGATTTCGGTGATCCCGTACTGGCGGAGCAACAGCCGCAGCCGCGCCACCGCGACCAGTCGTTGCGCCGGTTCGGGCAGCGGGCCGTACCGGTCGACAAGCTCCTCGACCACCGCGTCCACGGCGGCGTCGTCGGCGGCCGCCGCCAGCCTCCGATAGCCCTCCAGCCGCAGCCGGTCGCTGGCGATGTAGTCGCGGCGGCAGGTGCGCGTCGACCGGCAGGTCGATCCGCACGTCCTTCGGCTCCTCAACGGCCGGCAATGGTTTTCCCGTCGGCCGCCGCGCGGTACGCCTCGACCGCCTCGCCGACCAGCCGCACGTACAGGTCGAAGCCGACCCCGGCGACGTGCCCGGACTGCTCGACGCCGAGCACGTTTCCGGCGCCGCGGATTTCGAGGTCCTTCATCGCGACCGCCATGCCCGCGCCCAGCTCGTTGTTCTGCGCGATCGTCGCGCAGCCGGTCGTAGCGCCGTCTCGGTCAGCGGCACCTCCGGCGGATACAGGAAGTACGCGTAGCCACGCTCGCGGCTGCGGCCCACCCGGCCGCGCAGCTGATGCAGCTGCGACAGCCCGAACGTGTCGGCGCGGTCGACGATCAAGCGTGTTGGCGTTCGAGATGTCCAGGCCGGTCTCGACGATCGTCGTGCACACCAGGATGTCGAACTCGCGGTTCCAGAAGCCCTCGACCGTGCGCTCCAACAGATCCTCGGGCATCTGGCCGTGCGCGACCGCGACGCGGGCCTCCGGCACCAGCGCGCGCACCCGGGCGGCGGCCTGGTCGATCGAGCCGACCCGGTTGTGGATGTAGAAGGCCTGCCCGTCGCGCAGCATCTCGCGCCGGACAGCCGCCGCGATCTGCTTGTCGTCGTGCGGGCCGACGTAGGTCAGCACCGGGTAGCGCTCCTCGGGCGGGGTGAGGATCGTCGACATCTCGCGGATGCCGGCCAGGCTCATCTCCAGCGTGCGCGGGATCGGGGTGGCGCTCATCGTCAGCACGTCGACGTGGGTGCGCATCGACTTGATGTGCTCCTTGTGCTCGACGCCGAAGCGCTGCTCCTCGTCGACCACGACCAGGCCGAGGTCCTTCCACGTCACGCCGGTCTGCAGCAGCCGGTGCGTGCCGATCACGATGTCGACCGAGCCGTCTTTCATGCCGTCCAGCACCGCCCGCGACTCGGCGGGGTCGGTGAACCGGGACAGCCCTTCACGGTGACCGGGAACCCGGCCATCCGTTCGGAGAAGGTCTGCAGGTGCTGGTCGGCCAGCAGCGTCGTCGGCACCAGCACCGCGACCTGCTTGCCGTCCTGCACCGCCTTGAACGCCGCGCGCACCGCGATCTCGGTCTTGCCGTAGCCGACGTCGCCGCAGATCACCCGGTCCATCGGGACCGGCTTCTCCATGTCGGCCTTGACCTCGGTGATCGCGGTCATCTGGTCGACGGTCTCGGTGAACCCGAACGCGTCCTCCATCTCGGCCTGCCACGGGGTGTCCGGGGCGAACGCGTGGCCCGGCGACGCCTGCCGCTTGGCGTACAGCGACACCAGCTCGGCTGGCGATCTCGCGGACCGCCCGTGCGCGCCTTGGTCTTCGTGTTCGTCCAGTCGCTGCCGCCCAGGCGGCGACAGCGTCGGCGACTCACCGCCGACGTAGCGCGACAGCTGGTCCAGGGAGTCCATCGGCACGTAGAGCCGGTCGGATCCGCCGCCGCGCTTGCTCGACGCGTACTCGAGCACCAGGTACTCGCGGCGCGCCGCCGCCGACCGCGCGCTCGGTCATCTCGACGAACCGGCCGATGCCGTGCTGGTCGTGCACCACCAGGTCGCCCGCGGTCAGCGCCGAGCGGGTCGACGACGTTGCGGCGCTTGGCGGCCAGCCGCTTGCCCTCGATGCGCGGTCGACCCGGTTGCCGGTCAGATCGGTCTCGGTGATGACGACGAGGTTGGCGCCGGGCATCACGACACCGTCGTGCAGCGGACCCTTGAGCACCCCGACGACGCCGTGCTTCGGCGCCGGCGCCCGGCTCCAACATCGTTGCGGGCGTGTCGGATTCGGCCAGCTGCTCGACGACGCGGTGCGCGGTGCCGGCGCCCGGCGTGACGACGGCGGCCGTAGCCACCGGTGGCGACGTGCGCGCGCAGCATCGCGAAGATCTCGTCGACGTCTCGACTGCTGACCGCGCGCCGACGGTGCACGGCCGGATGTCCAGCTCCAGCGCCGACCTCGTCGCGTACGAGCTGGCTCAGCGTCCACCACGGGTGCCCGCCGGCGCGGGCCGCGGCCTCGCGCGTCGTCGAGCTTGCAGGAACCCCGACGCGCCCAGCGCCTCGAGGTCGATCGGCGCGTCACCGCCGACCGCCGCCGTCGACCAGGAGGCTTCGAGGAACTCGCGGCCGGTCTTGATCAGGTCGGCGGCCCGGGTGCGGACCTTCTCCGGATCGCAGACCAGCAGCGGCGTCCGCGCGGGCAGATGGTCGACTGAGCGAGGCAAGCTCGGTGGGCCGCAGCAGCGGCAGCAGCGCCTCCATGCCGTCGACCGGGGATGCCTTCGGCCAGCTTGGCCAGCATGTCGGGCACGCTGCCGGGCACGCTCGTTGTCCTGCCGTCGGGTGCTCGCGCGGCCAGCTCGGCTGCACGGACGCGGACGTCGTCGGTGAGCAGCAGCTCCGCGGCACGGCACCGCGATCACCACATCAGACGGCGATCTCGGTGATCGGAACGCTGATCGGCGACGGCGAACATCCGCATCTCGGAGACCTCGTCGCCCCAGAACTCGACGCGCACCGGGTGCTCGGCGGTCGGCGGGAAGACGTCGAGGATGCCGCCGCGCACCGCGAACTCGCCGCGCTTGCCGACCATGTCGACGCGGGTGTAGGCCAAGCTCGACGAGCCGGGCGATGACGGCGTCGAACTCGGCCTCCGCACCGACGGTCAGCGTGACCGGCTCGATCGTCGGCCAGGTCCAGCGCCATCGGTTGCAGCAGCGAGCGCATCGTGGTGACCACGATCGCGCAGCGGCGGCCCGAGGCGCTCATCGTCGGGATGTGGCCAGCCGGCGCAGCAGCATCAGCCGCGCGCCGACGGTGTCGACGCCGGGCGACAACCGTTCGTGCGGCAGCGTCTCCCAGGACGGGAACAACGCTGACCGCGTCACCGAATACGCCGCGCAGTTCGGCGGTCAGGTCGTCGGCCTCGCGCCCGGTCGCGGTGACGACGAGCAGCGGACCGGCCTGGCGCGAGCGCGCTTGCCGCGAACACCCGGGCGCTGGCCGGGCCGACGAGGTGTCAGATCGGCGGGTCTGTCGGCGGCACGACGGGCGACATCCTGCAACGAGGGATCGCGCAGCGCCAGGTCAACGAGCCCCGCGATCGGGGTCTGAACACGGATGGTCCCCGATGCGGTCATGATGTATCCATCCTAGGCTGCAGCTTGTTGACGCCCAAACTCACGTTTGGGCGCGAAAGTGCGAGTGAATCGCGCCATTACGTCGATCTCGACGGGCGCAGCACGTCTACTCGTCGAGCAGCAGCGGGTCGTCCTCGAGGTGCATCAGCCCGTTCCAGCACAGGTTGACCAGATGTGCGGCCACGACTTCTTTCTTCGGCTCGCGCACGTCGAGCCACCACTGCGCCGTCATGGACACCGACCCGACCAGCGCCTGGGCGTACAGCGGTGCCATGTCGGGGTCGAGGCCGCGGCGGGAGAAGTCGCCGGCCAGGATCGACGACACCTGGTTGACGGCCTCGTTGAGCAAGCGTCGAGTAGGTGCCGGACGTGATGGCCGCCGGCGAGTCGCGAATCAGGATGCGGAACCCGTCGGTGCGCTCATCGACATAGGTCAGCAGCGCCAGCGCCACCCGCTCGATGCGCAGCCTGGACCGGTTGTTGGTCGTCCTGGTCAGCGACGACGTGATGCCGTCGAGCAGCGCCGACATCTCACGGTCGACGACCACCGCGTAGAGCCCTTCCTTGCCGCCGAAGTGCTCGTAAACGACGGGCTTGGAGACATTGGCGCGCTGCGCGATCTCCTCGATCGAGGTGCCCTCGTACCCCCGCTCGGCGAACAACGATCTTGCGATGTCGATGAGCTGGTGGCGCCGCTCGGCGCCGGTCATCCGGGCGCGGGGTGCACGCACTTCCTTGTCGGGTGCTGCCACGCCTGTCAGCCTAGGTGGTTCGACTAGCATCACGAGTTGATCAGTCCGTCGTGGTGTAATCGGCAGCACCTCTGATTTTGGTTCAGATAGTTCAGGTTCGAGTCCTGGCGACGGAGCAGCGAGTGAGGCTTGCCCGAGCGAGCAGACAACATAAGCTAGCCCGAGCGACAATCGGCCCGGAGCTTCGAATGTTGAGGACAGGCGAGGCATGACCGTGCACTGGCCAGTCGCGGTCCTGGTGCTGGCGGCCGGGGCCGGCACCGCATGCGCTCGGACATCCCGAAGGTGCTGCACACGCTGGCCGGGCCGCAGCATGCTGTCGCACGCGCTGCACGCGGTGGCCAAGGTCGGCCCCGCAGCACCTGGTCGTGGTGCTGGGACATGACCGCGGATCGCATCGCGCCCTGCCGTCGCCGAGCTGGCCGACGCACTCGGCCGCACCGATCGACATCGCGGTGCAGGAACAGCAGCTCGGCACCGGGCACGCCGTCGGCTGCGGGCTGGCCGCGCCTGCCCGACGACTTCGCCGGCATCGTCGTGGTGACCTCGGGCGACGTCCCGCTGCTGGACGCCGACACGCTGGCCGAGCTGATCGCCACCCACAGCGCCGAGGCCGCCGCGGCGACCGTGCTGACCACAACGCTGCCGGATCCGACCGGGCTACGGCCGCATCCTGCGCACCCAGGACCGCGAGGTCATCGGCATCGTGGAGGAGGCCGACGCCACGCCGGTCGCAGCAGGCGATCACGGAGGTCAACGCCGGTGTCTACGCGTTCGACATCGCGGCGCTGCGCTCGGCGCTCGAGCCGGCTGCGCCCGCACAACGCCCAGCAGGAGCTCTACCTGACCGACGTCATCTCGATCATCCGGCAGGACGGCCAGATCGTGCGGGCCAAGCACGTCGACGACAGCCGCGCTGGTCGCCGGGATCAACGACCGCGTGCAGCTGGCCGAGCTGGCCGCCGAGCTGAACCGGCGCATCGTGGCCGCCCATCAACGCGCGGGTGTGACGATCGTCGACCCCGCCACCACGTGGATCGACGTCGACGTGACCATCGGCCGCGACACCGTCATCCAGCCCCGGCACGCAGCTGCTGGGTACCACCCGCATCGGCGGGCGCTGCCAGATCGGCCCGGACACCACACTGACCGATGTCACCGTCGGCGACGGGGCGTCGGTGGTCCGCACCCACGGCACCGCCGTCGGTGATCGGCGACGACGCCGACCGTCGGACCGTTCACCTACTCTGCGGCCCGGCACCGTGCTCGGCGCCGACGGCAAGCTCGGCGCGTTCGTCGAGACGAAGAACGCGACGCGTGCGGCACCGGCACCAAGGTCCCGCACCTGACCTACGTCGGCGACGCCGACATCGGCGAGCAGAGCAATATCGGCGCGTCCAGCGTATTCGTCAACTACGACGGCGAGACCAAACGGCGCACCACCATCGGCTCGCATGTCCGCACCGGTTCCGACACCATGTTCGTCGCGCCGGTCACCGTCGGCGACGGCGCCTACACCGGGGCGGGCACCGTGGTGCGCGACGACGTACCGCCCGGTGCGCTGGCCGTGTCGGCGGGCCCGCAGCGCAATATCGAGGGCTGGGTGGAACGCAAGCGACCTGGGTCTGCGGCTGCCGAGGCCGCCCGGCGAGCAACGCCAAGCCAGCGAAGACGCCGGACCCCGAGCGACAGCCGAAGACGACGTGAGCCGGACTTCTTCCGTTGGTGATCTGGCAACCCGGCCACGTGCGCCCGGCAAGGCTACGTACGATTAGGCCGATATCGATCCCGACCGGCGAGGGCGCACTGTGGGCACCGACTGGACCGACAACCGCAAGAATCTGATGCTCTTCTCCGGTCGCGCGCATCCCGAACTGGCCGAGCAGGTCGCCAAGGAGCTCGACGTCCGCGTCACCGCGCAGACCGCCCGCGACTTCGCCAACGGCGAGATCTTCGTGCGGTTCGAAGAGTCGGTCCGCGGCTGCGACGCGTTCGTGCTGCAGTCGCCATCCCGCGCCGCTGAACAAGTGGCTGATGGAGCAGCTGATCATGATCGACGCGCTCAAGCGCGGCAGCGCCAAGCGGATCACCGCGATCCTGCCGTTCTACCCGTACGCCCGGCAGGACAAGAAGCACCGCGGCCGCGAGCCGATCTCGGCGCGGCTGGTGGCCGACCTGTTCAAGACGGCGGGCGCGGACCGGATCGTCACCGTCGACCTGCACACCGACCAGATCCAGGGCTTCTTCGACGGGCCGGTCGACCACATGCGCGGCGCAGAACGCTGCTGACGCGGCTACATCGCCGAGAACTACTCCGACCACGACATGGTCGTGGTCTCGCCCGACTCCGGCCGGGTGCGCGTCGCCGAGAAGTGGGCCGACGCGCTGGGCGGCGTGCCGCTGGCCTTCATCCACAAGACCCGCGACCCGCTGGTGCCCAACCAGGTGGTAGTCGAACCGCGTCGTCGGCGACGTCAAGGGCCGGACGTGCATGCTCATCGACGACATGATCGACACCGGCGGCACCATCGCCGGCGCGGTCAAGCTGCTGCACGACGACGGCGCGGGCGACGTCATCATCGCCGCCACGCCACGGCGTGCTGTCGGACCCGGCAGCCGCAGCGGCTTGGCCGAGTAGCGGCGCCCGCGAGGTGATCGTCACCAACACGCTGCCGATCGGCGAGGACAAGCAGTTCCCGCAGCTGACGGTGCTGTCCATCGCCCCGCTGCTGGCCAGCACCATTCGCGCGGTGTTCGAAAACGGCTCGGTGACAGGACTTTTCGACGGAGACGCGTGATGGGCGATGAGCGGCTTGCGCGAAGAGCAACGGCAGACGAGTTCGCAGAGTCCACCATCTATCACAACCCCGCTGCACGACCTCGCGCAAGACGCTGGAGCTGTTGCGGGACAACGGCATCGAGCCGACGGTGGTCCAGTACCTGAAGACACCGCCGTCGCGTGCGCGAACTCGTCGAGATGATCAAGGACGCCGGCATCGACGTCCGCACCGCGGTGCGCAAACGTGAACCGCTGTATGCCGAGCTGAACCTCGCCGACGCCGGCGACGACGAACTGCTCGACGCGATGGCCGAGCACCCGATCCTGATCGAGCGGCCGTTCGTCGTCACCACCAAGAGGCACCCGGCTGGCCCGGCCGATCGACGCCGTTCGCGAGATTCTGTGACCCGTCGAGCGCTTTGCGGCGAGCTGTCGCGCTGCTGGTCGTCATCGCCGCTGCGGGCTGCGGCGCTGAAGACCGCCGACTACCACTGGTCGCTGGTCGACGTCGACCGCGACGCCCAGCACCCACCACCACCGCGGCGCCCGGTTCCGATCGCCGAGTACCTCGAAGGACGCCGGCGTCACAGGCGAGCCCGTCGCGCCCGACAAGCTCACCGATCTGACGGTCACGATGCCGCGGCCGAAGGGCTGGGAGCAGTACAGCAATCCGAACTTCGCGCCGGGCACGCAGGTGATCGCCAAGGGCGACACCTACCCCACCGCAATGTTGGTGGTGTTCCGAGCTCGGCACGGCGACTTCGACGTCAACGAGGCCATCAAGCACGGCTACGCCGACGCGGAACTGTCGCAGAACTTCAGGCGGCTCAACGCCTCCACCGACGACTGGCACGGCTTTCCATCGTCGATGATCGAGGGCAGCTACGACCTCAACGGCCGCCGGCATGCACAGCTACAACCGCATCGTCATCGCCACCGGCTGCCCCGCCGGCCAATCAGCGCTATCTCGTGCAGTTCACCGTCGACCGGGTACGCCGGAAAAGGCCGCCGAAGAGGCGCCCGACATCGAGGCGGTCATCGGCGGGTTTCAACGTCGCGTGCCGAGCACGCCAGTACCGCGCCGCGGCTACTAGGCTGTCATGCCATGACTGAGTGGACCGCGCGCAGATCTGCCATCGTTCGCCGGACGCACCGTGATCGTCACCGGCGCCAACAGCGGCCTCGGGACTGGTCACCGCACGCGAACTCGCCCGTGTCGGGGCGAAGGTGATCCTGGCCGTGCGCAACACCGCCAAAGGCGACGAAGCCGCCGCCACGCATTACCGGCGACGTCGAGGTGCGCAAGCTCGACCTGCAGGACCTGGCGTCGGTGCGCGCACTTCGCTGACGGGGTCGACGGCGTCGACGTGCTGATCAACAACGCCGGCATCATGGCCGGTGCCGCTACGCGCAGACCGTCGACGGCTTCGAAAGCCAGATCGGCACCAACCACCTCGGCCACTTCGCGCTGACCAACCTGCTGCTGCCCAAGGTCACCGAGCGCGGTCGTCACGGTGTCGTCGATGATGCACCTGTTCGGCTACATCAGCCTCAAGGACCTGAACTGGAAGTCGCGGCCGTACTCGGCGTGGCCGGCCTACGGCCAGTCGAAGCTGGCCAACCTGCTGTTCACCAGCGAGCTGCAGCGCCGCCTCGACGCCGCCGGGTCGCGCCGTGAAGGCGCACGCCGCCCACCCCGGCTACTCGGCGACCAACCTGCAGGGCCAAACAGGCGGCCGCAGGTGGGCGACGCGTGTGATGTCGAGTCGGCAACGCGGCTGGTGGCCACCGACGCCGACTTCGGCGCCCGCCAGACGCTCTATGCGGCGTCCCAGGACCTGCCGGGCAACACCTTCGTCGGCCCCGGTATTCGCGATGCGCGGCCCCACCGGGCCAGTCCGCCCGCAGCCCGCTGGCCCGCGACGCCAAGAAGGCGGCCGGCGCTGTGGGAGCTGTCCGAGCAGCTCACGGACACCAAATTCGCACTCTGAGCTGCTGATGCGCTAGCCTTGGCGGGCGTCACGGCGAGTGGCTGGTCACGCAGCCACCGTTATCGACGGGAACCCGCATCTGCATGGTTTGCGACCCTGGCCGCGCACGAAACAACGACCGGCACTAGGAGCAACACCACATGGCTAAGACTTCCACCGCGAACAAGCCTGACCGCTGCGGTCCGCACCGAGACCGGCAAGGGCGCGTCGCGCCGCGCCCGCGCGCAAGGCAGGTCCCGCGGTCGCTGTACGGCCACGGCGCCGACCCGCAGCACCTGCTGACTGCCCGCGCCACGATTTCGCCGCGGTGCTGCGGCACTCCGGCACCAACGCGGTGCTGACCGCTCGACATCGACGGCGAGGAGCAGCTCGCGCTGACCGAGGCGCTGGACATCCATCCGATCCGGCGCAACATCCAGCACGCCGACCTGCTCGTCGTGCGCCGCGGCGAGAAGGTGACCGTCGAGGTCAACGTCGTCGTCGAGGGCGAAGCCGTGCCCGGCACCCTGGTCACCCAGGACGACCAGCACCATCGAGATCGAGTCGGACGTGCAGTCGATCCCCGAGCAGCTCACCGTCTCGGTCGAGGGCGCCGAGCATCGGCACCCAGTTCACCGCGGGCGCCGATCACGCTGCCGGCCGGCGTCACGCTGGTGTCGGATCCCGAGATGCTCGTCGTCAACGTCGTCGCCGCCGCCGACCGCCGAGGAGATGGAGGCGGAGGGTGCCGGCGAGGTCGCCGAGGCCAGGCCGAGGGCGAGGCGGCCGAAGGGGCCGAGGCCGCGAGGACGGCCGGAGAGGCACCCGCCGAGAAGCTTCCGAGTAGTGCGGACCACGAGCATGGCCGAGCCACTACTGGTGGTCGGCCTGGGCAATCCTGGACCGCGACTACGCCACGACCCGGCACAACCTCGGCTTCCTTGTCGCCGACATCCTGGCCGACGCGCATCGGCTCGGGCTTCAAGGTGCACAAGAAGTCCGGCGCCGAGGTGGCGACGGGCCGGCATCGGCGGCCGATCGATCGTGCTGGCCAAGCCGCGCGACCTACATGAACGAGTCCGGGCCGCCAGGTCGGGCCGCTGGCCGAAGTTCTACTCGGTGCCGCCTGCCGACATCGTGGTTGATCGCACGACGAGACTCGACATCGAGTTCTGGCCGCATCCGGCTCAAGTTCGGCGGCGGCGTGGCCGGTCACAACGGTGCTGCGTTCAGTGGCAGTCAGCCTTGGGCACCAGCGACTTTCAGCGTGGTGCGCATCGGCATCGGGCGTCCACCCGGCCGCAGGATCGGCGCTGCGTTCGTGCTGGGAAACTTCACCACCGCAGAATGGGCGCGAGGTTCCGCACGATCTGCGAGCAGGCGGCCGACGCCACCGAACTTCTGTGGCGCGCAAGGCCTTGAGCCTGCACAGAACACCGTGCACGCCTGGGGCGGTGCTCGAGCCCTGGCTCTGGCCGGCACCCAAGACGGCGACAGTCAAATCATCGAGCGACTCATCGAGGTGGAAATACAACGGCGGCGAGGTCTGTGGCTCGACACAGCGCCATGATGGCGCGGGAGTTGGTTGCCGACCTGTTGGCCGCCGCCGACGACTGAAAGAGACAGCTCGACGCCGGGTAACCGACAAGCGACACGACCAGCCAGGTCTGTATCTCGGTAAGGTTATACCAGTTGTTAGCCAGCGGACGGCTACCTTGGCGCGTATCAAAGATGAACCGCATCCGGTTGAATTGGGAGACGTAGGTATGGACTCGTTCAATCTAAAACGGTCGTGCGTTCGGCGGTGGTACGTCATCGTTCCACTTGCTGCTGATGACAACCTGGTACAGCCACCACTTCTACGGCATGAGTGCAGCCAATCTACTCCGGGAAAACCGTGATAGGCCTCACAGCGCCGAGGATTTTCGAGTGTATCCGCCTGAACGGGTAGCCAAGATAGCCCAAAGCAGGTTGCTGGATGTCGGCGGAGCTAAGCTGATCGCCAACCAGGTCGCTCGGATTGCGCGGACCGTCAGTTGTGGATCAGGTGGTGGCCGCTGGCGGCGTGCCCTGGTACGTCGTCAGGTTGCTTTGAGATCAGGAGCCGTTGCCCATCATCGGCTGGTTGGCGCAGCGTCGGCCAACTCAGGTGACCGACGCTCGACCTGCTTGTCGCGCAATCGGCGGTAACCCTGCGAACCCTGCGGCTTAGCAAGCCGGGTGCCGGAAGACCAAAGATGGTCACAACTTTCGTCGTTTCACCGCCCACAACGCCCAGTGCGGCTTGCCGACTCGCGTGCGTTCGACACTTCACAGATTCCTTACAGGTGTCGGCGTATCGATCTTGTTGACCATGCTGGTGGACGTCTTCTTTCACCGCCGCAAGTCACGTGCGCAGCAACGAAAGCATGAGGCTCTGGTCAGGCGCCGCTGGACCGAACCCGACTCATCCACCGAACGAGGTTCACGGGGTGAACGACACCCCCTTGCGCAGCTGAGGATGCCACGGATGCCAGGTGAAGACTGACAGTCTGCCAACACTCGGCGCACGACCAAAACCTCGGGAACGCCCGCCAGCGCCGCGAAGTCGTTGAACCTTCGCGGCGAAGATGTCGTCAATCAGGCTTCCACGTCCTGGCGGCGGTACACGGCACGCCTGCCAACGCGGAGCGGACCTCGGGCCGTAGCCGGTCGGTCGCCAGCGACCGAGAGCGTGTCCGTGGGGATGCCATCTTAGCGGAGAGATCCTCGTAAAGTCAGAGAAATTCCAGGCATTGGTTCACCTCCGGTTGGTGTTGTTGAAGGATCCGGCAGCGGTCTGACGCCAGAAGTGTGCAGCCGCTATGAACCTACCGGCAAGGGTGGTTAAGTGGCACCGCGAGACTGCTGCTGAGGTAGCGCATGTGCGCCGCCACCCAGATGCGGCCGGGAAACCTGTCCATCTCCATCGGGAAGGACATCGACGGGTTGATCGCGCGGTACGCCCGCGTCCTGCAGCGCGCGGGTGATGCGGTGGGCCGCCTCGTTCATGATTTCGCCGCTGCGGTGGAACTCCTGATTGGCCACGCTGCGCGCGGTCGAGCGGACGTTGTCGCGGTTCATCTTGACGACCAGCGAGATGTAGCTCTGCGTTCCCGGCAGCGCCGCGTCGACATGCTCGCGCTCACCGGCCGAGATCGGGGTTCTCGACACTGGCGGAGGCGACGTCGATCGGCACCGGCGTCGAGACACACCTGGCGCAACCAGTCGGCGTCGATGACGCCGGGCTTCTCCGACTTTCGGGACAGCACCTTGCGAACCGTCGGGTGGTCGGCGAGCCGGAGCGGGAATCCTGGATCGTCATGCTGAGTATAGTACTACAATACTCCAGACATCGTAAAGAACGGCCTGGCGCCACGCCGTAAAAAAGCGTTCGGGACGCGCGACAATGAACACGCGGATCCCGCGGGTACACCGGAGGCATGGACGACACGCGAACGGGCTCCGGGCCTGCTGCGACCGCGGCTGGCTGCGGCTACTCGACGGCGACCGGCCGGTGGGGATCGATCGACATCCGGCCTGACCGCTTCGGGGTGACGCGCTACCGCCTGGTGGTCTACCCGCCCGGCATCAGCGAGTCCTGAGCGACGCCGGGTGCGGGTCGCGCGGGGTTGGCCGCTGTGGGGCGCCCTTGTGTGGGTCCACGTGCGAGATCTTGCTGAACAACATGACCGGGCCGTGGACCGCGGCTGGCCGTTTCGACGGCCGCGTCCCTCGGCTCCGGCCTGGTGGCCGTTGCGATGGCCGGCGCACCACGCACCCGCGTTCGCACCATCGCCGCCATGGTGATGGCGGAGGTCACCTACGATCCGATCTCGGTGGCCGCCCGCGACCAGGCTGGAAGTATTGGCGGCCACGCTGTATGGGAGGCCGACGAACTGCTGGCGAGCGGCCACATTTCGGCGATTCAGCACGAGATGGTCGTGAGTGGCAGGTGTACGAACAGATGTCACCCAGCGCGGCGCCCGGCACGCACGCATCCGGCACGGGCGCGTAGTGGCGCAACTGCTTTCAGGTGCTGTACGCTGATGGCCGTGCCTGCCGTGATCCTGCTGACCATTCGCTACGTCATCGTTCGGCAGAACCGGCTTGCCGACGAGCCATCAAACGCTGCACCTGACCGTATGGCGTCGATAGGGCTGTGCAACGCCAGGCCACCGTCGGCGAACACGGTCTGCCCTGTGACCCAAGACATTTCGAGACACCGCGACGATGGCTCTCGGCGACGTCATCGGCGTCGCCGAGCCGGCCGAGGCGGTGTGCGTTCGGTCAGCCCTTCGACCCATCCCGGCAGTTGCTCGGGTTTAGCGAGCATCGGCGTGCGGGTGACGCCGGGACCGACGGCGTTGACGCGGATGCCGTGCGCACCCCACTCGGTGGCCGCGACGCGGACCAGCATGTCGATGCCCGCCTTACGACACGCAGTAGGCGCCATAGTCGCGGTCCGCGAGCGTGCCGCTGATGCTGGACACGGCGACGATCGAGCCCACCGGAGCCCGCGATCGACCATCGCCCGCGCGACGGCGCGCATGCGTCGAGCCACGTTCCCGTCAGGTTGGTGTCGATGACCCGCTGCCAGTCGGCGGGCGCCTGGTCCAGCAGCGGCCCCGACGCCCCGATGCCGGCGCAGGCGACGGGTCGGTCGGGTGTCCCGTGGTCGGCGACCGTCCTGGTCGATCTGCCGCCGGACACCGCAGCAGGGATCGCTGATCGTCGCAATCGATATCGCCGCCTTTGATGGTCCCACACCACGACGTCGGCGCCCGCCGTGCGCAGCCGGGTCACTGACCGCGCTGCCGATCCCGGACCACTCCGCCGGTGACGATCGCGATCACTCAGGCGGACCGATCAGCTCGACGCGGACACCGTCCGGCGCGGTGATCACTGCCATGGCCACCGTCTTGCCGCCGCGGCGCGGGCATCTCGATGCGACGCACGCCGTCGTCGAAGCCAGCCGGCCGAGCCCGGCGAGGGTGTGACGTCGACATCGCGCTGCAGCGACAACAGGAAGACAGCCAGTCATCAGCCGGCGCCGGACGACGGCGAGCGCGACCGGGTCCTTCGCTGCGTCCGTGCGAACATCGCCAGTTCGACGATGCCGGTGTCAGGGCGTTCGGATCGCGCAGAGAGACACCGACCGCAGCCGATCGGTGGCGCGCACCGAACAGCGTCGGCCAGTCACCCGGTGAAGTGTGTGGTCGAACAACTCGGTGAACCCGAGGCCGTCTCGCCAGAATCCGCATCGGACCACTCGACGTCGGCGGTGACGATCGCCGTGTGGTGGATTCCGGGTGCACGCGAGTTGCTTCGCTTCCGGTCGCTGTGCGCGGTGATAACCAGTCGAATTCGTCCAGTTCTACCCGTGCCAGCATCTCGGCGAACGAATGGTTCCGCTGTAAGGAAACTGGGTGACCAGCTTCGCCGTTCGGATGGCGGTAGTAGTTGTTGCAGTTGGCGAGCCAGACGGTGTCCTCCATCGCCCGCTGGATCTCAGCGTTGTATGCGTCATGGATTTCGCGTCTGATGTCCACCGCTTGCACCCCCGCTGACAGACCATGTCGTCGAGGATGCGGCGGACGAATTCGGCCTGAGCCTCGAGGATGTAGATGATCGAGGTGACACCGTTCGTGTTCGGGCCGTACAGCGTGAACAGATTCGGGTAGCCGGGGACGACGGTGCCCGAGATAGCGCCTCGGCGCCGTCGCGCCAGTTCGTCGCGCAATCGGCGACCGCCGGTGCCGTACACGTCGAGGCTGCGCAGGTAGTCGGCGGCGTGGAAGTCCGGTGCCGTAGATCACGGTGTCGACCTCGTGCTCGGCGCCCGGCCGCGGTGCGCAGACCTCGTTCGGTGAACTCCACGATGCGGAGACGTCTCCAGCGCGCACGTTCGAGCAGCGCGAACGTCGGGAACCAGGCGCGGCGACTGCAGCGAGGCCGTTTGCAGCCGACGGGATAGGGGGGCGTCAGCGGCGCGCAGCTCCGGATCCTTGCACCTTGCCGCTTCAGATACGAGTGAGGCCACGCTCCGTGCAGCTCCCTGGTCATCGCGGAATCGATCGCGAAGTTGGCGGCGACTCGTAGGCCTGAAATGCCGCGTCTCGCACCTTCAGCGCCTCTTCCGGATCGCGTTCCGAAAGCTCCTGCTGGTCGGATGTCGAAGGGTTCGGTGCAGTACCGGGCGAGCTCACCCAGATCGGCGCGTCCGTTGAAACACCGTCAGATGCGCGCGGTCATCCGGAGCGATCTCCGGCACGTTATTGGATGGCGCCGGCGCCTGTCCCGATGCGACGCGACCGTTCAGCCCGCAGTCGATTTCGATGTGGTCCCAATTCGCGACGAGTGGAACGCCCGGCCGCGGAATCGGTCGGCGCCGGGAATGCTCGGGGATGTTGGGGACGTCAGCGATTCCCACCGCGGTACGACGACGGCGTCGAACCGGTGCGTCGCGCGCCGTCCTCGGTCTCCAGCGTCCAGCGCCGCTCGGTGTCCGACCACCGCAGCGTCGTGACGCGGCTGCGCGCTGACCAGGTGGTCGCCGAGTCGATTGCGCGGCGGCGACCACTGTCAGGTAGGCCAGGATCTCCGGCTGGTTGGCGAACGTCTTGCTCCACCGCGGGTTCAGCGCGTACGAGAGTAGGAGTAAGTGCGACGGCACATCGCAAGCGGCACCGGGATAGGTGTTGTTGCGCCAGGTGCCGCCGAATCCATCGCCGCGGTCGAAGATCGTGAAGTCAGTCCCCCTGTGGCGAGTTGAATGCCCATCGCGATGCCGCCCGGGCCTGCACCGATGACCGCGACCTTCCGGTTTGGCACCCGCCATCTTTGCAATCATTACATATATAGCGTAATGCGTAACGGTCCCCTTGTTGGCCGATCTTGGATGCGACCAGTCCTAGCCTCCGGTTCGGCGGGCGTAGGCGCGCAGCGCGAACGGCGCAGACGGCCGTCAGCGCGAGCGACCACAGGATGGTCGCCAGCACCGGATGGTGCAGCGGCAGTTGGGCGCTCTCCGGCGGCGCGGCCGCCGTTGCCCCACAACTCGCGCATGGCCTGCGCCAGCGACGACACCGGATTCCATTCGGCCATCACCCGCAGCCAGTGCTCGGCATCGGCTCGGTGGGGGCAAAGGTGTTGGCCAGGAACGTGATCGGGAACAGCACGGTGAACATCACGCCGTTCACCGCCTCCACCGAGCGCATCAGCGAGCCGATCAGAATGCCGAACCAGATCATGCCGAAGCCGAACACCAGGATCAGCGCGAACGCGAGCACCGCCTCGGCGACGCCGCCGCGGATCCGCCAGCCGATCGCCAGCCCGGTCACCGCCATCACGACCACGCCGATCGACGAGTGGATGAGGCTGGCCACGCTGCGGCCGATGAGCACCGACGACCGCCGAGATCGGCAGCGACCGGAACCGGTCGATGACGCCCTTCTCGACGTCGGCGGTGATGCCCGACGCCACGACGAACGGCGGTGAAGACGATGGTCTGCGCCTGGATGCCCGGGCAGCAGGAACTCACGGTACGAGGCGCCGCCGCCGGTTGGCGATCGACGCGCCGAACACGAACGCGAACAGCAGCACGAACATGATCGGCTGCACCGTGACGTCGCTGAGCATCTCCGGCATGCGCTTGGTGTGGATCATGTTGCGCTTCACCATGATCCACGACTGCTGCACGATGGTGGTGCGGCGCGTGCGCACCGGCTGCGAGACTCGACGTCGCGGCTTGCGTCTGCGGTCAGCGGTCACGCCTGCCTACCTTCTCGTCTCTTCGGTGCGGTGCCCGGTGAGCGACAGGAACACGTCGTCGAGGCTGGGCCGGGACAGGCCGATGTCGTCGACGCTCGATGTCGGCTGTCGCTGCAGCCAGCCGGCCACCCTGGATCATGTCGGCGATGCCCTCGGCCGCCGCGGTGAGCTGCGCGCGCCCGGCGTCGACGAACACCTCGGCGCCCGTCTTGGCCGAGCAGGCCGCGCGCGGCCGGCAGATCGGTCGGCGTTGGTGACACGGTGACCACCAGGCTGGCGTTGCCCGCCTGCTGCTTGAGCTGCAGCGGCGTGCCCTCGGCGATGATGCGGCCCTGGTCGATGACCACGATGTCGTCGGCGAGCTGATCGGCTTCCTCCAGGTACTGCGTGGTGAGCAGCAGCGTGGTGCCCTGCGTCGACCAGCCCGCGCAGCACGTCCCACAGGTCGATGCGGCTGCGCGGATCCAGGCCGGTGGTCGGCTCGTCGAGGAACAGCACCGGCGGCGACGCGATGCAGGCTGACCGCCAGGTCGAGCCGCCGGCGCATGCCGCCGGAGTACGACTTGACCGCGCCGGTCGGCGGCGTCGGCGATCGCAGAACTGCTCCAGCAGTTGGTCGCCCAGCCGCGCCAGGTCCTTGCGCCGGATGCCGTACAGCGCCGCCGATCATCCGGATGTTCTCGCGGCCGGTGAGCAGTCTCGTCGACCGTCGCGACCTGGCCGGTGAGCCCCATGCTGCGGCGCACCACTGTCCGGCTCGCGACGCACGTCGTAGCCGGCCACCCGGCGCGGTGCCGCTGGTCGGGCTCGGTCAGCGTCGTCATCATCCGGACGGTGGTGGTCTTGCCCCGCGCCGTTGGGGCCGAGCAGGCCCGAGCACCGTGCCCGCGCGGCACGGCGAAGCTGACCCCGTCGACGGCGGTCTGTCGTGCGGTCCCGCCGAACCTCTTGACCAGCTCGATGGCCTCGATGGCGGGGTGTCATGCCATGGAACCGTATCGGCGGTTGCCGACATACGCCATTTACTGCCGCGAGCGTGCCAAAGTGCGCGCCGGCGACGCCTGCGTACAGGCGCGCTCGGTCGCGGCAGTGACTAGGTGACCAGCGAGACCGAGTGGGCGCGGCGCAGCTTGCCCGACGGCGTCTTCGGGATGGTGCCCGGACCCAAGCACCACGACGTTGCGCGGTCGCATGTCGACCTCGGCGACCACCTCATGGGCCACCTGATGTTTGATCCGGCGCACCTCGGCCGGGTCCTCGACAGGCGTTGGACTCCACCGCGACCGCGAAGGATCTCGCGCGAGTGCCCGGCGTCCAGGCGCAGCGCGACCGCGCAGCCCGGCCGGACACCCTCGACCGCTGCCGGCGGCGCGCTCGACGTCGGTGGGATAGATGCTGCGCCCGGCCATGATGATGACGTCCTTGACCCGGCCGCAGACCACGATGTGGCCGTTCTCCGTCAGGTAGCCGAGGTCGCCGGTGTCATACCAGCCGTGCTCGTCCTGGGCGGGCATGAATCCGCCCATGGTGATGTAGCCCGGTGTCAGCGGCTCGCCGCGCAGCTCGATGACGCCGACACCGCGGGCGGGCATCAGATTGCCGTGCCTCGTCGACGACGCGCGCCTCCAGGTCCATCCAGCAGCGGGCCCAGCGTCGCCAGCCGCGTGGTGTTGCCCTTGGCGGCCGGCACCGCCCGGCGCAGCGCGGCCAGCAGATCGGCGTCCACCTCGTCGACCACCAGCCCGGCGCCACACTCGGAGAACGACACCGCCACCGTCGTCTCGGCCATCCCGTAGGCCGGCAGGATCGCGTCGGGCTTCAGCCCGAACGGCGCTGCCCGCCTCGCAGCAGGTCCTCGACGTCGGCGGGTTCCACCGGCTCGGCGCCCGACAGCGCCCACCGCAACGTCGACAGATCGAACTGGCCCGGCTCGGCCTGCTTGCGCAGCCGCTTGGCGAACAGCGCGTAGGCGAAATTGGGGGCCGCGGTCATGGTGCCCTTGTACTTGTCGATGAGCCTGGCCCACAGCAGCGTGTCGCGCAGGAAGTCCATCGGGGTGACCTTGACCAGCTCGGCGCCGAAATACATCGGCACGGTGAGGAAGCCGGTCATGCCCATGTCGTGAAAGCAGCGGCAGCCAGCTCACGATCACATCGGTGTCGACGTCGTACTCGGGCGCCGACGAACATCGCCTCGGCGTTGGAGTACCAGGTTGCGGTGGGTGATCTGGACCGCCTTAGGAGACCCGGTCGAGCCGGACGTTAATTGCATCAGCGCCAGGTCGTCCTCGCCGGTCTCGACCGGATCGATCGGGTCGGCTGCGAGCAGCTCGCTCGACCGTCACGACCCGTGATGCCGTGCGTCCTCCAGCACCGGGATGGCCGCCATGAACGGGTCGGAGACGATGACGACCTTGGCCTCGATCATGTCGATGACGGTCGTGGTGTCCTCGGCCCACAGCAGCAGGTCGGTGCGCGGAGTGGGCTGGTGCAGCATCGTGACAGGCTGGCGCCGCGCATCCAGACACCCTGCGCGGTCGGGGCGATCTCGACCGGGAAGCCGGCCAGCACGCCGACCGCGTCGCCGTGTCCGACGCCCGGCGGCGGCCAGGCCGCCCGCGACCCGGCGGGCCCGCTCGTGGACCTCGCCCCAGGTGTGGCGGACCGGGTGCGTGGGGTTCACCGGTGACCATGCCCGTCGGTCACGGTGCGGGCATTGCGGTACATCTTCTCGGTGAATCTGCTCACGACAGCCTCCTCGGTTTCCGGAGCCGCCGCGCCAGCGACATCGGTCCCAGAGCAAATGCCCGGGTGTATGCTCCCGCTGATAGAGGGACGCTTTCGCGTAGGCGCGCACACAATTGGGAGCGGTTGGGTCTCGAATCGGTGATTTCGGCCTGTGACGTGTCCAGACGGACCTGACCCACGCGGGGTTACCCTCGGCTGGGAGAGAGGTCGCGCCGATTCCGTGACCGCTAGCTCTTCACCGCCGATCATCTTAAGCAGACTCTTAAGTAACCTACCAAACTCTAGCGAGAAATGAGGCGTGGGTCACACCTGGCCGTGGGGCGGCACAGCGGCGGTCAGAACTCGCACGGTGCGTGACGGCGCGGGCGACCACCGCTGGCGCCGTGCACGGGCCCGCTGGCGACCCGCACGGTGCGGCACACCCCCGCGCCGGCCAGCTGTGCGCCGACGTCGATGGCGAGGCTGCCGACGTGCACAGGGAACGCACATGTCGGACCGGACCCCGACACGATCCCGCCAGCGCGCCTGCGTCGGCACCCGCGCGCAGCGTGCGCCGCAGCCACGGTTCAGAGCTCAGCGCCGCCGGGCTGCAGCTCGTTGCCGAGCAGCGGGGCCAGCTCGGCCGGGTCGACCCGACGCCAGCGTGCGGCCAGCACAGCGGCTCGGGGTCGTCGAGCCAGCGGCGGCTGTCCCGGCTCGTGCACCCGCGGTTTCCCGCAACCGGTCGATCTCGCTCGAACACCGCGGGGCGTGGACAGGCCGTCGTCGGCGAAGGCCAGCGCCCAGTGAAACGTGCTGCGGGCGAGCACGGTGGCGAGCTGCTCGCCCACGGCCCGTGCCGAGCGCGGTGCGCCGCCGTGCAGCGCGAACGGGACGTCGCTGCCGAGCTGGGCGGCCAGCGCGTGCAGGTACCGCGGCGTGGCACACCGAGCTCCCACAGCGTGGTTCATCGCCACCAGCACCGCCGCCGCGTCCGGCGCTGCCGCCACGCCATACCGCCCGCCACGGGAATCGACTGCTCGATGGAGATCGCGACATCCGGCGCCCGCCCGACGTGCTCGGCCATCAGCTCGGCCGCTTGCCAGGCCAGGTTGCGCTCGTCGGTGGGCAGCGACTCCGCACCCTCGCCTGCCAGCTCCAGCGACAGCACGTCGGCGTTGCGCACGGTGACCTCGTCGAGCAGCGACACGGCGTGAAAGACGGTCGTCAGCTCGTGGTAGCCGTCGTCACGGCGGTCACCGACGGCCAGATACAGGTTGACCTTGCCCGGCACTCGCACGGTGACCGACCCAGTGGGGACCCACTCGGACGCGGTACTTCCGTCGGACGCGGACACGGCACGACACTATCGCCGCGACGAGCAAGACAGGTACCGAAGCACCGAAGATGCGCCGGCGACCGCCAGTCTTCTCGGCGGGCACATGCCGCCAGCAAACCCTAGGCTGTGGAAGTGTTGTCACCCGGCGACCGGTATCGAGGGCTACGTCGTCGACGCGGCCCTCGGCCACGGCGGGTATGCGACGGTGTACTCGGGCGCACGACGCCGCGGGCCCTGATCGCGCGGTGGCGCTGAAGGTTCTCGACGACCATCACCGCCAACCTGCCCAGATGGCGCGGCTGCAGCGGGAATTCGACTTCGCCCACCGGCTCGACCACCCGCACATCATCAAGGTGGATGAGTGCGGGCAGGGTTGGCTGGCAATGGAATTGGTCGACGGTGGCACGGTGGCCAAGCTGCAGGGTTCTGACCGATCGGCTGGCCGCGCTGGCCCAGATCGCAGGTGCGCTGGACTATGCCCATCAGCGTGGCATCGTGCACTGCGATGTCAAGCCATCCAATATCCTTGTGTCGCTGCCTTTTTCCGGTACGCGGCGCGGTGCTGATCGACTTCGGCGTCGCGCATGCGGTGGCCGAGGACGTGGGCCGCAGACCGACGCACATCGAGGCGTCGCTGCCCTACTCGGCTCCCGAGCTGCTGCGCGGGCACGCGCCATCGGCAGCCACCGACGAGTACTGCATTGGCAGTGCACGGCCTTCGAGTTGATCACCGGCTCACCGCCGTTCACCGCGACCACATCGATGGGTCTGGTGGACGAGCAGCTGCACTCCTCGCCACCGAAGCTCTCCCGCAAAATCGACTGGCTGCCACACGCGTTCGACTCGATCATGAGCAAGGCCTTGGCGAAGAGCTCGGACAACAGATACGAATCGTGCTCGGAGTTCATCTCGTTGATCACCCGGGTGTTGCAGTAACTCAGCCAAATCTTTATGCAACCTAACTTTTACCTCCGAGTTTCGATGTCCCCGCACCTGACGTCCTTCAATGGGATCCCTATCGACTACGACACGTCTGCGCTCGCTCAGGAGATGAGGGGCTACCACAAAGGCCTCAAACCACGACAGCTGCAGATGATCGCCATCGGCGGCGCGATCGGCACCGGCCTGTTCATGGGAGCCCGCCGGCTGCACACACCGGGGCCTGGGTTGTTCATCGTCTACGCGGTGTGCGGTCTGTTCGTCTTCTTCATCCTGCGCGCGCTGGGGTGAGCTTGTGCCGCATCGCCCTTCGTCCGGATCGTTCGTCTCCTATGCGCCGAGTTCCTGGCAGAAGGCCGCCTATGTGGCGGGCTGGGTGTACTTCTTTCTTCAACTGGGCGTGCACGTCGATCGTCGACGTCACCGCCATCGCGCTGCTACATGCACTACCTGGGGCGCCTTCAAGGCGGTCCCGCAGTGGACGATCGCGTTGATCGCAATGGTGATCGTGCTGACCGCCAACACGATCTCGGTGAAACTGTTTGGTGAGATGGAGTTTTGGGCCGCACTGCGATCAAGGTCGTCGCGCTGGCGACGTTCCTTGTCGTCGGGATCGGTTCCCCGCGCGTGCCGCTTCAGCATCGCGAGGCGCAGAGCACTGGCATTGTGCGTCATCGCCGGATCCAGCGGGGCACCGGTGGTCCAAACGCGGCATCGTGGCGCGCCGTCGTTCCTGCTGTTCGGCACCCCGTACACCAGCTACGCCACGTTGGTGTTCCTGGTCGCCGTGACCGCGCTGATGTGCTACGAGAACTACTGGAATCTGGTCGCGCTGGTGGTGATCGTCCCGGCGCTCGTCGGCGGCTGGTACGCCGTACGGGCCGGGTCGCTGGAGATGGCCCGCGAGCGGGTCGGCTTCACCGGCAACTACCCGTCATCGCCGAAACACCGCTGATGGACGAGAGTTCCTCGACAAAGACGCCAAGAAGTGAGCGCTCAGATGGCGCGTGGATCTCCGAGGTCTGCGCCTGCGTCCTGGTCGGCTTGCGCCTGCGGCTCTCCTTGGGCTTGGCTCCCACTCGCCGGAGCGCTGCAGCAGCCGGACGAAGTCCGCGACCGACAGCGTCTCGCCGCGGCGCGACGGGTCGATGCTCGCGGCCAGAAGCCGGCGGGCCGACTCGTTGCCCCGAACCCGCCCACTCGGCGAACGCGTTGCGCGACGTCTTGCGGCGCTGCGCGCGAACGCCACGTCGATCAGCTCGAACAGCCCGGGTGCGGAAATCAGGGTCGGTCGGCCACGGCGAGAGCTTCGTGGCGGTCGATACGCACCAGACCCGAGTACACCCGCGGAATCGAGCCAGAACACCGTCGGCGACACCATGCCGTAGCGCCGGACGTTGCCGAAGAACCGGACCTTGACGCTGGGCACGCCGTAGTCCTTGCCGCCCGGGTTCGGCGGCGAGCCGCTCGGCGACCTCGGCCTGCACCATCACCATCACCGTGCGGATCGACGGGAACTCGGCGAGCAGATGCAGCAGGGCCGGGACGGCGACGTTGTACGGCAGGTTGGCCACCAGCGCCGTCGGCTGCTCGGCCAGGTCTGGCCGGCTGCAGCGTCAGGATGTCGCGGTTGAGCACCGGTCAGCCGGTTGATCTCGCTGTGGGAATGCTCGGCGATGGTCTTCGGAAGCTGCCGGGCCAGCACCGGATCGATCTCGACGGCGGTCACCCTGGCGCCCCGATCGAGCAGGGCCAGCGTCAGCGAACCAAGGCCGGGACCGACCTCGAGGACGTGGTCGTGCCGATTGACGCCGGAGGCCGAGACGATACGGCGAACGGTGTTCGCGTCGTGAACGAAGTTCTGGCCGAACGACTTGCGCGGCCGGAAGTCAATCTCTTTCGCCAGATGTCGTATCTCGGTCCGCCCGAGGAGTCGAATAGTCAGGCGCTCCAATCCTCCCGCTACACACGGGCCACGCACCCCAACCTCTGTCGCGCCCGAGTGACCTCAGCAATCGCGATCTGTTCTTCTCTTGTCGCCAGATCCGCCCTCGCAGCATACCTCAGACCGCCGTTGCGCTCCCAGGTGTTTTGATCAAACTGGACGCCACCGTAGAAACCGTTGCCGGTGTTGATGGCCCAATTACCTACCGGCTTCGCATTGCGCGAGCGAGTCCCATGTGCGCGCCGTTGGACACCGGAGGCACTTCCGTACCCGGCTTAGCGCCGACTCGCGAACACGCCGTCGCGGGCACGGCGTCGACAACGACATTGGCTACTGGCAACCTGCCGGTTCTCGACGCCGTTCGACCTTCGCGACGGCGAACGTGACGTCCTGAGTGCCGGGCGTCCCGGGGTCGTCGACGACCTGACGGCTCATGTTCAGTCGTCACGTCCGGAATCTGCTTGTTGTTCGGCGGCAGCGGACGCGCTGGGTCACCTTGTCGATGCGGATCCGGGTCACCTGGATCTGCATGCCGTCGACCACCGGCGACCACGCCGCGGGCACCACGGTGTCGCTCTGCTCCAGCGGCACGCCCGCGGCCTCGAGCAGCCCGGCGACGTTCGGCGCCGCAAGATGCAGCGTCCGCGTTGCACCGGCGTCGTTGAGCTGCACGGTCTTTGCGCTGACCACGGGCAGCGACATGCCCGCCAGCGGGACGCGGCTGCCGCGCGACGCCGCGGCGGGCGCCTTGTCGGTCATCTGCAGCTGGGCCAGCGCCTCTTGGACCGTCGACGCGCGTGGTCCACACCTGCCGTGCTGTCCTCGCCGTCGAGCGAGATCTGCAGCGGCCGGCTGCGGCGCAGCACGATGGATTCGGACTGCTGCACCGGCTCGATTGGCGGCCGGGTAGAGGTCGTCGCGTTCGCCGACGTCGAAGCCGTTCTCCTTGACCACGTCGATCACGCGGGACTTCATCGTGGCAACTGTCATCTGCGTGCCGTCGACGGTCAGCGTGACGGTCTTGTGGGCGGCAACGGCGAATCCACCGGCGAAGGTGAGCGCGAGCAGCGTCGCACCGACCAGCAGCCGAAGCATCGGCGAGCGGGCTTCGTGGAGCTTATTCAAAGTATTCAAAACGTGGTCTATCCCGACTATCGGACGGTCGACGGCTCAGGCCGGCTTCCGCCGTTCGATCACAGCACGGTAACGAATAGGCCTAGGAGCGGCAACTCGCCAGCCCATACGCACGTAGCGGCCGTCGTAGTACTTGCCTGGGCAAGTTCTTCTGCCGGGCGACTCGACGACTTCGGCGAGCGCCCGCACCGTGTAGGGCAGGCAGTACGGCTCGTTCGGGGCACCACGATACGGGTGCGGGGTCAAAAACGGCGCATCGGTCTCGACGAGCAGCTGCTCGGGCGGGATCAGCGCCGCCGCCTCGCGCAGCGCGTGCGCGTTGCTGAAGCTGACGGTGCCCGACGAGGCTCGAGCAGCCAGCCGTTGGCCACGCAGACGCGCGCCATGGCCGCGTCCGACGAGAAGCAGTGGAAGATCACCGTGCTCGGGCGCGCCCTCGGCGCGAGCACGTCGAGGACCTCGGCGTCGGCGTCGCGGTTGTGGATCATCAGCGGCTTGCCGGTGCGCTTGGCGAGGTCGATGTGCCAGGCGAAGGCCTCCCGCTGTTCGGCCGGTTCGGCGCAGCCGTCCAGCTTGCCCGGCCAGTACATGTCCATGCCGGTCTCGCCGATCGCGACGACGCGCGGGTGCTCGGCCAGCCGCTCGATGACGGTCTTGGCCTCCTCGGTGAGCGCGTTGGCGCGCGTCGGGTGCAGCGCGACGGCGGCGTAGACGCGGGCGTCCCAGTCGGCGGCCTCCGTCACCCAGCGCGCGCGACTCGAGGTCGTCGGCGATGGTGACGACGGCCTGCACGCCGACCGGCCGCGGCGCGGTCGACGATCGCGCGTCACGCTCGCGGCGTCGGTGGCACCGCAGGCATCGAGGTGGGTGTGCGCGTCGATCAGCGGGGTCGAGCGGCTCCGGGGCGGGCGGCGCCGGGCGCTTCTGAACTCACGCCAACACAATAAGGTGAATACAAATGAGCGAGCCGTACTACATCACCACTGCCATCGCCTATCCCAACGGCGACCCGCACGTCGGGCATGCCTACGAGTACATCGCCACGGACGCGATCGCGCGGTTCAAGCGACTCGACGGGTTCGACGTGCGCTTCCTGACCGGCACCGACGTGCACGGGCTCAAGATGGCCGAGACGGCCGCCGCCGAGGGCATTCCGACCGCGGAGCTGCGCGCGGCGCAATTCCGACGTGTTCCAGCGGATGCAGGAGCGGCTCAACATCTCGTTCGACCGGTTCATCCGCACCATCGGATGCCGACCACTACGAGGCGTCCGACGAGATCTGGCGCCGGATGAACGACGGCCGGCGACATCTACCTGACGCGTACGCCGGGCTGGTACTCGGTGCGCGACGAGCGCTACTTCACGAGGCGAAACCACCGTGGGCGACGACGGCGTGCGGATCGCCACCGAGACCGGGCACCCGGTGACGTGGACCGAGGAGCAGACGTACTTCTTCCGGCTGTCGGCCTATGCGGACAAGCTGCTTGGCCCACTACGAGGCGCACCCGGAGTTCATCGAGCCCGAGGTGCGTCGCAACGAGGTGGTCAGCTTCGTCTCCGGCGGGCTGCGCGACCTGTCGATCTCGCGGACGACGTTCGACTGGGGTGTGCCGGTGCCCGATCATCCCGACCACGTCATGTACGTGTGGGTCGACGCGCTGACCAACTACCTGACCGGCGTCGGCTTTCCCGACACGTCGACTCGGAGTCGTTCAAGCGATTCTGGCCGGCCGATCTGCACATGATCGGCAAGGACATCATCCGGTTCCACACCGTCTACTGGCCGGCCTTCCTGATGTCGGCCGGAATCGAGTTGCCGCGCAAGGTCTTTGTCGCACGGCTTCCTGCTCAACCGCGGCGAGAAGATGAGCAAGTCGGTGGGCAACGTCGTCGACCCGATCGAACCTCGTCGACACGTTCGGGCGTCGACCAGGTGCGCTACTTCTTCCTGCGCGAGGTGCCGTTCGGGCAGGACGGCAGCTACAGCGACGAGGCGATCATCGGCCGCATCAACGCCGACCTGGCCAACGAGTTGGGCAACCTGGCGCAGCGCTCGCTGTCGATGGTCGCCAAGAACCTCGGACGGAATCGTCCCAGAGCCAAGCGAATTCACCGCCGACGACAAGGCGTTGCTCGAGGCCGTCGACGGCGCTGCTCGACGCAGTGTCCGCGGCCATTACGACGCCACCGCAATGCATCTCGCGCTCGAGGCGATCTGGTCGGTGCTCGGCGCGGCCAACAAGTACTTCTCCGCGCAGGAGCCGTGGGTGCTGCGTCGGAAGCCGAAGATGAGGCGCGGTTCCGCACCGTGTTGTACACGACGCTGGAGACCGTCCGGATCGCGACGCTGCTGAGCCAGCCGGTGATGCCCGAGTCGACGGGCAAGCTGCTCGACCTGCTCGGCCAGGCGCGACGACCAGCGGACGTTCGCGGCGATCGGCACCGGGCTGGCGCCGGGTACCGCGCTGCCTGCGCCGGTGGGCGTGTTCCCGCGCTATCAGGTGCCAAGTTCGACCGCGTCTGATCGACCTGGCGGCACCGTGCGAGACGAACCGAAACCCATTCTTGTCGGCACCCTCGTGAAAGCCCATCGCCTCGGTCTGGTCTTCCGATGTACGCCGGGTGAAACCGACCAGAAGGGCCCGACCATCAGTAGGTCGCGTTCACGGCGGCGAACGCCCGTTCAGGTCGCGGCCGAACCGGCCGGTAAGGAGGGCCACCGCAGGTAGTACGTCTCTTTCGTCGTCGGACAGCGACAGTGCGAGCGCGGCGGCCAACAGCCCCGCGCGGGTTCCCTCTCGTCCTTCTGAACGGCAATGGACGCCGCCCATCCGCATCCTCACTTGCTCGAATGAGGCGTTGTCCGCCAGCTCAAGAAGCAAGTCGTCTGGCCGTCCCTGGCGCACGGAACATCCTCGCGCCGATAGCCGACGATTGTTCCGAGGCTCCAGAATCGCAATCGATGACGCGTCCCGATTCACGACAACTGGCTTGCCAGGGAAGGCCGCGGGCCGCGGTCAGTTGAATTACGCTGCCTTGCTATCTCGGGTTTGGTGACGCGCATCACATCCGCGCATTTTTATATCGGCGCGATAAGCGGTGTCGCGGGCATGACTGAACAAACCACAACCCGTCAAGGTCGTCGTCATCGGCGGCGGATACGCGCCGGCACCACCGCGGCCAACCATCTGCGGATGCGCGCCGACGTCGACATCACCCTGGTCAATCCGCGTCCGAAGTTCGTCGAGCGGATCCGGCTGCACCAGCACGTGGCCGGGCAACTACGACGCGACGGTCGACTACGGCACGCTGCTCGGCACAGGCGTGGCGCTCGTCGTCGACAGCGCCGCCCGGATCGACACCGCGGCACGCAAGGTGGAGCTTGCGTCGGGCCGCGCGCTGGACTACGACTACGTCATCTATGCGGTCGGCAGCACCGGCGCGACACCGGCATCGGTGCCGGGCGCGGCCGAATTCGCTTATCCCATAGCCGAACTGGAGCTCGCGCAGCGGCTGCGCACCACCTCGACGAGCTGCGCCCGATGCCCCGGTCACCGTTGTCGGCGCCGGGCTGACCGGCATCGAGACCGCCGCCGAGCTGGCCGAACAGGGCCACAGCAGTCACGCTGGTCTGCGGCGGCCGAGCTCGTCCCCGTCGCTGTCCGAGCCGGGCAGGCGGTCGATCGCCAAGTGGCTGACGCAGCACGGCGTCGCCGTGCTCGAGGACGACGTGGTGGCCGAGGTCCGGCCGGACGCGGTCGTGTTCGCCGACGGCTGCAGTGCGCCCAGCGCGCGTCACCATCTGGACCGCCGGTTTCGGCGTGCCGGAGCTGGCCGCCGCCAGCGGGCTGCACACCGACGCGCTGGGCCGGCTGCTCACCGACGAGACGCTGACCAGCGTCGACGACTCGCGCATCGTGGCCGCGGGCGACGCCGCCGCACCGTCAGGTCAGCCGCTGCGGATGAGCTGCCGGGCCGCAGGGCCGCTCGGCGCGCAGGCCGCCAACACCGTGCTGAGCCGCATCGCAGGCACCGAGCCGGCCGTGATCGACCAGGCGTTCGCTGGCTCGTGCGTCAGCCTGGGCCGGCATGCGGCCACGATCCAGCTGGCCCGCAAGGACGACACCGCGGTGAACCTACTACATCGGCGGACGGCTCGGCGCCTCGATCAAGGAGGCGATCTGCAAGGGCACGGTGTGGGGCATCCGCCGCGAGGCCGCAAGCCCGGACTCAACGTTCTGGCTCAAGGGCGGCAAAGCGTCCCGAGCAGCCGGTGCCAGCGCCGCAGGTGGTCACGGACCCGTGACCACCGGGCCGGCACGTCGACGAGCATGCCGAGCGGTTCACCCATCTGCGGCCGCTGCTGTTCACGATCGTCTACGAAATCCTCGGCTCGGCAACCGGAATCCGACGACGTGCTGCAGGACAGCTATCTGCGGTGGGCCGAAGTGGACCTCGCGACGGTGCGCGACACGCAAGTCGTATCTGGCGCAACTGGTGACCCGTCAGGCGCTCAACGCGCTGCGCGCGGGCGCCGTCGTCGCGAGGACTACATCGGCCCGTGGCTGCCCGAACCGCTGCTGCTCGACGAGCGCGACGCGTCGGCCGACGTCGTGCTCGCCGAGTCGGTGTCGATGGCGATGCTGGTGCTGCTCGAGACGCTCACGCCCGACGAGCGGGCGGTGTTCGTGCTGCGCGAGGTGTTCGGCTTCGACTACGACGAAATCGCCGGGGCGGTAGGCAAATCCGTGGCGGCGGTGCGCCAGGTCGCGCACCGCGCCCGCGAGCATGTGCACGCGCGGCGCAAGCGGTTCGAGCCCGTCGACTCCGCCGACGACCAGCGGAGATCACCGAGCAGTTCATGACCGCCGCCGCCACCGGCGACATCGACGGGCTGCTCGTCGATGCTCGCGCCGGATGCCATCTGGACGGCCGACAGCGGCGGCAAGGCCAGCGCCGCCCGGCGCCCGGTGGTGGGCGCGGAAAAGGTGGCCGAGGCGATCATCGGCATCTTCCGGCTCGGTCAGAAGCTGCCGGACGTGCGGATCGAGACGGCGGTTTACAACAGCGCACCGGCGGTGGTCGTCTACAGCGGCGACCACCTGGAGGGCGTCTTCCTGGTCGAGATCATCGACGGCAAGATCACCCACTTCTACGCCATGCGCAACCCCGACAAGCTGGTGGGGATCACGATCCCGCGGGCGATCACCCGCCAGCTCAGCCGGAGGCGCAGCGGCGAATGAGCGAGGTGAGCCGGTAGTCGACGAGTTCACGCATGACGAGCGCCGTGTTGGTGCGCTCCACTCCCGGAATCTCCAGGATCTGACCGGCGATGCGATACAAGTCGTCCGCGTCGATGGCGACGACCTGCACGAGTAAGTCGGTCTGACCGCTGATGCCCTGGACCTGAATGACTTCCGCGATGCCGTCAGGCGCTCCGGCGACGTCGTCGAGCAGACGTTGCCGTACCTGCGTCGTCACGAACGCCGTCAGCGGATATCCCAACAGCTTCGGCGAAACCCGGCGCTCGTGCAGATGAAGGCGATCGTCGAGGCGAGCAAGCCTGGCCTGCACCGTGTTTCGCGATAGACCGGTCTGCTCGGCGTAAGCGCGACGGTGGTGGCGCGGGGCACCTCGTTGAGCGCCAGCAGAAACCTCGCGTCGGTCGGATCAAGTCGGTCGGGGCTGGGCATGATGCTCACTTTCCAGGGTCGGTCGACACCGTATATAGAGCATACTGCGCTACCAATGCCCATCTGATTGTGCATCTGTTGTATATCTTGCTGTACTTCTATGAGCACATTGCACATCATATTCGAGGTAAGAGAAATGACCAGCATCGCGCGCGCGGCGCCAACCGCGATTCCCGTCCTCGGCCAGGTCGAGCGCCGCGTGCTGTGGCTGTCGACCGCGATCGTCCACCACGCCAACCGGGTGCGCCCCAACCCTCTGGCGCTGAAGGTCGGCGGACACCAGGCTTCCAGCGCATCGATGGTGTCGATCATGACGCGCGCTGTGGTTTCGCCACCTGCAGCCCAGCGACCGGGTGTCGGTCAAGCCGCACGCCTCGCCGGTGCTGCACGCGATCAACTACCTGCTCGGCGAGCTGCGACTGAGTCGTACCTGACGCGGCTGCGCGAGTTCGGCGGCCTGCAGAGCTACCCGAGCCGCGCCAAGGATCCCGACCCCGTCGACTACTCGACCGGCTCGGTCGGCATCGGCGCCACGGCGCCGATCTGGGGCGCGCTCGCCCGCCGCTACGTCAGACGCACGTTCGGTGGCCGCGGCACCGGTCGCCAGTACTCGCTGCTCGGCGACGCCGAGCTGGACGAGGGCGCGGTGCTGGGAGGCGATCCTCGACCCGCGGTCGCCGACCTCGGTGAGATCGTCTGGATCGTCGACCTCAACCGGCAGTCGCTGGACCGGGTGGTGCCCATCATCGCGCGCCGACCGGCTGCAGGAGATGTTCGCCGCGGCCGGCTGGCAGGTGCTCACCGTCAAGTACGGCACGCTGCTGCGAGAGCTGTTCGACGCGCCCGGCGGCGACGCGCTGCGCGCCGCGCATCGACGACGATGCCCAACCCGGAATACCAGCGGCTGCTGCGCTGCGACGCGGCGCAGCTTCGCGAGCGGCTGCCCGGCGACAGCGCCGAAGTCGCCGACCTGCTTGCCGAGCAGTCGACGACGACCGCGCTGCTCGCGGTCATCCGCAACCTCGGCGGCCACGACCTCGGCGCACTGCGCGCCGCGTTCGACGCCGATCGACGACACGCCGGCCGACGATGCATCTTCGCCTACACCATCAAGGGCTGACGGCCTGGCCACCGAGGGCCACCCGCAGAACCACTCGTCGCTGCTGACCGAGCGAGCAGTTCAGCGAGCTGGCGGCCGATCTGGGCGCCGACGCCGACGACGCCGTGGGCGCGGTTCGCCGCCAGACGTGCGCTGGCCGAGCTGTGCGCGGAGACGGCTGGCGCCGACTGCGTGCCCGCCGCGGACGTCGCTCCCCGCCGACGGTGCCGCGCCGACTCGGCCGCACCCCGGTCCGGCACCGACCACCGCAGGCCGCGCTCGGCGCGCGCTGCTCGACCTCACCCGGGAGGCGCCCGAGGCCGCCGACGCGTGGTCACCGTCAGCCCCGACGTCAGCTCCAGTCGACGAACCTCGGCGGCTGGGTGAACAAGGTCGGCGTGTGGTCGCCGACCGAACGCGTCGACTGGTTCGCCGACGACACGCGAGACCATCCTGCACTGGCGCGAGACAGCCCACCGGACAGCACATCGAACTCGGCATCGCCGGAAACGAGACCTCGTTCGGGGCTCATCGGCGAGCTGGGCGCGACCTGGAGCCGATGGGGCCAGCCCCTGTCTGCCCGATCGGCGTCCTCTACGACCCGTTCGTCGCACGCGCGCCTCGGAGCCATGGTCGTTCGGCATCTACGCGGGCGGGCAGTCCATCCTGGTCGGCACACCCGTCTGGCGTCAGCCTGGCGTCCGAAGGCGGCGCTCACCAGTCGATCAACGACGCCGTCGATCGGGCTGGAGCAGCCGGCTGCGTCAGCTACGAGCCCGCCTTCGCCCTCGACGCCGAGTGGATCGCTGCTGCGCCTGCCTCGCCGCAGCTCGGCAAGCCCGGATGGCACGTCGTCCTACCTGCGGCTGTCCACCCGCCCGGTCGACCAGGCGCTGGCCGGTCGTGCCGTACCGACTCCGGCGCGCGCGGGAACGGCGCAGCGCAGCGTAGCCATCGCAGGCGCTTACCCGCTCCGCTCGCACCGCACCACCCGGCAGTGACGCATCGCCGCGATGGGCGCGACTCATCCCGGAGCGCTGGAGGCGGCGCGGACCGGACTCACCGCCGACGAGTCTGACCGCAGACGTTGTCTGTGTCACCAGCCCCGGGCTGCTCTTCAGCGCGCTGCAGGCCAGGCGCGGCCTGCACGACGGGCCGAGCTGGATCCTCGACGCAGGTCTTCCCGGCCGAGCCGAGCTACGCCGCTAGTCACGCGTTCTCGACGGGCATCCGCACACTCTGGCGTTCCTGCCGACGATCAACCGCGTCCGCGGGAGCCTCGCTCGGCGTCACGCGGTTCGGCCAATCCGGTGACCTCGCCGACGTGTATCGGTACCACGGCATCGATGCCGACAGCATCGTGCGGGCGGCGCTGGACGTGCTTGACTGACTCACGTGCGGATCAGAGCGGCTCGGCGACCTGGGCGGCGCCGCCTGCGGTGCTGCGTGCCATCGCCGCAGGCGCCGAACAGCGCGGCCTGCCACCGCCGGCCGCTCTGATCGGTGAGTGGTTCGGCTCGGCGGCCGTCATCGCCCCGTCAGTGAAGGCCGTCGCGGTTGACGACGTCTTCGCCGTGCCCCCGGCGCATCCGACGGGGCGATCGGCGGCGGCTGGTTCTGGCTACCTCTCGTATCCTGACGCGGGCGTCGACGGACGTGGGCCCCGGATTCCGGAGGCGGCAGGCGGCTGGTCCGATTGCGTGCTACGGCAGGACCGCGACGGGCAGTGGTGGTATGAAAGCCTTTCCGGCGCACCGCTTTCGGCGTGGGTAGCCGAGTGCGGTTGCAGACGCGTGTCAGCCGCGCGAGTACCGCATCGCGTGGGGCGAGGCCGACCGCGATGTACACCGCCGCGGTGTCCTCGAGTGTCTGGAAGCGATCGCGGCGGGTGAGATCTACCAGGCGTGCGTGTGCACGCAGTTCGCGGCAGCCGCATCGACGGCGCGCCCATCGACTTCTTCGTCGAGGCGGTGCAACGCACATCGCCCGCACGGGCGGCGTATATGGCGGGTGAGTGGGGTGCGGTTGCGTCGTTGTCGCCCGAGCTGTTCTTGCGACGGTGCGGCGAGACGGTGACGTCGAGCTCCGATCAAAGGGCACGCTGCCGCGGCTATGCGGATCCGTCGGCGCTGCGGGCATCGCGTCAAGGATGTCGCGGAAAACATCATGATCGTCGATCTGGTGCGCAACGACCTGGGCCGCGTCGCGCTGACCGGAACGGTCACTGTGCCCGAACTGCTGGTGGTGCGGCCGGCGCCGGGCGTATGGCATCTGGTGTCGACGGTGTCGGCGCGCGTCGGGGTCGGCATGCCGATGGCGTCCGATTTTGGATGCGACGTTCCCGCCCGCATCGGTGACCGGCACGCCGAAGGCGAGGGCCCGTCAGCTGCTGACTGGCTGGGAGCCGCACCGCCGCGGGAGTGTATTGCGGCACAGTCGGTTTGGCGTCGCCCGTCGCAGGGTTGTGAGCTGAACGTGGCGATCCGGACGGTCGAGTTCGACGCCGCCCGACAACGCGGTGCTCGGCGTCGGCGGCGGCATCACCGCCGATTCCGATCCCGACCGCGAATGGGACGAGTGCCTGCACAAGGCCGCGCCCATCATCGGGAGTAGAGCCGACAGCGCTCGACGAGAATCTCGGCACAGTCGTTCCGGCTCGCTGACCATCAGGTCGTGGCATGTGTCCGACCTCGATGATGCGTCTGCACGCCGCCGATCGCTTCAATGCAGCGGCGCTGCGTCTTCACGGAGAGCGCACGATCGCGCAGTGTCAGGATCCACGTGCGCGGGACGTCGTCGGGCATTTCGGCGCGGTCAACGTTCTCGAGGACGACGCCGGGCGACTCCGGGTAGAAGCGGTTGACAGTGAATTCGCGTTGCCTACTTGTCATCCCGTTACAGAACGCGCAATGTCGCCCACGCTGTTGGCAATGCGGAGGCTTTGCCCTTCTGATGGCTGCGCTTCGCGGTGTGGCGTGCGTACCAGCCCAAAGACCCGGGAACCGTGTCCACCATGGCAGGCGCCGTCGCGGTGGGACAAAGCGCAGCCGCCATGACCATCTCGCGCACTCGCGACGAACCGAGCTTCGTGGTCACGCCGGGAGAACAGAGCCCGGCCATCGAATGGCCGACGATGATGACGGAGTCGATCCGCCGCCGTCTCGATGTCGGCCACCACGGATTGCACCCAGTTGCCGACACGGGCGCCGATGAGGTCGCCGGGTTTACCGCGCCGGCCCGGCAAGTCGATGGCGAGCACGGTCACGTCCGGTGCCTGCGCGATGAATCTCCTCGACGGTGAGGTCCCAGCAGTCGGCGGCGTGTTGCGCCGCCGTGAACGAGGACCAATGCGGGCAGCGCCATGACGGACCCCCTTATTGCCGTGAGCGCAGAACCGCATCGTAGAGGTCACGGCGTGACGGCGCGCCGGGATTCGCGGCGATCACCTCGGCGCAGGCGTCCTTCACCCGCGCACCGTCGTCGACGAGCGCGTTCACTTCGGCCACCAGTGCCGCTACGTCGGCCTTCGGCGTCGCCCCTGCGAGCACGACGGTGATCTCGCCCAGCACGCCGTCGCCCGCCCACTCGGCAGAGCTCGCCGAGCGATGCCACGAACGATCTCCTCGTGCGTCTTGGTCAGCTCGCGGCACACGACCGCCTTGCGCGCTCGGTGCCCGAGCGCGTCGACGGCGTCGCGCAGGCAGTCCGCCAGCCGCCGCGGTGACTCGAAGAACACGCACGTCCGCGGCTCGGCGGCCAGCGTGTTGAGCCAGGACACGCCGCGCCGAGTGCTTGCGCGGCGCGAAGCCCTCGAAGCAGAACCTCTCCGACGGCAGCCCGGACACCGCAAGCGCCGTCGTCACCGCCGACGGACCCGGGCAGGCAATGCACCGGCGCCCCGGCCTCGATGCAGGCGGTCACCAGCCGGTAGCCGGGATCGCTGATCAGCGGCATGCCGGCGTCGCTGACCAGCAGGACCGTCGCCCCGGCCTCGATCTCGCCGACCAGCGCAGGCACCCGCGACGCCTCGTTGTGCGTCGAACAGGCTGACCACCTTGCCGGCGGGTTTGACGTCGAGCGCCTGGGCCAGGGTGCGGATGCGGCGGGTGTCCTCGGCGGCGATCACGTCGGCGCTCGCCAGGGCCTTGACCAGGCGCGCGCGATGCGTCCGACGGCTGACCCAGCGGCGTGGCGCCGATGAGCAGTCGGCCGGTGGTCATGCCGGACAGCCTACGATCGCTGTCGTGACCGCCCCGGCCGATGAACTCAGTTGCCAGGGGCGCGCGGTCCCCGTCATCAGCCCGCGCCCCTGGTGCCCGTCGCCGACTTCGGGCCGGTCGACCGGCTGCAGGGCTGGGCGATGACGGCCGTCATCACCGCGCTGGCCGCGTTGACGCGTTTCCTGAACCTGGGCTCGCCGACCGATGCGCGGCACGCCGATCTTCGACGAGAAGCACTACGCACCGCAGGCGTGGCAGGTGCTGCACAACCACGGCGTCGAGGACAACCCCGGCTACGGGCTGGTGGTGCACCCGCCGGTCGGCAAGCAGCTGATCGCGATCGGTGAGGCGCTGTTCGGCTACAACGGGCTGGGCTGGCGGTTCTCCGGCGCGGTGTGCGGCGTCATCCTCGTGCTGCTGGTGGTGCGGATCGGCACGGCGCATCAGCCAGGTCGACGATGGTCGGCGGGATCGCCGGGCTGCTGTTGATCTGCCGACGGGGTCAGCTTCGTCGCGTCGCGCACCGCGCTGCTCGACGGCATTCCTGACGCTGTTCGTGGTCGCGGCGTTCGGCTGTCTGATCGTCGACCGCGACCAGGTGCGGGAGCGGATGCACGTCGCACTGCTGGAGGGCCGCATCGGCGAGACGCCGTGGGGTCCGCGGCTGGTGTGTGCGGTGGTGGCGGTTCGGCGCCGGAGTGCTGCTCGGATTGGCTTGTGCGACAAAGTGGTCCGGGCTGTACTTCATCGTGTTCTTCGGGCTGATGACGCTGGCGTTCGACATCTCCGCGCGCAGGCAGTACCGGGTGCCGCGACCGTGGGTCGGAGCGTTCCGGCGCGACCTCGGCCCGTCGTTGTACGCCCTGGTGCTGATTCCGTTCGGCGTCTACCTGGCGTCGTACGCGCCGTGGTTCGCGTCGGAGACCGCGGTGAACCGGCACGAGGTCGGCAATTCGATCGGGCCCGACAGCGTGCTGCCATTCCCGACGCGTTCCGCTCGCTGTGGCATTACACCTACGCGGCGTACAGGTTCCATGCCGGGCTGACCAACGCCGACGGCAACCACCACCCGTGGGAGTCCAAGCCGTGGACCGTGGCCGATGTCGTTGCGGCCGGTGCTCTACGCGATCGACCAACCAGAACGTGCCGGGCTGCGGCGCGCAGTCGTGTGTGAAGGCCGTGATGCTGGTCGGCACGCCGGCGATGTGGTTCATCGCGGTGCCGGTGCTGGCATGGGCGCTGTGGCGGGCGTTCATCAAGCGGGACTGGCGCTACGGCGCGCTCCTGGTGGGCTACGGCGCGGGCTTTCTGCCGTGGTTCGCCGACATCGACCGGCAGATGTACTTCTTCTACGCGGCGACGATGGCGCCGTTCCTGGTGTTGATGATCGCGATGATCCTTGGCGACATTCTGCAGCAAGCCGAACCAGAACGCGGAGCGACGAACGCTCACGCTGATCGCCGTGAGTTGCTATCTCGCCGTCGTCGTCACGAACTTCGCGTGGATGTATCCGATCCTCACGGGCATTCCGATCTCGCAGTCGACGTGGAACATGCAGATCTGGCTGCCCTCTTGGCGCTGATTTTTGCACTCACGGCTGCGATTTGGCGCTATCCACAGCCCTAGGCGCAATTTTCAGTGGCGGCCGCGGAATTGTCGGCGATGATCGCGAGCATCCCAGCATGCGTGACGTGTTCATCGGTAGTGCGGCGCTGGCAAGCGGCCGGATCACCCGAGCCCAGCTGCGGTGGAACTATCGCCCGCTATTCCCCGACATTTACGCTTCGAAGGTCGTCGCGCCTCACTTCGACTTCGCACCGTCGGCGCGTGGTTGTGGTCAGGCCGCGACGGCGTGATCGCCGGTCGAGCCGCGGCCGCACCCAGGGCGCGCTGTGGATCGACGCGGCAACGCCCATCGAGATGATCTGGCGGTGCGGTCGTCCTCCCAACGGCATCGCAGTTCGCAACGAGCGAATAGACGCCGAGGACATCGTGATGATCGACGGGATTCCGGTCACGACGCCGGAACGCACTGCCTTCGACATCGCTCGACACCTGCCGCGTGATCTCGCGGTCCGGCACCTCGATGCGCTCGCTCGCGCGACTGGCGTCAAAGCAACCGACGTTCAATTGTTGGGCGAGCGCTACCCGAGGGCACGGGGATTGCCACGATCGCGAATCGCAGTTCCGCTGATGGATGGCGGAGCTGAATCCCCACAGGAAACGCGGGTACGGCTGATTCTCATTGACGACGGGCTTCCTCTGCCGCGCACCCAGATTCGTGTTAGCGACGGCGTGAACGACGCATTCATCGACATGGGCTATGACCAGCCGAAGGTCGGCTTCGACTACGACGGCGAGCAGCACCAGACCAACCGCGATCGATATGTGCACGACATTGGCCGAGCTGAACTGCTCGACCGCGAAGGCTGGATCGACATTAAGGTTGTCGCAGAACACAGCAGGCAATTCATCCTGCATCGTGCCCGCGCGGCATTCGCCCGCCGCCGGTGGATACCGCCAAAATTGCACTGAGGGTTGCGAATTCAGGCGCGCAGCAGCCCTGAGCGCAAAATTCGGCGCGGTACTAAAGCGGATCGCGCGCTGCCGGACACGACATGCAGCGTGGGCCGCCGCGGCCGGTGCCCAACTCGGACGCCTCGATCGGCAAGCACCTCGATGCCCGCATCGGCAAGCCGCGCGTTGGTTTCGCGTGTTGCGCTCGTACGCGACGACCACACCCGGCGCCAGTGCCAGCGTGTTGTTCCCGTCGTCCCACTGCTCGCGCTCAGCCGTCACCGGGTCCAGCCCCGTCGCGATGACCCGCAGCTTCTCGATCTGCATCGCGTTCGCGGCGGCCTCGCACAAACGGCACGGCGTCGTCGATCCGAACGCCGCCGTCCCCGTCGCGGTGAATCGTGAACGCCGACAACGAGTCGACGATGTTCGGGTACATCACCACCGCGTCGACGTCGACCATCGTGCACACCGTGTCCAGGTGCATCTGCGCGCGCTCCTGCGCGATCGGCACCGCCAGCACGGTGTGCGCCAAGTCGTCGTCGAACAGGCTGCGCGCCAACGCTTCCGCGCCCGCGGGCGTGGTCCGCTCCCCACCCCGACGGCGACCACCCCGGGCGCCAGCAGTAGCACGTCGCCGCCCTCGACCGGCGCCGAACGCGACTCGTATGCCCGTCGCACGCCGAGGAACCGCGGGTGATGCGCGTAGATCAGGTCGGTCAGCGACGTCTCGCGCACCCGCGCAGGCAGCGCCAGCGACGTGATCGCCACCCGCGGCCCGATCCAGAACGACGAGTCGCGGGTGAACAGCAGATTCGGCAGCGGTTCGATGACGAAATCCCCGCCGTGGTGCATCCGCCGCACCAGCGACAGCTCACCGCCGCTGAACGGCAACTCGTTGAACGTCATCCCCGCCGTCAGCACCCGCGCCAGCGGCCCGCGTCCAGCGTCCGCAGGTACGCCGAAAGCTCTTGCGCCAGTGGCAGTCCCAGCCGTCGCGAGTCGACCGCCGCCGACGATCCCATGCATCCGCGCCGCACCGCTGTGAGACAGCGCCTCGGTCAACAGGTCCGCGAGCAGCAGCACCTCGACGCCGCGCGATTCCAGCACTGCGGCGAACGCGTCGTGTTCCTCCTGCGCCTTGGAGACCCACGGCAGCCCGTCGAACAGCAGCGCGTCGTTGTTGCGCGGGGTGAGCCGCTGCAGTTCGGCCCCGGGCCGGTGCAGGATGACGGCCCGCAGCCTGCCGACCTCGGAGTCGCAGCCCAGCGCAACGTCTGTCACATCTAGCACCGTAGCGCCACCGTTCACCTCAACTATGGTTTAGGTCATGGAGCTGATTCACGAACTCACTCCGGGCGAGATGTCACATCGCAGCGGCGTGGCCGTCTCGGCGCTGCACTTCTACGAACGCGAGGGCCTGATCACACAGCCGCCGCACCAGCGGCAACCAGCGCCGCTACGCCCGCGAAACGCTGCGGCGGGTCGCGTTCATCCGGATGTCGCAGCGCCTCGGCATCCCGCTGGCCCGCATCCGCGAGGCCTTGGCCACCCTGCCCACCGAGCCGCGTCCCGACCAGCAAGGACTGGGCCCGACTGTCGGCGGGCTGGCGCCAGGATCTCGACGACCGCATCGTGCACCTGCGAGCGGCTGCGCGACAACCTCGCCGGCTGCATCGGCTGCGGCTGCCTGAGCCTGAAGACCTGCGCGCTGTCCAACCCCGGCGACGTGCTCGCCGACGCAGGGACCCGGCGCCGTCCGGCTCTGACTCTTCGAACGCCTGTGCGATAGACTCGCGGTCATGGAGCTGGCTCTACAAAGCTCGCTCTTCGAAGCACGCCGAACGGCGCGCACCTCGGCAACGGCGCGTGGGTCGAGGTGCGGTCCGGCTGGCTGACGGATGCCGGACGTCGCTGTTCGGCGAGCTGCACGGACGGCATCCCGTGGCGCGCCGAGCGCAGGCAGATGTACGAGCGCGTGCTCGACGTGCCGCGGCTGGTCAGCTTCCACAACCTCGTCGACGAGCCAGCCCCGCACCCGCGGCTGAAACAGATGCGCCGACGGCTCAACGACACCTATGCGGGCGAGCTCGGCGAACCGTTCACCACCGCGGGTCTGTGCCTCTACCGCGACGGCGACGACAGCGTCGCCTGGCACGGCGACAAGATCGGGCGCAGCAGCACCGAAGACACCATGGTGGCCATCGTCAGCCTCGGCGCCACAAGGGTTTTCGCGTTACGCCCGCGCGGTGGCGGCAAGTCGCTGCGGCTGCAGCACCGGCACGGCGACCTGTTGGTGATGGGCGGGTCGTGCCAGCGCACGTGGGAGCACGCGATTCCGAAGACGGCGCGGCCGGTCGGCCCGCGGATCAGCATCCAGTTCCGCCCGCACGACGTCCGCTAGACGCAGTCAGCCCTTCACCGCCGCGACGGCCGCGGTGAGCAGGTCACGCGCCCGCTGCGTGTTGACCGGCGCGACGGGCTTGTCGGGCAGCACCAACGGGTTGGCGGTGACGATCACCAGGAAAGTGCCGAAGCTGGCGACGTAGTTGTAGAGCTCGCCGGTGCGTGGCTTGCCGTCGACCGTCGTCTGCAGCACCCGGTGGGTGCCCAGCTGTGTGCACGCCCGTCGATCTGTCGGCGCCTCGACGACCTCGACGAGACCGCGCACTCCCGGCCGGTGAACGCCGACCTTCTGGCAGTTCTGCGCGGGATCGCTGGCCGGCACCGTCTCCGGACGTCTCGACCGCGATCGCGATGAACCGGTTGCCGTCGCCCTCTGCGGTCGTGGCGGCACATGTTGCCCTTCACGCCCGGCGGCACGACCTGCTGGCTGGCGGACTTCGCGCAGTCGGCGGGGTCGAACGTCATGCCGGACGGCAGCGGTCTGCGGCCCGAGCAGTCGCGGATCGATGCCCGTCGGCCCCACGCTGGTGACCTTGAACTGCGGCCCGAAGCTGGACTTGACGTTCGCGACGTGGGCGATGTCGGCGTGCGAGAAGTCCTGCTCGGCGGATTGTCCGGTGCGCGCATGCGGTCAGCACGCCTGCGCACGCGATGACGACGCATCGCCCTCGGGTTCGACATCGCCGCCAATGTACCCGCAGCATCGCGCTCAGCCGCGTAACGCCGACACCGTTTTCACCAGCAAATCCGCCGCGAAATCCTGTCCGAGTGGAGGATTCGGCGAGCCCGGATCGCTGACGACGGTGACGAACGCGACGTAGTCGCCCAGATAGGCGGTGAAGGTGTCCGGCGTGCGAATGGGTTTCGGTGCCGCCCTCGACGACGGTGGTGGTCGCGGTGGACAGGCCGACGGTCGCCGCGCCGTCGATCGCGGGCGCCGCCACGACATGTGACGCTTCCGCTGGTATGCCCGGCCGACACCGTCCACTGGCCGCATTCGTCGATCAGCGACGGATCGAGGCGTCGCCGTCGAGCCGGCGACCACCGCGTAGACGATCCACCCGGCGCCCGAAGCCGACCACCCCCGTCGTCGTCGCCGCGTCGGCGACAGGATCGGCGAGCGCCCCGCACCGCGGCGGGTCGGCGGTCCAGTCGGGACCCAGGCCCCAGAACGCGACGGGCGCCGCCCGCGCCGGACAGGGCGGCCACCTCGTAACCGCTCGGCAGTTCCGTACGCACCCGCTCGATCCGGGCCGGATTCACCGGAAGCCGACGAAGCCGGCGTCGCCGTCGACGGCGCGGATGACGGGCGACTGTCCGCACGCCGCCACGCAGAGAGACAGCGCTGCGAGCAAGGCAAACAGCCGCACGCCCGTTGATACCACAGAGATTGCTTAGAAAACCCCTGCAACGTCGCGTGTCCGGCGAGCGATGAGACAAATACCAGGCAAACAAAAGAATGGAGACTGTCATGCGCACAGGCTGGGGTGTGGCAGCAACAGTAGCGGCGACGAGTGTCGTGCTCGCGCCAGCGGGACTAGCAACGGCGGAACCCACGCCAGCACGGCAACGCCTATCAAACGATCGGCGTGCTGGAGGATGAGGGCTACGACGTCATCATCGACCGCGTCGGCAATGCGCCGATCAACCAGTGCATCGTCACCAGCGTCCGCAACCCGCAGACGCAGACCAGGACGTTCTGGGTTGATGAGGGCAAGGCATCGTCGGCTTGTGACCGTCGTCGTCAGCAGGTCGATCAACGTAACGCTGAACTGCGACGTCTGAGTCCGGGACTTGCTGGCAGGGGACGCATACTTTGGGTGCCGGCTACCCCGAATTCGCCTAGCCGATCAAACTAGCTCACGTCACTTGCAGTGGTGGAATCAAATTGCGCTACTGCGAGTTTCACTAATCAGACCGCGGTGACCGGAGGGGATGCCGTCGGTCCGAAGGAGCAGACGTGAAGGCACCACAAATAAATGACTTGACTTTTGCCACCATTGCGGGAGGAGCATTCATCGCGCTGGCCCTGGGACTTCCGGCCGGCGCACAGGCCGCGCCATCGGGTATCGGATCGGCGCAGGACACCGTCAACGAGTTGGAGGACAACGGCTTCAAGGTCGTGCTGAACAAGATGGGCGCCAGCCCCACTCGATCACTGCACGGTCGACTCGGTTCGTCCAGGCGAGACGGTCACCCGTCCCGTTCAGAACGGCGGCGAGCTGGTGAACCAAATCGTCTATCAAACCGTGTATTTGACGGCCAAGTGCTGACCACCGGTGAGCCGCTAGGCGGCTGCCTTCTCTCGGATTCCGAGGAGCCGGTGCCGCGCTCGGACGCCGCGGTCGACGTTCTGTCTTGACCGCGGGATGTCTGTCGCTGGTCGCGGACGGTTCGTCAGGACGGCGAGGGACGGCGATTCCGTCGGCTTCTTCTGCGAGTTGAAGTCGATCGGCCCGCGCACCTTGGGCCGGTCCGGCTTCTTCGTGTGCCGACTTCGGCTTCGTGTCCCAGCTCGTTCGTGTCCGGTTTGACGGGCTTCGGCTCGAGCGGCACGGCGTCGTATCCTGCTGAGCCGACTGTCATCTGTCGCTTCGTTGCCGTTGCCAGCGACCGTCCTCGACGGCATCCGGAATCACTTCTGGCGCTGCATGCGGGTTCAGCCGTCGTCGAGTCGCCGACATAGCCGTACACGGCGAGCCGGTGGGTCAGGCAGTCGCGCGGGCCACCGACGCAGCGTAGGGTCCGCCGACGGTGTGGTGCCCAGGCGCTCCGGCCGACGCCGAGTTCCTCCATCGCGTCGTCGATGCCGACGGGAATCGACTCGATCAGGTTGATCGCGAACGTGATCGGGTTGACGTGCGGCAGCAGCGATGCTGGCACCTGGCACGCCCGGTCCGAGGTCGCGCCCGGTACGCGGTCTCGATCAGCACGCGGAAGGGCTCGTCCAACGCCGACAGAACGAAATTGCGGAACGCCTAGACTGCTCGAGCGGTAGCAGGATCGGGAGCGATGTCGTTGTCGATGATGTAGTAGTCGGTGTCACCCGCAGAGCCCTGGTAGATCAGGTTCGTCATCCGCCGTTGGGCTTTCGCCATGCAGGTACAGATACTCCGGCGAGAGCGTTGAGGCAGCGCAAGGAGATTGCAGCAGCCCAGACGGGATGCCGTCGGAGATACCGTCGTAGAGGAAGGTGATGTCCTTGGTCGGCGCGACGTAGCTGCCGTCCGGATTCTTGCGGGCCGTTCGGTCGGCGTAGCGCCGTCGAAGGTGATCCCGAGGAATGGGATCTTGCGGATGAACTTGTAGCGCTCCAGAATCCCGCCGTTGGGCTTATTGGGATTGGCCAACAGCACGAAGCCGGCGATTGCGTGGCCTCCGGATCTGCCGGGTCGTAGTCCTCGATGAACTCGCGCTTGGCGATCGTCGCTATGCGCCCGCTCTGCGAGTAGCCGAAAATGATCACCCGGTCGTCGGCGTTCGGCGTGTTTGCGTCGACAGCGTCCTGCAGGTCCACCACGCCCTCGGCGACCGAGTCGTCGAACGTGCGCGCTCCGAACACCGGGAAGAATTGCTCCGGGGTGTGCACAGCCAGCGGCGGGGGTCGTAGGGCAGGTCTCGCGGAACGGGTTGATGTAGCGCTGGCTCGCGATCGGCGACGTAGGGCGGCATTCGGATCGGGATTCGCAGGTGCCGCCCATGATCAACGCCGTCGTCGCCTGCAGCTGGATCGCGGTCGTCATCGTCCACGAAATCGCGAGGATGACCGCGCCGATGAAGGCCAGGAAACCTACCGACAGCGAACGAATGATGCTCGCGCATGATCGAGACCTCTCCATCACGGACTCAGAGAGAAGCGCAGCGCCACGGCGCGCCAGCGCCTGCGAGAGTCGGCTTGCCCACTCCACAGCAGCACCACAGGTGGATTTTTCCACCCGCGTCAGCGGAGCGACGTCAAGTTCCGCGCCGCCAGCTAGTCGATATTTGACTACGTCAAGTATCTCTGCTTGCAAGGTCAACGAAATTCCGCGGTGACAAACCGCGGTCACCAGCGCTGACAGTCCTTGCTCTTGGGCGATACAGATCGTTTGCGAATTCAATAACTCGTTGCGTTCGCGGAGCGTCGCCAGTCGCAGCCCTCGGCAACCTGCGCGGGCTGCAGGCCACGCCGGTTACGAGAGAGATTGCCATCGCGAACCGCCACCCTGCGTGGCGATTTCGCATGCGGCCGATGTTTGCCGACCGTAGGCTACGCCCGAGATTTCTAATCGACAGGAGACCCAATGACACGCTCACTTCGGGCCGGCGTTATTGCCGTTGCGGCGATCGCGATCGGTATCGGCCTATCCGGCTGCGGATCGGACACCAAGTCCGAGCCGTCCACCTCGAAGCAGACGTCCACCGAATCGTCGACCACAACCAGCAAAGCCGCACCGACGACGTCGGCACAGGCCGCGGGTCCGAACAAGACGATCGTCGACTACATCAAGGAGAACAGCATCACCGAGAGCCCCGGTGCACCGCGGTGATCCCGGCTCGCCGACGATCGACTTGCCGTTCCCGCCCGGGTGGGAGGACGCCGGAAACCGCACGCCGGAGTGGGCCTACGCCGCGATTGCTGTCCAGCGATCCCGCGATGGCACAGGATCCGCCGACGATCATCGCGCTGGTCTCGAGCTGACCGGCAACGTCGACCCGGCCAAGATCCTCGAATTCGCCCCGGGCGAGATCAAGAACCTGCCCGGCTACGAGGGCGCTGCCGACAGGCAGCCCGAGCACGCTCGGCGGGTTCGACGCGACCCAGATCGGCGGCACCTACACCAAGGACGGCGTCAAGCGCGCCATCGCCCAGAAGACCGTGGTGATCCCGGGCCAGGACGCGCTGTATGTGCTGCAGCTCAACGCCGATGGCACCGAGGATCAGATGGGCGCGTTGATGGACGCGACGAGCGTCATCGACGAGCAGACCACGATCACGCCGTGACGCGTCAGGCGCGCGAGATCGCCGAGGCCTCGGCGATCTGCCCGGGTGTCGGACGCACCCCGGTGTAGCGCTCGAACTGTTCGGCGGCCTGCAGTGCGATCACCTCGGCGCCGGTGATCACGTGCACGCCGGCCGCGCGCGCAGCCTTGATCAGCGGGTCTCCGACGGCAGCGCCACCACGTCGAACACGGTGTGCGCCTTGGCGATTGTCGCCTGCGTCGAATGCCGCGTCGCGTCTCTTCCGGGCCGCCTGCCATCCCGATCGGCGTGACGTTCACGATGATCGGCGCCGATGCGGTCTCCGACGTCGGGCGCGTACTCGTAGCCGAGCCGGTCGGCCAGTGCGCGCCCCGCCTCAGGATTGCGCGCGACGACGATGCCCGAGTGAAAGCCGCTGTCGCGGAACGCCGCACCGACCGCGCTGGCCATGCCACCGCTGCCGCGGATCAGCACCGCGTCGTCCGGATCCAGGCCGTGCTCGTCGATAAGCCGTTGTACCGCAATGTAGTCGGTGTTCGATGCGGTCAGGTGGCCGTCGTCGTTGACGATCGTGTTGACCGAGTGGATCGCCCGCGCCGACGGCTCGACCTTGTCGACGAGCGGGATGACGGCTTCTTGAACGGCATTGATCCCCGCCGACGTACGACGCGAGCGGTAGCTCGTATGCGCCGCGAACGACGAGGCCGCAGCCAGCGTCGCCGGGCGGTGTTCCACGTCGCGCCGTTCGTGGTGGAGATCTGGAGCGACGCGACGTCGAGGGTCGTGGGGTCGCCTGCTTCTGGGAAGGAAGTACCGGAACGACAGCGTCGGGTTGACCGCTCCCGCAAGGTCGATCGACGGCGAGGTCAGCGCGTGCCGGCGTTGCGCGCTCCCGTGTTGTAGAGGTGCGGGTCTGAATCGAGGCCGTAGTAGAACGAGGCGTGCGTGGGGCTGACGTAGCGGTGCGCGACGTCACGTGCCACAGCGACGGCGCCCCCGCGTACCCTTCCGTCACCCAATCAGTCCCGCCAGACTTCGACGTCCTCATAGAGCAGCACCGACTCGGCACGAGTCGTCGCCGCCGGGACGCTTTGAGATCGCGCTCCAGTTGGGCTGTTGGCGGCGTCGCGCGTGCGCAGGGCGAAGTAGTACGTCGTCAGCGGCTCGAGCCCCGCGGACTTCGAACGGACTGGCGCGGCCCCGGGGCTGCCGGGTACCGGTGCACGCCCGGCGCGACGCTCACGCGGATGACAGATTGCCGGGGGTGATCGGTCACTGTCGTCGCGTAAAGGGCGCGCCTCGTAGGCTGCCGCCGTCCCGATGTCTCTGCCGCCCGCCCGGCGCGGTCCACGAGAGCGACACGGCGCGGCCGCTGACCGGCGTCGCCGCCGTGTGTTCGCAACGGCGCTGGCGGCGTCTGATCGCCCACCGTGATGGCGATGGTCAGAGGAGAAGAGTCCGCGCCGGCCGTCGTTGACGATCAAGGTCAACGTGTACGTCCCGACCGGGCGACATACGTGGGCAGCACGATCTCTGGCCCGTAACGCCGGGTGCCGTCGCCGAAGCTCCAGCGATAGGTCAGCGGGTCGCCTCGGGATCGAACGACGCCGACGCGTCGAACCATACGGACCGGATTCTCCCCGGCCGCCGACGAGCCGTTGAACCCGTGCCACTTGCGGCCGCGAGGGAATCGCCGCAGACCTGCACCTGACGTCGTCCACGAACCAGCCCTCGAACTGGTTCTGCACCGGATTGATCGTATCGAAACCTCGAAACGGATCCTGACCACCGAGCCGACGTAGCTGCTGAGGCTCCGGGTCACCGTGGTGAACGACGAGGCCAGCGGTAAGAGCGGCGCCCAACGGCGCCCAGGTGAAACCGTTCGTGGAGACGCAGCACGCGCGCGACGTCGTTGGCAGGATTCCTCTTCCTCCTGGAGGAAATACCGGAATCGAGAGCGAGGGTGACACGGGCGCCGTGCAGGTCGATCGGCGGCGACGTGAGCGTGCCGAAATCTCCGCGCCCCGGTGTCGTACTTCCGGGTCGCTTCGCGCCCGTAGTAGAAGGACGCGGCGGGGCTCGATCGAACGGAGGGTGGAGACGTGCCACAACGCCGGGCCGCTGAGGCCGTCCGTGCCGGCAAACCGTCCATAGTCCGGCAGGCCGGACTCCTTCGACGCTGTCATTGGAGTATTGCCGCCGTTCCGGGCGTCGCCACGGCCTACGTCTCGACAAGAAGCCTGCCGCCGAAGAAGTCGCGGACGCGCATTGCGAAGTAGCGAGGGGACGTTGGCGGGCAGACCCGACACGACCAACGTCTGGCGGCGTGCCCGCGAGCGCCGGAACAGGCTTCTCCCGCTGACCGGCACCGAGGCCATGAAGCTGCCCGAGGTTGAGGATCGGCGACGGGGAGTGGCGGATGTCATACATCATCGCCGTGCCTGTGATGCCGTCGTTACCCGTTGGGCGATCCATGACAGCTGAGCGGTGGCGGTCCCGAGCAGACACTGCGGACAAGGTCGTGATCGGCGCGGCGCGGGATCAGGTCTCTGCGATACCCACCTGAACCGTCGCGGTAGCAGCGGCTTCTCCGTCACTGACCGTCAGCGTCGCGACGTAGACGCCCGCCACGTACTGATGCGTGACGACGGGCTCCGCTTCCCGTTGTCCCGTCGCCGGGGTTCCACGAGTACGTCAGCGGATCGAGGTCGGGATCGAGCCGAGCCGTTCGCGTCGAACGAGATCGGCACGGTGTTGGTGCCAGACCGCGGCGGGCCCGGATTCGCGATCGGCGGGGCGATTGGCGACGGTGACGGTCGTGCGTCGCCGGAGCCGAGGAGATACGGCCCCAGCGCGCCCACGACGAGGGTCAGCGCGAAGACGCCGGAAGTCTGGTAGGCGCTGCGCGAACGGCGAGCCGGGCTGCGCACGCGCCGTCACCGGGAAGCCCCAATGGTAGCGGTCGAGGACCCCCGCCGCCGGAGACGGTGGACGCCGAGCCGTCGAAGACAATCGGCTGACGCTTCGAAGCCGGAATACGGTCCGCCGGGATTCGCGACGACGCCAACCGTTCGGTAGGGTGCAGTCGCGCGGCCGGTGTGGACCCGCATCCGCGCGAAACATCGGCCACGGCGCGGCGCCGGTAGAGAGTGCCGGCAGGTTCCATACGAACAGCCGGCCGTCCATGTCGAACCACGCCATCTCGAGAGCAGCCGCCTGTCGCCGTCGAGGTCCGGCCACGGCCGGGCTGTTCGAAGCGAGCGGGCCGAGGTTCGCCGTGGGCCGCGGAAAGCCGGCCACGTTTTGCCGCGTCGAAGCGGGAATGCCTCGAGGCCGAACCCCGGCTCCGGCCAGTGTCCGCTCGCCCGAGACGATCACGCGTCGGCCTTGCCGTCGCCGTCCAGGTCGACGAAGCGCCGGCGCGCCGTAGCCAGTACTGTGGGCCGCCGCCGCGGCACGACACCAAACTCGGCCATCCAGGCAAACAGGCTGCCGCCCCGCGTCCAGACAGACAGAGCCGCGACGTCCCGGAGGCGTCGCGCTCTGGTGCCCGCAACGACCTCCGGCAGGCCGTCGCCGTCGACGTCGCCGATCGAAAGGCGTATCGACCCCCGCGAACGACACCTGTCGCCGGCCAGCCGCTCACCACTTGGCGCCGTTGCCCCCGCCAGGCGAAGACTTGACCGAGGTTCGTGCCCGTGACGGACGTCCAGCACGCCGTCCTCTGTCCAGATCGCCGAGCACGGGTACGACGTGTCGAGCTCCGTTGGACGGCACGTCCGGGACGGTCCAGGTCGCTTCGATGGTCCCAGACGGCGACAGCACGATCGAAGGCATTGCCGTAATCACGAACCACGTGATGTCCTTCCCACGCGCCGTACGCCGCCGTGACGTCCCCGATGGCGGGCGGCCGCAGGCGGGCCGAACCTGCTGGACGGTCCGAGGCCAGCCGGGAAGGGTGGATCCGTCGAATCCAAGCACGACGACGTTCTGGCCCCGCCACCACGATCTCCGCGCGTCCGTCGCCGTCGCCGAGGTCGTCCACGGAGACCGAGGGTCGAACTCCCAGGTGCCAAGAGACGCGGCCATCCGGGGAGCAACGTCCCGTCGGCCGACCACACATTACACCATCCCGAATCTGGTCCGCGGCGACGATCTCCAGTCGGCCGTCGCCATCGACGTCGCCCGCGGCGGGACCCCCTTTGAATGGATCGTCCTCCCGTCCCCGGAGACAGGTTGCGTGGCCACTCCGGGCCGTTCGTTGCCGTCGGAGCTCCAGGACGTGCAACCTTCCTCGAAAGGCAAAGAGCACCTCGTTCGACCCATTGGCGATCGACATCGGCTTCTCGCCGTCACGTGATCCCTGATCGCGAACGCCGGGCAGCCATTGACGTGCGTCGAGAAGCGATCTTCGCGGCCAGCCCGGGCGCAGCAACGGGTCTACGAGCACGGCTGTCAAGGCGCTCGTCGTGTCCGTGGACACCGATGACGACATAGCGGTCGGCAGGCACGTCCGCCGTGTTCCACGTCACGCGATGACGCCGTCCACGATCGGCGCATGCCCGTCGTTCGCGAGCGTGAGGACGGGGGTTGAGAACAAACCCGGTGGTCCATCCGATCACGTACACGCAGAAGCTGCCCTCGCGTCGGCGCGCGTCACCGACCCCTGAACGACGACACCGCTTGCCCGGCGCCGACGATCGCGGACCCGTCCACCGGAGACGTGATGACGACGCGCGCCAGTCCGGGGCTTGCGCCGTCGCGTGCGGCACGGCGCCCAGCGCGGCGAAGACGCCGCCAAGGGCAAGGGATCCAACCGGAAGGCATGCTTCATGGTCATCAGACTCCCTGACCTTCTCTGAACGCAGTCCGGCGGCTTGTGGACCAAACAATGCAGCGCGGGGAAGGGCTCGCCAATCATGGCAGACTTTTGCGCTCTTCACCGGGGGTTCCACCACTCTCCACCCAGCCCCCGCTTTTCTGAATCCCAAAATTGGCAGGCCATCGGACATTCCAGGCGGGGACTCTGCTCTTACGAACGAATTGGCGAGCATGCTTTAGATCGTAAAGTCCGCAAAATGGCCAAACATTCAATCTCAATCGTTCGCGAAATGTATTGACACCGATCGCGTGGTGCCTCCCCATGATCGTTAGACCCTGACTCATCGTTGAACATGCCGACGGGCGCCCTCTCCCTGGCGCTTCGGGCGGTTGTGGGGACGGTTTCACTATGCGGATGCACGGCAAGGTTCGCCTCAGGGTCGGCCTTTCGCGATAAAGCGAACGAACCGGTCGCGTGGCAGCCACAAGAGCCTGTCGGCCCTGCTCTGCCCGTCGCAGCCTCGGCGGCGCCCGGCATCGCGTTAGCGGATACCGCAGATCCCGTTGCCTCCATCCGTCGCCCGCCGAGCTCGGCAAGGAAGGCAAGGTCAGGGCACTCGCGGACACCGGCTCCGGCATCACGCGGGATGTCGGTTCGATCGCGGTCATCGAGCACGATGGCTCGAGCTACGACACGGAAGAGGCCGGGCGGGGTCCCCAACTACGCGGCCCGCGTCCCCATCGCCCGGCGGGTTCTACGAGACACACGGCGACAACTACGACTTCCTCGTCGTCTTCACGAACTTCACGCTTCGAGATGCCAGGGGCCGAAGCCATCTACTACCTGGTGCGGAATGACGTACACGGCATCGGCAGAGATGGTGGTCGGACAACGGCGCTCTTCGGGAGTCCGGGCCGTCTCAAGGGCTACATCGACATGTGCTTGATCGATCGGTGGCGCCAGCCTCCCTACAGCGTCCGCCCGGGTGACTTCGGATTCTCGAGGCCGCTACCACGTCCTCGCCCACGAGGTGTGGACAACCAGCGGCTGGCGGGCGCCCACTACCTGGACGAGACCGCCCAGCCGTCTTCGGCTCTCTTCACCTTGGGTTCCCATTGAGCTTATTCAGTCGACTCCGACGCCTCCGGTGATGCTCTGGCGCCGACTGGACGCACAACCCTGACGGCGCCTGACCGCGTCGCGGGTCTTCGAAGCCTATTCCCCGCTCGACCGGCTACCTCCGATGGGCTTGCTTCCACCTCGCCCAGGTGCCTTCTCCGGCGCAGCTTCACAACTCTCGGCTGTCGATCCGCGCCTTTCGGTCGCGGTAGTTGAGGGCGACACGCTCGCGGCCGAGCGGACTCGAGACCATCACTGTCGGCCAGGGCCATCGAAGCGGAGGGTCCTCGCAGCCTGGGCTTCGAAGCCTCGCAGAAAGACTTCCGAATCGGCGTTGCGTTCCTCAACACCCGGCCCGGCACGGAGCCCACGGCAGAGGACCCGAGGCCGGAGAACCTTCGGCAGGCGTGCTCAGTGCGCGCTTCTTCGCGATGACGCACGGAGTGGCATTCGTCGATACCTCGCTGGCCGAGACTCCGCGCCGCCCTCCGCGCTCGGGGCCTCCCGATCTCGACCGGGCTTTCCAGTCCCGGCTGCTCACCGCGCAGCAGCGCCTCACGGCAGCTGGGCCGATGCGTCAAGTACCGCGGTCCGAGACACCGCGACGGCGGTAGCCTTGGCGCAGTCCGTCCCGGAAGCGCCCGGCCATTGCGCGCGGCCTCAGCTGGCTGGCGTGGCACCGGAGCCCCGCAGCACCGACTTTGCGGCTCGGCAGGGCTCTGGTACTCGGCACGGGCTCGGCAGACCGGAGGCGGCGGGCCGGTCAGATCTCCCGGTGAGACAGACCGCCGACGGAGGCTTCGGCGCGGGCAACGACTCACTCGAGCGATCCGCTGGATACGGCTCTCGTGCTGCGCGCGTTGAAGGCTCTCGGCCATCCGGCCGACGCGCCCGCGCGGGAGGGCCCTCTTTGGCCCTGGGCGCTCTGCGCGGGCCTTCTGGCGGCGTGCTGGCCCGTCAGAACCTGGGCGGCGAGCCCCTCCACCCTGATCACTGCTCACGCCCTGCTCGCGCTACAGGATTGGAAGGGACGTCGCCAGGAGGCCCAGGCCGCGCTAGGGCCGGGGCCTCGCCAGCCCGCTCCTCGCGCCGCAACCCGGGACGGAGGCTTCGGCGAGAGTCCGAGCACGCCCTACGCCAGCGCCATGGCCCTCCAGGTGCTGCCTTCAGGACCGGGGCTCCCGCCGAAGTGGTGGACGGGGCGGGTGAGCCTCGCTGGAAGCGGACGCGCACTCGAGAACGGAAGCTGGAACGACAGCCCATTCGAGACCGCGCTCGTCCTCTCGGCCCCCTGCGGAACGGTGTCGCCCCAAACCCGGTCGTGCCGGCGGACAGCCTCACACCTTCCCCACCTCGGGCCAGCGAAGGCGAGACCGTCCAAGTCTCCGCGGGCCATACCGCGCAACGCTGGCCGCACCCCCTGCTCCAGCGAGTCTTGCGCGCCTGTTCGACGGGGATCCCGCCCACGGCTCGGTTGTGGCCGCCATGCTTCGGTCCCGGCGCGCGCTCGGCCCCGGCGAAGAGGGGCCAGCGGTGTCCTTCGAGTTCCCGACCTCCGGACAGGCCCGGCGTACAGACGCCTTTCGTAGTAGCCGACGCCGACGGGCGGATTCCCGGAGGCGCGGGAGACGTGACAACGCCTCCCGTCGCGTGCGCTGACAGTCGACCGGGCCTCCTCCCCGACCTGGTGGTGGCGCCAGCCTACGTATCCGTGACCCTACCCGCCAGAGAGCGGCGAGACCGTTCAGGTGGCGGTGACGGTCGTGAACGCCGGGCAGCGGACCGCCGATGCCAGCCTCGTCCAGGTGACTCGAGGCAGCCCCGCGAGGGAGGGTCCCTCATCGCGACGTGTGACTCTGCCGTCCCTGGGGATCGGCTGTCCACGACGCTGCTCGTCCCGTTGGGACACAACGGGTGTCGCTGCGAGGCGAGTGGCTCGTGCTGTGCGTGACGGCAGACCCCAGTTCGCGGTCGCCGAATCCGACGGGAGACGAACAACGAGGCCGCGCTGCCCCGTGCGCGTGGTCGAGACGGCCTCGAGAGGGCCCCGATCTCGCCCGGTGGTCACGCTCACCTCGATCCGGCCTCGCAATCTTCGTGCCACAACCGCTCCAGGCGGTCGTGCTCGTGCGAAACCTGGGGCGGTCCGAGGGGGACGTCGACCCTCGCGCTCTTCGAGGAACGAGCGGAGGGCCCGTTCGCCTGGCTCGCGGAGAGGAATGTCGTGCTCGGGCCACGAGCGCCTCGACGACGCTCGTGATCCTCGACCGTTTCGCGGGCAAGGCCCCCGCTGCACGCTGGCGGCTGTGGCCGACCCCGAGGAGGCGTATCCCGACGCGGATCGCTCCAACAATCGGGCCCAGGCCGTCCTGCCCGATCCGCACAACACCATCGACCTGGAGCCGCGGCCCGGAAGATCTCAGAGCCTTCTGAGCGACCGACCTCGTCGTCGGAGAACGGCTGATCGTCGCGGCGACGGTTAAAAGCCACGGCACGCAGGACGTGCCGAGGTCCGGATCCGGAACCACTCGTGCCGACGGGAGCGAACGGGGCGCAACCGTCGATCGCGATGGGCGCCGGCGAATCGGTGGCGATCTCCCTCGCGTGGAGCGACTGGGCTCACCGGCGATCACGCTGCACCTCGTCGACCGCAGTCGATCCCTTCCGGGACACCTCGTTGAAGCCCGTCCGAGTCAACAATGCAGCAGTCCGGTTTCGACGCTGCTGAGTGCCGCCCGCCGGCCGAGTCGCCACACCTGGCCATCCACGCGGCGGACGGTTGCGTTCAGCCCCGACCAGGCCCCTCGAAGGCCAGACGGCCACGAGATCTCGAAGCGCACCGTCCACAACAGCGAGCGGCGTCGCGCGCGGGGAGCGCTGCCGTCCGGTTCTAACACTCTGGGGATCCCTTGATCTCGGAAGGAGTTCACGTCCTGATCTGGCGAAGCTGCCGTCGCCGGCCTCGGAGCCCACGGCACTCCCACGGTGGCCGCCGTGCACCCTGGTTTCCCGTCTGGCGCTCCGAGAGTTCGTCGGGCGTGACGGTCCGTCATCGACCACACTCGACCGCCGGTGGCGGAGTTCTGGACGAGGACCGTGGACAACCGGACGGCTCCGTCTCTTCCAGGCGCTGGAGCCTTCCCCGACCTGGATTTCCGCATCCGCGGCGCACGTCATTCTCCGATCCCGGCTACCCGCGGGCAGGCCGGCGCTACGCGCTCGACGTCCGCGCCGCGGTCCGTCACGAACCTCGGAGCGACAGGCGAGCGGCGCCACCACGGTCCGCGTCTTCGAGGAGAGCCGGGCTCCGCGGACGGTCGATGGCCCGAGCTACCCGTTGCCGGCCCTTTTGTCGGCGGCGGATTCCACGAGGAGTCGTGCTCAGTGGACCCGGCCGCCCCGGGCCGGGGCCGACGTTCTTCGCTCGTGGTGGATCCTGGTGACGGCCTCGGTGATCTTCAGCGAAAAGCTGGACGAAGGCGCGGTGCGGTGCGCTGCTACGGTCGTCGTGCAGAACGCTTCGATCCTCGGTACCCTCACTGTCTTTCGCTTCTTCCTGCCCGGATCGGTGACGGCGGCCGAAGGACGAGACGGAAAAGCTCGGCTGCACACCGGGCCACCGGGCTCCCGTGACGGTGGTGGAAGTCTCAGGCCGAGCCGCCGGCAGCGCGGTGCGGGACGCTGCTCCACCGACGTGGCCGGCCAGCGGCTTTCGGTGACGTGGGATGGCCGAGATGGCGAGGGCCTGCTCACCTCCGCGACCAGGATCCTGCACCCCTACGAGCATCCTGGGACGAGGGCCGGGAAAGCGTCTCGGCCGGACGCAGGCGGTGGTCGAGCGCCAACTGGCAGCCCCATCCACGACGCGGCGGGAACGGGACGGGCCGTCATCGCGTCTGGCGTGCATTACCGGCGCTTCTCCCGAAGGCTCCTCGCCGGATGCCCCGTTCTGCCTGGATGCCGGGCGAGCAGGAGACTCCTCATCGTCCGTTGGGCCAGGTCTATCCGGGCTGCAGCCCGTCAGGCCTCGCTTCCACCGCGATGCCGCTCAGGCGCACGGACCGCCCTCCCACATCACCTCGCGGGATCACGAATGGTTCACACGGGAGCCGGGTTCGCCTCGGTCGAACCCCGTCCCGCCGATGGATTGCGAGGCCGCTGGTCTACCGCGGGGAGAAGGTTTCCACGCGTTCGAAGCCTGCTTGACCCGGCGAGCACCATCCCTTCCCACGGCGGCGTCACGGTTCGCGCATATCGGCCGCTTTCCTCAGTCCTCAGCGGCAGCACTGCATGGTCCAGCGCGAAGAGGCGAGCCGGTGGGGGACGCCAACACCGGAAGTCGGCGACGGAACCTTCTACAGCGACCCGTGGTCCTGGTCACTGCCGGATTCAGGAACGCTCTCGCCCGGGGCCACCGTGATCGTCCGAAGAGACGGGGGCGCTCCTCAAGATCGATCCGAGGTGGATGCATTCGAGGAAGCACCGTAGCGACGATTCCGCCGGCGGGGCGACGGCAAGATCGTCACTTCCCGGCCTGGAGGAGGCACTGCGGACGACGGCTGCGCCAGCCGGCGGGCCACACCGCCATTGCTCGATCCCGAGTCCGGCGTCGCGTCACCGGCTCCCCTGGCAGACTTCGCCCGAGGGCGACTCCAGAGGTTGGTCGTACCCGACGTGAGCGCCAGGTCGCGCAGGAAGGACGATCTGGTCGCGAGACGGCTCGGTCCCCTCCTCTCCCGGCGGCGGACCGTCTCCGCATCTCTCAGGCGCCAGCGCGGCGTCCCACGCCAAGTGGTCCCAGCCGATCGGCTGAGAACCCCCGGCGGGGTCTGCTTCCGGAAGCGCCTTTGACCTCTTCGTCAGACCCGAGCTGCGCGAGAACCTGGTCGCCGGCCCTGCGGGCCGAGCGACTGCCCGGGACAACACGGCGCACTCCTCCAGGGCACGGCCTCTGACCGCTTCTACCTCGATCGCTTCCAGGAATCGAGCTCGCGCGCTGGTCCGGCGAGCCCGGAGCGCTGTGATGGTACCCGGGATCGGGGCCGCGCGTCAGGAGATCCCCGGTCGCGACGAACAGACCACCGCTCGTGGCCTGCGGTTCCCCGGGACCCGGCACCTACCTGGTCGGCGGCACGTGGCCGAGGACTGCGAAGCCGGCGACCGCCAGTGCCAGAGACGAGCTGTCGTCGCACGGACCGCTTAAGCCGGTGAATTCGCCAACCTGACCCAGAGCGAGCTTTCATCATCTCCCCAATGACGACAGGTAGGAAAGGGACGCTGGCCACGTTGCAACCGCTTCGTCCTCGCACACCCACCGCCCCATCTCGAAATTGTGCAGGGTCGTCCCGGGCCGGTCGCTACCGGCCCCGGAGGTCGCGCCGATCGTGCGCGGCTCGCCTTCGACCACCGGGCCGGGCGCGCGGTTTTTCACCCTGACGGCCGCGACGAGTCCGGCCGCATCGTCACCGACGGCCGCCAAAGCACTGTCCTGGTCAACGAGACATCCCGTTCCAATGGAAGTGGACACGACCCCACTCCGAAGTGGCGTTCCGCTTTCGAGAACCCGGGGAGCCAGGGCGATAGCAATACGTAACTGAACGAAGTACAAC
>ERZ1370068.3447-contig-2560_pt1 | contig 78799 bp, 94 predicted proteins | sample MGYA00561227_ERZ1370068 | MGnify/ENA primary metagenome ERZ1370068 (study PRJEB38410, sample SAMEA6850437) | metagenome | study: Metagenomic assessment of the ecological functions of the soil: analysis of the soil microbiota associated with the... | reverse complement strand
GCGGCGGCACCATCGGGCTGATGCAGATCAAGCTGCCGACCGCGCGCGGCCTCGGCTACACCGGCGACGCCGCGGGCCTGCGCGATCCCGACACCAATCTCGCCTGGGGCATCAAATATCTCGCCGGCGCCTACCGCGCCGCCAACGGCGATCACGGCCGCGCCGTGCGTTATTATGCGAGCGGCTATTATTACGCTGCAAAGCGCCAGCGGCATCGAGCAGCCCAAGGTGACCGCGCCGGTGCTCGCGAGCGGTGCGCCGCCAAAATCGTCGCCAGGCCGGTCGAAGCGGCGAAAGCGCCTGCCGAGGCGAACGCGCTGCAGACCTGCCAAATAGCGGGTTTTGGCCCGGCATCAGCAGCGTCCGGGGCACAACGGCGGTGCAGTTCCCGCTACAAGCCGCGTTGACACCCCGCCCCAACTGCCTACATTAGCCCTGTTCCGAGGGTGCTCCGATGAGGAGCTGAGATACCGCAAGCTTGGGCCGTTAAGGCGCTGGGACCGCGGTGACCCTTTGAACCTGATCCGGGTCATGCCGGCGAAGGGACAGGGATGTACCAGAAGTTCGAGATCCGCGGGGGATTCCCCGTTTCCATCATCGGCGCGGGCATTGCCGGCGCATGGCAGGCGCTTGCTGTTCGCGCAGGCCGGCCATGCCGTCACTTTGTATGAGCGCAGTGACGCCGATATGACGCTTTCCACCAGCCACTGGGCCGGCGGCATGCTGGCGCCCTGGTGCGAGGCCGAGACCTCGGAGCCCGTGATCGGCCGGCTCGGCATCCGCTCGCTCGATCTGTGGCGCGAGCATTTTCCCAAAACCCCGTTCAACGGCTCGCTGGTGGTGGCGCATGCGCGCGACCGCGCCGATTTCGAACGTTTTGCGAAGCTGACCACCGGCCATGTCAGGCTCGACGCGCAGGGTTAAGCGAGCTCGAACCGTCGCTGGACGGCCGTTTCCGCGACGGCGCTGTTCTTATGCCGGCGAAGGCCATGTCGAGCCGCGACGCGTGCTGCCCGAACTGCATGCGCCGCATCGAAGCCGCCGGCGGCACCATCAAGTTCGACTGCGATGCCGACGCCGACGATCTCGACGGCATCGTGATCGACTGCCGCGGCTTGTCCGCGCGCGACGAGCAGCCGGAGCTGCGCGGCGTCAAGGGCGAGATGATCATCGTCGAGACGTCAGAGGTCGAACTGTCGCGCCCGGTGCGGCTGATCCATCCGCGCTGGCCGCTCTATGTGATCCCGCGCGGCGACAACAAGTTCATGCTGGGCGCGACCTCGATCGAGGCCGAGGACACCGGCGTCAGCGTGCGCTCGGCGCTGGAGCTGCTGGGCGCGGCCTATGCCGTGCATCCGGCCTTTGCCGAAGCGCGCATCGTCGAGTTCGGCTCGGGCTTGCGTCCGGCCTATCCCGACAATCTGCCGCGGATCACGGTCGCACAGAACAGGATCGCGGTGAACGGGCTCTATCGCCACGGCTTTCTGCTGGCGCCGGCGCTGGCGGAGCTGACGCTCGGCTATGTGCAGCGCGGCGCGATCGACAATGAGGTGATGCGATGCGTGTGACCGTCAACGGCGAGCAGCGGGAGATCACCTCTGCCCGCGTCGACGCGCTGCTCAGCGAGCTCGAATACGAGGGCACGCATTTCGCGATCGCCGTGAATTACGACGTGCTGCCGAAAAGCCGCTGGGCCGAGACGGCGCTGAAGAGCGGCGACGAGATCGAGATCATCACGCCGCGGCAGGGAGGGTGAGGGGATGAGCGCGCGACGCCTCACACTCCGCTGTCATCGCCCAGCTTGACGCGGGCGGCGACCGTAGCGACCGGCGGCGTCTCGGTCTGAACGACAGGCTTCCCGGCGTCACTGAGGATCCCGCCGTCATCGGGATCCCGGCGGTCGCGGGGACGACGAGCTGGCGGTACTGACGGAGACGACATCGATGCTGAACTTCTACGGCAAAACCTTCTCCTCCCGCCTGCTGATCGGCACGCGCGCTGTATCCCTCGCCCGCGATCATGCAGGACGCGATCCGCGCATCCGGCGCCAACATCGTCACGGTGTCGCTGCGGCGCGAGGCCGCCGGCGGCAAGACCGGCGATGCGTTCTGGTCGCTGATCCGCGAGCTTGGCGTCACGGTGCTGCCGAACACCGCCGGCTGCCGCAGCGTGCGCGAGGCGGTGACCACGGCAAAGCTGGCGCGCGAATTGTTCGGCACGCCCTGGATCAAGCTGGAAGTGATCGCCGACAACGACACGCTGCAGCCCGACGTGGTCGGCCTGGTCGAAGCCGCCGCCATCCTGATCAAGGACGGCTTTGAAGTATTCCCCTATTGCACCGAAGACCTTTCGGTCGCGATGCGGCTGGTCGATGCCGGCTGCAAGGTGGTGATGCCGTGGGCCGCGCCGATCGGCAGCGCCAAGAGGCATCACCAACCGCGACGCGCTGAAACTGATGCGCGAGCGCCTGCCCGACATCACGCTGGTGGTCGACGCCGGCCTCGGCGCGCCCTCGCATGCCGCCCACGCGCTCGAACTCGGCTACGACGCCGTGCTGCTCAACACCGCGATCGCAAAAGCCGCCGACCCCGTCGCGATGGCGAATGCGTTCCGCCTCGGCGTCGAAGCCGGCCGCACCGCCTACGAGGCCGGGCTGATGGAAGCCCGCGACTTCGCCTCGCCCTCAACCCCTGTGATCGGGACACCGTTCTGGCATGCCGTATCCTGATAAATTCTATCCCGTCGTTCACAACGTCGCCTGGGTGACGCGGCTGGCGCTGCTCGGCGCCGGCACCATCCAGTTGCGCGCCAAGGACCTCAACGATTCAGAGGCGCTGCAGATCGTGACCGACGCGCTCGAGGCCATCAAGGGCACCGACGCCAAACTCGTGGTCAACGATTACTGGCGCGCGGCGATCGTCGCCGGCGCAAAGCATCTGCATCTCGGCCAGGAAGATCTCGCCGACGCCGACCTCGGCGAAATCCGCAAAGCCGGGACTGACGCTCGGCATCTCCACCCATGACGACGAGGAACTGGCGACCGCGCTTGCGCGCGAAGCCGGACTACATCGCGCTCGGCCCGATCTTTCCGACCACGCTGAAATCGATGCGCTTCGCGCCGCAGGGCATTCCAAAGATCACCGAGTGGAAGAAGCGCATCGGCGACATCCCGCTGGTCGCGATCGGCGGCATCAAGTTCGAACAATCAGCCGAGATCTTTGCAGCCGGCGCCGACTCCATCGCCGTCGTCAGCGACGTCACCCAGAACGCCGACCCGGATGCGCGGGTGCGGCAGTGGCTGGGCCAGAGCGCGAAGGCCGCGTGATGTGACTGTTCGAAGCCCGCGCCACTTCCAGCCGTCATCGCCCGGCATGACGCGCGGCGATCCGGCAGCGCAGCGCAGCAGCCTCTTCCGTCCTACCGCGCAGCCTCGTGGGTGACGGATCGCGTCCGCGTTCGCGGGGATGCACAGCGGTGGCCGTTTCTCGCTCACGCGATGCCAACGAATCAGAATCAACGGAGGATAACATAATGAACATCCGCTCCAATCCCGACACCACCCTTCCCGCCGTCACCACCGGGCCGCTTCCCTCGTCGCGAAAGATCTTCGCCACCCCGGATGCCGCGCCCGACCTGCGCGTGCCGCTTGCGCGAGATCATGCTCAGCGAAGGCGCCGGCGAGCCGAACCTGCCGGTCTACGACACCTCCGGCCCCTACACCGATCCGACCGTGACCATCGACGTCAACGCCGGCCTGTCGCGCAACCGTCTCGCCTGGGTGAAGGAGCGCGGCGGCGTCGAGGAGTATCAGGGCCGCGACATCAAGCCGGAAGACAACGGCAATGTCGGCGCCTCGCACGCCGCAAAGGCCTTCACCGCGCATCACAAGCCGCTGCGCGTGCTCGGCGACCACAAGATCACCCAGCTCGAATTCGCCCGCGCCGGCATCATCACGAAAGAGATGATCTACGTCGCCGAGCGCGAAAACCTCGGCCGCAAGCAGCAGCTCGAACGCGCCGAAGCAGCGCTCGCCGACGGCGAAAGCTTTGGCGCCGAAGTCCCCGCCTTCGTCACGCCGGAATTCGTGCGCTCCGAGATCGCGCGCGGCCGCGCCATCATCCCCTGCAACATCAACCACGCCGAGCTCGAGCCGATGATCATCGGCCGCAATTTCCTGACCAAGATCAACGCCAATATCGGCAACTCCGCCGTCACCTCGTCGGTGGAGGAGGAAGTCGACAAGATGGTGTGGGCGATCCGCTGGGGCGCCGACACCGTGATGGACCTCTCCACCGGCCGCAACATCCACACCACGCGCGAATGGATTCTGCGCAACTGCGCCGATCCCGATCGGCACCGTGCCGATCTACCAGGCGCTGGAGAAGTGCGAAGGCGATCCGGTCAAGCTGACCTGGGAGCTCTACAAGGACACGCTGATCGAGCAGTGCGAACAGGGCGTCGACTATTTCACCATCCACGCCGGCGTGCGCCTGCCCTACATCCACCTCACCGCCAACCGCGTCACCGGCATCGTGTCGCGCGGCGGCTCGATCATGGCGAAGTGGTGCCTGGCGCATCACAAGGAGAGCTTCCTCTACACGCACTTCGACGAGATCTGCGACCTCATGCGCAAGTATGACGTCTCGTTCTCGCTCGGCGACGGCCTGCGCCCCGGCTCGATCGCCGACGCCAACGACCGCGCGCAGTTCGCCGAACTGGAGACGCTCGGCGAGCTGACCAAGATCGCGTGGGAGAAGGGCTGCCAGGTGATGATCGAAGGCCCCGGCCACGTGCCGATGCACAAGATCAAGATCAACATGGACAAGCAGCTCAAGGAGTGCGGCGAAGCGCCGTTCTATACGCTTGGGCCCGCTGACCACCGACATCGCGCCGGGCTACGACCACATCACCTCAGGCATCGGCGCCGCCATGATCGGCTGGTTCGGCTGCGCCATGCTCTGCTACGTCACGCCGAAGGAGCATCTCGGCCTGCCCGACCGCAACGACGTCAAGGTCGGCGTCATCACCTACAAGATCGCCGCCCACGCCTCCGATCTCGGCCAAGGGCCACCCTGCCGCGCAACTGCGCGACGACGCGCTCTCGCGCGCGCGCTTCGACTTCCGCTGGACCGACCAGTTCAACCTCGGCCTCGATCCCGAAACCGCACAGAGCTTCCACGACGAAACGCTGCCGAAGGAAGCCCACAAGGTCGCGCACTTCTGCTCGATGTGCGGCCCGAAGTTCTGCTCGATGAAGATCACGCAGGACGTGCGGGATTACGCGGCGACGCTGAACGATCCGGCGAGTGTGGGATGTCGGTGAGCGGCACCATCGAGGATGGCATGGCGGCGATGAGCGCAGAAGTTCAAGGAGATGGGCGGACAGCGTGTATCTGGATGCGGAGAAGGTGAAGGAGAGCAATCGGGTGCTGTGAGACTATAGCGCGCACCCACCAACGACAGGGCCGGGCGCTGAAGCGCCCGGTCTTTTTGTTTCAGGCAATCGGCAATAGCTCGAAGAGCGAGCGCGGAATCGTCATTCGCTTCCTTCTTCAACATGGCGGTTGCACTCGCTAACCAACCCGTGACGTCCCTCGCACCCTCTGGTTGCTCTCTCACTTGTTATCGATATAGGATAGAAAACAAGGCGTGTGAGGCGATCGGTATTGCACCTTTGAAGTACAGATTACACCATCTGATATTTTCCTTCTTGCTCGCTGGGACGTCGGGCGCGCTGGCGCAGGAGCAGCCGCGTCGAGGTTGGCCGGCCGATCGCGCCTGCGGAAGTCGTGCTCTACATCCAGTCAGACTTGAAGCGCACAGACTTCGTTGATCCGCTGGTCTGCGCGCTTCAGCGCGTGCTCACTGCACCCGTCTCTGTGCAAGCTCCTAGATCTCCCTGCTCGATCCGAATTGCTCGCGACGCCCACGCAATTCGAGGTCACAAAGGTGGCAGACCGGTTCATCCAGCGAACGGCGGACGAAGGAAATGCGCCTTCGTTCAAGTATCTTCTTGTTCCGTTCGATATGAAGGTCGAGGCTTGGAATTGGCGCTATGCGTTTTCCACGAGCTTTGGCGACGAAACGACGTCCTACCACGTCGGCGTGGTTTCCACCGCGCGGATCGTCGCTGGCAACTGGTGGCTGCGATCTCCCCTGGGACCACGAGATCACGGCGACACGCGCTTACGTTGATTCAAATCAATCGCGCAGATCACAGGCCATCGCGGCACGGGTGCCTGCATTCTCGTAACTTCACTTAGCCTCGAGGAGTTGGATCGAAAATCATCCGAGTTTTGCCCGAATGACCGTGCCGCGCTTCGTTGCCGCCGGCATCCTCAAAAGAAAAAAGAACAGCAGAGCGGCCCTGGCTGCATGAACGTTGCGCCGGCGATCGCTTCCGGCACTGGTTGTGACAGCGCGTCGGATGCTGGACGATTGCGGGTTACGCTTCGCTAACCTACCTACGCAACCCTACCTCATCGTAATCGCCAGCAAGCGAAGCCCGAACGAGCGACATCCGGGACTAAAGTCCCGGCATATCTGCGCTCACGCGGGCGACAAGACGCGTCCATCTGCCTGCCGTTGGACATATACCTCCGGCTGTGACGAATCGCCGCCAAAACCTTCCCGTGCCGCTTTAACCTTTCGTTAACCAAACGCGCCCACTCCTCCGTCTACGGCAGGGGGCCGTTGATTCCTGATGTTTCTGCTCCGCGTTTCGGAGCAAGCGTCGATCGGGAGGTGTTGATGCCCCAGGAGTATCTTGGCGGGTGCGGTGACGTGTACCTTGGCCTGGACTGTGTTCCCGTGCCCGAGATTCCGCTGCCGGATTCTCGTGACCTTTCACCCCACCAGATCGTGCCGATGCTGATCGGCTCCACGGTCGAGGCGATCGAGCGCGAGCTCGTGCTGCAGACGCTGGCGCGCTGCCACGGCAACCGCACCCACGCCGCCCGCGTGCTCGGACTTTCGGTGCGCACGATGCGGAACAAGATCCGGCAGTATGCGACTGACGGCGTCGACATTCCCGCGCACAGCTAGGCCGGGCAGAGCGCAGGCTCGGCGACGCGGACGTTCGCGTAGCTCGGTAGGGCGAAAGGCGGCAGCGTGCCCACCATCTAGCACAGGTGTCAGATGGTGGGCACGGCGCTGCGCGCCTTTGCCCACCCTACGCGCTCTCGCGCTGCGGACTGATTTGCCTCGCGCGCAAGCGCAAATCCCTGTGCGTCCGTGCGACAAATCTGCACGACGGGCAAATCACCTAAAACTCTGTCCAGCCCTTCGCGCAAAAATATTCCGCTTAACCTGTCGGGCAAATCAGCGGCATAACTCCGCGCGTCTCACCCGATGAGAGGGCGGCTCGCGATCGTCACGAACGTGCGGTGGGATGCGGTGGACGCGAGAGCTGCGACTGACGAGTGCGCTCGACGCGTACGGCGAAGTCGTGTGGTCCTGACGCCGCGGTGCTGGCGTCAAGTTCGCGAGAAGCGAAGCTTCTCGGAGCGACGGTGGCAAAAGAGCCGTTCACCGGGGAGAGCACGAAGTAAGCCGTAAAGCCACTGCGCAGGGAAGGCCGGGATGCTCCGCCTGTACCTGTATGCTCGTGTGCGCGTTCCTTGTGCGCAATTGCACACGAGACCGCGGGTGCAGCGTGCACCCGGTCTTCCCTGCGCCCTCTATTTCTGGGAGGGACAACGGACGATGCAAAACTCGGGCGAAAGATGTCGCGAGAAGGAAGGCCGTATCAATTTGTCATTGCGATAGGCCGAGACTGTACCGGATCGTCCCGCACGTCGCCGGAAACGCGGCTTCGCGCGCAGGGCATACGACACTGTTTACCTCGCACAACCTGTGTTGTAAAAACAATTCACATGCGTTCCTTGCAAAAGCGTGGCAAAGTCGCGAACAATCCGGTATCCGAAAATGAGTCTCATTCAAAATGCAAATGACCGGGCAACTAGTCCGATTATTTTTTTGTTACCCGCTCCGATTGAAACGGCGATGACTTAATTTCGACGTATCGAAGCCAGGAAAAAGCAATGGGAAGAACCGGCATCGCAGCGTCGCCAACGAGATAAGAAACAAGGCAGGAGAAGGCAAAGCGTGGGTGAACTTCTGGGATCGATAGCATTTTTCCTGATCGTCATCGCCGTGATCGCTGGTACCTGGGCCTGGATTTCCACGCTGTTCAGGAAGGGGTCATGGCGCTGGTCGGCTTCGACCGGATCTGCGTCCAGCAGTTCGAGACCATGCTGCTCTACCGGAACGGACGCTTCGAAAGGGCCCTGCCCCCCGGCGGCACCGCATCCGCGCCGGCAGCCGGCAGATCGCGCGGGATCGACCGCCGTCCCGAAATCTTCAGGCTCAACCAGGGCACCGTTTCGACGGACCGCTTTGCCCTCAACCTCACCTATGTCGTCCGGACCCAGATCGTCGATCCCAGGGCCACCTTCGAAAGCACCCAGAATTACCGGGACGAGATCTGCATGCGCCTGCAATCGGTCGTGAAGGCGATGTGCAGCCGCAAAACGCGGCTGGAAATCCAGACCGATCACCAGACCTTCAGCAACAACGTGCAAAAGGCGGCCAACCAGGTGTTCCGCTCGATCGGGCTGCGAATGCCTGACCTTCGAGCTGATGCAGGTGGATGTCGCCGGGCCCGCCATCGAGCTGGACGCCAAGAGGGCGAGCGTCGCGGCGCAGGCGCCCGTGAGCGTGGGCGGAAAAAAGCGCGCTCGCTGCAATGTGATCGCGCCACGCCCGCCTCGGCCGATCGGTCGGCCGCGCCGCCCTCCGGCCTGCCGCCCGGAAATCTCCGGCTGCCGGACCGTCGCGCCAGAGGCGGCCTCATGCTGCGCCGCTGCCGATTCCGAACAGATCATCCTACACCCGCCGCCAGCACCGGCACGCCGCGCCAGGGTCGCGAGAGGAACGCGTGCGCAGCTCGTCTGCGCACGCCGAATGGCTTTCGCCATTGCGAAAACGGCCGCAATGCACAACTGCTCCCCTATCATCATTCATCCGGACATTCCTGACATGAGCCAGACCAAACTCTTCGAGCCCTTCAAGCTTGGCCCGATCACGCTGCCGAACCGCCTCGTGATGGCGCCGCTGACCCGCAACCGCGCGGTGCCGCCCGGCATGGTGCCGAGCCCGCTGGCGGTCGACTATTACGGCCAGCGCGCCTCCGCGGGACTGCTGATCACCGAAGCGAGCCAGGTTTCGCAGCAGGGCCAGGGCTATCAGGACACGCCCGGCATCTATTCCAAGGAGCAGGTCGCAGGCTGGCGCAAGGTCACCGATCGCGTGCACGAAAGAGGCGGGCGCATCTTCATCCAGATCTGGCATGTCGGCCGCGTCTCGCACGACTCGCTGCAGCCGAACGGCGGCAAGCCGGTGGCGCCGTCCGCGATCCGCGCCAAGGGCAAGACGTTTGTCAACGGCACCTTCGCCGATATCTCCGAGCCGCGCGCGCTGGAGCTGTCGGAAATTCCAGGGATCATCGAGGATTTCAAGCGCGGCACCGAGAATGCGCTGGCCGCCGGTTTCGACGGCGTCGAGATCCACGGCGCCAACGGCTATCTGCTCGACCAGTTCGCCAAGGACGGCACCAACAAGCGCACCGATGCCTATGGCGGATCGATCGAGAACCGCGCAAGGCTGATGCTGGAAGTATCCAAGGTGGTGGCCGCGGTGGCCGGCCCCGAGCGTACCGGCATCCGCATCTCGCCGGTGACGCCGGCCAACGACGTCTCCGATAGCAACCCGCAGCCGCTGTTCGATTACATCGTCGATGGGCTCAACGCGCTGAAGCTGACCTACATCCACGTCATCGAAGGCGCGACCGGCGGCCCGCGCGACATCGCGCCGTTCGACTATGCATCGCTTGCGCAAGCGCTTCAAGCAGGCCTACGTCGCCAACAACGGCTATGATTTCGAGCTCGCCAACAAGGTGCTCGAGGCCAACGCGGCCGACCTGATCGCGTTCGGAAAACCGTTCATCTCCAACCCCGACCTGGTCGAGCGCCTGAAGAAGGGCGCGCCGCTCAACGCGTGCGACAAGGCGACGTTCTACGGCGGCGGCGCCAAGGGCTACACGGATTACCCGACGCTTGAGGCCGCGCAGGCGGCGGAGTAAGCGGCGCGCCCTTCGCCGTCATTGCGAGGGCGACGCGACTAAGCGATCATCCCGCGCGACGATGACGTCGCACGCAAAGACGAAAAAGGCCGGGATCGCTCCCGGCCTCTCGTTTCTCGGCTCGTCATGCCCCGCGAAGCGGGCATCCAGTAACCGCAGCCATCGGCAAGAGAGCCGAGAGGCCGCGGCGTACCGGATCGTCCGGTCAAGCCGGACGATGACGCCGGGAGATTACTTCGCCTCGGCGCGCTTGGGCGGCGTGGCCGGCCACGACTTCACCAGCGTGTCGTAGTCGACGGTTTCGCCCTTCGGCTTTTCGTTCGCCAGCTTGCGCTGGGGAGCGATGTTGCCGTCCTTGGCGGACTTGGCGAACCAGAACTCGGCCGTCTCCTTCTTGTTCAGCTTCGGCCCGCAGGCGCCCTGCACGCCGGACTTCTCGAGACGTTCGAGCACCGAGTCCTGCGCTGCTGCCAGCGCATCCATCGCCGCCTGCGGCGTCTTCGCACCGGACGACGCATCGCCGATGTTCTGCCACCACAATTGCGCGAGCTTCGGATAGTCAGGCACGTTGTTGCCGGTCGGGGTCCACTGCACGCGCGCGGGCGAGCGGTAGAACTCGATCAGGCCGCCGAGCTTCGGCGCACGCTCGGTGAACGACTTGTCCCAGATGTCGGATTCACGAACGAAGGTGAGACCGACATGGCTCTTCTTCAAGCTGACACCGTCTTGGAGTTGATGAACTGCAGATAGAGCCAGGCCGCCTTGCGGCGATCGGGCGGGGTCGACTTCAGGAGCGTCGCGGAGCCGGCGTCCTGGTAGCCGAGCTTCATGCCCTCCTTCCAGTACGAGCCGTGCGGCGACGGCGCCATGCGCCACTTCGGCGTACCGTCCGCGTTCACGACCGGGATACCGGGCTTCACCATGTCGGCGGTGAAGGCGGTGTACCAGAAGATCTGCTGCGCGATCGCACCCTGTGCCGGCACCGGTCCCGATCTCGGAGAAGGTCATGCCTAGCGCCTGCGGCGGGGCATACTTCTTCATCCACTCGAGATATTTGACGATCGAATAGACCGCCGCCGGACCGTTGGTGTCGCCGCCGCGCTCGACGGATGAGCCGACGGGACGGCAGCCTTCCATGCGGATGCCCCATTCATCGACCGGCTTGCCGTTCGGGATGCCCTTGTCGCCGTTGCCGGCCATCGACAGCCAGGCGTCGGTGAAACGCCAGCCGAGCGAGGGATCCTTCTTGCCGTAGTCCATGTGGCCATAGACCTTGACGCCGTTGATCTCCTTGATGTCGTTGGTGAAGAACTCGGCGATATCTTCATAGGCCGACCAGTTCACGGGAACGCCGAGATCGTAGCCGTACTTGGCCTTGAACTTGGCCTTGTAGTCCGGATTGGAGAACCAGTCGTAGCGGAACCAATAGAGGTTCGCGAACTGCTGGTCGGGAAGCTGATAGAGCTTGCCGTCCGGCGCCGTGGTGAAGGACTTGCCGATGAAGTCGTTGACGTCGAGCTGCGGGTTGGTGACGTCCTTGCCTTCGCCGGTCATGTAGTCCGACAGGATCACGGTCTGGCCGTAGCGGAAGTGCGTTCCGATCAGGTCAGAGTCGTTGATCCAGCCGTCATAGACGTTCTTGCCGGACTGCATCTGGGTCTGCAGCTTTTCGACCACGTCGCCTTCCTGGATCAGGTCGTGCTTGACCTTGATGCCGGTGATCTCGGTGAAGGCTTTCGCCAGCGTCCGCGATTCATATTCGTGCGTCGTGATGGTTTCCGACACGACGTTGATTTCCATGCCCTTGAACGGGCTGCGGCGGCCTTTTCGAACCACTGCAGCTCCTTCAGCTGATCGGCCTTCGACAGCGTCGAGGGCTGGAATTCGCTGTCGATCCACCTCTGATTGACGGCGTCGTCCGCACGCGCGGGCGCGGCCATCGTAACGGAAGCCGCGATCAGCGCAGCCGCGCTGGTCATCGTCAGAAAGCTCTCCTTGGTCAAGGGACCGTTCCTTCCTCTAAAGCGTCGCATGTTGGTTCCTCCGGTTGCAGCGACAAACACAAACTCAGGCCCGGGTTGATCCCGGATCTGCTCTTTTTCGCTTCCTCAGACGGTGCGGAAAATCGCAACGGCCGAAACAAGCGAAATCACGGTTGCGAGCCACAGGCTCGATATTTCAACGCCCTCTCCGATCGGAAGCGTCAGCGATCGGGTCGGTGCCGACAAAGGCGATCCACAGCAGATGGATGACGGCGGTCGAGCACCAGCGAAATGAACAGGCGGTCGCCGCGCGTGGTCGGAATGCGCAACACGCCGACGCGCTCGGCTTCGGGATAGGCGACCGCAAGCCAGGTCATGACGCCGAGCGTCAGCGCCAGCATCACGAAGAAGATCGCGGTCGGCAGCGTCCAGGCCATCCATGCGATGTTTTCCATGGCGCCCCCTACACCCTACCGAGCGCGAAGCCGCGCGCGATGTAGTTGCGGACGAACCAGATCACCAGCGCGCCGGGGATGATGGTGAGCACGCCGGCCGCGGCCAGCAGGCCCCAGTCCATGCCGGCGGCCGAGACCGTGCGCGTCATGATGGCCGAGATCGGCTTGGCGTTGACCGATGTCAGCGTGCGCGCCAGCAGCAATTCGACCCAGGAGAACATGAAGCAGAAGAAGGCGGCGACGCCGATGCCGCTCGCGATCAGCGGCACCAGGATCTTGATGAAGAAGCGCGGGAACGAATAGCCGTCGAGGAACGCGGTTTCGTCGATCTCGCGCGGCACGCCGGAGACGAAGCCTTCGAGGATCCACACCGCCAGCGGCACATTGAAGATGCAATGCGCCAGCGCGACCGCCCATGGCGTATCGAACAGATTGATCGCCGAATAGAGATTGAAGAACGGCAGCGCATAGACCGCCGCCGGCGCCATGCGGTTCGACAGCAGCCAGAAGAACAGATGCTTGTCGCCGAGGAAGCGGTAGCGCGAGAACGCCGTAGGCCGCCGGCAGCGCCACCGAGATCGAGATCACGGTGTTGATCAGCACATATTTCAGCGAGTTGATGTAGCCGGAATACCAGCTCTCGTCGGTGAAGATGCGCTTGTAGTTTGCCAGCGTCGGCTGGTGCGGCCACAGCGTCATGGTGGTGACGATCTCGGTATTGGTCTTGAAGCTCATGTTGACGAGCCAGTAGATCGGCAACAGCAGGAAGATCAGGAACAGCGAGATGATGAGGCGGCGGCCGGGAATCGAATGCATCACGCGACCCCTTGGCTTGGCCGGACGCTCGGCGCCGGCGTTGGTCATGACGGTGTAGAACATCCAGCACACGATCAGGATGATCAGGTTGTAGACCAGCGACAGCGCGGCGGCCTTGCCGAGGTCGAACTGCCCGAGCGCGATCTTGACCAGTTCGATCGAGACGAAGGTGGTCGAGTTGCCCGGGCCGCCGCCGGTGACCACGAACGGCTCGGTGTAGATCATGAAACTGTCCATGAAGCGCAGCAGCACCGCGATCAGCAGCACGCGGTTCATCTTCGGCAACTGGATCGCCTTGAACACCGCCCAGCGCGAGGCGCCGTCGATCTGCGCCGCCTGGTAATAGGCGTCGGGAATCGACTTCAGCCCGGCGTAGCACAACAGCGCGACCAGGCTGGTCCAGTGCCAGACGTCCATCACGATGACGGTGGCCCAGGCGTCGAGACTCGTTGGAGACGTAATTGTAGTTGAAGCCGAGGCTGTTGAGCGTATAGCCGAGCAGGCCGATGTCGGGCCGGCCGAAAATCTGCCAGATGGTTCCGACCACGTTCCACGGGATCAAGCAGCGGCAGCGCCAGGATCACGAGGCAGGCGGCGACCGGTCCAGCCCTCGCGCGGCATCGACAGCGCCACCACGATGCCGAGCGGCACCTCGATCGCGAGGATGATGGCGGAGAACAACAGGTTGCGCCCGAGCGAGGCCAGGAAGCGCTCGCCGAGATCGGTCGAGGGATCGAGCAATTCCTTGAACCAGCCGACGCCGTTCCAGAAGAACTGGTTGTTGCCGAAGGTGTCCTGCATCGAATAGTTCACGACCGTCATCAGCGGCAGGATCGCGGAGAACGCCACCACCAGAAACACCGGCAGCACCAGGAACCAGGCTTTCTGGTTGATGGTCTTGTCCATCAGGCGACCCCTCGACCAGACGGCTGTCGGCATAGACGTGAACGTGCGACGGATCGAACATCGAGCCCGACCGACGTTGTCGGGAACGGAAAATCCCGGCGGCACGCGGGCGGCGAATTTGGCATCGCCGATGCGAACGCGGGCGAAGCGGACGCGGCCGAGATCGTCGATGCGCTCGATCGTGGCCGACAGCAGGCCGGACGCGGAGCGCGCGACGTCGACGAATTCCGGCCGCACGCCGATCTCGATTCTGGCGCCCGGCGGCAGCACGCCGTAATTGCGGTGCAGCGCCGATGACGTGGCCGTCGATCCGCGCCTCGTGCCCGCTCACCTCGGCCGGCACGATGTTCATGCCGGGCGAGCCGATGAAATAGCCGACGAAGGTATGCGCGGGCTTGTCGAACAATTCGGCCGGCGTGCCGCTCTGCACCACGCGGCCGTCATGCATGACGACGACGGTATCGGCGAAGGTCAGCGCCTCGGTCTGGTCGTGGGTGACATAGATCATCGTCAGATCGAGCTCGCGGTGCAGCGCCTTCAGCTTCGAGCGCAACTGCCATTTCAGTTCGGGATCGATCACCGTCAGCGGCTCGTCGAACAGCACCGCGGCGACGTCGGAACGGACCAGGCCGCGGCCGAGCGAAATCTTCTGCTTGGCGTCGGCGGTCAGCCGCGTCGCCTTGCGGCCGAGATAGGGCGTGAGGTCGAGCAGATCGGCGATCTCCTGCGACCCGCGCGTCGATCTCGGCCTTCGGCACGCCGCGGTTCTTCAGCGGGAATGCAAGGTTCTGCCCGACCGTCATGGTGTCGTAGATCACCGGAAACTGGAACACCTGCGCGATATTGCGCTTCTGGGTTGACAGCGGTGTGATATCGGCGCCGTCGAACAGGATTTTGCCGCGCGACGGCGTGACGATGCCGGAAATCAGGTTGAGCAGCGTGGTCTTGCCGCAGCCGGACGGGCCGAGCAGCGCATAGGCGCCGCCCTGCCGCCAGGTCATCGTGACCGGCTTCAGCGCAAATGATTCCGGATCGGCGCGTCATTGCCGCCGTAGGAGTGCGCGAGATCGACGAGGTCAATGCGGGCCATGCGGCATCTCCCTCAGATCGCGCCCGGCGCGGCGACCAGGCGGTCGGCCGCGTCGAACACGAAGACATTGTCGGGATCGAGCACCGCATCGAGCACGTGGCCGGGCTGGTATTCGTGCACGCCCTGCAGCACCGCGACCCAGTTGGAGGCGTCGCGGTTGAGATGCACGAAGCTTTCCGAACCGGTGATCTCGGTCACCGTCACGGTGGCGTGGAACGCGTGGCGGCCGGCGATGCCGTTGGCGACTTCGAGCTGATGGGCGCGGAAGCCGACGCGATAGGCGCCGTCGGCAAGCGCCGCGTAAAGCCCGGTGGCCGGCGCCTGCACGCCGCCGGCATACTGCACCGAGCCGTTCTTCTTCTCGATGCCGACGATGTTGAGCGGCGGATCGGAAAACACCTGCGCCACGCGCAGCGTATCGGGCTGGCGATAGACTTTTGAGGTCTCGCCGGCCTGCAGCACCTCGCCTTCCCACATGCAGACGGTGTTGCCGCCGAGCAGCAGCGCCTCGAAGGCTCGGTCGTCGCATAGACGAAGATCGCGCCGGACGCCTCGAAGATGCGCGGCAGTTCGGTGCGCAGTTCCTCGCGCAGCTTGTAGTCGAGATTGGCGAGCGGCTCGTCCAGCAGCACCAGATCGGCGCCCTTGACCAGCGCGCGCGCAATCGCGGTGCGCTGCTGCTGGCCGCCGGACAGCTGCAGCGGCGTGCGCTTCAGATACGGCTCGAGCCGCAGCAGTTTTGCGGCTTCCTGCACGCGCTTGTCGATCTCCTCGCGCGGCTTGCCCTGCACCCGCAACGGCGAGGCGATGTTCTCGTAGACCGTCAGCGAGGGATAATTGATGAACTGCTGATAGACCATCGCCACCGAGCGCTGCCGCACGTCGACGCCGGTGACGTCCTTGCCGTCGACCAGCACGCGGCCGGTTGCCGGCTTGTCGAGACCGGCGAGCAGCCGCATGATCGAGGTCTTGCCCGACAGCGTCGGTCCGAGCAGCACGCTCGAGCGTGCCGCGCTCGAGCGTCAGCGAGACATCGCGAATGGTCGGAATGCCGTCGACGGTGCGCGTGACGTGTTCGAGCGTGACGCTCATGGTCCGCCCTCCCGCTTCGCAGCAAGGGACGTTCGCCGGAGCGCGCGATGGGCCGCGATCCAGTCGTCGATGGCGGCAATTTCGGCTGGCGACAGCCGCAATCCGAGCTTGGACCGCCGCCACACGACGTCATCGGCGGTGCAAGGCCCATTCGTTCGACATCAGGTACCTGACTTCGCTCTCCGTCAAGGTGGCGCCGAACGACTGGCCGAGATCGGCCAAGCGATTTCGCGTTGCCGAGCAACTTTGTCGCGCGGGTGCCATAGGCATGCGCCAGCCGGTTGGCATGCGCCGGCGTCGAGAAACGGATAGTTGCGCACCAGTTCCGCCGGTCAGCGCCGCGATCGCCGAAACGTCCATGATCGCCGCCGGGCAGCGGCGATTTGCCGGTCCAGCCTTCGCTTGGCCTTGGCGCTGCGCAGATATGGCGAGAGCCGTTCCAGCGCCTCCTCGGCGAGCCGCCGATAGGTCGTGATCTTGCCGCCATAGATCGACAGCAGCGGCGCGCCGCCGGGCGTATCGAGTTCGAACACGTAATCGCGGGTCGCGGCCTTGGCTTCGCTGGCGCCGTCGTCATAGAGCGGCCGAACGCCGGAATAGGTCCAGACCACGTCCTGCGGGCTGCACCGGCTTCGCCAGATATTCGCTGACGGATGCGCAGAGATATTTGATCTCCTCGGCCGAGGCTTTCACCTTGGCCGGGTCGCCGTCGTAATCGCGATCGGTGGTGCCGATCAGCGTGAAATCGTCCTGATAGGGAATGACGAAGACGATGCGGCCGTCGGCTGTTCTGGAACATGTAGGCGCGGTCGTGCGCGTAGAGCTTGCGCACCACGATGTGGGAGCCCTGCACCAGCCGCACCTTTGCGCGCGCGTTGACGCCGGCGCCCGACGCCAGCACCTCCTCGACCCACGGGCCGCCGGCATTGACCAGCGCGCGCGCCTGGATGGTGGTGCGCGCGCCGCTCGATGGTGTCCTCGACGGTGACCTGCCAGATGCCGTCGACCTGCCGGATCTCGACCGCGCGCGAGCGGGTGCGGATTTCGGCGCCGCGATCGGCGGCGTCGCGCGCGGTGAGCACGACGAGGCGGGCGTCATCGACGAAACAGTCGGAATATTCAAAGCCCCTGGTGTAGCGGTTGGCGATCAGCGGCTTGCCCGACCTCGTCGCGGGTCGAGATCGACCGAGCGCGTCGGCGGCAGCAGGTTGCGGCCGCCGATATGGTCGTACAGGAACAGCCCGAGCCGCAGCAGCCAGGCCGGGCGCAACCCGTGCATGGTGCGGCAAAACGAAACGAAGCGGCCGGATGATGTGGGGCGCGATCTGCCAGAGGATTTCGCGCTCGATCAGCGCCTCGCGGACCAGCCGGAACTCGTAATATTCGAGATAGCGCAGGCCGCCATGCACGAGCTTGGTCGACCAGGACGACGTCCCGCTCGCCAAGTCATTCATTTCACACAGGAAAACAGAATTGCCCCGGCCCGCCGCATCGCGCGCGATGCCGCAGCCATTGATGCCGCCTCCGATGATGGCGAGGTCGAAAATTCGGTCCAACGAGACGCTTCCCCGGCGCTCGCCTCTTCACTTTCGGCGATTTCGCTTTCGGTCGGAGTCACAATCAAAAGCGAAAGCAACGAAAAGCAGAGACTTGATTTCAGGCGGTCGATGCTGAAGCAATCGGCGTTAGGCCATTCGCGGAGGAGCGGTTCCTCTTCACCCGAAACGGAAACCAAGCGCGTGCACCGTCTAATCTCAGGCCCGTCCTCGTGGCAGCGGACCGCCGCTCACGACGTAGACGCCGACGGAGATCGCGGCGATCGGCAATCCAATCCATTGTGGTCGGCCACTCGCCAGGATTGGAATCGCCATGGACGGCAGTCATCGCCGGGCGACAGCGCGGCAAACGCGGCACCCGCTCGAGGCACCAAGGATAGCTGACCGCACGCCCGTGGAGAACGAGCTGAAACGATGGCCGTCAGGACCCCCTGCACCAGCGCTTGAAGAGCTATATCGCCCCATGGGGCGTTGGCGAGACTTCGCTACCCCCGTGAACAAATAAGCCGGAACGTAGAGAATCAAGGGCTGCCGACGGCGGCGATGCCGCGCCGCGCAGCCCGATCGAGCCGCGCGACGCATCGCGACCGTAGCGGAGGCCCAGGCCAGAGCCAGAGCCGAGAAACAGCACGTGCCCGATGTGTCTGCGCTGGATCCGATAGCGCCGCCGGCGCCGGTAGCGATGCAAAAGACGCCGAGCAGGATCAGGACAAAGCCAATTTTTTTGCGTCCGGTGAATGGCTCGCGCAGGATCGCCGCCGCCAGAATCGCAACCGCCAGCGGCATCACCCCGGGAAAGAGAGCTCCCGCATGCGCCGCAGGAGCGAACAGAAGGCCAGCATTCGCGAGCAGGACGGGTGCACCGCCGCCGAGCACGATCGCCGCCAGTCCGATCCAACCGAGGCGTTCGAGTGCGAGACTACCTTGACTGAGGACATACGGCAGCAGGAGCAAAGCCGGCCACACTGAAACGAAGCGCAGCGATGTCCCAGGGCGTGAGGCTTGTTCGCAGGCCGAGGCGAGCCACCACAATCCATCCGGACCAGATGCCGACCGCCGCGAGAGCCGTAGGCCGCACCACGAATGTATTCTGCAGGAGTTCGCCCACTGACGGTCAAATCCGTCATAATCGACCCCAAGCAAGAATGGATACTCGTAACCTCTTTAGTGTATTTTAAAGGTTATGATGGAGCGCGACATGAGGCAAGCGGACGAATCAGTGACCGCGCCAACCGGTTCGAGTGAGGCGGTGGGCATCCAGCGCTGGACCTGGTGAACACCCTGGACGAGCGGCCCTCAGACGCGCCAATTGACAACTTGGCGACATACCGCGACCTGACGCGGTTTGCCGAGCTGGCGGGGCTTATCGATCGTCGGACCGCCGCACGCCTGCCGCAGCTCGATGGCCGCTCCGGCACACATATTGTGAAACGCGCACGCAAGCTCCGCGAGCATCTTCACGATGTCCTGGCTGCTGCAAATTCAGGGCGCCCGGCGCGGCCGCTCGATCTGGATGCGCTATCGGCCGCCATCCGGGCGGCACATGCGGCGCAAACTGGTCGCATCACCTTCGCCCGGATTGGCCCGCCGCCGCTGGTCTCCTTCACTGGCGCCCGAAATCCCTTTGCATGTCTGTTCGCTCGCGATCGAACGTCTGCTCGTCGACGAGGACGCGCAAGAGAATCTCCGAAAATGAAGCTCCAGACTGCGACGTCTACTACCTCGACACGAGCAAGGGCCAACGCCGGCAGTGGTGCAGCATGAAGGGTCTGCGGCAATCGCGAAAAACAGCGGCGATGGCGCTCTGGCGAGCTGATGGCGCGCGACGCCATTGCAATGTGAGGGTTTGTCGAGCCTCCTCAGGATGAGGTCTTGGACCCTCATGGCGAGGGATCGCTGCAGCGCCGTGCGTCTCGAACCATGAGGCCACGGGCTCTATCGCAGCCGCGTGACGGTCGAGGCAGGCTCAATGCCGGGTTCGTCGATGTCGGCGGAGGATTTGGGCATCGCCTCGATCACCTCGATGCCCCGTGCTATGGCAGATGTTGGCAAGCCCGGCCGGCAGCGCGCGCGTCGGTGACAAAGGTCTGGATCTGGCTGATATGGGCGATGCGGACCGGCGCGCTGCGCCGCAGTTTCGTCGAGTCGGCGACCAGCATCACGCTGCGCGCGTTGGCGATGATCGCCTGCGCCGCCTGCACCTCGCGATAGTCGAAATCCAGCAGCGCGCCCTCCTCGTCGATCGCGGAGGCGCCGATGATGGCGTAATCGACCTTGAACTGGCCGATCAGGCTGATCGCGGTCGAGCCGATCACGGCGCCGTCGGCGCGGCGCACCGCGCCGCCCGCCACGATCACCTCGATGCGCGGATGCCGGTACAGCAGCATCGCGACATTGAGGTTGTTGGTGATGACCAGCAGGTCCTCATGCGAGGTCAGCGCGCTCGCGACTTCTTCCGTGGTGGTGCCGATGTTGATGAACAGCGAGCAGCCGTTGGGGATCCGCGCCGCCGCGGCAGCGCCGATCGCCTTCTTCTCCTCGGCGGCGACGAAGCGGCGCGCCTCATAGGCGAGGTTCTCGACGCCGGAGGCGATGATGGCGCCGCCATGAATGCGCGGTCAGCGAGCGCTGATCGCAGAGGTCGTTGAGATCCTTGCGGATGGTCTGCGCCGAGACCTCGAAACGCTTGGCGAGATCCTCCACCATCACCCGGCCAAAGGCGCGGGCGATGTTGAGGATTTCCGGATTGGCGGTGGGTCAAGGCCAGTCACAGGGCAACCTCAGGCAATAAGGTGCCCCATGGTGCGGCGGTTCCGGCATCCGGTCAACGCGGCAGATCGGTCTCAAAGCGGTCCGACGGCCGAAAGGCTAATCCCGGTTAAAGCGGCTGGCGCTGGAAACCGACGACCAGAGCCAGCGGTGAGAACCCATAAATCCATGGCGTCAGTGGGCGGAAGACAACAGTCCCAGCATCATGATTGTGAAACTGATCGTCGCGCAGCTGAAGCGCTGTCACCGAGGCTCGGGACGACGACGAGGCGCTTGATCTCACCGTTGTTAAAGGCTTTCAGGAATTTCTCATAATCCTTGATCGACACGCAGCCGTTGGAATCGCCGTTCGCCCCGAGCATATAGCTGTGCGCGAGCAACCCGGACCGCCCGAGCGTATCGTTGTCACCAACGGGAATCATGCGGAGCGCCTGGACGCCGTGAAACAGTCGTCTCCCGCGGTTTCAAGTCATAGATATTTGGCGGCGTCGCTCCGGCATTTCGCTCGCTCGACATGTGCCGGATCGTCCATCAGACTGCCAAGGCCTGAATGCGCCTCGAGCTTCGACCCGTTTGGCATGTAAACACGCGCGCGCCGAGATGTCATAGACGGCGGTGAGATTGTCGTAGCCAAGAGCGGCGAGATCTGGCCCGGCGCCAAGAGCCCGCCATCGAGGGATGGAGATAGAGACGCAAGCGTGATGCGGGCCGGGAGCAGATCGGAAAGCTTCTGCAGCAGCGTGCGATTGTCAGGTTGAGCCGCAACGGAGGGCTGTCCCGTAACTCGAGGCTCGCCTCAACCGGACGGGGCCTGGAACGGGAACGGCCGCGACGCTGGACGGCGTGGCTTCCTCCACCGCTACCCGCTCCACGGGGCTGCCCGCCGGTCTCGAGACTGCAGCTTCTGCGCGAGCTGTTCTTTCGCTTGCTGAAGTTTGATCTCGAGTTCTGGCGGCAAAGATCGAGCAACGGGCAGCGCGACGTACCGTCGGAGCCAAGCTGGACCCTGAATCCGGCGGGGAACCGGTCGTCGAACGATGACGTGTTGATGTCTTCGGAGGACGCGAAACCCAAGACCGAAGGAACCGGATAGGCAGTCCAGGCCGCCGCTGCCCGATGCCAATGCAACCATGACCAACGCAATCGGGCCGGAGAATGAAAGGCCGGGCCCCGACGAATTTTATGCAGCTGTCGCTGCGACGTAGGTCATCCAGTACACCGCTCGGACGCCTTGCAACCGAAAAGCTCGGATCGTGGTCTAGAATGCGGCGAAATCGAGACAAACGCCAGCAGCCTGAGCTGTTATCCCGGCGAGTAGTGGCACAATGACCACACTCCGATGAATTGTGTGGTTGATCCCCTGCCGGTTGTCATCTGGCCATGGTGCCGCCTATTGCGTTCGCGCCATGTGTTAACTTGCCGGATTTCGGTGGGTTGGCGGTACAACATGTCTTCCATCAGCTGTGCCAGAACTGTCGTACGTCGACATCAAAGCAAACCGTATTCATCTTGACGCGCCTTTGGCCTCGGCCGCTGGTGTTCGGAACGTCATTCAGCTGTTTGCCGTCGCTCTGGGCGCGGCTTCGCTTGCGGCCTGCGCACAAGTCCTCTGTGGTCACCAAAAAATCTGAAATAGTCTCCGCCAGTCGCACAGGCGTCGCCAGGAACACAATCGAACGACATCGTTCGCGACGAACAGGCGCGTGGCGGTCACGAGAAAGCATACCCGTTCGCTTCGCAACAAGAATGCAGCCGAGACACAGGTTGCGTCGCATGGACTTGCCAGCTTCTACACAGAAGGAACACAGACCGCGAACGGCGAAAAGTTCGATACGCACGAATTGACCGCCGCTCATCCCACGTTGCCATTCGGCACCCGGTTGCGCGTGACGAACGTCGCCACTGGGCGGTCCGTGACAGTTCGGGTCAATGACCGCGGTCCGTATCGTTCCGCGGACGGGTTGTCGACGTCTCCTATTCTGCGGCCGAAACGCTGGGAATGGTTGGAGGCGGTGTTGCAAAGGTCAAACTTGACGTCGTCCAATAGCTGGCGGAAGCGGACAGCAAGCGATCTGAAAGACCGTTTCGGGTCAATCACGCGTCAGTTTAGCGATGTCCTACGCACTTTGGCGTTTTGCTCGTCGCGGCACGTCGGGTTTCGTATAAGGTGCATTGGTCAGCACGACTGACCGATGGGATACCCGGTTTGGCGGACTTGATGACCGTAACAAATCGGCGCAGGGTCAACCCGGGGGTGCTGACGAGCCAACGATCTAGCCAACGGTCGCGTATCATGACTGCCACATCGATAGCCCGAATAGTCGTGCCGTCGCTGGCGCTTGTTGCGGCATGTGGTGCAGCACTCGTCTTCGGCATCACGCACGTATCGGCGCGAGCCGCCGGTTGAAACCAGAGCCGCAACCGCCGCGCCGGCGGTTTCGCCGCCGGCATCGGGCGCTCGAGATGAAGGCTCGGCCGCGCTCGCAACGGCACAGGCTGAAGCAAACGCCGCGGCGGCTGCACTTGCCGTATCGCCCCGCGCGCCGGACACCGATGAGTCCGTGCCCGCCTTCGACATTGCCCGCATTGAGCGAACGGGTGATGCGGTCATCGCCGGCACGGGCTGCGCCGGGCGCGATCGTGGAACTGTTGCGCAACGGCGAGCGCCATGATCGAAGCGGTCGCAGATCAATCCGGACAATTCGTCATGGTCCCTCCCCGGCTTCCCGCTGGGGACTATGAGCTGACGTTGAGGTCCAGACAGCCGGACGGCAAGCAGGCAACATCCAAACAGAGCGTGGTGGTCGCGCTAGCCGAGGTGGAGTCCAGCCCCGGCGCGGTCCGATCGCGCGCCGAGGTGCCGTTCAATGTTCCGGAGACGGTGGTGGACAAACCGTTCCGCGCTGGATCAGGCCGTTGGGTCTCCTCAAGCGCGCCAGTCCTCCCAGCCTCCGTTGCAAATTGCGAAGCGGCAGGACATTGCCGTTTCACAACTGCCGCGCGTCGGCTGCCGCCACCCCCTGTCAGACGGAGGCTCACCGTCCACCGTGGTCGTGCCCAAGATGGCGACCACGGTCGTATCCCGTGGCGACAGCCTCTGGCGCATCAGCCGGGTCACCTACGGCGCGGGCATGCGATACGCAGTCGTTTACAGAGCGAACCAGAACCAAATCCGAAATCCAGATCGTATTTATCCCGGCCAGATCTTTGTCCTTCCGATGAAAGCGCGCTGAAAAGTGGCGGCAATTCCAGCGCCTGCACGAGGGATGGCTGCGCGCGTTCTTTGCTCGCGCTCGACCACTGCGCGGCACGCCATCGCCACAGCGATTTGCCGTCGCTGGTCGCCGGACGCGGAGCACCGCGAAAAGCGGATGCCCCGTTCGAACCGCGGCCAGCGCCAGAAAACCGCGTTCGCAACTGCCCGGTGCTTCGCACGGGACCAGGAAGCAGGTGCTCGACAAAACAGAAGCGTGGCCGCAAGACTGCGCTTCAAACCAGAAGAACGGAGGAAACGATGAATATCGATCGTCGTCAGCTTGACCTTGCCGGCGCTTGCCATTGGACTGCTGGGCGTCGGTGCCCGGCCTTCGCGGCTTCGGCGGATGAAGATGCCGTCGCGAAGAACGTCGAGGCATTCCGCGCGGCGCAGGTCGCCGCCAACGCCAAGGCCCTCGCCGCGCTCTGCGCGGCGGAACTCAGCTACAGCCACTCCGATGGCCGGGTCGAGGACAAGGCGACCTTCATCGCCAACGCCACCAACGGAAAATCGAAATTCTTGTCGCTTGACTACCAGGACCCCAAGATCCGTGTCGTCGGCCCCGCCGCGATCGTGCGGTTCCACTGGGTGAGCGAAAGCCGAGGCCGTCGCCGATGGCAAGAAAAGCTCCACCAATCTCCACATCCTGATGAACTGGCAAAAGCAGGGCGCGGACTGGAAGCTGCTGTCGCGGGCGGCAACCAAGCTCTGATCGTAAGGCTCGCGATGCAGCTCGCTCAGCTGCCTGCGCAAAAAAGGCGGGCACCGGCGCAACGCGCTCTTGGGCCCATCCTGACGACTACGCTGTCTCGCAATGGCGGAGCGATGCGAGATTACGCCGCTATCGTCGAGCTCGCCATTGGCGAGGCGTCCGGCCGGCGCGCTCGGCCTCGCGCGCGTTGCGAAACAGCTGGCCTTCCAGCGCGATTGAAGCGGTGGGTGGCCGCGAAAAGCCGATAGCCGTCCGGATTCGCGCACGACGATGCCCGCCGCCTGCGAGCCGACTTCGATGATGTAACTGTCCGACATTTGCCCAGCCTCTGCTTCAGCTGCGGGCAAATAACGAGGAGCGGGCAAAAGTTCCGAGACGGGTGAGGAGTCACGAAGCGAAGCGTCATCACCGGCGTCCCGGTGACCACGTCTTACTTTCTTTCGGGGAGACAAGGCGTGATGGCCGGGACGAGCCCGGCCATGACGAAACATCTACGCCGAAATCGGCGGCTCGTCCGGCGTGATGACTTGCGGATGTCCCTGATCGTCGATCGAGACGTAGGTAAAATTGCCGTCGGTGACCAGGATCGACTGCATCTCCTTGCGGCGCACGACCCAGGCTTCGAGATGGACCGTGATCGAGGTCCGGCCGATCCGCACCAGATTGGCGTGCACCGAAACGAGATCGCCGACATAACACGGCTTTGCGGAAATTCATCGCCTCGATCGCCACCGTGACCGTGCGCGATTTCGCGATCTTGGAGGCGAAGATGCCGCCGCCGATGTCCATCTGGCTGAGCAGCCAGCCGCCGAAAATGTCGCCGTTCGGCGTTGGTGTCGGCCGGCATCGCCAGCGTGCGGATGCGAGAGATCGCCGCGCGGCTCGGTTTCCGATTACGAGGCGCGGCGGCGTGCATTCGGCGCTTCGGTCACTTGAAGCTCTCCCAGCCGGCATCCGGCGTAAACCGGCCGCCGAATTTTTCGCGCCAGCGCCCGCAGCGTCGAGACCACGTTCTCGACGCCGCGGGTCCGCGCATAATTCAGAGGACCGCCGCGGAACGGCGCATAGCCGGTGCCGAAGATCATCGGCGCCATCGACCACGTCGGCATTGTCGACGATGCCCTCGCGCAAGCAGGCGACGCAGACATTCGACATCGGCAGGATCAGCCGGTCGATCATTTCCGCCGTCGGCTGCGACGATCGACGGGCATGCCGGCGAGCTTGTCGGCCTTGCCGTCCTTCCAGATGTAAAAACCCTTGCCGGTCTTGCGGCCGAGTTCGCCGTTGGCGACCTTGTCGCGCAGCCAGGCCGGCGTCGGCGGCAGCAGGTCGCCGAATTTCGAGCGCAGCATGTCGCCGACATCGAGGCAGATATCGAGGCCGACCTGATCGGCCAGTTCGATCGGGCCCATCGGCATGCCGAATTTTTCCGCGGCCGCGTCGATGACTGATCTTGTCGATCTTCTCGTCGAGCATCACCATCGCTTCCAGCATGTAGGGCGTCAGCGCGCGGTTGACGAGGAAGCCGGGCGAGGACTCTTCACCGGCAGCGGCAGCCGGTCGATGGCGCCGACGAAGGCCAGCGCCTCCTTCAGCAGTTGCGCGATCGGTGCCGTCATGGCTGACGACCTCGACGAGTTGCAGCCGCGATACCGGATTGAAGAAGTGCAAGCCCGAGCAGCCGCTCCGGCCATTGCAGCGTCGTGCGCAGATCCTGCAGCGGAATGCTCGAGGTGTTGGTGGCGAGGATCGCGCCCGGCTTCATCTTCGGCTCGAGCCCGGCATAGACCTTCTGCTTCAGCTCCAGCTTTTCCGGCACCGCCTCGATGATGAGATCGGCGTTGCGGACGCCCTCGCCGTCGCATGTCCGGCATCAGCCGGTCCAGCGCGTCGCGCACGTCGGTGCGCTTGCGCATGATCTTGCCGAACAGATCGGCGGCGCGCTTGATCGCGCCGGCGATCGGCTCCGGCCTTCATGTCGGCGAGCGTCACCCGCATGTCCTGGCCGGCGCACCAGGCGGCGATGTCGCCGCCCATCGCGCCGGCGCCGATGACGTGAACGTGGCTCGATCTTGTTGCCGCTGCCTGCGAGCTTCTTCATCTGCTCGCGCAGGAAGAACACCGGATCAGGTTCTGCGCGGTCGGCGTCACCATCAGCTTCGGCGAACGACGGTCTTCTCGGCCGCGCAGCATCGCCAGCCTTGTCGCCGCCGTGCTTCTCCCAGAGATCGATCAGCGCGTAGGGCGCGGGATAATGCTCTTGCGGCGCGGCCTTGCCGGCCTCGCTGCGCATGCGCGAGGCGAGCAAAGCCGCTGACGGGACCGAAGCTCAGAAACGGTGTTGAGCATGCCCGGCCGCGCGCGCTTCAGCCGGCCGAACACCGCGTCCTTGACCGCATTGCTGACGTGCCGCTCCTGCGTCACGGCGTCGACCAGCCCGAGCGACTTTGCCTTGCGCGCATCGATGGTCTTGCCGGTCAGCATCAGCGGCATCGCCTGCATCGGATTGACCAGCTGCGTGAAGCGCGCGGTGCCGCCGAGGCCGGGATGCAGGCCGAGCATCACCTCGGGAAAGCCAAAGCGCGCGTCCGTCGATCGCAATCCGCATCTGGCAGGCCAGCGCGACTTCGAGGCCGCCGCCGAGGCAGAAGCCGTGGATCACGGCGACGGTCGGAATCCGCAACGCTTCAGGCGGTCGATCACCGCATGCGCGCGGCCGATCTCGGTCTCGACCGCGCGCGGATCGCTGGCGCCGCGAAATTCGTTGACGTCGGCGCCGGCGATGAAGCCGGATTTCTTGGCGGAGCGGATGACGAGGCCGGTCGGGCGCTGGCCTTCCAGCTCCGCCAGCACCTTGTCGAGTTCCTCGATCAGGTCGGCCGAAAGCGTGTTGGCGCTGGCGCCTTCGCGGTCGAACAACAGCCAGGCGACGCCGTCGGCATCGCGGGTCAGCTTGAAATTCTTGTAGGGCCCGCTCGCGTCGGGCTTCGGCCCGAGTTCGAGCACGCGATCGCCGAGAACGTTCATGATCCTGCTGATCCATGATCACACCGTCTCTATCAGCATCGCGCCGCCCTGCCCGCCGCCGATACATTCGGTGGCGATGCCGCGCCTGCGTGCCCAGCCGCTTCATGGCGTTGACGAGATGCAGCACGATGCGGTTGCCGCTGCAGCCGACGGGATGGCCGAGGCTGATCGCGCCGCCATCGACGTTCAGTTTGGTCTGATCGAGCTCGCCGGCCGCGCCATCGAGGCCGAGAATCTCGCTGGCAGAATTTTTCGTCGTTCCAGGCGGCGAGGCAGCCCAGCACCTGCGTCGCAAAGGCCTCGTTCAATTCCCAGGTCTCGATATCCCGCAGCGTCAACTCGTTGCGCTTCAACAGTTCGGTCGCCGACAGCACCGGGCCGAGGCCCATGATGCCGGGATCGAGCGCCGACCACTGGCTGTCGAGAATGACGGCCTTCGGCGTCAGGCCGTGTTTCGCCACCGCCTCTTCGGAGGCGAGGATCACCCAGGACGCGCCGTCGGTGATCTGCGAGGAATTGCCGGCGGTGACCTGGCCCCAGGGACGCTCGAACACCGGCTTCAGTTTCGCCAGCGTCTCCGGCGTCGAATCCGGCCGCACGCCGTCGTCGTGATCGTAGAATTTGCCGTCGCGCGCGAACGCGGTTTCGACCTCGCCCTTGAGCCAACCCTGCGCTTGCGCGTTGGCCAGCCGCTTGTGGCTTTCGGCGGCATAGGCGTCCGACTGCGCGCGGGTGATGCCGAAGAGATGCCCGACCACTTCGGCGGTCTGGCCCATGTTGAGTTCGGTGATCGGATCGGTCAGCCCGCGCTCCAGCCCGATGATCGGCTTGAAATAGGTCGGCCTCGCCTTCAGCGCCGCCATGATTTTGCGCCGATACCCTTGGCGCCGGCAAGGCCGGCGAACCAGCGCACGCCCTGCTGCGGCCACACCAGCGGCGCGTGGCTCAGCGCTTCGGCGCCGCCGGCCAGGATCAGGTCGGAGACGCCTTCGCGGATGTAGCGGTAGCCGGTGTCGATCGACTGCATGCCGGAGCCGCAATTGATCTGCACGGTGAAGGCCACCATCTTCTCGCCCATGCCGAGCCGCAGCGCTGCGACCCGGGCCGGGTTCATCTCGTCGGCGATGACGTTGACGCAGCCGAGGATCACCTGATCGAAGGCGGTCGGGCGCGAAGGGCTGCCGCGCCAACAGCGGCCGGCCGCACTGCACGGCGAGATCGACCGGGGTGAACGGCCCGGGACCGGAGCGCGCTTTCAGGAACGGCGTCCGGCTGCCGTCGACGATAAAAACCGGTCGCGCCATCAGCTTGCCGCCCTCTGCTCACCCAGCTCCTGGAAGAACTGATGCACGTCGGCGGCGCTTCTTGTAAATCGGCGACAACGCTTCCGGCGCGAAATCGTCGACCTCGATCACCTTCGCGACCGCCTCATGCGCCGCCGCCAGCTTCTCGCCCTCGGCCTGGGTGATGACGCCCTTCTTCACCGCCTCGTTCCAGTCGTGCAGGCGCGCGGCGCGCATCTGTTTGGCAAATATCTTCCGCGCGCCGTGACCAGCAGGAACGCCTTCTCCAGCCGCGCGACGCCGCCGTCGTCATCGACATGCGACAGATCAGGCGTCAGGCGGTCGCGCGCCGCCGACGGCTCCAGCACGAGCTGCGCGCATTGATGGACCACGCGGTCGGACGGACCGAGCACGCGGGCGCCGAACGGCTGGACCAGGAATTTCAGGATCGACCGCGACGAACCGGTTCGGCAGATTGGCCGAGGATTTCCGCAAAGCGGTTCTCGATGGTGCGTGAAGACCGCTCGCCATGCACCATTCGAGCGCGGCGAAATCGGCCTGCTGGCGGCCCTCGTCCTGCCAGCGTTTCAGCGCGGCCGACAGCAGATAGAGTTCGGAAGGATATCGCCGAACCGCGCCGACAGCATTTCCTTGCGCTTGAGCGCGCCGCCGAGCGTCAGCAGCGCCATGTCGGCGCACAGCGCGAACGCCGACGAGTAGCGCGAGAGCTGGCGATAGAACCGCGTCGCGTCGCCGGCATCGGGCGCCGGCGCGAACACGCCACCGGTCCAGCTCCGGCCCCAGGCGCGGAACATGCGTCGTCAAGCTGTGACCGATATGTTTCCAGAACGCCTTGTCGAAGGCGTCGAGGCCCTTGGCGCGGTCGTGCTTCACCAAGCGCGTTCATCTCTTCAAGCAGATAGGGATGCGCGCGGATCGCGCCCTGCCCGAACACGATCAGATTGCGCGTCAGGATGTTGGCGCCCTCGACGGTGATGCCGACCGGCACCGAACGATAGAGATTGCCGAGATAGTTCTGCGGACCGTCGATCACGGCCTTGCCGCCATGGATGTCCATGGCGTCGTCGATCGCGATCCGCATCCGCTCGGTGGCGTGCAGCTTCATGATGCCGGAAATGACAGCGGGATGATGGCCCTGATTGAGCGCGGCGCAGGTCAGCCGCCGCGCCGCGTCGAGCAGATAGGCGGTGCCGGCGATGCGGGCCAGCGGCTCCTCGATGCCTTCGAATTTTCCGATGGCAATGCCGAACTGCTCGCGGATGCGGGCATAGGCGCCGGTGGTGCGCGCCGCATAGGCCGCGCCCGCGGCCGACAGCGACGGCAGCGAGATGCCGCGGCCGGCGGCGAGCGCCGTCATCAGCATCTTCCAGCCCTGGCCGAGCCGCTCCTGCCCGCCGATGATGTAGTCCATCGGAATAAAGACATCGCGGCCCCAGTTCGGGCCGTTCTGGAACACCTGCATCGCCGGCAGATGGCGACGGCCGATCTCGACGCCGGGCAGATGGGTCGGGATCAACGCCACGGTGATGCCGAGGTCTTCCTGCTGGCCCGACCAGATGATCGGGATCATAGGCCTTGAAGGCGAGCCCGAGCAGCGTCGCGACCGGGCCGAGCGTGATGTAGCGCTTGTGCCAGTTGAGCCGCAGGCCCGAGCACTTCGCGGCCCTCGAAATTGCCCTTGCAGATGATGCCGGTGTCGATCATCGACGCGGCATCGGAGCCGGCTTCCGGGCTGGTCAGTCCGAAGCAGGGAATGTCGCGGCCGTCGGCGAGCCGCGGCAGCCATTGCTGCTGCTGATCCCTGGTGCCGAAGCGCATCAGCAGTTCGCCCGGCCCGAGCGAGTTCGGCACCATCACGGTGACGGCGGCGGTCAGCGAGCGCGACGAAATCTTGCGCACCACTTCGGAATGCGCATAGGGCGAGAAGCCGAGCCCGCCATATTCCTTCGGAATGATCATGCCGAAGAATTTGTGGCGCTTGATGAAGTCCCAGGCCTCCGGCGGCAGGTCGCGCCATTCCCAATTGATCTTCCAGTCGTCGAGCATGGCGCAGAGCTCGTCGACCGGGCCGTTGAGAAAGGCCTGTTCTTCCGTCGGTCAGCGTCGCCGGCGCGTTGGCCAGCAGTTTCGACCAGTCGGGATTGCCGGTGAACAGGTCGGCGTCCCACCAGACGTCGCCGGCCTCCAGCGCCTCGCGCTCGGTGTCGGACATCGCCGGCAACACGCCGCGGGCCCAGGAGAAGATCGGCTTGGCAGATGAAATCGCGGCGGAAGGCGGAGGGCTCATGGCGATGTCCTCATGGTCGGAGCGGCGCCGCAGCCGGACGCTGCCGGCCTATGGCTGAATGGGCGGCTGCAATCTAGCAAGAAAGCGCAGGGATGCACTTGATACTTCGCACGGAAAATAAAGCGAAATTGATCCGGCGCGGCAGTCGCCTGACAACGGCAAAATACCGCATCGGTCCGCCTTGCGGCGTTGCCAGGCGGCATCGTCAGCCACGTCCCCCGATGGGAGGCATCCGGGACAAGCGAGGCGAGCGGACGGGGAGAAGGAAGGAATCAATCCGGCCGCGTCATCTCGAACATGTTTTCCGGCTTGATCTCGAAATAGTCGCCGCGGCGGCCGGCGCGGACGATCGGGCGGGCGAGCCGGTCTGGTAGACGCCGTCCTTGATCATGGCCTTGTCGATGTGGACGGCGACGACCTCGCCCAGCGTCAGCCAGGCCTGCGCCTTTTCGCCGTTGGCGCCCTGCAGCTGGATGATCTGCGTCAGCTTGCATTCGAACGCGACCGGGCTTTCCGCGACGCGGGGCACGTTGACGAGCTTGCAGGGCGCGGCCGTCAGGCCTGCGATCTTGAACTCGCTGACATCGTGGGCGACATGCGCCGCGGTCGCGTTCATCTGCTGCGCCAGATCCATGGTGGCGAGATTCCAGACGAACTCGCCGGTCTCCTGGATATTGCCCGACGCTGTCCTTCCAGGTGGTCGAGGAGAAGCCGATGATCGGCGGGTGATAGCAGAAGCCGTTGAAGAAGCTGTAGGGCGCCAGATTGATGTTGCCCTTGGCATCGCGCGACGAAATCCAGCCGATCGGGCGCGGCGCGATGATGGCGTTGAAGGGATCGTGCTTGAGGCCGTGGCCGTTCTTCGGCTCGTAATAGTGCAGGTCTTTCTGCGGTCACGGCGGCGATTCGTTCTTGTTCATTGCGTAGGGCGGGCAAAGCGTAGCGTGCACATCCAGCTATGCACGTAAGCATGCACGGGCATCGTGCGCATTGCGCGCTTCGCTCCGCTCGCAATCGACGGAAGCTCAACTGACGAATCGTTCAACTCGCCTTGCGCGCGCGGCGACAGGCCTGCGATGACAAAATCGATCATCTGGTCGATCGATGGGCCCGGCTTGTTGGCGCATTGCGCGATCATCTGCGGGTGGAAGAACCGCATCATCGCCGGTGCAGGCGCACAGCGCGGCCAGCTGCAGGTCGGGGACCTCGAATTCGCCGGAGGCGGCGCCCTCGAGCGATCACGCTGGCCGATGGTCGCGGCGATCCACTCCATATGGGCGACGCAGACGTCCCAGTCCTCCTCCATCGCGATCTCGACCATCTCATGCAGCTTGGAATCGCCGACATAGCGCTCGGTGTTCATGCGGTGGATGGTCTTCATCAGCTCGCGGAGGCGGGCCGCCGCCGGACCGGCGCTGGCGGCGATCCGCTGCGCCTCGACCTCGACCTCGCCCATCAGGCCGCGCGCCACGCCCTCGTGGATCGACTTCTTCAGATCGAAGAAGCGATAGACGTTGGCGGGGCTCATCCGCAGTTCCTTGGCGATGTCGGCGACCGTGGTCTTCTGGTAGCCGATCTGCCGGAACAGACGCTCCGCCACCACGAGAATCCGTTCCCGGGTGTCAGTTTCGATGTGTTCCGAAATCAGCGTCATGTCAGCTACTCAATGTTCAATTATTCCGCGGCGTCGGCAAGCGGAAATGCGAGCTGCGATGGCCCTTGATCTGATGTTGCGGCGCAAGATCAGGCTGCTCGGCCTGGCCGCTTTCTTCAGGCTCTTCCGGAACCAGAGGGCGTAGAGGCCCGGCAGGTACAGCAAGGTCAGGAAGGTTGCAACAAACAAACCGCCCATGATGGTGATCGCCATCGGGCCCCAGAAGGCCGAGCGCGACAGCGGGATCATGGCCAGGATCGCGGCCAGCGCCGTCAGCACCACCGGGCGGGCACGCCGGACGGTGGCTTCGACGATGGCTTCCTTGCGGCGTCAGGCCCTGGGAAACGTCGGTCTCGATCTGGTCGACCAGGATCACCGCGTTGCGCATGATCATGCCGGCCAGCGCGATCAGGCCGAGCAGCGCCACGAAGCCGAACGGCTGGTTGGCGACGTTGAGGCCGAGCGAGGCGCCGACGATGCCGAGCGGCGCGGTCAGGAACACCAGCATCAGGCGCGAGAAGCTCTGCAGCTGGATCATCAGCAGCGTCAGCATCACCAGTGACCATCAGCGGAAACAGCACGAAGATCGAGGCGTTGCCCTTGGCGGATTCCTCGAACGCGCCGCCCGGCTCGATCCGGTAGGCCGGCTCGAGGTGATCGCGGATTTCCTGCAGCTTGGGCCAGATCTGGTTGGTGACGTCGGGCGCCTGCACGCCGTCGACGACGTCGGTCGCGCACCGTGATCGCCATGTCGCGGTTGCGCCGCCACATGATCGGCTCCTCGTGGGCATATTCGATCTTGGCGATCTGCTGCAGCGGCACGGCGACGCCGTTGCGCGAGGTCACGGTGAGGTCGCCGACGCGGCCGAGATCGAGCCGCTCGGACGGCACCGCGCGCGCGACCACGCCGACCTTCTCGATGCCGTCGCGGATGGTGGTGACCGGCGCGCCCGAGATCAGCATGGCGAGCGCCTGCGAGACGTCCTGCGGGGTGAGGCCGAGCGCGCGGGCGCGGTCCTGATCGACCACGAGCTTCAGGTAGGGCGACTGCTCGTTCCAGTCGAGCTGCGGCTCCATGACGTTGGGATTCTGCCGCACGACGTCGCGCACCTTGTAGGCGATGTCGCGCACGGTGTTGGCGTCGGGGCCGATCACGCGGAACTGAACGGGAAGCCGACCGGCGGGCCGAAATTGAAGCGGTCGACGCGCACGCGCGCCTCGGTCAGATCGCCCGTCGGCGACCGCCTTCTCCAGCCGCGCCTTGATCCGCTCGCGGGCCTCGACGTCCTTGGAGACGATCACGATCTCGGCAAAGGCCTCGTTCGGCAGTTGCGGATTGAGGCCGAGCCAGAAGCGCGGCGAACCCTGGCCGACATAGGAGGTATAGGTCGCGATGTCCTTGTCGTCCTTCAGCAGCGCCTCGGCCTTCTTGACGGACTTCTCGGTGACGTTGAAGGCGGTGCCTTCCGGCAGGCGCAGCTGCAGGAACAGTTCGGGCCGCTCCGACAGCGGGAAGAACTGCTGCTGCACATGGCCGAAGCCCACGATCGAGAGCACGAACACGCCAACCGTCGCCAGCACCACCTTGACCCGGTGGTCGACGCACCACTGCACCATGCTGCGCAGGATGCGATAGATCCGCGTCTCATAGACCGCGTGCGGATCGTGGTTGTGGTGGACGGCGATGTTCGGCAGCAGCTTGACGCCGATATAGGGCGTGAAGATCACCGCGACGAACCAGGAGGCGACCAGCGCGATCGCCACGATCCAGAAGATGCCGCCGGCATATTCGCCGACCGCCGAATTGGCAAAGCCGATGGGGAGGAAGCCAGCGGCCGTGACCAGCGTTCCCGTGAGCATCGGAAACGCAGTTGATTCCCAGGCAAAGGACGCCGCGCGGACGCGGTCCCAGCCCTGCTCCATCTTCACCACCATCATCTCGACCGCGATGATGGCGTCGTCGACCAGCAGGCCGAGCGCGATGATCAGCGCGCCCAGCGTAATGCGGTGCAGGTCGAGCGACATCGCATTCATGACGATGAAGACGATCGCCAGCACCAGCGGCACCGACATCGCCACCACGATGCCAGTGCGCCAGCCGAGCGCCACGAAGGAGACGAACAGCACGATCGCGAGCGCCTCGATGAAGGAATGCACGAACTCGCCGACGGCGTGCTCGACCACCTTCGGCTGGTCGGCGATCTGCTCGACATTGATGCCCTGCGGCACCGCCTTCATGAATTCCGTCGGTCGCCTTCTCGACCTCCTTGCCGAGCTCGAGGATGTTGGCGCCCTTGGCGGTGACCACGCCGATGCCGAGCGCGGGCTTGCCTTCCTGGCGCGCCGACGAAGGTCGGCGGATCGACGAAGCCGTGCGTGACGGTGGCGATATCGCCCAAGCCGGAACACGCGGCCGTTGCTTTCGACCGGCGTCTCCGCAACCGCCTTGACGCCGTCGAGCGCGCCGGTGACGCGCAGCGGCACGCGCTGCGAGGAGGTTTCGACGGTACCGGCCGGCGTGACGTTGTTCTGCTTGGCGAGCAGATCGAACAGCGCCTGCGGCGTGATGCCGAGCGTCGCCAGCTTGGCGTGCGAGAATTCGACGAAGATGCGCTCGTCCTGGGTGCCGTAGAGATCGACCTTGGTGACGCCAGGTCACCTTCAACAGCCGCTGGCGCATGCCTTCGGCGGCCTTCTTCAACTGCGCGTAGTCGGCGCCGTCGCCGGTCATCATGTAGAGGATCGAATCGACGTCGGAGAATTCGTCGTTGACGATCGGGCCGAGCAGGCCCGCCGGCAACTGGCCCTGCACGTCGGCCAGCTTCTTGCGCAGCAGATAAAACAGATACGGCACGTCCTTTGGCGGGGTCAGATCGCTTGAACGTGACCTGCATCGCCGTGAACGACGGCTTGGAATAGGTCTGCACCTTCTCGAAGAACGGCAGTTCCTGCAGCTTCTTCTCGATGGGGTCGGCGACCTGGGTCTGCATTTCCTGCGCGGTGGCGCCCGGCCAGATCGCCGAGACGTTCACCACCTTCACCGTGAAGAACGGATCCTCGGCGCGGCCGAGCCGCTGGTAGGAGAAGAAGCCGGCGGCGCCGAGCGCGATCATCAGGAACAGGATCAGGGTCGGATGGCTCACCGCCCAGCCCGAGAGATTGAAGCGCTTCATGTCACCCTCCAACATTTATCCGCTGTTGCCGGCCACGCATCAAAACGACAGCGACGAGACGACCCGGACCTTCTGGGCCGGATCGAGCTTCTGCACGCCGAGCGCGACCACCTTGGCGCCTTCATTGACGCCGCCGGTGATCACGACGGAATTGCTCTCGTAGGATTTCACCGACGACCGGCTTCAGCGTCACCGCGCCGGCATCGTCGACGATATAGAGCGAGGGATTGCCGCCCTGGCTGAACAGCGCCGACAGCGGCAGTTTTGCCACGCGCTCGGTCGCGGCATCGGCCAGCGTCAGCGTCGCGGTCATGCCGAGCGAGACGTTGTCGTCGGCCTCCGGCAGCGAGAATTTGGCGAGATAGGTCCGCGTCGCCGGATCGGCCGACGGCGCGATCTCGCGCAGCTTCGCGGTATATTTCTTGTTCGGCATCCGACCACAGCGTCACGGTGGCGATGCCAGACTTGGCGCGGCCGACCAGCGTTTCCGGGATCGCGACCACGGCTTCCTTTTCGGCAAAGCGCGCGACGCGGATCGCGGTCTGGCCGGAGGCCACGACCTGGCCGGCATCGATCAGGGTCGCGGTGACGACGCCGCGGGTATCGGCGACCAGCGTCGCATAGGAGAGCGAGTTCTTGGTGAGTTCGACCGAACGCTCGGCGCGGTTGAGGCGCGCACGCGCCTCATCGGCGGCGGCGCGGCTCTGATCCATTTGCGCGTCCGTGGTCCAGCCCTTGGCGCGCAGATCCTTGGCGCGCTGCTCGGACGCGGCCGCCTGCGCCAGCACGCCGGTGGCGGCGCGGAACTCGGCCTCGGCCTGCTCGGCCTGCAGCTTCAGATCGACTTCATCGAGGGTGGCGAGCGGCTGGCCGACATCAACGGTCTGGCCGACTTCGACGAGGCGCTTGGCGACCTTGCCGGGGACCCGGAAGCCCATGTCGGTCTCGATCCGGGGCTTGATGGTGCCGACGAAACTGCGCTCCGGCGTTTCCGGCCTCATAATGCACGGTGGCGACCAGAACCGGGCGCCCGGGAGCGGCCTTTTCGGCCGCCATTTCGTTGCAGCCGGTCAGCGCGAATCACCGCCAGCGCCAGCATCGCTCCAGTTAACAGCCTGTAATAGCTAGAGAAAATGGAACGGACGAACATCGGACTCTCCATCGCAGGATCTGATGAAGAGTATTGAATGTTCACTGACGAATGTCAATATTCGTCAGTGAACACCAATTCGTGAGTTAACGGATCGTTACCGGACATCAGCCCGTCGTCCTCCCCCGTGACCGAAATAGCTCCGTCGGAAACGACGGCTCAGTTGCCGGCGAAATAGCGGGGCACACGCGTCTTGTAGGCGGCGGTAGGCATCGCCGAATTTCTGTTCGAGATAGCGTTCCTCACGTCTGACGACGGCGAAGTGCAGGAACACAGAACTCGGTACGATCAGCAGCAACACCCAGTCGAGATCGAAGATCAGCGCGATACCGCACAATGCCACGGATATTCCGACATAGAGCGGATTGCGGGTGTGCCCGAACACGCCGTCGGTGACGAGCCGCGTAGTCGGCAGCGACGGGTTGACGTTGGTGCCGCCCCTGATCACCGCGCGCCGGCCGGCCGACGTCATTGACCAGTCCGGCGAGCGCGATGACGGCGCCGATCCCGATCCGCACCGGCGGTCCGACGCCGGCGATCCAACCGGAGCGGCACCAGCCATTGCAGCACGCAGGCGACCGCAAGCGTCGTCAGCGGAATCACGGGTGGGAAGACGATGACATCGGGGCGATCAAAAGCGGTGTCGGTCATAACAGCTCCTGTAATGCAGTTGGCGATATGTCTTTTTCCACCGGACTCTGACCTCGGCAGCGGGAGGCCAATCGGCTAATTGTCTCCACTGGAGACATATGGGGAGACTTCGCTTTGGCGTCAAGGGGTGATAAATTCACCTTTGAAATCAGTGGGGACTGAGGAAATGGCCGCGAAGCCGCCGCCGAAGCGCGCGACGTTTCGGCATGGAAACCTGCCGGAGGCGCTGGATCGATGCCGCGCTGGTGCGACTCGAGGCCGAAGGCGTCGAGGCGATCAGCCTGCGCGATCTCGCCGCGCGACGCCGGCGTCAACCACCGCGCGGTGTACCGGCACTTTCCGGACAAACTATCGCTGCTGGCGCTGGTCGCCGAGCGTGGCTGGCAACAGCTGGCCCAGCGTTTGAAGAAGCGCGACCGCCGGCAAGGCGCCGGGCGTGCCTGCGCTGCTCGCCGCCAGCGTCGGCCTTTCCACTTCGCGCGCGAATTCCCCAATCTGTTCTCACCTGATGGGTGGCGCCCGCATCAATGTCGGAGGCGAATTCCCCACTCTTGAGGCCGCCATCGTCGACGCGCTTCAGGTGTTTGCGGTCGGCTTTGCCGGCACCGGCATGGCGCCCGGCATCGTGATCGAACGTACCGTTATCTATCGCCGCGGCGCTGCAGGGCATCGATCACGCAGATCCTGCACAAGCGGCTGAAGTGTGGCGCCGCCAAAAGCAAAGGCGTTTATTGCCGATAGCTGCCGGATGCTGATCAAGGGTGTGAGCTAGACTGTCCAGAGCGCGTGAAGCTCACTCCGCCAGCTGAAACCGCTCGAAGCGATGCAGTTCTTCCTCGATGCGGCGCTTGAAGTCCTTGCGCGCGCCCGCGCTGCGCCCTTGCCGACCCAGCTCCATTTCTGCATCAGCAGTTTCCTGTTCTTGCGGTCGGTCTTGAGATCGATGGCGGCGACGATGTCGTCGCCGACCAGGACCGGCAGCGCGAAATAGCCGAACAGGCGCTTTTCCTTCGGCACATAGGCCTCGAAGCGGTGGCCGTAGTCGAAGAACAGTTCGGTGCGCTTGCGCTGGATGATCAGCGGATCGAACGGCGAGAGGATGTGCACCAGGCTCGCCATCGCCGCTCGCCGTGCCGTGCTCCAGCGTCTCGGGCCGCGCCCAATGCTCCTGCTTGCCGCGCGCCTTCGAGCGCGACCGGCACCAGTCTCCTTGCGGCGCACGCGCGCCTCGATCAGGCGCCGTACCGCCGCCTTGCTCGGCGCATCGAGATGACAGATCGAGTCGAGGCTGACGACGCCCCTGCGCGCGCAGTGCGCGGTCGAGCAGATAGGCGGTGGTCTCCGCTCGCTGATGCCGGCTTCGGCGGCTTGTCCCAGCCGAAATGCCGCGTCATCAGCTCATAGGTCTTCAGCATGCCGGTGCGTTCGGAGATCGTGACCTCGCCGGTATAGAAGGCGAGCTGCAGCGCCCGCTTCGACGGCTTGCGGCTCGCCCACAGATGCTCCTTCTCGGTCAGCACGTCGTCCTCGATGTCGCGGATGGTCAGCGCGCCGTCGCGCCGGAGCAGCCGCATCACCTTGCGCAGTATCGGCCGGCCTGACCGGAGGCGAACCATTTATGGCCCTCGCGCTGTGCAGCCGCATGTGCCGGGATGAAGAAGCGCAAGTCCCTCGTCGGCACGTAGGACAGCGCATGCGTCCAGTATTCGAACACGCTCTTGTCGACGCTCTGCGCCTGCTGCAGGTCCGCGCGCCGATAGTCGGGGATGCGGCTATAGAGAATGTGGTGATGGCAGCGCTCGATCACGTTGATGGTGTCGATCTGCACATAGCCGAGATGCTCCACCGCGGCGGCGCGTCGCCTGCGGCCCGTCGCCGAACGGCGCCGGCGTATCGAGCCGCTGGGAACGCAGCCAGATCTCGCCGGGCCTCGGCCTTGGTGAGGGGAAGGAGGCTTCGCGCTGGGCATCGCACGGCAATGTAATCGATCTGCCGGCGTGAGGATCCCGATTAGCAGGATGGGCGCAGCCCGACCGGTCGCGCCATCATCTCACCGCTTCGGCCGCTCGGGCGACGCCGCCGCGATCATGGCCGCGCCGATCAGGATCGGCAATGAACTTTCCGGGCCCGTAAGCTCCGGCGTGCCGCTGCGATACCCCAGATATTCACGCTGACGCTTTACTGACTGAAACACCCGCCCGCCTGCATCGCTTGCCCAGAACGTTTCTTTTTTGAATTTTTGGAATTTTTCTTCGTCAGCGACCTTGCTGGTACCCATCTGGCCGATTTGTTGGCCGCAGATCGGCGCTTGCGCGACGGCATTGCGGCGAGCCCGCATCAAGGCTTGTTCTCAGATCAGGTCGATGCGCGCGTGATGGCCGGGCGAAGCGGCGAGGCGCTTGTCGCGGGTCAGCAGCGGGGCGTCCAGGGCTTCGGCAAGGGCGACGTACCTGGCGTCATATGGCCGTGAAATTGTTCCGCAAATCCCAGACGTGCTGCAGGAGGAAGTCGTGTGGATATCGGTGCAAGGGAAAATCAGCGAGGTCAGCGAGAGCCATACGGGCCGCGCTCGGCATCGATTTCCCCGTTTCCGGTATACCGACGAATCACCTGCGCAACTTCGACGTCGAGCAAATGGGGCGCGTGCAACGTCTGTGGCGGCTCGAACAGCCGTCGCTCTACCGACGGCGGCGGCAGGCGTGCGAAGAAGCGCTTCGAGCACGGCCGATGCATCTACGACAATTATCGGCGATCGCGCTCGGCGCGAACGGCCTCTGCCGGCCCCACTGAAGGGGTTATTGCCGGACGCCGCTCCAACCGGGCTCGCAGTTCATCCAGCGTCGGTCGCTCAGCCACCTGCCGAAGCTCTGACAAGAGGTAGTCGGAGAGCGACATGCCTGCCAGCGCCGCACGCGACTTGAGGCGGCGATGCAGCGCGTCCGGCACGTTTCGGATTTGAATCATCACCGTCATGTAGCAAACATTAAAACATGTAGATAACATCTCAAGGTACGAACCCATCGAGGTCCGATGCGATGCGGCCCGTCGACCGCCCTCCATCATAGAGGTTGGGGTTTTGCCGGGCGGAACCGAGGAAAGCGCTCGGTCCAACGTGATCTAGATCACACTTTATCGAATTGAACCTCTCTTTACCCTTGCAGCATCAAAACGCCATGCACGCCAATTGCAGGCGTAACAGTGAGGATGATGACAATGACCCGCTTTCATGGAATTTCCATCGTGACAATCGGCGCCGCGCTGTCGATGACGGCGGGCCTGGCGTTTGCCGGCGACACGGTATCGGCCGATCAAATCCTGAGTGCGCTGAAACCGAAGCCTGCGACCCGCGGCCTGTCGACCGGCGCGCCGGTGGACACCGCCGCGCAGGCCAAGGAAGCCAGCTTCGTCGATACGCTGCGCAACCGTAAGACCCGCTCGCTCTCGCTCGGCGAGCGCCAGGAAATCGCCGAGCTCGCCGCGACCAAGCCGAAGATCGATCTCGAAATCCGCTTCGACTACAACTCGGCCGCCATCAGCAAGAGCTCGATGCCGGCGGTGCAGGAACTCGGCAAGGCGCTGTCGAACGCCAGCCTGAAGGGCTCGACCTTCGTGGTTGCCGGTCATACCGATGCGATCGGCAGCGAGGCCTTTAACCAGGATCTCTCCGAGCGCCGTGCCGATACGATCAAGAAGTATCCTGACCGAGAAGTATGGTCATCAACGGCTCCGATCTCGTCACCGTCGGCTATGGCAAGACCCAGCCGAAGGATCCGAACGCGCCGATGGACCCGATCAACCGCCGCGTTCAGGTCGTCAATATGGAAGCCAAGACCGCGTCGAAATGACGCCACACCATTGATCCGCCCGCCGGCAACGGCGGGCGGATTTTGCGGTTTTGCGCGCTGCCTCAAATCCAGTTCTGGAAAATCATCAGGCGGTTGAACGTCGTCATCGACGTGCCGATGAACGCGGCCGAGATCGGCAGCATGACGGCGAAGCCCGCAAAGCCGATCGCAACAAAGGCCCATAGCAGCCAGCGCGGCGTCGTACCGCGGCGGGAGCGCATAGACCAGTACCAGGCTCGCCGTGGTCGCCGCCGGCAGATAGTAATAGATGAAGCCGAGCGTTCGCGGCAGCAGCGCCCAGGCGAGATAGGGGCCGAGATAGAACGCCAGCACCAGAAAGGCGTCCGCCCGCCGCGTCACGATCCAGTCGCGCAGGGAAACGCGCAACCGCGATCAATGCCGGCCACAGGATCAGGGGATTGCCGAGGAACACCACCGCCGCAATCCGGTCGTCGCCGATCTTGTCAAAGAGATACCAGACCGGGCGTATCAGGAACGGCCAGGACGGCCACGAACTCATATAGGTGTGGCCCGCGATCGCGGTCGTGGTGTTGTCGCCGAAGATCCGGCGCTGTGCCTCCAGTATATCCGGCACCGACAGGCCGTAGAGCGGGACGAAGGTCAGAGAGATAGGCGAGCGACGGAATCAGCAGGAAGCACGCCGCGAAGTGCCAAGCCTTGAACGTGGGCCAGAGGTCGGGCCGGTACCAGTCATCTTCATTGCCGTCGGCAAATTGCGTGCGCCAGCCTTGCATCAGGCGGATCGCCGCCACGATGACGATACAGACCGCAAGTACGAACAGCCCGCTCCATTTGCAGGCGATCGATAAACCGGAGAATAGCCCCACCAGCGCGAACCAGAAATGCGGCCGCTCTGCCGATAGCCATGCAGGAACGAAGCAGTAGCGAACAGGCCGAGGGTCAGCGCGAAAATATCCAGCATCGCGATGCGCGATTGCACGAACACCATCTGGTTGAAAAACGCGAGCAGGCTTGCCGCGATCGCAGGCCCCTGCGCCGCGAACAGCGCCAGGCCGCACAGATACACCGCGACGATGGCGAGCGCGCCGAACAGCACCGCCGGATAGCGCCACCCCAGCGGCATCGTCGCCGAAAGAGTGGATCGACCACGCGATAAGTTGCTTGGCGAGCGGCGGATGCATTGGGTTGAGCATCGGCTCTCGCATCACTGGTTCGAGCATCTGCCGCGCCGCCGGCACGTAATGCACCTCATCGAAATAGAATTTTTCGGGCGTGGTGATGCCGATCAGCATCGCAAAATGCGCGATAACAAAGATGATTGCCGCGAAAACAACGGTACGCACAACCGAAAGATCGGGAACAGGGGGTGATTCAGGCACGGTCTTCATGGGCTAAATGACATTGCGGCAAAATTGAGTTTCTGCAAACCGATTTTTATCTCGAACGCATTGAACGCACTTCGAATCCGCCGTCACTAACCATCGGCTTAATGGGACACCGCTTGTGATAAATCCGCGACATCGCATACACGCGCGATCCAGTACAATGTCGGGATAATCGATCGGCTTTGAAATGAAATCGCGTAACGACGAACACCATTATCGCGACGTCGCGGTGCGGCTGACGTCGGGCGCGTTTCGCTTCGCGACCGGCAATTCCGAAAAAGCCGCCTATAAGATCACGACCCCGCTTGCGACCATCGGTGTCCGCTGCACCACGCTCGATATTCTGTCGCAGCGGGGGCCAGACCATCGTCAATCTGCACGAAGGCACTGCGTCTCAGGTCGCGATCGGCGTCGGCATCGTGAGGAACGCCCGCGTCACGTGCCAGAACAATTGCCGGTTGATGGCGAGCGCCACCGAATGCGCGGTGCCGGGCAGGATGATGAACTGGCGATCGCCGTTTGGCAGCAGATTATAGAACTCCTCGAGATCGGCGACGGTGGCGATGCCGTCATATTCGCCGCGCACCAGCAGCACCGGCGCCAGCACCTTGTCCGGATGCACGACCGGCAGATTGGCGGTCATGTCGAGATAGGTGCCGGTCGGAATCTGGTCGCCGAACACGCATCTCGGCATCGGCGAGCGCCTCGATGGCCGCGGGGTCGCTGGTGCCGGGCTTGTCGCGGGTCGCGATCGAGCGGATCATCTCGCGGTCGCGCTTGCGCATGTTGTGGGTGCGGAAATAGGCCAGCTGTTCGGCGCGTTTGGCCAGTGTCGGCGATCCCTCGCCCTTGTAGGTGAAAGCGGCGAACACCAGGCGGTCGATACGATCGGGCGCCACCATGGCATAGGCGCCGGCGCGCAGCGCGCCGGAGGACTCGCCGACGAAATGGAATTTCTTCTGGCCGGTCTCGCGGGTGATCGACCTCAGCCGCGACCTTCAAGTCCTCGACGCCGCTGGCGATGTCGGCATTGCCCGAGGTGCGGCCCGACTTGCCGTAATTCTCGTGGTCCATGGTCCAGCAGTCGAAGCCGTAGCGGGCGAACTCGTTCATCACGGAATATTCGCCATGGCCGGGCACGTTGAGATCGAACACCCTTGAGGTCACCGACGAGCCGTGGACGAAGAACACCACGGGCCGTGCCGGCTCGCCGGCCTTCGGCGCGCCGATCCGCTTGCGGAACATCCACAGGGGATGTCGCCCTTCTTGGTCCAGTATTCGCTGCTCCAGATCTCGCCGCCTCTCGGTCGCGCACCGCGGTCGCAGCCTGCGCCGGCAATGCGCGCGGTCGCACCTGCCGGCCACGCCAACACCGAGAGCCTTGATTGACCGTGCGCGCTGTCGATCGGATGTTCGGAATCGCCCACGGTTTCATCTCACAAATGAAGGCTTTTATCGGCGAAGTCTCAACAGCGCGGTCAAAGGTTTGAAAGCGCGTGTGCGGTGCACCGCAAAACACCATGGCGCGATCAGGGCAAGGAACCGGCTGACATCCCGTGGTTGCCCGGTCTGTCGTTTTCCGCGAGACCGTTCGACCCAGGGGGGAATTCATGAGCAACCAGCTGACGGAAGCCGAACTTGCCGCACTGATGCCGTCCGAATTGTGCCAGTACCAGACGCCGATCCCGACCCAGATCGTCTCCAGCGACGAGTTCTATCCCGACCCGCAGAACGAGCGGCAGCGCGAGGTCGAGAGCGCGGCTGCTCGCCATGGCCGACGATCTCGGCGGCAAGCAGGGCTGAACCGCCGCCGCTTTTTCCAGACCGCCGCCGGCATGGCCGCGTCGTTCGTCGCGATGAACGAGGTCTACGGGCCGCTGTTCGATGTGACCAAGGCGGAAGCCGCGACGCCCGCAATGGCGCAGGAGCGCGCCAGCGCGCTCAAAGACCAGTTCATCATGGACATGCACACGCATTTCCTGCGCGACGACACCCGCATCATGACCTTCGTCGACATGCGCAAGGCGGTCGGCAAGGCCGGCTGGAACAAGCAGCTCGGCGATCGCGAGCAGACCATCGAGGACCTCAAGTTCAACAACTACAAGAAGGAGATGTTCCTCGACAGCGACACCAAGATCTCGCTGATCTCGTCGGCGCCGTCCGACATCGAGCAGGACTGGTTCCTGACCAACGAGCAGATGGCGGAAGCGCGCAAGAAGATCAACGACGAGGCCGGCTCGCGGCGGGTGTTCTGCGCACATGATCTTCACGCCGGGACAGCCCGGCTGGCTCGACAAGCTCGATGCCGGGCTGGCGCTCAAGCCGGAGTCCTGCAAGGGCTACACGGTCGGCGACAACACCCACAAGGAGATCAGCCGCTATCCCTGGCGCATGGACGACGAGAAGGTCGCCTACAAGGGCTACGAGAAGATGGTGAAGGCCGGCATCAAGAACGTCTGCATCCACAAGGGCCTGTTCGCGCCGGGCGTCGAGAAGCAGTTTCCCAATCTGCGCGGCTTCGCCGACGTCGCCGATGTCGGCCAGGCCGCGAAGGACTGGCCGCAGCTCAACTTCATCATCTATCACTCGGCCTATCGCCATGTCGGCGGCGATCCGAAGCAGGCGCTGGCCGAATTCGAGCGCACCGGGCGGATTTCCTGGACCAGCGACCTCGCCGACATTCCCGGCGCAGTATGGCGTCAGCAATGTCTATGGCGACGTCGGGCCAATTGTTCGCGACCACGCTGGTCGCGGAGCCGAACGTCTGCGCCGCGCTGATGGGCACGCTGATCAAGGGGCTCGGCGCCGATCACGTCTGCTGGGGCACCGATGCGCTGTGGACCGGCGCGCCGCAATGGCAGATCGAGGGCCTGCGCCGCCTCGAAATCCCGGAAGCCATGCAGAAGAAGTTCGGCTACGCGCCGCTCGGCGCCGCCGATGGCCCGGTGAAGACCGCGATCTTCGGCGGCAACAACGCGCGGCTCTACGACATCCAGCCCAAGCGCGCGATGCTCGAGCTGAAGGGCGACCGCTTTGCGCTGATGAAGGCGGAATACGAAAAGGCGGGGCCGGAGCCTTCCAACACCGCGCTACGGCTATGTGGTGCCGAACGGGCCGGTGGACCATCGGGTGTTTGCGTAGCCGTCATTGCGAGGAGCGAAAGCGACTCGAAGCAATCGCAGACCTTCTTTGGCGTGGATTGCTTCGCTCCGCCTCGCGATGACGACTATTTCTTCTCCGCCGGATCCCGGTGCACGGGATCGACCCACAGCACCGTTTCCGGCTTTTCCACCGGCTCGATATCGAGATTGATCGCGACCGCTTCGCCGTCGCTGCGCACCAGCACGCATTCCAGCACTTCGTCGCGGCTGGCGTTGATTTCCTGGTGCGGCACATAGGGCGGCACGAAGATGAAATCGCCGGGACCGGCCTCGGCGGTGAATTGCAGATGCTCGCCCCAGCGCATCCGCGCCTTGCCCTTCACGACGTAGATGATGCTTTCGAGATGGCCGTGATGATGCGCGCCGGTCTTGGCGTCGGGCCGGATCGTCACGGTGCCCGCCCATAATTTCTGCGCGCCGACGCGGGCGAAATTGATCGCGGCCTTGCGGTCCATGCCCGCGGTCGAGGGTACGTTGGGATCGAGCTGGTTGCCGGGAATGACGCGGACGCCGTCATGCTTCCAGCGCTCTGCGTCGTGGCTGTGGGAATGATCGCCGTGAGTATGATCATGGGTGCGGTCGTGAGAGCCTGACATCGCGTTGCTTTCCAGAAAAACGTTCGGTCACGAACGGTACATAAAAACGTGAATGCAAACCAGCGATTAAGGAAACCACTGGCGCATTGGTGCGTTGTCCTTATCGAAGCTCAATCATCTGGAAGGAGTGTTCCATGGGTAGCACGGCAGACAAGATCAAGGGCGCCACCAACGAGGCCATCGGCAAGGCCAAGCAGGGCATCGGGGAAGCCACAGGTTCCGACCGCCTGCAAGGCGAAGGCGTTGTCCAGGAAGTCAAGGGCAAGGCCCAGAAGGCCGTCGGTGACGCCAAGGACGCCGCCAAGGAGGCAGCCAACAAGGCGGCCGACGCGGCAAACAAGAATCTTTGATCGACGCTGGTTAGTTGAAACGGAAAAGACCGGTCCCTTTGGGGCCGGTCTTATTTGATTACCTCTCCTCGAGCGGGGCGAGGTAGCCACATCAACGCCGCTTATCCATCACGGCCGGATTGACCACATTGGTCGGCGTGCCCGCCGCATAGGCCACGATCTGGTCAAAGATATCCGTGAACTGGATTTCGTATTCGTCGCGCGAGACGTAGCCGAGATGCGGCGTAGCCACCACATTGTCCATGGTCAGCAGGGGATCGTTGACGTCGCGCAGCGGCTCCTTCTCGTAGACATCCACCGCCGCCATGCCGGGCCGCCCTGCGCGCAGCGCGTTCGACCAGCGCGTTCGGCGCGATCAGCGGCGCGCGGCTGGTGTTGACCAGCAGCGCCGATCGGCTTCATGCGCGCCAGATCCTCCGCGGTGACGATGCCGCGCGTGGCGTCGACCAGGCGCATGTGCAGCGACAGCACGTCGCACTGCTCGAAAAACGCCGCCTTGCTGGCGGCCGTCTCATAGCCGTCGGCGCGCGCCTTGGCCATTGCGGGCTCGCGCGCCCACACCAGCACCTTCATGCCGAACGCCTTGCCGTAGCCGGCAACCACCGCGCCGATCCGGCCGTAGCCGTAGATGCCGAGCGTCTTGCCGCGCAGCGTATGGCCGACGCCGATCTGCCATTTGCCTGACTTCAACGCCGCCATCTGCTGCGGAATCGCGCGCATCGCCGCCAGTATCAGGCCCCAGGTGAATTCAGCCGTCGCATAAGACGGCGTATCGGCGTGCTGGCTCGAGGAGACGACGATGCCGAGCCGTGTGCAGGTGTCGATATCGATATGGGGAACACGCTGCGCTGGCTGATCAGCTTCAGCTTCGGCAACCGTTCCAATAACGGTGTGCGGATATGCGTCCGCTCGCGGATCAGGACCAGCGCCTCGGTATCGCGCAGGCGCTCGGCGAGCTTGTCGACGTCCTGGACGTGATCGTTCCAGATCGCCACGTCGTGGCCTGCGAGTTTGCCGAAGCAATCGAGCGTCCGCACCGTGTCGAAATAGTCGTCGAGGATGGAGACCTTCACGATGCATCCCCTTGTCGCGCGCGCTGTTACTTTACCGCCAGCAATTCGACGTCGAACATCAGCGTGGCGTTCGGCGGAATGACGCCGCCGGCGCCGCGCGCGCCATAGCCGAGCGCCGGCGGAATGATCAGCGTGCGCTTGCCGCCGACCTTCATGGTGGCGACGCCCTCGTCCCAGCCGGCGATCACCCGGCGCTGGCCGATCGGAAATTCGAACGGCTCGTTGCGATCGACCGAAGCTATCGAACTTCTTGCCCTTCTGGCCGTTCTCATAGAGCCAGCCGGTGTAATGCATGACGCAGATCTGGCCGGACTTCGGCGAGGCGCCGGTGCCGACCTTGCTGTCGATGATCTTGCAAACCTGAAGCTGTGGTCATGGGTTTTCCTGCGGTCTGGGCCGATGCCGTCGCGGCAGATGAGGCGTGAGGCGATCGCGGCCGCTAAGGCCTGCGAACGCGGTTTGATGATGGTGCGTCGGGAAGATCGCATCTTGTGAACCTCTTTGAGAAGACGGACGTCTCTAGCCCAAGCGCGGGCCATTTCCATAGCCATTTTTCAGGCAGCGCCATGCCGCCGTCGCGGTCCAGCGCGAAATCGCTGCAGCAGCGGCGACGTCGACGCCGGCGATGAGATCGCCGATCAATGCGGCGGCCAGAAAGCTGAACGTGATGCCGTTGCCGCCATAGCCATAGGCGGCATAGACGCCCTTTGCGCCGGGAACGGGACCGATCAGCGGCAGCCCGTCGCTCGGTGGTGTCGAACGTACCGGCCCAGCGGAATTCGATGTCGATATCTGCCGACCGGCCAGAGCGCCGCGAGCTGTCGCGCCAGCAGGCGCGACTTTTCCGGGATCAGGCGGTCGCGCGCTTCGGGCTCGATCGATCTCGCTCGCTGTCCTCGCCGCCGATGATGATCCGTCCCGCCCGCGTCGCTGCGCGCATAGAGATAGTCTCGCTGTCTCTCCCAGATCAGCGCGCCGTCCTTCCAGATGTTCTGCGGCTGCGGTCGCGGTTGCGATCGCCCAGCTCGATGAGACCGTATGGATGCGCCGAGATGATACGATATCGGGCATCGACATAGCCGGTGGCGAGCACGACCGAGCTCTGCCTCGATTTCGCGGCCGTTGTCCAGATGAACGCCGACCGAACGGCCCGGCGGCGATCGAACGCCACGGCCTCGCCGTCGAACAGACGGGCGCCCCGCGTCACGGCAACATGCAGGCAGCCCGCGCGCCAGCTGCAACGGATCGGCATCGGCCGCGCCGGGCGAGATGATCGCGCCGGCCACGCGCGATGCCGAAGGTCATCGAGCAGCCTGGCATGGTCGAGAAAATCACCCGGGCAAGCCGGCACGCTGGCGCAAGCTGATGCTCCTCCAGCAGTCAGCTGCGCGGCTGTCGCCTGCCGCCAGATAGAGCGAATTCCTGTCGCGCAGCTCGCAGGAGATGCCGAGCTCGCTGCACCAGCGTTCTTCAGGCCGCTCGACCGCATTCGAGGCTTGCACGATAGGCCCGCGCGGCGCGCTCAAACCCGTAAGCTTCTGCAAGCTGTGTCAGCGGCCGGTCGATTTCCCACAGCAGCATCGAGGTGCTGGCTGCGGTGCTGCCGCGCGCCCGGGATATTCGCGATCGATGATGACGACGTCGAGCCCCTGTCGCGTCAGGCGTTCGGCGACCAGCGAGCCGGTGATGCCGGCGCCGACGATCAGCGCATCGCATTTGATGTTCTCGACCGACCTCCGGGCAGGCCGGATGCTTCGCCGCCGCAAACCATGGCGAACGGCCGCCGCGAAGATCGGCCTGTTCGGTGTCGTCTGAATCCAGAACGCTGATGACAGAGCCTCTAAGTGTTGCGACCGGCCCAGCCGAAGCGGCGACGCCTCGTCCATCGCTCAACGAGGGCGATGAGCCGATTCCGGATCACAAGCACGGCGACGGTTCCAACTCCATCGGAACAATGGGCAGAGCCGGAACGCGTCGGCCATCAGTATCCGAGCGCGCAACCGTCCTTGCGCGGATCGGAACCGCCGGTCGAGCGTGCCCTTGTCCCAGTCGATCCAGATCGCCTGGCCGCCGCCGAGCGGGCCGACCACGCTGGTGGTCTTGTGCCCGAGCTTCTTCAGGCCCTCGACGATCTCGGCCGGCACGCTGTCCTCGAGCTGGTAGACGCCCTCGTAATGCAGGCCGCGCGGCATATCGATCGCTTCCTGCACGTCGCAGCCATAATCGAGCATGTTGGTCAGCACGTGGCGTCTGGCCGACCGGCTGATACTGCCCGCCCATCACGCCGAACGGCATGATCGGCGCGGCCGTTCTTGGTGGCAAGGCTCGGGATGATGGTGTGCAGCGGCCGCTTGCCCGGCGCGATGCAATTGGGATGGCCGGGCTGGATGCGGAAACCGCCGGCGCGATTCTGCAGCAGCACGCCGGTCTTGTTGGAGACGATCGCCGAGCCGAAGGAATGCGCGATCGAATTGATGAAGGAGCAGACGTTGCGGTCCTTGTCCACCACCGTGATGTAGATCGGTCGAGGGATTCATCGGCGGCGCGACATTCGGCAGATCGAGCAGGCGGTCCATCCTGATCTTGCTGACGTGCTCGTCGGCGAATTCCTTGGCGAGAATGCCGGCGACGTCGACATCGACCTGGCTGGGATCGCCGATGTACTGCTCGCGCATCATGTAGGCGATCCGCGCGGCCTCGGCCTCGAGATGGAAACCGCTCGACGCTGAGCGCGCGGAATTTGGTCAGATCGAAGCGCGACAGGATGTTGAGCATCACCAGCATGGTGATGCCCGGGCCGTTCGGCGGGCACTGCCAGACGTCGTGGCCCTTATACATGGTGCCGATCGGCGAGGTGGTCTCGGTCGATGTGCGCGGCAAAATCTTCCAGCGTGTGGAGGCCGCCGATGCCGCGCAGGGTCTCCACCATGTCGGCGGCGATCGCGCCGGTGTAGAACGCGTCGCGGCCGTCTTTGGCGATGGCGCGCAGCGTCTTGCCGAGTTCGGGCTGGTGGATGACGTCGCCGGCCACCGCCGGCTTGCCGTGCGGCAGCAGATAGCGCTCGGTGTTGGTGCCGTTCTTCAGCTTCTCGAACTGGTTCTTCCAGTCGAAGGCGATGCGCGGGGCAACGACATAGCCTTCTTCCGCGGCCTTGATCGCGGGCTGCAGCAGCGTGTCGAGCCCGAACTTGCCGTGATCGCGCAGGATCGTCGTCCCAGGCATCGATGGCGCCGGGAATGCTGACGGCATGCGCCGAGGTCAGCGGCACCGAATTGATCTTGCGCTCGAGATACCATTCGGCCTTGGCCGCCATCGGGGCGCGGCCGGAGCCGTTATAGGCGACGATCTTGCCCTCGCCCTTCGGCTGGCACCAGCGCAAAGCAATCGCCGCCGATGCCGGTGGATTGCGGCTCGATCACGCCGAGCAGCGCGCAGGCCGCCACCGCGGCGTCCGCGGCGGTGCCGCCGGCGCGCATCACCTCGACCGCCGTCAGCGCGGCCAGCGGATGCGAGGTCGCCACCATCGCGTTCTGGGCATGGACCGTCGACCGGCCGGCGAAATGGAAATTCCTCATAGCAAGAGCTTTCTCTGCAGTGATTTCGGCGTCCCGCAGCGTTCGGGCGCGCGCTGCGCAAGAAGTTCGTGGCATATTCATCCCGGACAGGGCAATGGCTGGCATGCCAAGTGCGCAGCGGCATCGGAAATGGCAGGGTTTCCCGCATTTCCCGGCCGCCTGATAAACACGCTCGCCATGCCGCTACAAGGTCGCCGCCTTCTATCAATTCGCCGCGCTGCCGGATTTCCGGGAGTTGCGCGAGCCGCTGCGCGCGATCTGCGCTGGGCTCGGGCTGAAGGGCAGCGTGCTGCTGGCGCATGAGGGCATCAACGGCACGCTGGCCGGGGCACGACGACGGCATTGACGGCGCTGGTCGAGGAATTGCAGCAGCGGCGAGCTGTTCGGCGGCCGGCTCGACAATCTCGAACTGAAATTCTCGCACGCCGCCACGATGCCGTTTCAGCGCCTAAAAGTCCGGCTGAAGAAGGAAATCGTCACGCTCGGCGATACGGCTGCCGATCCGACGCGGCAGGTCGGCACTTATGTCGATCCCGCCGACTGGAACGCGCTGATCACGGCGCCCGATACGCTGGTGATCGACACCCGCAACGCCTTCGAGGTCGCGATGGGCACGTTCGAGGGCGCGGTCGATCCCGGCATCAGGAGCTTTGGCCAGTTCAAGGAATTTGCCGCGCGCCATCTCGATCCCGCAAAACACCGCAGGATCGCGATGTTCTGCACCGGCGGCATCCGCTGCGAAAAGGCCAGCGCCTATTTGCTGGCGCGCGGTTTTGGCGAAGTCTATCACCTCAAGGGGCGGCATCCTGAAATATCTCGAAGGCGTGCCGGAAGAGCGAGAGCCGCTGGCGCGGCGAATGCTTTGTGTTCGACGAACGCGTAGCGCTCGGCCACGGCCTGCGCGAGCGGCGAACCGAGCGATGGCTCCCATGAGTGACGTCAAGCGGCGCTGAGCGAACGCATCGACGCGCTGGAAACGCGCCTGACCTACCAGGATGAGACCATCGAGACGCTGAACCAGACCATCACGGCGCAGTGGCAGCAGATCGACGCGCTGACGCGGCAGATCGCGGACGCTGAGCGAACGGCTTGCAGGAAGCCGAGGCGCAAGGCGCCAGGACCGGCCAACGAACGCCCGCCGCATTATTAGAAAATTACGCAGTGCAGCGCTCCTGTCACGCTTGCATCGCGTACCAGATCGTCATCGTACACGCAATCGCGATAACGATCACGGCCCAGACGACAGGCGCGACCTTCTTCGAACTGCCACTGCGCGGCGAATCGTTGGCGGCATGATTGGTTGAATTCGCGTTTTCGGCATAATCTCCAGGACGCACGCTAGCGGAAAACAACATGCACCTTGTCCCAGCAGCGACTCGTTCTCCTGACCGGTCGCCATCGCATGTTTCGACTGCGCGGGCTGCGCCGCGCTAGCGGATCGCAGACGCCGGAAAAGCTGTCGATCAGGCCGGTCTCCAGCTTCGCGTGGGCCTCCGCGGTCGGCGGCCAGCGCCGTTGCAGGGTCTTGCGGCGATGCTTGTCGTGCGCCGGCGGGATCGAATTTCTCAGCCATTCAGTGGTGCCTCCATTTGGCAGAGACAACGCCGCGGAAGCTCGCGTGGGGTTCCGTTCTAGCCTTGGCCCAGGGCGGGGCCGGCGTGTATCAGGAAGCGCCAAATCGTACCTCTCCTGGCGGGAACCATTCATTAGTCCAGAATTCCACCGCTAAACCGTTTCTCGAAGTTCTTGCCGGCCACACGGCAGCCGAGTGCCGCCGGTCTGGATGATGCGGCAGGCCGGCCGCTATCTTGCCGGAATATCGCGAATCTGCGCGCAAGGGCCGGCGGCTTTCTCGATCTGTGCTTCACGCCGGAATATGCCGCCGAGGTTACGCTGCAGCCGATCCGCCGCTTCAACTTCGATGCCGCGATCATCTTCTCCGACATTCTCGTCATCCCCTACGCGCTCGGCCGCTCGGTGCGCTTCGAGGCCGGCGAAGGCCCGCGGCTCGATCCGCTGGAGACGCCGGAGAAGGTCGCGAGCGCTGGCGGCGCAGGCCGACTTCGGCAAACTCGAGCCGGTCTATGAGGCGCTGCGCCGCGTGCGCCGCGAGCTCGATCCGAAAATCGCGCTGATCGGTTTCTGCGGCGCGCCGTGGACGGTCGCGACCTACATGGTGGCCGGACAGGGCACGCCGGATCAGGCGCCGGCGCGGATGATGGCCTATCGCCATCCCGAAGCGTTCGCCGAAAATCATCGACGTGCTGGTGGAGAATTCGATCCAGTATCTGCTCGGCCAGCTCAAGGCCGGCGCCGACGCGCTGCAGATCTTCGACACCTGGGCCGGCGTGCTGCCGCCGCGCGAATTTCAGCGCTGGTCGATCGAGCCGACGCGGCGCATCGTCGAGGGCGTGCGCGAGCAGGTGCCGGACGCAAAGATCATCGGCTTTCCCGCGGCGCCGGCGCGCTGCTGCCGGCCTATGTCGAAGCGACCGGCGTCAACGCCGTCAGCATCGACTGGGCGGCCGAGCCGTCGCTGATCCGCGAGCGCGTGCAGAACCGCGTCGCCGTGCAGGGCAATCTCGATCCGCTGGTGCTGATCGCCGGCGGCGCGGCGCTCGATCGCGCGGTCGACGACGTGCTGGCGAATTACGGCAGGCGGCCGGCTGATCTTCAACCTCGGCCACGGCATCCAGCCGGAAACGCCGATCGCGCATGTCGAGCAGATGCTGAAGCGGGTGCGGGCGCATATGAGGGCTGAGGCATAGAGCCACGCCGTCTTACCCGCGAAAGCGGGTATCCAGTAATCACCGGGCTGCATTGGAATCGAGACGTCCCGGCGTACTGGATCATCCGCTTTCGCGGATGATGACGATGGTATTTGTGGAAGCAGCAGTGCGCGTCGATCAGCCTCGGCCGGCTGCGCTCGATGATCTCGGCCGCGCCCTTGGCGAGCAGTTCGAGCCCGACCGCGCGGCCGAGTTCGCGCGGGCGGTCGGCGGGGCCCGGAGCGCGAGGCCTCGATGAACAGCGCCGCCGGCTCTCGTCCAGCACCGATGCGGTCAGCGACATCTGCGCGCCGCTCGATGGTGGCAAATGCCCGCGATCGGCGAATTGCAGTGGCCGTTGAGCACCCACAGCACCTCGCGCTCGGCATCGGCGCAGGCGTGCGCGGCGGGATCGTCGATCAGGGACAGCATGCGCCGGGTCTGCCAAGTCGTCGGCCGCGCATTCCACCGCGACGATGCCCTGCCCCACCGCCGGCAGCATTTCCTGCGACCGGAAAATTCATAGGCGATGCGGCTGGCGCAGGCCGACGCGCTCCAGCCCCGAGCGCGCCATGATCAGCGCGTCCGCCGGGCCGACCTCGCCGCCGCCGGGCAGCCGCTGCATTTCCGCATTGTCGAGCTTGCGCACGCGGGTGTCGGCGGCGCCGCGATAGTGGATGATCTCGATGTCGGGAAACAGCCGTCGCGCATAGGCCGCGCGCCGCACCGCATTGGTGCCGATCTTGAAACCCTTGCCGCGCGAGCGCCTGAAATTCGTCGATCGACAGGCCGGGCCGCAGCACCAGCGCGTCGCCGGGCGGATCGCGCGACAGCGTCGCGCCGATCACAAGGCCCGGCGTGTCTTCATTGCCCGGCATGTCCTTGAGCGAATGCATCGCGGCCTGCAACTCGCCGGCAACGCATCGCGTCGCGGATCTGCGGCGACGAAGGCGCCGCCCTTGCCGCCATGCGGCAGCAGCTTGCCGGTCTGGTCCGGATCGCCCGTGGTTTCGAACTTGACGATCTCGACGTCGATGCCGGGCGCGGCCGCGGCAAGCCGCCGGGCAATCTCCTCGGTCTGGGCCAGCGCCATCGGCGCTCTTGCGCGTGCCGATCCGCAATCGATTGCCACCACCTGCCTCCATTCGACGCCCATTCCCGGCCGGAACATAAACCAGCCGCGCCGAAAGCAAATACAGCCTCGCCGGCGCTAGCGCGCATCCTCCAGGATCATGTCAGAGGCCTTTTCGGCGATCATGATGGTCGGCGGCATTGGTATTGCCCGACATCAGGTCCGGCATGATCGGAGGCATCGACCACGCGCAGGCCCTCGATGCCGCGAACTCTCAGGCGCTGGTCGACCACCGCGAGCGGATCGTTGCCCATCCGGCAGGTCGAGGTCGGATGATAGACCGTGCTGCCGGTGCTGGCGGCAGAATGCCAGCAGATCCTCGTCGCTCGACGACCTTCGCGCCGGGATCGACCTCCTCGACCGCATACGGCTTCAGCGCCGGCGCGCCAGGATCTTGCGCAGGATCTTGATGCCGTCGACATGAAGGCGCGTGCGATCGGTTTCGGTCGCGAGATAGTTGATGCGGATTTCCGGCGGCACCGCCGGGTCGGCGCTCTTGATGCGCAGCGAGCCGCGGCTCTCCGGGCGCAACTGGCAGACCGACGCGCGTGAAGCCGGAGAACGGATGCAGTTTCTCGCCCATCTTGTCGGTCGAGAACGGCAGGAAGTGGATCTGGATATCCGGCGACGCCAGCCGCGGATTGGTCTTGAAGAACGCGCCCGAGGTGCCGGCCGCGATGGTCGAGCGGTCCCTTGCGAAGCGCCGCATATTGCACGCCGGCCATGATCCGGCGAACAGGGATGATTGACGATATCGTTGAGCGTGACGCGCTGCGCGCAACGCGTCACCAGCCGGACCTGCATGTGATCCTGCAGGTCGTTGCCGACGCCGGGCGCATCGAGCACGACGTCGATGCCGTGGCTCTTCAACAGGTCCGCGGGCCCGACGCCGGAGAGCTGCAGCAGTTGCGGCGAATTATAGGCGCCGCTCGAGACCAGGATTTCCTTGCGCGCCCGCGCCGTGCGCAAGCTGCCGTCCTGCCTGTACTCGACCGCCGCGGCGCGGCGGCCCTCGAACAGGATGCGCTGCGCCAGCGCGCAGGTCTCGACGTGCAGATTGCCGCGGCCTCTGCGCCGGGCGCAGATAGGAGAACGCCGTGCTGGCCCGCCGGCCGCGCCGCGTCGTGGTCTGGAAGCAGCCGGCGCCTTCCTGCGTCGCGCCGTTGAAGTCGGGATTGACGGGAATGCCGGCCTCCGCCGCGGCGTCGACGAAGGCTTCCGACAGCGGATCGGCGTGCCGCCAGTCCGACACCGGCAGCGGGCCGCCGGCGCCGTGATAATTCGTCGGCGCCGCGCTGCTGGTTCTCGGCCTTCTTGAAGTACGGCAGCACGTCGTCAAAGCCCCAGCCGGCATTGCCGCGCTGGCGCCAGCGATCGTAATCCTCGTGCTGGCCGCGCACGTAGAGCAGGCCGTTGATCGAGCTCGATCCGCCCAGCACCTTGCCGCGCGGCTGAAACACCTGGCGGCCGTTCAGCCCCGGCTCCGGCTCGGTCTGGTACATCCAGTTGACGGCTTTTTCCTTGAACAGCTTGCCGTAGCCGAGCGGCACGTGGATCCAGATGTTGCGGTCCTTCGGGCCGGCCTCCAGCAGCAGCACCGAATGCCTGCCGTCGGCGCTCAGGCGGTTGGCGAGCACGCCAGCCACCGTGCGAGCAGGCGCCGACGATCCCATGCCAGTCAGGTTCAGGCAGGCGTTGTTGTTGTTGACCTTCGTTCCCCTACCGCATCAGGAAAATGGGTAGCGGGGTGCGAGGCGCGGTCAATCACCTTTGCGCAGCCGAGCGGGCCTGAGGTGCGAAAAAAATGGCCTGCTTCCCAACGCGGATGCGCGGGGGAGGTGCCTCCAGGGTGGGGATGCGCCTCCGTGCAGCGCGGACTGCTTCCAGCCAGTTTTAAGAAAATCCGGCGGCCAGCGCTCGGCCAGGAGCCCAGCGGGGGCGCGCATCTCTGCGCGGCCTCTGTAGTGTTCCAGCCGCGCGGCAAACTGCTCGCTACCTAACGGCCGCGGTCTGCCGCCATCGGCAGGTCAGGATTGCGCATCAGCCGCTGGTGGCAATGGCGCCGCGAGTTTTGCTTCGCCGGGACGGCGCGCGGCCAGCGCGCTTGCCTCGGCAATCGAGCTTGTCCAATGGCACGACCCGGCTGGCGGCGGTGCGCCGGGCGAGCGCGGAGCGCGCCATCGACAGCCGCTCGCCGAGCGCACCCGAACATCTCAGGCCCGCGCATAACAGATGCGCAGCGGCATCAGCAGAGCTGAAGCGGCTTCCGGCGCAATGCGAGATTGACGAAGGGGGGTCGTGAGCGGCGTGTTGTCAGCGAGCACGACAGGTCTGTCAGCAACATCGTCGATGCCGACGCCGACGGCGCGGCCCTGCGGCAGCCACAGTGGGCGGCTCGGTGCGATATCGCCTGCCGGGAAGCGGCTGACATGACGTTCGCCCTGCACGCGCGCGCGGCAATCGCCGCAAACTCGCCGACATCGTTGCCGGCCGTGGGCATGTCGCCCTCACCGCTTATCAGCACGACGCGGACGGCTACCCGCGTCGGTTTTAAAAACGCTGCGAAAATGGCGTCGGCGAGCGCGCCATACATCGCATTGGTCAGCGCGTTCCAGCTTTCCTTCTTCTTATCGGGCGCGCCATCGTCAGGCGCAGGCAGCACGCCGTTCGCGGTTCTCGACGTCCTGATATGCTCGGTCATTGCTCTTCTCCTTTGGGGGAAATTTGGTCTGGAAGCCGGTGAGCCAGCGCGGACACCGCAAGATCGAGTTCGGCCTCGCTAAAGCCGTCAGTGAGGCGCGCACGTTGATTTCGACGAAGGCCGGCTTTGAGTGCTCGGCGAAGCGCGGCGCGGCCGGCCGGCGTCGGCCGGGCCGCCAGGCGCGGCCGTCGTCCGCATCGGGGCGAAGCGCTGGATCAGCCACTTCGCCGCGATCATCCGCTCCACCAGGCCCGCTGATGCCGGGCGGGCCCAGATCCGAGCGCGGCCCCCGCCTGCGCCCATCAGCACGCCGTCGCGCTGGCCCGGCGCGGGGAGCAGTCCGGCGTGCGTGGCCGCGGTTTCGCTGTCCGCCGCGCCCGCGCCGCCACCCAGCGCTGCAGCCGCGCCGACAGGCGCGACGATTGAAGCGGGAACACTTTGAAGCGGCGATCCCGCGCATGAGATTTGTTCCGGGCAACGCCGCCCTCCTTGCAGTTTAGTTCGCAGCTTCGCGAACTATATAGAGTGTACCGTGCGCAGATTGCTGTCCGCGCACGACCCGGCGTCCGGGATGCTCGCCGCGTTCCGAAGGAACGATCGACGATGGCCGGACCGTTTCCTAAGCCGCGTCGACGCGGTAGCAGCGTCGATGGCAGATGATCGCCGCTTTGTGGCGCGCGACGGCGCACGGCGCACGATCTTGCTGGTTGGCCTGCTTCTGGTGGTCGCTGAAGAACACGTCGCGATGGTCGATCTCGCCGTCGACACCGACGACGTCGATGGCGCAGACACCGCACTCGCCGCGCCGGCAGTCGGACATCACCTCATGGCCGGCCTCGTTGAGCACGTCGAGCATCGAGCGGTCTGCGCGGGATCACGAATCTCGACGCCGGCATCCTTCGAGCCGCACCCGGAACGGCTTCGGTCGGCAACAGCCCGCTCGAGCCAAATGTCTCGTAGCGCAAATCGGTCAGCGGGCGGCCCGCTGCGACCCAGGCATGGCGCGCCGCCTCCAGCATCCGCATCGGGCCGCAGAACAGCGCGTCATGGCATCTGCCGGCAGAAGCGAGGCGAAGCGCGGCGTCGAGATCTGAGACGCCGGCCTTCGTCGCCGGCATGGACGATGAGGCGATCGCCGAGCAAGCTGGGCGAGCTGATCCAGATAGGCCGCATCGCCGCGCGACCGCACGGCATAGATGCAGCATTCGAACGCGGCGTTCGCGGCGCGCCAGCGCTGCGCGGCGCGCCGACGATCGGCGTGATGCCGATGCCGCCCGCGATCAGGCAATAGATGGCCGCGCTCCAGTCGATGCTGCGAACAGCGAGGACGGGCTGCGTGATGTTGAGCCGCGCGCCCGGCTGCGAGCGACCACATGTAGCGCGAGCCGCCGCGGAGTCCGGCGCGCGCCGCACCGCGATGCGGTAGCCGCCGGGACCGGCCTCGCCGACCAGCGAATAGACCGCGTCTCGGGCTGGCCGTCGATCGGTGACGCCGACATTGACGTGGCTGCCGGCCGGATATGGCGCGCCGCTAAATGATCTCAGGCCGCAGCAGCGAATTCGCGGATGCTCGGGCAGTCGAGGTCGCGCATGTCGCAGATCGAGAGCTGCGCCGCGTGTCCAGGTCTCGATCGAAATCGCATCGATGCGTCCTCGCTTAATCGGCCGCCGACCTGATCAGCGCCAGCGCCGGCAGCAGATCGAGATGGGTCCGGTTGCGCAGCGCCAGCCGCAGATTGCGGGCCGCAAGCCGCGCGTGCTCGCGCATGATCGCCTCGCCGCGCGCCGCCCTCGCGGTTCTCGATGGCGTCGACCACGATGCGGTGATGATCCTGCGCGATCAGCAAGATCTGGTGCGCTTCCGGCAGCGCGCGACTGCGCCATCACAAATCCGCTGGGCGAAGCGAACGGCAGCGCGGAGGCGCGGTCGATCTGCCGGATCAAGCGGCGGGCTGCGCGACAGTTCCGTCAGCAGCGCATGGAAGCGCGGCGTTCAGCGTGACGTAGGACGAGAACGCCTCGACCGAGATCGGCGTCCTGCGCGCACCAGCTCGTCGATCTCGCCGAGGCACTGTTTCAGCGGCTCGAGATCGCGCGCCGAGACGCCGCGCTCGGCGGCGAAACGCGCCGCAAGGCCTTCGAGCGTGCCGCGCAGCTCGATCGAGATCGAGAATGTCGCGCTCCGGAAAACGCCTTCACCATGAAGCCGCCGGAGGGATCGCTTCCAGCAGCCCCTCCTCCTCGAGCCGCACCAGCGCCATCCGCACCGGCGTGCGCGACACGCCGGTGGTCTCGACCGCCTGCAGCTCCGGAGATGCGCTCGCCCGGGCCGCAAGCCCCCGACAGGATCAGGTCGCGCAGCGCCAGCTGCGCGCGCACGGTCTGCGATACGGACCGATCGGATTCGCGCTCGGCCATCGCTTCTACTCCGCGGCCTGCACGCTGCGGCGGCGCTTTCCTGTCGCCACCATGCGGTCGATCAGCGCGCCGCGCCCACATCGCGCCGGCATCGATGTTGAGGTTGTAGAAGACGCGGTCGGGGTGTTCGTCCATCGCGCGCTGCTGCGCTTCGAGGATGATCTCGTCCTCGCGGAAAATGCCGGCTGACGCCTTCGCGCAGCTCCGTGGTCAGGCGCTGCTCGGTCAGGCGGTAGTTGCGCACGAAGGCCCAGAAGTAATGGCAGGTCGTTGTCGGTCTCCGGCGTGATGGTGTTGAGCACGTAGCCGTTGACGCCCTGCGGTGCGGTCGCCCTCCGGCGCGCCGGTGCCGGCGGGCGCGCACGCCGACGTCGATAGTCGACGGTGCACGGCGCCTCGAAGCGGATGATCTGCCAGCGGTCGACCGTGCCCGGCTTGCTGCAAGCTGGCTCGGCCCAGAACGGCGGCGCGTCGATGTCCTCGCATCCAGCGCGTCGACGGTCGCGGTGCGTGTCGCCGTGGGTCGACGTCGAACGGCGCCTCGGCGACCGCGTCGTTGCCGATGCTGCGAGCCGTGCACGAAGGTCTCGTGCGTCGAGGTCCATCAGATTGTCGACCACCAGCCGGTAGTCGCATTTGACGTGAATGGTCTTGCCGTCGCCGGCCCAGTCGGGATCGTCGTTCCAGTGCATGTCCGGCACCAGCGCCGGATCGGCCAGCGCCGGATCGCCCGTCCAGAGCCAGACGAAGCGGTGCCGCTCGACGACCGGATAGGCGCGCACGCAGGCCGACGGATTGATGGTCTCCTGCGACGGCATGAAGCGTGCAGCGGCCATGACGAGTTGTATGTCAGGCCGTGATAGCCGCAGACCAGCGTCGTCGCCCTCGAGCCGGCCCTTCGACAGCGGCAGCAGGCGGTGCCAGCAGGCGTCTTCGAGCGCGGCGACCTCGCCGTCGGTCCTTGCGGTACATGCACGACGTGCTTGCCGCAGATCGTGCGCGGCAACAGCGCGTGCTTGATCTCGGCGTCCCAGGCCGGCGGCGTACCAGGCGTTCATGGGGAAGGGTTTTGGCACGGCAGAACTCCTTGGAACCGGTCTTTGCGTACCTTTGTATACATATATATCTATGCATCAAGATTTTTCGCCATTTCAGACCTAAATTCCCAATTTATGTATACATATAAATCTGAAAATCCGGGCCGGATGGCGGGCCAGAAAATCGATTTTCGATTGACCTCCCCAGATGCCGACGCATGAGCTTCGCGGCCACGCATGCAATCGGGCTAAGGTTTGGGGGACGGCGCAGGCGCCTGGACTCGGGGCCGAGAAGCCTGACTTCGGCGGTGCAGGAGCCAGGTTGCGCCCGGACATCCTTCCACACGCCTCTTGCCCGGCCAGAAACTGCACATCGCCGGCCTCGCCGATAACGAGCTTTCCGTGAGGCTCGCCGCGGTGCGCGAGGCGCTGTCGCGGCTGGTCGCCGACGGAGCTGGTGCAGGCCTCCTCGGCCAGCAGCGTCGGGTCCGCGTCAGCCCCGTATCGCGCCTGCCGGTCTCGCCGGCGTCACGCGCACTCCGCGTCGACATCGAGGGCCTTGCCTTGCGGCGGCTCCAGTCGAACTCGGCGATCAGGCCCGGCTCGATAGCGTCAAAACCTCGCAAAGAGCGGTTGAGGGCCGTGCCCTACCGTTATCCCGACGAGCCCGGCGTGCATTACGAGAATGGGTGGTGCAGCACTTCCGCATCTTCCATCGCGCGCTGGTCAATGCCTGCGGCTCGCAATGGCTGCTCGGCTTCCACGACGTTCTGCGTGAGCAGAGCAGAGCACTCGCAAAGGCTTTCGATCCCGCGACGTCGGCGTAAAGCGCGCGCGTGTCAGCGACCGAGCATGCCGATCGTCGAGGCCGTGCTGCGGCGCGATGCCGATGCCGCAGTCGTCGCTGGCCGAGGCATTTCTGCCATCACGATGCGTCGAACAGAACGCGCCTGACATTTCGCGAGGTCGGCGGCGTCACGCAAATAATCGGCAAAGAAGCTCAAAACAGAAAACAGGGAGGAAACCAAACGATGAATATGTCACACCGTCACGCATGGCCTCGCTCGCGCCGCCGCCGTGCGAATTAACCGCGCTACTCTCGCGCAGGCCGAAACCATCACGCGTCCGGACTGCCGACCAAGCTATTGGCCGACGACGGTCGCCGAGACCGGCCGTGCGGCAAAAAGCTGTTCGAGAAGGAAGAGAGCATCACCGCCGAGCTGACGATCTATCGCGGCGGCGCCGAAACGTTCGAGAGCGCATGGCGGCGGGCGCCGCCGACGTCATCCTCGATCGCGCCCTCGCTGGTGTCGGCCGACGCAAGAAGGGCGTGATGTCCCAAGATCGTCGCCAACGCCGCGATGGGGAACTACGGCTGCGGCAGCTGATGGTGCCGGCAGGGAGTCGCCGCTCGACGCCTGGCAGACTCTCAGCATGGCAAAGAAGGTCGCCATCACCGCGGCCGGCTCCGGCTCCGACCTGCTCGCGCTTGTGGACCATCGCAGGACACGCAAGATCGACTTCACCCGGGTGCCCGTCGGCGGCGGCGGCCTGGTGCCCAACCTGCTCGCCGGCAACGTCGACGCCGCGGTGGTCTATTCGCCGCTGCTCGCTTCCAGATCTCCAAATCCCGGCGAGGCGCGCACCATCCTCGACTCTCGCACCGCCGTGCCCGCCGAACCTCACGGCTCGGGCTGGATCGCGCTCGACGACAAGTACGCGCAGGAAAAGCCGGCAGCTGGTGCAGAAGGCGCTCAGCGCGCTCCTACGGCGCGCTGCATTTCATGCGCAGCCAACCGCGACGCGATCCGCCAAGCTGATCGCCGATCTCTACGAGATGCCCGCCGAGATCGCCGCGCTGGAAACGGACGAGAACACCATCATGAAGCTCGAGACCGACGGCAGCATGAGCGCGCCCAGCGTTCACGGACGCCGATGCAGCTGGCAGCTTTCGATGCATACAGCCAGCGGCATGAAGGACCTCGCGCCGCCCGCGGAGAGCGGTCTCGACGCAGTTCAAGCCGGTGCCGATCAAAACCCTGAGGCGGTCCTGCGATGGCGAACGGCATCGCAAGTCAAGCTGGCGCGCATCGCCATCGCGATCTGGCGATCTTCGCGCTGTGGGAGATCCTGTCGCAGACGCGGCATCGTCAATCCCCGGCTGCTGCCAGTTCGCCCTCCGACACGCTCGTCCACCCTCGGCGAGGCTCGCAGCAGCGCGCCAGCGTCCGCAACGATCTCCTGGTCACCGCGAGAAGGAGATTTTGCTGGCCGCCTTCGCTTGCGCTCGCCGTGCTCGTTCGGCGCGCTGATCGGTTACCTGATCGCGGAGAACCGATGCTGACGCCGACGTGGCGAAGCCACTTGTTGTTCTTCGCCTTCAGCATCCCGGAAAATCGATCTTCCTGCCGATGTTCATCCTCGTGTTCGGCATCGGCTTCCAGCAGAAGGTGGCCTACGCCGCGTTCTCCACCATCTTCGTCGTCATCATGAGCGCGGCGGCGGCGGTCGAGTCGGTCAAGGCCGACCACGTGCTGGTGGCGCGCTCCTACGGCGCCACGCGCGATGCAGATGCTCACCCGCGTCTACGTGCCGAGCATGATGCCGTTCCTGCTGGAGACGCTGCGCATCTCGATGATCTTCAACTTCACCGGCGTGATGATCGCCGAGATGTACGCCTCGCGCACCGGCATCGGCCACCTGATCGCCAGCTGGGGCGAGAACTTCCAGATGCCGCAGCTGTTCGCCGGCGTGATCCTGCTGGCCGACGGTGGCGATCGCCTTCAACGAGACCGTGCGCTGGCTGGAGGCTCGATGCAGCACGTGGCGGACGTGAAGCGAGCTGCGCGCGCAGACGCGCGCCGCCGCCATCGAGGTCGCGGGGCTGTCGCCACGTCTACGCGGGGCGCGAGGGCCAGGTGCCGGCGCTGGAGGACATCTCGCTCACCGTCGGCGCCGGGCCGCTTCGTCGTCATCGTCGGCCCGAGCGGCTGCGGCAAGACCTCGCTGCTGATGATGATGGCGGGCCTGCGGCACCAGACCTCGCGGCACCATCCTGTGCGCCGGCCGGCCGATCGCCGAGCCCGATCCCGACCGCGTCGGCGTGGTGTTCCAGGAGGCGAGCCTGTTTCCCTGGCTCACCGCGCTCGACAACATCGAGTTTCCGCTCGAGCATCCGCCGCGCGCCGCGCGAGGAGCGCGCGCCAGCGCGCCGACGCCATGCTGCAATCTGGTCGGCCTGCAGGGCTTCGGCAGCGCGCTATCCGCACGAGCTGTCCGGCGGCATGAAGCAGCGCGTGTCGATCGCCCGCGGCCTGGTGCAGGACCCGCCGGTGCTGCTGATGGACGAGCCGTTCGCCGCGCTCGACGAGCAGACGCGCATGACCATGGGCCACGAGCTGCTGCGCATCTGGTCGCAGACGGCCAAGACCGTGGTGTTCGTCACCCACAGCCTGACCGAGGCGGTCTATCTGGCCGACGAGGTGCTCGTCATGTCGGCGCGGCCGGGGCGCATCATCGACCGCATCGACATCACGCTGCCGCGCCCGCGCACCTACGAGATGATGGCGACCGACGTGTTCGGCCGCCTGCGCGACCGCATCTGGCAGCAGATCCGCAAGGCGGCGTGAGAGACCCATGCGAACTGCACCCGCCACCGTCCGCCGCCTGATCCTGGTGCTCGATCCTGGTGCTGTGGGAGCTGGTGCCGCGCACCGGGCCTGCTGGCCGAGCTGTTCCTGCCGTCGCTGTCGAAGACGCTGACCGTGCTGGTGCAGAACTGGGACGAGTATGGCCGACGCGCTGCTGGTGACGCTCTACGAGGTGGCGCTGGCGATGGTGATCGCCTGCGGCGGCGGCATCCTGCGTCGGCGCGCTGGTCGGCGGCCTGGCGCGTGCCTGCGCAACCTGCTGCTGCCGGTGTTCTCCAGCCTCTACGCGGTGCCGATCGTGATCCTCTATCCGATCTTCACCGCCTGGTTCGGCATCGGCTCGGAATCCAAGATCGCGTTTGCCGGCGTCTACGGCTTCTTCCCGGTGATGCTCTCGACCGCGGCCGGCATCCAGACCATCGACCCGCAACTTCCTGCTCGCCGCGCGCAGCATGGGCGCGACGCCTGCCGCAGCAGATCACCCGCGTCATCATCCCGGCCTCGATCCCGACCGTGCTCGTCCGGCCTGCGGCTCGGCGGCGCGCTGGCCATCATCGGCGTGGTGGTGTCGGAGATGCTGACCGCCGCGGCCGGCATCGGCTATCTCGTGACGCACATACCGCACCGTGCTCGACAGCCCGCGCGTGTTCGCCGCCATCCTGATGATCCTGGCAGTGCTGTCGATCGCCTTCGACGCCGTATCCTGGTATCGCGCGCCGGGCCGCGATCGGCAGACCGGAGACGCGCGGCGTGCGAGACCGCTGCGGCAGGATTCGCCTCCGCGTGCTGCTGCAGCCGGCGACGTAGGTGACAGCCGGCGTGTGCAAGCGCTGCATCCGCGACACTCTCACCGTAACGGTAGAGGAGTCGACATCGATGCAACCCTGCCCAGACACCTGCTCCCGACCACCGTCGTCGGCAGCTACCCGCAGCCGGACTGGCTGGTCGAACCGCGCGATGCTGTCGAAGATCGGTGCCGCGCACGCGCATGCATGCGATCTGGCGGCATCCCGCCGAGCATCTCGAGCAGGCGCAGGACGACGCCACCATCGCTCGCGATCCGCGACATGGAGCGCGCCGGCATCGACATCATCACCGACGGCGAGATCCGCCGCGAGAGCTACTCCAACCGCTTCGCCACCGCGCTCGAGGGCATCGACACCGACAACCCGGGCCATCGTCAACGCGCGCTCCGGGATGCAGACGCCGGTGCCGCGCGTGGTCGGCAAGATCACGCCGCACGCGGCCCGGTCGAAGCTGCGCGACATGCAGTTCCTGCGCCGCAACACCGATCGCGCCGCCAAGATCACCCTGCCCGGCCCGTTCACCATGAGCCAGCAGGCGAAGAACGAGTTCTACAAGGACGACGAGGAGATGGCGATGGACTTCGCCGCAGCCGTCAACGCCGAGGCGCTCGATCTGCAGAAGGCCGGCGCCGACGTCATCCAGCTCGACGAGCCCTGGCTGCGCAACGATCCCGAAGCTGGCCAAGCGCTACGCGGTGAAGGCGATCAACCGCGCGCTGCGAGGGCATCACGGTGCCGACCGTCGTGCATCTGTGCTTCGGCTATGCCGCCGTGGTGCCGGCGCGACCAAGCCCGCCGGCTATTCCTTCCCGCCGAACTCGCCGACAGCATCGCCGAGCAGATTTCGATCGAGGCGGCGCAGCCGAAGCTCGATCTCGGCGTGCTGAAGGATCTGTCGCGCGAAGAAGATCATGCTGGGCGTGCTCGACCTCGGCGATCCCGAAGTCGAGACCGGCCGCCGTCGTCGCCGACCGCATCCGCAACGGCCTGAAGCATGTGCCCGCCGAGCGGCTGGTGGTCGCGCCCGATTGCGGCATGAAATACATGCCGCGCGCACATCGCGTTCGGAAAGCTGAAGGCGATGTGCGAGGCGGCGGCGATGGTGCGCAAGGAGATCAGCTAGTCTCTCTTTGGAGCACGATCTCCGCGCAAACGCTCCGCGTTTGTCGCAGGAAAGCCGGTTTCCGTATTTCCGGGATCATGCTCTAGGGCCGCAGCACCGGATTCGTATTCGGCGCGGGCGCGCTGCTCGGCTCGGAGGTTTCCGGCAACTTGTCGCCGTGCACGGCGACCGGCGTTCCGATCCACAGGGGATCGGCGAGATGATCGCGGCGCGGATTGATCGTGTTGCGGATGCACCAGAATGCTCAGCGAGCCGCTGGTTCAGCATCAGCCACGGCACCAGCTCGGCAAATACCTCGTTGGCGAACGCGACCTGATACATCGCCTGGTCGTGCGGACCGACCTTGACGTCGTGCCAGCGCCCGAGCGTCACCGAAAGCGCTCGCCCATCCAGCCGCGCAACCGCTCGGCCTCGGCGCGCGAGGTCGCAGGATCGTAATAGACGTGGGCGTGAAAGCTGCCGATCTCGCGTTAGTCGATCGCGGCGCGCCATTTTCGGGCTGACCGGTCATTGCTGACATCCTTCGTTGCGAGCGCCGAACTCCGGCGGAATTGTCTAACCTGAACGATTGCATCGCGCTATCAGGCAGTAACCGTTTCTGCGCCGAAATGACGAGAGCGCGCGTGTTGACTTTCCGGCGCATTCTCCAAATACTTGGCTACAACAGAAGAAAAGCCAGTCTGAAACGACGGTTCAGTGGGAGGACACGATGCCGACTTCACGCAGAACGCTGCTCAAGAATTCCGCGGCTGCGGCCGCCGCATTGAGCCTCGATTGGACACGCGCGCAGGCGCAAGCCGAGACGGTGCGCATCGGCCTGATCTACGACCTGACCGGTCCCGTTTGCTGCGGGCGGCTCGGTTGCCTCCTCGATCGGCGCGCAGATTGCGATCGATCTCGTCAACGAGAAGGGCGGCATCGGCGGCAAGTACAAGGTCGCCCCTGTCGCCGCCGATTCCCAGAGCAAGCCCGACGTTGCGATCAATGAGGCCGATGCGCCTGATCGACCAGGAGAAGGTCGACATCATCAACGGCGTTTATGCCAGTGCGCACGCGGTCCCGCTCGCGGCCAAGGTCGAGCAGCAGAAGAAGATCCTCTGGATCACGACCGCGGTTTCGACCGCCGTGTTCAAGGACAAGAACCTGCAATACGTCTTCCGCGCGCAGATTCATTCCGACCAGTACGGCCAGGCCTTTGCGAGCTTCATCGCCGAGCACGCCAAGGCCAAGCTCGGCATGGAGCCCAAGGACGTCAAGGTCGCGCTGATCCACGAAGACGGCCCCTACGGCGTCGGCGTTGCCGCCGCCGACGAGGCTTATTCCAAGGAGGCCGGCCTCCAGGTCGTGCTCAGGGAAGGCTATTCGGCGTCCGCGCCCGACCTCTCCGTGCTGGTGACCAAGCTCAAGCGCGCCAGGCGCCGACGTGATCTCGCACGCGGGCTACAATCCCGACATCACCCTGTTCCTGCGCCAGGCGCGCGAGAGCGGCCTTCGCTTCAAGATGCTGTTCGGCAACGGCGCCGGGCTACAGCCAGCTCGACAAGCTGCGCGCGACGTTCGGCGCGGACATCGACAATTTCTGCAACATCGATCCGGTGCCCGCGCAATTGCTCGATCCCTCGAAACTCGCGCCCGGGATCGGCGATCTCATCAAGACCATGGTCGCGCGCTACAAGGCAGAAGACCGGCGCGACCGACGTTCCGCCGCACTGCTCGATGGGCTTCAACCAGACCTGGGTCCTGCTCAACAACGTGCTGCCGGTCGCCAAGGAGAAATACGGCGGCTTCGATCCCGAGGCGGTCCGCAAGGCGGCGCTCGACGTCGACATCCCGCCGGGCGGCACGATCCAGGGCTATGGCGTGAAATTCTATCCGCCCGGCACGCCGCTCTCCGGCCAGAACGAGCGCTCGACGCCGGTCGTGATGCAAAATGCCGGCGAACATATCTCGGTGGTTTGGCCGACCAATATCCGGACGCAGGACCCGGTGTTCCCGCTGCCGAAATCGTCGATCTACGCCGCGTAGACAGAGAAACTCGGCGTCAGAGCCTCGGCAAGCCGCTTGCGGTGCGGAATCTCACAGGGGTGACGCGACGGCCCTCTTCGGCGGCCCAGTAGCCGGCGTAGTTGACCTTGATCGTCTCGAAGGCCAGCGCGAGATCCGCAAGCGGCTGCCGGCCGGTCGCGACGCATTCCATGAAATCCTGGATTTCCTGCAGATAGCCGCGCGTCCATTCTTCCTCGAGGCAGATGTATTGCCAGCCGGTCTTGCGATCGACCTTCTCGGTGATGTAGACGCTTGCGAGCTTCTCCTCGTCTGGTCTGGTAGCTCATCATGTGCGTGTTCGGCGTGATGTTGGCGAACAGCGCGCCGCCGCTGGTATAGGTTTCGATCAGGTTGCGCACGCCGCCCATGATCATGTCGCCGGAAAACACCGTCGCCTTGGTGCCGTCGGAGAAGGTGACGGTGAGCATGCCCCAGTCCTCGACGTCGACCGGATTGGCCTTGATGAAGGCGCGTTCGTCCGGCCGCAGGCACGCGGCGACGTTGCCGACGTCGCAGGTCACGCTCGCGACGCCGATTCGTCTCGCCGCGCGCCTTCGCCTCGACCTGCTTGAGATAGAGCACCGCCGACAGCGGATGGCATCCCATCCGGATCAGCGAGCCGCCGCCGGTCATCGCCCATTGCGCGGCGTGCGCCGCATGCGAGCCGCTGTGGCTCTCCTCGCCCTTCATGAACAGGATCTTGTCTTTGGTGGCCTTGCAGGATCTCCACGGTCTTGGTCACCGCCGGCGCGTAGATCCAGTCTTCGGCATACATGAACAGCTTGCCGCTCGCCTCGATCGCCGCGCGGGTGCTTTCCATTTCCTCCAGCACGCGCTCGTACATCAGCGCTTTCGGCACGTGCTTGCCGATCGGCGCCTTGTCGCCTTCGCCGTCCGAAATAGCCGGCGAACGGCTTTTCGCAGATGACGTGTTTGCCGGCCTGCATCGCGTCGACGATCATCGAGGCGTGCAGATTGGGCGGCGTGCAGATGTCGATGACATCGAGCTCGCCGTCGGCGATCAGGTCGCGAAAGCTGCGGTACGCCGTCGGGATCTGGTGCCGGCGGGCAAAATCGACGACATGGTCGCCCCTCGCCGCGACGGCGGCTTTGACTTCGACATCCATGCCGTAGACGCGCCTGTAGGCATAGCATGTGCAGCTCCGAAACGAAGCCGCAGCCGGCGAGACCGACTCTTATTCTTGTCATTGCGAGTATTCTCCATCAACGAATGGCTACCCGTGGGCGCCGGCGGCTTTTGTCGTCAGCATGCCATGAGCGCTGCCCTCGCCGTCGCCTTTACGCGAGGCGGGGGTATCCAGTACGCCTGCGGCTCTGCCGGTTCTCAATCACGCGATGACCCCTGGAATACTGGGTCGCCCGGTCAAGCCGGGCGATGACGAGTGAACGTTCTCGCGGCCGCTGTGCCCGAGCTTTTGCAAATTCTTGTCCTTACCCCCAAGACAGAGGGCGCAGGGAATGCCGGTGCGCGCTGCACCCGCGGTCTCGTGTGCCAAAATTGCGCAAAAAGGCGCACACGAGCATACAGGGCAGCGGAGGCAGTCCGACATCCCCTGCGCAATGGCTTTACGGCTTACTTCGTGCTCTCCCCGGTGAGCGGGCTTTGTTGCCACCGTCACCAGCGGAAACCTCCCGCCAGACTTAGCGCCAGCGTCGCGGCGCCAGGACCACACGACTTCGCCGTACGCCTGGCGTTTTCGTCCAGCGCCAATACGCGCCTGAACCAAAGCGTCCACCGCATCCCGCGCCCAACGCATCGTGACGATCGCGAAACGCCCCTCGTGTGGGCGCGAGACGGCGAAGAAATGCCAGTGATTTGCCCGACGTGTTAAGCGGAATATTTTTGCGCGAGGGGCTTGACACGATTTCTGAAAATCAGCAGTCGCGCTTCAGGCTACCCGGCGCTGGCCGCGTGACTGGATCTCGATCGCAGTTCCGACCTGTCATTGCGAGGAGCGCAAAAGCGACGAAGCAATCCAGAAAGTCCCGCCCACGGCTCTCGACGATTGCTTCGCACCACGCAGCTGCAATGACGGGTGCAGCACCGGGTCGCGACGCCCCTCCTGGCAGGTTTTACGCTCGACCCGACGTAATGATGACCGCCATTGCATCGTACTTCAATTGATAGCTCAACGAAGGACAAGACCGCGCGACGGTGAGACGGGCGCGCTTTTTTCGACCGCGCCAGCCTCGCCGGTGCGGCAGCTTCGCTGCTCTCGCGGCGCGCGGCATGGCCGCCAACGCAACTCCGGTAACAGCTCGCAATGTCGTGCGCTTGTGCACGGACTGTTCGCCGGCGGCTCCTGCTGGACCGGGGTGATCGCGCGACTGTGCAGGCCGCGGGGGCCTTCAACGTCACTGCCGCCGCTGAAACCCGTTGACGACGCTACCCGAGGCGGTGGCATCCGCCGAGCGCGTGCTGGCGCGGCAGGATGGTCCGACGGTTCTGGTCGCCGGCCGTTCGCCTACTCCGGCATGATCGTCACCGAAGCCGGCATGCATCCGAACGTTTCCGCGCTGGTCTGCAATGGCGCGCGCGCGCGCTGATGCGGGCGAGAGGATTATACGGCGCTAGCCAAAACATTCCCCCGACGCCGCCGGCGAGCGCCGGGATCGTGCCCGGCTCGGCGATGAAGGGCGTCTTTCCGAGGAAACTCTGGGTTTTACGCGAGGCGACCTGCCGAAGGAAAGGCAAAGAAATTGTTTTATGCCGTGCAGCAGCCGTTTCAAAAACTCCTCTGCTCACCGGCACCGTTTGCATGTGACATGGCGAACGAAGCCAAGCTACGCCCGTTTCAACGCGCAAGATCGCACGATCGATCGGACCTCGAAGCGCTTCATGGCCAAGCCAGATGGGAGCCAGGACCATCGAGGTGAAGGCCAGTCACGTCGCCGTTATCGCGTCCCGACGAAATCGCGCGGCTTATCCTGGAAGCCGCCGGACAGCAACCCTGAAGCCACCTGCCACTACGCACGAGGCTGTCGGTCACAGCTCCTTTCGGCAAGTTCGCGAAACTCGTCGGGAACGGAACGGGAAATCCCCAGCGCCACCGACGCATATCCGATAGCATCCCATCCGAAGCGATCGCGGATCCTATCGACAGCGCAGTCGGCCGCCCAACGCGCCATGCCTTTCTTGGTGCCGGGGCGGCGCGCCTCGTCTTTGAGGCCAAGCGGGAGTTCCAGCTGCACATCCCAGTGCTCCTCGAGATGCGACACGGAGATCGCCAGGAGCGAGATGGTCTTCTCGTCAGGGTGATCCGCGAGGACCGCGCGCACCAGCTCCTCGGCGATCTCGGCAAGGATCACGGTCGCGGAGATTGGCGCGTCGAGCGTTACCGATCGCGTGGCTGAGTTCAGGTTGGCGAAGCGAACGCGGACCGTCACGGTTCGACCAGGCCTGGACTTGGCCCGCAGGCGGGTGCCGATTCTGTCTGCAAGATGAAGCAGGGTGGGTCGGAAAACTCGCTCCTCGGCAGGCTTCCTGCCGATCGCCGACTGCGCTCCTGCCGATCCGGCCCGTCGGTCGAGTCTTGATTTCCCGTGGATCGCGATTCCACGCCAGCGCTGCGAGCTTCTCTCCCGCCGCGGGACCGAGCAACCGCTCGAGCGACCATCCCGGTGTCTTTGCCAGCTGCCCGATCGTAAGCACGCCGATCTCGGCCAGACGCGCCTTGGTGACCGGGCCCACTCCCCACATCAGCTCGACGGGCAGGTGGTGAAGGAATTCCAGTTCGGTGTCGGGATCGACAACCACCAGCCCGTCGGGCTTGGCCACTTGCGAGGCAATTTTCGCCAGATGCTTGGTGCGCGCCACGCCGACCGAGATCGGAAGGCCAAGCTCCGCCCGCACGCGGTGGCGGATTGCCCTGGCAATTTCGGCAGGCGGACCGAAGAGATGGGTGCAGCCCGCGACGTCGGCAAAGGCCTCGTCGATCGAAATCCGCTCGACCAGCGGCGTGAAATCGTTGACCACCTTGATGGCGGCATCGCCCAGCCGTTGGTAGTCCTTGAAATGGCCGCTGACAAAAGTGAGTTGCGGACAGAGCTCGCGCGCCTGCCGTCCCGGCATGCCGCCGCGGACCCCGAAGGCCTTGGCTTCGTAAGAAGCGGCAAGCACAACCCCGCCACCGACGGCGATGGGCTTGCCGCGCAACGAAAGAGTCGAGCAGCTGCTCGACCGAGGCATAGAAGGCATCCAGGTCTGCATGGAGGATGGTGGCTATCGTTTCCATCGATCGGTGATTATGCTGTTTGCGAGGTTGCTCAATTTAGCCGAGCGGCTCTACTTTCTCGGCAGCAGCAATCCCAAGGTCATCCACGGAATAGGAAAGAGCGGGAAGAGCAGCGCGCCAGAGGAACCAAGCGCGTTCAGAGCGCCCTCTTTATCTGCGTATTTCGCGGTGAAGCGCCATCGAAGCCACGGCGAGGACGGGGATCAGTGAAGATGATCCAGGAGGGGCGTGGCGGCGGCTCCCTCTCGGTGCTTCTGCTGAAGAGTGTGGATCGAGGCTCGGTGGTAATCTGCGATCTCAAATCGACCACCAGCGCTCAAACCAGGCCATTACCGGACGGAACATAATAAGAACATTCATGGGCAGGTTGTCAAGCCGCCTTATGTTCTCAGGCCGCGTCTATGTTTCCGTCAGCGGGCCTTCCGACCCGCAAAGGCATCGAGCCTTGGACCGAGCCAAGCACCGTCGCCGCATCGGCATATCGCCCTTTGCGGCCGATAGGGCTGCTGCCAGAACGCCCGGACTCCCGCCGCCCGGTAGGCTGCAAGATTTTTTCCGATACGCCACCGACAGCGCCGACGTGGTCTCGCTGGGAGGGCGGCCAGTGCGCGGCAATGCCGGGTTGACGGACGCCGGAAAGAATTTCAGCGCCGACGCCCCACAACGCAGCGCAAGAAACGCCTCGGTGGGCGAGAACACACCCGGCATCGTCACCAACTGCCGCGCCCGCGCCATCGCCAGAACATCGGCGTCGACGTCCGGACTGACCATAGCCGGCCACCGAGATCCGCGACACGCGCGCAGTCGGCGGCGTTTGAGAACGGTGCCGGCGCCGATAAGACGCAACCGCCGCCGAAGCGCTTTGCAAGGTCGCTCTCGGATCGAAACAAGTCGGGTCGGGCGGAATTCGGCGGCACACTCGGTTCAAGCCCGCATCCACTCGATCAGCGTCTCGGCCGTGATCGCTTCCTGCCTCAGCTCGAGGACCGGATGCCACGCCTGGATCGCTACGAGCGAGAGCAGCTCTCACCTTCGGCCACGGCACCGGCTGCGACATGTCAGAACTGCGCTCCCCCAGATGTTGATGGCGGCCCTGCTCTCAGCCCGGGTGCCGCGGCGAAGCTTCTTCGGCATCATCAGCCATCACATCGAAACCACGCGCGCGCAGAGGCCACCTCGTAGAGCCTCGCCGAGGCGGTGGCCGGCCCGAAGCAGGCTCAGCGAAAGTCGCGGCTGGCCGAATCGAACACTGTCGCATCCGATATATCTCGCTGCCGGGATCAGCAGACCCGAAAGCCGGTCCGCCCCGTCGCCGCTGCCAAGCCGAAAGTTGCGCAGCACCACCAGCTGAACCACGCTTCGGCGGGTCAATCGAAGGCGCAGCCGGCGACGACATGTGGAACGGCCGGCTTCGCGGCGGGCTGACCGGCCGCTCGACGGCATGGGCAAGATGCTGTGCTGTGAGATCACGGCGAACAGTTCGCCCGTCATGTAGATTCATACGAATTCGACGATCGCTCCCGCCTCGATCTTCACCCTTGCTGTGCGTCCGGAATACAAACGAGGCCACTGAAAGCGGGATCGCGATGTCCCAAACTGCGTCTCGCTCGCGCAGCGTCCGGCCGGTCGGCGCGCACCGCAGGCGCGATGCCGGGCAGGATGCGGATGTCGGCGTCCGCGCAGACTGCGCCCTCGTGCAGCATCGAGGCGCGTCGGCGCGTTCGGTAGGCGCCACCGACCCAGCCTGCCATTGCTCCCGCCAGCGCCAGTCAGGATGAATTTTCTCGGCGCGCCGCAGTCTTCCTGAAATTGATCGCGAAAACACCAGGCGGCGCCGAAACCGGAGGGCCGGCACAGTGCAGCATGCCACTCGCTACGCGCGACTTTCGGCGACTGCCCCACCCTGCGCGGACATCGTGGCCGCGAAAGCTGCTGGTGCACAATCAACGCGATAAAGGCGGCGGCACGCGGCGCTGGAGAATTTGCAGCAGGCGTCAAACCACACTCCGGGGTAAACGTACGTCACGAAGTTATATGTCCCGGGGAAGAGCTTAACGACTTATGGTCGACTTTCCGATAAGCTACGAAACTTTTTGGTAGCGAAGAGGGGACTCGAACCCCCGGCCCCAGGATTATGATTACGATGCCAGCCAACCAGCTGAGCTCCGGACACGGTTCCGCCTACGGCAATATACGCCGCGCATCGCGCAGGCGCGCAACGCAGGAAAGGAGGTGGCTATCGAAACACCAAAGGTGCAGCCCGCGCCGGTGCTACGATACGCGCTATTTTGGGCGCAGGCTGGGGTCGCCGCCAGGGCTGCCGGGCGGCGGGATCACCGGCGTCTTGCCGTACCGTCGGCGCGCGGATTTCGGGATGATCGTGATCACCCGCAGACGACACAGCTTACGCCGCCGGAGCGCGCCAACCTGTCGCCAGAGAAGCGGCTCACGGTTTTTGGCCGGTGGTCTGCCCCTCAGCACTCGCGGTTCCAGTGGCTGCGGCTTTCGCATCGGCGCTGCTGTTCGCCGTCCGCTTTGATCGCCGGCGGGGCCGTTTGCGCCGGTGGCGTGGCCAGTGAGCGGCGCTTGAGCTGCCGCGACACCGGGCGCGCGGCCAACAGCATGCATGAAGAACGCTGTGAACGTCGCATCGGGATGTTAAAAACGTACGCGCCGCGGTTCAGTTACAAAATTGTAATCGCAGCGTTATGACTTGTGGCATGGTAACGGATTAGCGAAAAATGCCCCATCAGCGGGCGGCGCTCGGCGAGGCTCATCGCCATGTTTGGCGCTAGCTCGTCAGCGTTCCACGGGAAATCCGGACGCCAGCCGAGCCGGCGCGCGACCGGCGCGAAACGCAATGCTCGAATGCGCGGCGCGGCGCCGCTCTCGGCGCCGATGTGATTGACCAGCACGATCTCGCCGCCGGGCTTGAGCACGCGCGCGAACTCGTCGAGCGTCGCTTCCGGGTCAGGCACCGCGGCGATGACGTATTGCGCGACCACCACGTCGAAGGCGCCGTCGGGAAACGCGAGATGCTTCGCATCCATCACGGCCAGCGCCTCGACATTGGTGCAGGCTGTGCTCGACGACGCGCTGCTGCGCCTTGCGCAGCATCGGCGCCGGAGATGTCGACGCCGACCAGGCGGTTGCTGCGCGCATAGTCCGGCAGCGAGATGCCGGTGCCGACGCCGACCTCGAGGATGCGCCCGCCGACTCGCTCGGCGCGCCGCGATCGAGGCCTGGCGGCCGCGCTCGAACACTTTGCCGAACACGCAGGATCGTGAGACCGGCGCCCAGCGCGCATGCGCCTCGCTCGACCGCCCTCCGATCGAGTCTGCATCGCCATCGCCCCTCAGCTTTCTGTCATCGCGCGTCCGTTATTCGCAGAGCCGGTCCCACGCGATCACGCGCGCTGCAGACCTGCTGCGCGTCAGGCTGCGCGCCGCGACTGTCGCGACGCGCTCCGGATGAACCCGCCGCCGAGCACGCGCGCCTGGCCCTCGGCGCGATCGTAGAACACGCAGGCCTGCCCCGGCGACGACGCCCTCCTCGCCGTCGACGAGCTCGACCTCGACGCCGCGTCGCGCCCGGCGCAGAGCCACGCCGGCTGCGGCGGCCGCGTCGAGCGCACCTTGACGAACACCTCGCCAGCCCGCCGCAGTCGCCTGATCGATGCGCCTCGCCGATCCAGTTGACGTCGCGCAGCGATGGGCCACTCGTGCGCAGCGCCTCGCGCGGGCCGACCACGCACGCGGCGATGTTGCCGCATCGAGCGCGCAGCACATAGAGCGGCTGACCGCGCGCGCGATGCTCGAGCCCTTCGCGCTGGCCGACGGTGAAATGGATGATGCCGTCGTGGCGGCCGAGCACGCGGCCGTCGAGATCGACGATGTCGCCCGGCTCCGCCGCGCCCGGCCGCAGCCGCTCGATCACGTCGGTGTAGCGGCCCGGTCGGCACGAAGCAGATGTCCTGGCTGTCGTGCTTGTCGGCGACCGGCAGGCCGAAGCCGCGCGCGAGCTCGCGCGTCTCGCGCCTTGGTCAGGTCGCCGAGCGGAAAGCGCAGAATGTCGAGCTGCTCGCGCGTGGTGGCGAACAGGAAATAGCTCTGGTCGCGCTCGGCCTCGCGCGCGCGATAAGCGCGCGGCTGCCGTCCGGCAGCGCGCGCGAGGCCGACATAGTGGCCGGTCGCCAGCACCGCGGCGCCGAGCTCGCGCGCGGTGACCGAGCAGGTCGCGGAACTTGATCGACTGGTTGCACTCGACGCAGGGCACCGGCGTCTCGCCGGCGACATAGCTCTCGGCGAAGCGATCGATCACCGTCTCCTTGAAGCGGCTCTCGTAGTCGAGCACGTAATGCGGGATGCCGATGCGCTCGGCAACCGCGCGGGCGTCGTGGATGTCCCGGCCGGCGCAGCAGGCGCCCTTGCGGTGAGTCGCTGCGCCGTGGTCGTAGAGCTGCAGCGTCACGCCGACGACGTCGTAGCCTTCGGCCTTGAGCAGCGCCGCCGTGACCGAGGAATCGACGCCGCCGGACATGGCGACGACGACGCGCGTGTCCTCCGGACGGCCTTCGAGGTCGAGACTGTTGAGCATGGCTTTTCGCGATTTACGTCGACCACATCGGCTTTACGGCCAATGACGCGGCCGGGAGTAAGGCGATGGAGCTGAAACTGAGGGTTGAAACCGCTGGCGGTGGCCCTTCGATGGCAGGCGTATCTTTATGTGGGCCCCTGATTACGTGAAGACGTCGGCGGGGCGGGTTGCAGGCGCCGGACGGCCGTCTTGCACCACCGGGCGAAAAGACGAAGCTGTTCTGACCTGCCCGTCAATTCGTAACATATTGAAATAATACGGGCAATGGCTAAGCTAA
>ERZ1370068.9471-contig-8247_pt1 | contig 78842 bp, 80 predicted proteins | sample MGYA00561227_ERZ1370068 | MGnify/ENA primary metagenome ERZ1370068 (study PRJEB38410, sample SAMEA6850437) | metagenome | study: Metagenomic assessment of the ecological functions of the soil: analysis of the soil microbiota associated with the... | reverse complement strand
GTATTACTTCGTTCAGTTACGTATTGCTTCGTTGCTGCTCAAAAAGCTTTGCCTTTAAAGACCAGCCTGTTCAGCATCGAGGCGCGAAAGCTGGGCTTTTCTGCATCTGCTTTTGCTTTTGCTGCCGCTAGAGTCAATTGTTCGACACGCGCCTTGTTCTCTTGAATCTTATAGTAGTAAATGCCGCCAGCGAGCAAGGCTGCAGTTATCAGCAGTATTTGCAACGGGGGCAATGGATTCGTCACCGCAACCTCGTAAGTTACTTGGATTTAACTTTTTATTCAATTTATCGTCATATGCCTGACGACGAACGACGAAGAAAGTACCGAGTATGCTTCCTTGACTGCCATCAACTGGGCTTTGTTCTGCTCCGGTGTTTGGTCTTCATTTTTTAACTTCTCGGATTGCAGAATGTATGCCTGCTTCACTTATTCAGATGTGGCCCTTTGACCAAGACCAAGAATTTCGTAGCGCGTAGTCACGATTATGTGTTTTAGATAAGTAAGTTAGCGTTTATAACATGAAAGTTGCCATATGGCTATTCTATCGGCGTGGGATAGCCATGTGGTCTCTGTATATGGTTTCTCCCGTCTGTGCAACTTTTGGTGAAATCGTTGCATGCGGAAGGAAAATGGCAGAGAAAAAGAACCTATTGTTGTGTCAGAAATTACTTACGACCACCGCAGTTTTTGCTGCGCTTTTCAGTTTTTCACTGAATACTAGGAGAGTTCGATGGAGCAATGCCATGCCGGGAAAAGGAGGACTGTTAGATTTTAAATTCTTTTAGAAACTGCTTGCCAGTGGCGGAGCGCCTTGCTATAGTTCGGCCTCTGTTGAAAACGACGCCAAATACAAGCGCGGCGCGCAGGCTGATTTGAGGGTGAAGTTGGAGATGAAACGAGGTTGTAGTGTGGGTGTTTGCAGGGTGTGGAAGCGTTAAAGAATTTAAGTTGTTTGCAAAAATGATTTAAAAAGCAGTTGACGAAAGCACGCAACGCCACATAATCTCATCTCTGCTGTCGGCAAACAAAACGATTTATCTGATTACTGCAGAACGCTACGGTGTGACGCAAAACAGAGGAAGTTCTTTAACAATTAACAACCGATAAGTGTGGGCGTTTAATGGAAGTGCAGCGTAAATTGCTTCGGCGGTTTTGCGTAAAACTTGAAACGATTAAATGTTCACAAAGAAGAAAATAGGATGCTTCGCAAAGGTCAAACTTGAGGAGCGCCTGTCGGTATTTTGGTGAGCGATAGCAGCGATGCTGAGCAGCAATGCCACAAAACAGAGATTGAACTGAAGAGTTTGATCCTGGCTCAGATTGAACGCTGGCGGCATGCCTTACACATGCAAGTCGAACGGCAGCACGGGGGCAACCCTGGCGGCGAGTGGCGAACGGGTGAGTAATACATCGGAACGTGCCCAGTAGTGGGGGATAACCCGGCGAAAGCCGGACTAATACCGCATACGACCTACGGATGAAAGCGGGGGATCGCAAGACCTCGCGCTATTGGAGCGGCCGATGTCCGATTAGCTAGTTGGTGGGGTAAAGGCCCACCAAGGCGACGATCGGTAGCTGGTCTGAGAGGATGACCAGCCACACTGGGACTGAGACACGGCCCAGACTCCTACGGGAGGCAGCAGTGGGGAATTTTGGACAATGGGCGCAAGCCTGATCCAGCCATGCCGCGTGAGTGAAGAAGGCCTTCGGGTTGTAAACCGCTTTTGTCGGGAACGAAACGGTCTCGTGCTAATACCTCGGACTAATGACGGTACCTGAAGAATAAGCACCGGCTAACTACGTGCCAGCAGCCGCGGTAATACGTAGGGTGCGAGCGTTAATCGGAATTACTGGGCGTAAAGCGTGCGCAGGCGGTTTTGTAAGTCAGATGTGAAATCCCCGGGCTTAACCTGGGAACTGGCATTTGAGACTGCAAGGCTGGAGTGTGGCAGAGGGGGTGGAATTCCGCGTGTAGCAGTGAAATGCGTAGAGATGCGGAGGAACACCGATGGCGAAGGCAGCCCCCTGGGCTAGCACTGACGCTCATGCACGAAAGCGTGGGGAGCAAACAGGATTAGATACCCTGGTAGTCCACGCCCTAAACGATGTCAACTGGTTGTTGGGGAGCTTGATTGTCTCAGTAACGAAGCTAACGCGTGAAGTTGACCGCCTGGGGAGTACGGCCGCAAGGTTAAAACTCAAAGGAATTGACGGGGACCCGCACAAGCGGTGGATGATGTGGATTAATTCGATGCAACGCGAACAACCTTACCTACCCTTGACATGTCCGGAATCCTGCAGAGATGTGGGTGTGCTCGAAAGAGAACCGGAACACAGGTGCTGCATGGCTGTCGTCAGCTCGTGTCGTGAGATGTTGGGTTAAGTCCCGCAACGAGCGCAACCCTTGTCATTAGTTGCTACGCAAGGGCACTCTAATGAGACTGCCGGTGACAAACCGGAGGAAGGTGGGGATGACGTCAAGTCCTCATGGCCCTTATGGGTAGGGCTTCACACGTCATACAATGGCCGGTACAGAGGGTTGCCAACCCGCGAGGGGGAGCCAATCCCAGAAAGCCGGTCGTAGTCCGGATTGCAGTCTGCAACTCGACTGCATGAAGTCGGAATCGCTAGTAATCGCGGATCAGCATGTCGCGGTGAATACGTTCCCGGGTCTTGTACACACCGCCCGTCACACCATGGGAGCGGGTTCTACCAGAAGTAGGTAGCCTAACCGCAAGGAGGGCGCTTACCACGGTAGGATTCGTGACTGGGGTGAAGTCGTAACAAGGTAGCCGTATCGGAAGGTGCGGCTGGATCACCTCCTTTCTGGAAACTGCAAATCAATTTAAGCGCCCACATCTTATCGGTGTGTTAGATACGAAGCAGAATAGTGGACTGCGCCATTGACGGCTGTGTGTTCGAGCATGTAAGTGCCGCGCGGTCCTGACGCTGTCACGCGCTCCTGAGCTGAAGGGTCTGTAGCTCAGCTGGTTAGAGCACCGTCTTGATAAGGCGGGGGTCGTTGGTTCGAGCCCAACCAGACCCACCAATCTTCATCGGGGGATTAGCTCAGCTGGGAGAGCACCTGCTTTGCAAGCAGGGGGTCGTCGGTTCGATCCCGTCATCCTCCACCAATCACTTTCGTACATCAGATCTCAACGCCAAAGCGTGCCTCGTCGAGAGCATCAGCTCTATGTCGATGATCGATATCATGCGATCAATCGGCTGCTGTTCTTTAACAATTCATAGAGTCGAATCAGCGTTGTCTGACGGAAACCGTGCTCGTACAGGTGGCGCGAACCGTGCCATCGAGCGACATAGAATTCTGATTGCGTCAAATAGAATCTTCAAGGTCCTCGTCAAGATCGAATCATGAAGTACGGCGTAACGCGCCGGTGAAAGACCTCAAATCATGTCCTTGATCGACGCTTGCTTCTGTGACGAGGCGTCAAAGTTATAGGGTCAAGTGAATAAGTGCATGTGGTGGATGCCTTGGCGATTACAGGCGACGAAGGACGTGATAGCCTGCGATAAGCTTCGGGGAGCTGGCAAATAAGCTTTGATCCGGAGATTTCCGAATGGGGAAACCCACCCTGTAAGGGTCATCGCATGACTGAATACATAGGTCATGCGAGGCGAACCGGGTGAACTGAAACATCTCAGTAGCTCGAGGAACAGACATCAACCGAGATTCCGAAAGTAGTGGCGAGCGAAATCGGAACAGCCTGCTAGTTTTAGCACATGACTTAGCGGAACGGATTGGAAAGTCCGGCCATAGCGGGTGATAGCCCCGTATGCGAAAAGTCGCTGTGTGGAACTAAGCTATGCGACAAGTAGGGCGGGACACGTGAAATCCTGTCTGAAGATGGGGGACCATCCTCCAAGGCTAAATACTCGTAATCGACCGATAGTGAACTAGTACCGTGAGGGAAAGGCGAAAAGAACCCCGGGAGGGGAGTGAAATAGATCCTGAAACCGCATGCATACAAACAGTAGGAGCCCGCAAGGGTGACTGCGTACCTTTTGTATAATGGGTCAGCGACTTACATTCAGTGGCAAGCTTAACCGAATAGGGAAGCCGTAGAGAAATCGAGTCCGAATAGGGCGATCAGTCGCTGGGTGTAGACCCGAAACCAAGTGATCTATCCATGGCCAGGATGAAGGTGCGGTAACACGTACTGGAGGTCCGAACCGACTAGTGTTGCAAAACTAGCGGATGAGCTGTGGATAGGGGTGAAAGGCTAAACAAACTTGGAAATAGCTGGTTCTCTCCGAAAACTATTTAGGTAGTGCCTCAAGTATTACCATCGGGGGTAGAGCACTGTTATGGCTAGGGGGTCATGGCGACTTACCAAACCATTGCAAACTCCGAATACCGATGAGTACAGCTTGGGAGACAGAGCACCGGGTGCTAACGTCCGGACTCAAGAGGGAAACAACCCAGACCGCCAGCTAAGGTCCCTAAAATTGGCTAAGTGGGAAACGAAGTGGGAAGGCTAAAACAGTCAGGATGTTGGCTTAGAAGCAGCCATCATTTAAAGAAAGCGTAATAGCTCACTGATCGAGTCGTCCTGCGCGGAAGATGTAACGGGGCTAAGCCAGTTACCGAAGCTGCGGATGTGCACGCAAGTGTACGTGGTAGGAGAGCGTTCTGTAAGCCTGTGAAGGTGGCTTGTGAAGGCTGCTGGAGGTATCAGAAGTGCGAATGCTGACATGAGTAGCGTTAAAGGGGGTGAAAAGCCCCTCGCCGTAAGCGCAAGGTTTCCTACGCAACGTTCATCGGCGTAGGGTGAGTCGGCCCCTAAGGCGAGGCAGAGATGCGTAGCTGATGGGAAACAGGTCAATATTCCTGTACCGATATGTAGTGCGATGTGGGGACGGAGAAGGTTAGCTCAGCCGGGTGTTGGATGTCCCGGTTCAAGCGTGTAGTCGTGCTGCTTAGGCAAATCCGCGCGGGCTTAGATGAGGCGTGATAACGAGGCGGCTTGCCGCCGAAGTGAGTGATACCCTGCTTCCAGGAAAAGCCACTAAGCTTCAGCTACATACGACCGTACCGCAAACCGACACTGGTGCGCGAGATGAGTATTCTAAGGCGCTTGAGAGAACTCTGGAGAAGGAACTCGGCAAATTGACACCGTAACTTCGGAAGAAGGTGTGCCTTTAGTAGGTGAAGCCTGTACAGACGGAGCCCAATGAGGTTGCAGAGAATCGGTGGCTGCGACTGTTTAATAAAAACACAGCACTCTGCAAACACGAAAGTGGACGTATAGGGTGTGACGCCTGCCCGGTGCTGGAAGATTAAATGATGGGGTGCAAGCTCTTGATTGAAGTCCCAGTAAACGGCGGCCGTAACTATAACGGTCCTAAGGTAGCGAAATTCCTTGTCGGGTAAGTTCCGACCTGCACGAATGGCGTAACGATGGCCACACTGTCTCCTCCAGAGACTCAGCGAAGTTGAAATGTTTGTGATGATGCAATCTCCCCGCGGAAAGACGGAAAGACCCCATGAACCTTTACTGTAGCTTTGCATTGGACTTTGAACAGATCTGTGTAGGATAGGTGGGAGGCTTTGAAGCGGGGCCGCTAGGTCTCGTGGAGCCAACGTTGAAATACCACCCTGGTGTGTTTGAGGTTCTAACCTTGGCCCGTTATCCGGGTCGGGGACAGTGCATGGTAGGCAGTTTGACTGGGGCGGTCTCCTCCCAAAGCGTAACGGAGGAGTTCGAAGGTACGCTAGGCACGGTCGGAAATCGTGCTGATAGTGCAATGGCATAAGCGTGCTTGACTGCGAGACTGACAAGTCGAGCAGGTACGAAAGCAGGACATAGTGATCCGGTGGTTCTGTATGGAAGGGCCATCGCTCAACGGATAAAAGGTACTCTGGGGATAACAGGCTGATACCGCCCAAGAGTTCATATCGACGGCGGTGTTTGGCACCTCGATGTCGGCTCATCTCATCCTGGGGCTGTAGCCGGTCCCAAGGGTATGGCTGTTCGCCATTTAAAGAGGTACGTGAGCTGGGTTTAAAACGTCGTGAGACAGTTTGGTCCCTATCTTCCGTGGGCGCTGCAAGATTTGAGAGGGCCTGCTCCTAGTACGAGAGGACCGGAGTGGACGCACCTCTGGTGTACCGGTTGTCACGCCAGTGGCATTGCCGAGTAGCTAAGTGCGGAAGAGATAACCGCTGAAAGCATCTAAGCGGGAAACTCGTCTCAAGATGAGATCTTGCCGGGGCCTTGAGCCCCCTGAAGAGTCGTTCGAGACCAGGACGTTGATAGGCTGGGTGTGGAAGCGCAGTAATGCGTTAAGCTAACCAGTACTAATTGCTCGTGCGGCTTGACCCTATAACTTTGATCAAAGTCGATCAGGGTGTGTATGCCAGCGTTGTACGCATTCATCAAGATCGAAGCAGCGCAATCAAGTATCTGATTCCCGCGCATGATCGACTCTATGAATTGGCTGTCTTGCCGCAGTGCAAGATGGCGACAAGTTATGCCTGATGACCATAGCGAGGTGGTCCCACTCCTTCCCATCCCGAACAGGACAGTGAAACGCCTCTGCGCCGATGATAGTGCGGGTTCCCGTGTGAAAGTAGGACATCGTCAGGCTATTAACGTACCTTGAGCTGCCTCCACGTCGAGTGACGGCGGGCGCTTTTTGCTGCCTCGATCGAACCGCCATGATCAGCGCCGTTCCAGCGACTTATCTGCTCGCCGTGCGTGACTGCTCGTGCTGACGATCGCTGCGGCCGTGATGGGCGCGACGACCGGACCGGCAGTGGCTCGCGCCGGCCTTCCCCGCGCTCGCTGTCGTCGGCGGGCCATGGCCGTCGCTGGCGGATCGAGTTCAGCTCCGGCTGCGATCGTCGTCTTATCGCCGAAGAGCGACGATGCGCGCCCGCGAGTCGGCCAGCCCAGTTGCCCGAGCCGCCAGGTGCTGGAGGTCGCGGTCGCGCCCCGCGTCTTCCTGGCAGCCAGCCGTTCCGGTGGCAGAGCGAGCGCAGACCACCTTTCCCGCCGAACAGCGCAGCGGCCGCGGCAGCGGCGTCCTGCTCTCGTCCACGGCTTCTTCTGCCGAAAACCGCGGCCTGTGAATGCGGGTGGCTGCGGCGGCTCCGTCACCACGACGCCCCCGCGTCGCGGCGGAGCCGCGAGCGCCGTTTTCGGCTCCATCGACGACTCACCGTCAGACGATCGCCCGACGCGATGCAGTCGTCTCGAGCAGCAGCGACCGGGCTCGCGCCGGTGATCGTCGCGCAGCATGCGCGGCCTGGCCGGCCCGCGCCTGCCGCCTGAGCGGCCGCCAAACGCGATGCCATCGCCTCGGGTGACGATCGCCTCGCCCCAGCGCGCGCCAGTGCCCGAGACTCGGCGCGTATGGCCGAGAGCGCTGGACAGTAAACGCTCAGATGAGGCTCGGCAGCGGCTGGAACTCGCCATGCAGCTCGCCGGCGGGCTGGAAGCGCAGCGTCCCAGAGCGCTTCACCTGCTTCTGGAGCCATTGCGACGGCATCGTCTTCCCGACCCGCACAGCGCGACCCCTCCGGCCGGCGCCGATGCCAACCGCCATCTTCCCGTGACGCCGCACGGTGGCGAGATGGTCGAGCACCCGGCTGTGTTCCGGGAGGAAGTGCTGCGGATCGTCGCCGCTAACGACTGAGCTCGCGGGGCGGATCGCCGCCGACCCCAGCCCGCCTCGCGACAGGGTCGACCCACGCCACGCAACGTTGCACCGCTCAGCCGCGTGAGCCGGCTCTGCACCACTCGGCTGCCGGATCTCCATCAACAGTCTGCGAGCGCTGCCGCGCGGCGACAGGTTGAGCAGGCGCGCCGCTGTCCGCGACATCGTCGGGAACCGCGCGCATGTACCCAGCCCGCAGGCGGTGTGGCGCGCCAGCCACCGATCCAGAGCGCGACCGGCGCGCGCTCCCTGTCTGACCGGCCTGCTGGCTCCCGCGCCGTCTCGGCCAGGAGCCGACGGCAGCCGCCATGCGCCGACCAACATCGCCTGCTGCCAGCCTTCATCACCGGAGCTCGATGCGGAGCTACCTGGTTCGCCGCAGCGACGCTCGAGCGCAGCGTTTCGGGTTCGGCGATCCCGCATCGCGCGGATGTGACAGCGCCAGCCGCGTTGCGCGCTGCACGCCGAGCAGCATCTCGGCGAACTTCGTGCAGCAGCGCGGCAGCGCGTGGACGGTGGCCGCGTGCGGGTCGGTGCGCGATGCACCGCTAGGGCACAACGCGAAGCGCGCGCCCGATGCGCCCGCCGCAGACGCGCTGCGACGGCCAGCGGCCTCGGGCGCGGCCGCAAGATGGTCCTGACGGATGTCGGTGCGGCGAAGGCGCGGAAGAACGGCGGGATGCCCATCATGACGCAGCGCCGCGATGATGGTCTCGGCGCCGGTGACGACGCTGCGGCCGCGGTGATCCGACACGTAGGCGAGCACCTTTCAGCGTCATCAGCGGATCGCCGCGATCATCTCGCCGATGCTGTTGGCGTCGGTGCGCTCTCGCTTAGCGCGCAAGGCATCGAGCGCCTCGACGGTCTCGCGCAGCACCGGGATCTCGGCGCGACGGAAATGGCTCGTCCAGGCGGCGACGTCGGCGAGCGGGCACCAGCTCGGCCGACGGCGCGCATCGAGCTCTGTCATCGGCACTCCGGCAGGTCGGTGCTAAGCGCCGGCGAGGTTTCGGCTCGCCTGGCGCGCGCGATCCAGAGGGCGCCTCGCTGGCACCGCGCTGCAGGGTCCGGCTCGCGTCTCGCCGGTCACGAGCGCCGAGCGCCCGTCCTTCCGCGGCCGTGACGCGCCCGTCGACGAGTGCCTGTAAGGTCACCGACGTGACCGGCCTCGCCCGCTGGCGGCAACGACGCCGCAGCCACGGGCGTCCGCGAGTCGCCGACGCGCGCGATGAGCCCTGCCACGCCGACGGCCGCGCCTGCTCAGGGCCGGTCGCGCCCCATCCGCGTGCGCTTTCGGCTCTGCGCGGTGCGAAGAACAGCATCCGGCCGCGGCCCCGGCAACTTGCCGCCGCCGAGCGCCTGCCAGTGCGTGCCGCCCACCGAACAGCTGCAGGCGAGCTGGTCGTGCCAGTGCTTTGCGAACGGTCTCGCGCAGCCCCGCGTCGCCGCTCATGTCGACGTAGACGCGTGCGGTCGCTCGCCGGCAACGTCGTCACGTCGGCGTAGCGACGACATCGCTCGTAGCAGCCGAGCTGGCGCGTGAACGCCAGGTTCGCCCGGCGACGTCAGGGCCGACGACCGTCGGCGCGCCGGCCCGCCGCGCCGACGCGCCAGGCCAGGCAGAGGCAGGCTGTAGGCGGTCTTGCTCGACGCGCTCGAGATCAGCACCGTGCGCGCGCCGAAGAAGGCGTCGCTGTCGGCGAGGAAGTCGTCGATCAGGAACGACGTGGTGAAGAGCGGGCTGCAGCAGCGCCGACTCAGCGCTCCTGCCCGCTAGATACCGGGATCGCTGCTGCAGCGCATGATAGCGGTTGTAGACCGACGGCAGCTCGCGCTGGTGCGTCGCGCCGTCGACAGAAGCCGCTCGGCGATTGACGCGCCCGGCACGAGCACCGACCTCGTCGGCCATCGGCCAGTAGCCGTAGAAGCGCTCGCCGACGTCGACGCCGTCGACCACGCGACTCGCTCTACCATCGGTCGCAAAGCCCCAGACCGGGATGCAGCCGGTCGCCGGCGTCGCCGGTCGGGAAGAAATCCCGGTAGTGCATCGCCTCGCCGAAGGCGCCGTACGTGTGACGTTGTTGACGGTCAGGCGCGAACAGAGTCGATGCGCAAGCGCGCCTCGCCGGCGCCGCAGCGCGCCGTGCGTCGGTGAGGCGCCACTGCGTGCAGCGCAGGTCGTCGCGCCCGACGGCGAACATCGGTCGTCATAGGATGATCGTCATCTTGCTCGCGGATCACGGGCATCTTTCCATGGCGAGCATTCCCAGGCAATGTGCAGCTTTCGATCGCTCGGGCTCGGCACCTGGCGCATGGGCGAGACGGCGCGCCGGCCAGCGCGAAGGTCGCGGCGGTCTGCACGCGCGCTCGAGACCGGCTGGCGGTGATCGACACCGCGGAGATGTACGGCGATGGCGGCGCCGAGGAGGTCGTCGGCGCAGGCGCTCGCGCGCGGGCGCTGCGGAGCGGCTCGGTGACGCGCGACGAGTGTTCGTCGTCAGCAAGGTCTATCCTGCACAGCGCGACGCGCGCGCGGCACGCGTCGCCGCCTGCGAGCGCAGCCTGAAGCCCGGCTCGGCCCTCGACCACCTCGACACCTATGCTGCACTGGCGCGCGCAGACGTGCGCTGCAGGTGACGGTCGACGCGCTTCGAGACGCTGCGCGCGCGCGGCACGATCCGCCACTGGGGCGTCGAGCAACTTCGACGTCGACGACATGGCGAGCTCGTGACACGCGCCCGGGCGGCGAGCTGATGCGCGACGAACCAGGTCTACTACTCGCTGCAGGCCAGCGCGGCCCGGCTTTCGCGCTCGTGCCGCGGCTGCAATCAGCTCGGCGATGGTGACGATGGCCTATTCGCCCGATCGACCAGGGGCGACGCTCGGCCCGCAATGCCGCGCTGCGCAGGAGACTCGCCGAGCAAGCGCGGCGCGACGCCGGCGCAGCTCGCTCTCGCCTGGCTCGAGTGCGCCCAGCGCGGGCGTGATGGCGATTCCCAAAGCAGCGAGCGAGGAGCACCTGCGCGAAAACCTCGCGGCGCTGGCCTGACGCTCAGGCCCGCCGACCTCGCCGCGAGCTCGATGCCGCGTTCCGCCGCCCCGGCGCAGACCCGCTCGCGATGATCGAGAGGCTCGGCTGGAACGCCACCTCGGCGAAGCTGCGCAGCTTGCGGCTGTGCAGCTGGTCGACGCCCTCGCTCGCGCAGGATCTCGATCGCGCGCATGCCGATGCGCAGGTGCTGGTCGACGCGCTCGCGGTAGAAGTGGTTGGCCATGCCGGGCAGCTTGATCTCGCCGTGCAGCGGCTTGTCGCTCACGCACAGCAGCGTGCCGTAGGGCACGCGGAAGCGGAAGCCGTTGGCGGCGATGGTCGCGCTTTCCATGTCGAGCGCGATCGCGCGGCTCTGGCTGAAGCGGCGCTCGGGCGTGCGTTGCCGGGCAGCAGCTCCCAGTTGCGGTTGTCGGTGCTGGCCACGGTGCCGGTGCGCATGATCCGCTTCAGCTCGTAGCCCTGCAGCTGCGTGACCTCGGCCACCGCCTGCTCGAGCGCGAGCTGCACCTCGGCCAGCGCCGGGATCGGCACCCACAGCGGCAGGTCCTCGTCGAGCACGTGGTCCTCGCGCACGTAGCCGTGGGCCAGCACGTAGTCGCCGAGCTGCTGCGTGTTGCGCAGGCCGGCGCAGTGGCCGAGCATCATCCAGGCGTGCGGGCGCAGCACCGCGATGTGGTCGGTGATGGTCTTGGCGTTGGCCGGGCCGACGCCGATGTTGACCATCGTGATGCCGCTGCGGTCGTCGCGCACCAGGTGGTAGGCCGGCATCTGCGGCAGGCGCGGCGGCGGCGCGCCGAGGTCGTCGCCGTCGGTGCCGCGCGGCGGCCGCGCGCGGCGCGTCGATCACGTTGCCCGGCTCGACGAAGGCGATGTAGTCGCTCGCTGCTCGTCGGCTCATCGCCTCGTGGCCGAGGCGCACGAACTCGTCGATGTAGAACTGGTAGTTGGTGAACAGCACGAAGTTCTGGAAGTGCTCGGGCGCGGTGCCGGTGTAGTGGCGCAGCCGGTGCAGCGAGTAGTCGACCGCGCGGCGCGGTGAAGAGCGCCAGCGGCTGCGCCTCGCCGGCTGCGCGACTCGTAGGTGCCGTTGGCGATGCCGTCGTCCATCGCGCCGAGGTCGGGCAGGTCGAACAGGTCGCGCATCAGCAGGCGCCGCTCGGCGCTCATGCGTGCCCTCGATGTGGTCGTTCTCGGCGAACGAGAAGTGGACCGGGATCGGCTGCGTGCTGGTGCCGACCTCGAGCGCGACGCCGTGGTTCTCGAGCAGCAGGCGGAACTGCTCGAGGTAGTAGCTGCGCGAACAGGTCGGGCCGCGTCAGCGTCGTCTCGTAGGTGCCCGGGCCGGCGACGAAGCCGTAGCTCAGGCGCGAGTCGGCGCGCGCGACGGTGTCGGTGTGGACGCGCACGAACGGGTAGCAGGCGCGCACGCGCGGCGCGGAGGCTCACGCCGCCGACGAAGCGCTGCAGCGCGTCGCGCAGGTGCTCGACGCTGGCGTCGTAGATCTCCGCGCACGCGCGCCAGCGCCGCGTCGGCGTCGTCGAAGCGCGCCGGGGCGATGAAGGGCGGAATCGAGGCTCACGTGCGGCGGCGAGTCGGCGGACGAGTCGGCCGATCGCGACGGCATGGACCGTCCGAGCCCTTGATCGGTGCGTGCAAAATCGCCCGCACCGCCGAATGATGCCGCACCGGGATGACGCATCGCCGCCGCGACGACCGAGCCGCACGACAGCGCGCCGCCGCCGGCATCGCGCGGCTCGAGCGCGGCTCGCGCAGTGAAGGTCCTCGTCCTCGGCGCCGGCGTGATCGGCGTGAGCGTCGCCTGCGCAGCTCGCCGGCGCCGGCCACGAGGTCGTCGGTCGTCGACCGCCAGCGCGGCGCCGGCGCTCGAGACGAGCTTCGCCAACGCCGGCGAGGTCTCGCCCGGCTACTCGGCGCCGTGGGCCGGGCCGGGCGTGCCGCTGAAGGCGATCAAGTGGCTGGCTGATGCACCACCGGCCGCTCGTGATCCGGCCGCACCTCGACTCGGCGCATGATCGCGCTGGGGCCTGGCGATGCTGCGCAACTGCACGGCGGCGCGCTACGCGATCAACAAGAGCGCGCATGGTGCCGCCTGGCCGAATACAGCCGCGACTGCCTGCGCGCGCTGCGCGCCGCGACCGGCATCGCCTACGACGAGCGCATGCAGGGCACGCTGCAGCTGTTCCGCACGCAGAAGCAGCTCGACGGCAGCGCCGGCGACATCGCGGTGCTGCAGCGCAGCGGCGTCGCCTTCGAGCTGCTCGACCGCGCCGGCTGCATCCGCCACGAGCCGGCGCTGGCGCGCGTGCAGCGAGAAGTTCGTCGGCGGCCTGCTGCCTGCCCGGCGACGAGACCGGCGACTGCTTCAAGTTCACGCAGCGCCTCGCCGAGCTCGCGCCGCAGCGCGGCGTCGACGTTCCGCTACGGCACGACGATCCAGCGCGCTCGATGCGCGAGCGGCGACCGCATCACCGGCGTCGCCACCGACGCCGGGCACGCTGACGCCGACGCCTACCTGGTCGCGCTCGGCAGCTATTCGCCGCTGCTGCTCGCGCCGCTCGGCATCCGCATCCCGGTCTATCCGGTCAAGGGCTACTCGATCACCGTGCCGATCACCGACGCCGCCGGCGCGCCCGAGTCGACGGTGATGGACGAGACCCACAAGGTCGCGGTCACGCGCCTGGGCGATCGCATCCGCGTCGGCGGCACCGCCGAGCTCGCCGGCTACACGCTGCAAGCTGCACGAGGCGCGCCGGACGACGCTCGAGCACGTCGTCGACCGACCTCTTCCCGGGCGGCGGCGACGTCTCGCGCGCCGAGTTCTGGTGCGGCCTGCGGCCGATGACGCCCGACGGCACGCCGGTCGATCGGCGCGACGCCGATCGCCGAACCTCTACCTCGCCACCGGCCACGGCACGCTCGGCTGGACGATGGCCGCCGGCACCGGCCGCGTGATGGCCGACGTGATCTCGGGCCGCAGCGCCGGGATCGACCTCGACGGGCCTGACGATCGCCCGCTACCGCGGCGCGGTGGCAGCGCGGCTGAGCAGACCGGCCATGGCGCGCCCGCTGGACGATCCGCTGCGCCGCTGGCCGGCAGCGTCGTCGCCGGTCACGGTCGAGGCCGGCGCAGCGTCGCGCGCCGGGCGCGCTGATCGCGATCGTCGAGTCGATGAAGATGGAGCACGAGGATGCGCGCCGACGGCGACGGCGTCGTCGAGTCGCTGCGCGCGCGAAGTCGGCGACGTCGTCGCCGCGGGCGATCGCTGCTGCGCCGCTGCGTCGCGGCCGCCGCGACGGCGCGCCGTGCAGCACGGCTGCGTCGGACGGCCGCGTCACGGCCGACGGCGCGCCGCCGCTGCGCGCCGACCTGCCGAGCTGCGCGCGCGCGAGGCGCTGCTCGCCGACGCGAGCCGGCCCGACGCCGTCGCCAAGCGCCATGCGCTCGGCCTGCGCACCGCGCGCGAGAACATCGCCGACCTCTGCGACGCCGGCAGCTTCATCGAGTACGGCGCGCTCGCGTTCGCCGCGCAGCGCACGCCGGCGCGCGCTCGACGACCTGATCCGCAACACGCCGGCCGACGGCATGGTCACCGGCATCGGCAGCATCAACGCGCGCGCTGTTCGGCGCCGAGCGCGCGCGCGCCGTCGTCGATGGCCTACGACGCCACGGTGCTCGCCGGCACGCAGGGCATGCGCAACCACCAGAAGACCGACCGCATGCTCGGGCATCGCGCGCACGAGCGGCGCCTGCCGGTGGTGCTGTTCGCCGAGGGCGGCGGCGGCCGGCCGGGCGACACCGACATGCCGATCGTCGCCGGCCTGCACGTCACGACCTTCGCGCAGCTTCGCGCGCCTGAGCGGCCAGGTGCCGGTGATCGGCATCGTCGCCGGCCGCTGCTTCGCCGGCAACGCCGCGCTGCTCGGCTGCTGCGACGTGATCATCGCCACCGCGCGACAGCTCGATCGGCATGGGCGGCCCGGCGATGGTCGAAGGCGGCGGCCTCGGCGCGTTCGCGCCCGAGGAGATCGGCCCGAGCGACGTGCAGTCGCGCAACGGCGTGATCGACGTCCTGGTCGACGACGAGGCCGAGGCGGTCGCGGTGGCGCGGCAGCTACCTGGCGTTCTTCCAGGGCGCCGTCGCCGACTGGCGACTGCCGGCGACCAGCGCGCGCTGCGCGACGCTGCTGCCGGCGAACCGCGCTGCGCGTCTACGACGTCCGCGCCGATCGTCGCGGCGCTCGCCGACACCGGCTCGCTGCTCGAGCTGCGCGCCGGCTTCGGCGCCGGCATCGTGACCGCGCTGGTCGCGCATCGAGGGCCGGCCGGTCGGCGTGCTCGCCAGCAACCCGCGCACCTCGGCGGCGCGATCGACGCCGACGCCGCCGACAAGGCCGCGCGCTTCATGCAGCTGTGCGACGCGCACGGCCTGCCGATCGTCTCGCTGATCGACACGCCCGGCTTCATGGTCGGCCCCGAGATCGAGAGACCGCGGCCAGGTGCGCCACGTCAGCCGGATGTTCGTCGTCGCGCGCGCAGCTGCGCGTGCCGGTCGTCGCCGTCGTGCTGCGCAAGGCCTACGGCCTGGGCGCGATGGCGATGGCCGGCGGCGGCTTGCACGCGCCGCGTGTGCGACCGTCGCCTGGCCGAGCGGCGAGTTCGGCGCGATGGGCCTCGAAGGCGCGGTCGAGCTCGGCTATCGCAAGGAGCTCGACGCGGCCGCGGCCGGCGCCGAGCGCGAGGCGCTTGCGCGACGCCTGGTCGCGGCGCAGTACGCCAAGGGCAAGGCGCTCAACATGGCCGCGACGCTCGAGATCGACGCCGTGATCGATCCGGCCGAGACGCCGAGCGCTGGCTGGCGCTCGATGCTGGAATCGGCGCAGGCTGCCGAGCCGGGCGGCCGCTTCATCGACCCGTGGTGAGCGGCGCGTCGCGGGCCGAGTCGGTGCGCGAGGCGCGGGTGCGCGGCTTCGTAGCCGATGAAGGCGATCTCGTCGGCTCGTCGCCGCGACTCGGGCGAGCGCTCGACCGCTGCGGCGCCGGCAAGGTACCAGCGCTTCACGTCCTCGACCCATTCCGCATCGTTCGCCATGATCGTTCCTATCGCGGGAGCGTCCGCCGCGTTCGTTCCGCGATACTGTCGCGTATCGCCGCCGTGCGTCTGACCATCGGCGACGGCCATAGTCGCGCAGTAGGAGCGAACCTACACGGCGGAACGACGATGCGCGCGAATTTGGTCGCAGCGTGATACGCTGACGACAAGGCGCGCGCGTCGGCGCCTTCCGACAGCGCTGTTCGGCGCTCGGCCCACAGCGTCGACTGGCGAGCCTCGGCGCAGCATACGCGCGCGCGGCCGCATCGTTGCGAGCCTTGCGGTCGGCACCGAGGCGTTCGACCGGCTCGCAGCGCCGAAGGAGTTCTCGATGAAGCCCACCCTGTCTCCACGCGCTTCCGCCCTCAGGCGCGCGCACGATTCGCTGCCGCTGGCGGCTGCCGCCGCGTCGCCGCGCGCCCTGACCGCGTGCGGCCCGCGCGCACCGAGACCGCGCATTTCGCCGGCCGCCCGCGGCGCGCCGCAAGCGCCAGCAGGCGCGACGGGCCGGCCGTTCCTCCGGCTGCTGGTACGCGTCAGGGCAGACGCGGCTCGCACCGGCCGCGCCTGCCACTCGCTACATGCGCCGCCGCCGCCGGCTGCCCGGCAGCGCCGCGGCGACTCCGCCGCGCGCCATGCCGCGGCCGCCGCCCGCCTGACCGGCAGCAATCGAGCCAGCCTGGCCCGGCCGACTAGCCCGCCAGGTCTACCGCGCCCGTGCTCAGCGATGCCCCGCGTCGGCCTCACGTCCGCGGCCGCGCGCGCGAGCGCAGCCAGATCGGCTCGATCACCAGCATCGAGCCGATCCGCGAGCGGCCGCAGGGCACCGGCACCGGCGCGGTCATCGGCGGCGTCCTCGGCGCGCGTCGGTCGGCAACCAGTTCGGCCACGGCAGTCGGGCGAGCGGTCGATGACCGGCGTCGGGCGCGGTCGGCGGCGCGATCGCCGGCAACAACGTCGAGCGCAACTAGCAGCACGGCGGTCGTCGGCTATCGCGTCAGCGTCCGCCTCGACAATGGCACGCACGCCGCACCTTCCAGCGCAACCAGCATCGGCAACCTCCGCGTCGGCGACCGGGTCCAGCGTCGACGCCAGTCGGCTTCCACCGCGTCTGACATGCGCGGACCCGCCGTGCCGCCCGATGACCGGCCATCCGGTCGCGTTCGGGTCGGCGTCGGCGGCTGGGTCTTCCGGCCCTGGCGCGAGCAATTTCTATCCCGCCGGGCCTGGCGCACGAAGAACGAGCTCGAGTACGCTGAGCCGGCAGCGTCAGCGCGATCGAGATCAACGCCACCTATCTACCGGATGCAGAAGCGCGGCGAGCTTCGCCAAGTGGCGCGACGCGACGCCGCGACGACTTCGTCTTCAGCGTCAAGGCGACTCGCGCTACGCCACCAACCGCCGCGTCCTCGGCGAGGCGCGGCGAGTCGATCGAGCCGCTTCCTCGCCAGCGGCCTGGCCGAGCTCGGCCCGAAGCTCGGGCCGATCGTCTGGCAGTTCGCGCACGACCAAGTCGTTCGACCCGACGACTTCGGCGCGTTCCTCGAGCTGCTGCCGGCGAGCGTCGCGGGCAGCCGGCTGCGCCACGCGATCGAGGTGCGGCATCCGAGCTTCATGACGCCGGAGTACCTCGTCGCTGGCGCGCCGCCACGGCGTCGCGACGCGTCTTCGCCGATTCCGACGAGTACCCGTCGTTCGCCGACGCCAGCGGCGACTTCGTCTACGCGCGGCTGATGATGACCGAGTCGCGCGCGCGAGACCGGCTACCCGCGGAGCGCGATCGCCGCCTGGGCCGACGCGCGCGCGTGCCTGGCGCGGCCGGCGGCGACGCCGGACGGGCTGCCCAGGTCGAGGCGGCGGCCGGCCGAGGCGCAGCCGCGCGACGTCTTCGCCTTCTTCATCAGCGGCGCCAAGGAGCGCGCGCCGGCCGGCAGCGGTGGCGACGCTCGCCGCGCTCGGCTTCCAGCCGCTGGCCATGCCGCCTGAGCGCGCAAGGCGAAAGAGGCCTCGCGCGCTGCCGGACGCGCGCGAGGCCTCGGACCTCGTCTCGGGTCGACTACAGACGCCGCGATTGCGGCCGAACAGGAAGGTGGCGATGGCGAGGATGATGAAGACCACGAACAGGATCTTGGCGATGCCGGCGGCGCCGGCGGCGATGCCGCCGAAGCCGAACAGCGCCGCGATCAGTGCGATCACGAAGAACACGACGGCATAGTGAAGCATGGCTGAACTCCTGGGTTGATCGCGGCCGTCGGCTGCGAACTGAGGCCGACGCGTGGCATCTTCGCCGCGCCGCCGATCGCGAGCGATAGGCTGAGCCGGCTGATCGCGCTGTCGGGTGTGCGAGGCGTGGCGCTGTCGGACGGCGCTCCGACGGCGCGGCGCCCGGCGCGGCTCGCGCCGTGCCACACTCGACGACCGTCGTCTTTCAGCCTCTGTCGCCGATGAGTCCGCCGCACCGCCGATGCCTCCGCGTTTCCTGCGCCGCAGCTCGAGCCGACGCCGAGCGGCCGCCGCGGCCGGCGGCGACGCATCGTCGTCGTTCGCGACGGCGCGAGCGGCATCGAGGTCGCTGCTCTCGCGCCGCGCCGACGCGCGGCGACCACACCAGCGGCGCCTGGGTGTTCCCGGGCGGCATCGTCGATGCGCGCGCGATCGCGACGCGCACGCGCGTGCTGCCGGCCTCGACGACGCCGAGGCGAGCGGCAGCTCGGCCTGGCGAGCGGCGGGCTCGACTTCTACGTCGCCGCGATCCGCGAGTGCTTCGAGGAGTCGGGCCTGCTGTTCGCCGCGCCGTCGGCAGCGCGGCTGATCGACGCTCGACGGCAGCGACGCGGCGCGCCTGGCGCCGTGGCGCGGCGCGCTGCATCGCGGCGAGCACGGCATCGCCGAGTTCTGCGCCACCGAAGGCATCCGCCTGGCTGCCGATCGCGCTCGTCTATCTCAGCCACTGGCTGACGCCGCTCGGCCGCGCCAAGCGCTTCGACACGCGCTTCTTCATCGCCGCGCGCGCCGGCCGCGCAGACCGCCGCGTTCGACGGCACCGAGATGGTCGAGCAGCTCTGGATCGCGCCCGGCCGAGGCGCTCGCGCGCAGCGACGCGCTGAAGCTGCTGACGCCGACGCAGAAGACGCTCGAGACTGATCGGCCGCTTCGCCGACGTCGCCGCGGCTGATGGCGTGGGCGCGCGGCGCCGCGCCAGGTGCGCGCTGATGATGCCGCGCGTCGCCGGCGGCAGCCAGCGGCCTGCGGCCGGTGATGCCCGACGAGCCGGCCTGCGCCGAGCTCGGCCGCATCGATCCGGCCGGCCACGGCCACGGCTCGCTACGACATCGTGCCCGACCGCGCGGTGCGGCTCTCGGCGCGCGTGATCCGCGTCACCGCCGGACAACGGCAGCATCATGACCGGGCCCGGCACCAACACCTACCTGGTCGGCGGCGGCCGAGCAACGAGCTGGGCGGTGATCGATCCCGGGCCGGCGATCGACGCCGCACGTCGAGGCGATCGTCGCCGCGGCGCCCGGGCCGATCCGCTGCATCTTCGCGACCCACACGCACACCGACCACTCGCCGGCGACGCTGCGCGCTGAAGGCGCGCACCGGCGCGACCGTGCACGGCCTGGCGCCGCGCCATCGCGAATGGCAGGACGCGCACCTTCGTCGCCGACGTGACGCTGCACGGCGGCGAGCGGATCGCAGCTCGGCCGGCGGCGACGCACGCTCGCGCGTGATCCACACGCCCGGCCATGCGTCGCAACCACCTCTGCTACCTGCTCGAGGAAGAGAGGACGCTCTTCACCGGCGACCACGTGATGCAGGCGCTCGACGGTCGTCATCAATCCGCCCGACGGCGACATGGCGCGCCTACATCGCGTCGCTGCGCGCGCTGCTCGAGCTCGATCTCGACTGGCTCGCGCCCGGCCACGGCTTCCTCGATGGCCGAGCCGCGCCAGGCGATGGAAGCGATCATCGCGCATCGCCTGCAGCCGCGAGGCCAAGGTCGCTCGATGCGCTGCGCCGAGCTCGGCGCCGGCCGACGCCGACGCGCTGCTCGAGCGCGTCTACGCCGACGTGCCCGCGCGCCTGCATCGCGATGGCGATGCGCTCGCTGCACCGCGCCACCTGCTCAAGCTGCGCGACGACGGCGTCGCCGCCGAGTCGGCGAGGGCGACTGGGCGCTGCGCTGACGCCGCGCCGAGCGGCGTAGCGAGCGTCGTTCGCGAGCGCCGCTGCGCGCTGACGTCAGCGCTGAAGCCGACGCCGAGCGCGGCCGAGCTCGTCGATCGCCGCGCGCGTCGAAGCCCCAGTCGCGCAGCGCCGCGGCGCCGCCTTCGCCGCGCTCCGGCGGCGGCGCCGCGCCGCGCCCGGCGTGCGATCGAAGCGCGGCGCCGGCGCCGGCTGGGCGATGCCGCCGAGCTCGATCGCGCCGGCGCGCGCCGCCGACGTGCGGATGGCGCGCGCGATTCGGCGAAGACTGAGCACCGGCGCGAAGCAGGCGTCCGAGCCTTCGAAGACGCGCGCACCACTCGTCGCGGTCTGCGGCTGCGAAGGCCGTCGGCAGAGCGCTCGCGCAGCGCCGGGCCAGCCGGCGCGGTCGTGCTGCGTCGGCAGCTAGTCGCGGCGTCGATGCCGAGCCGCGCGAGCAGCTCGGCGTAGAACTTCGGCTCGATCGCGCCGATCGCGACGTACTTGCCGTCGCTGCGTCTCGTAGGTGTCGTACCAGGGCGCGCCGGTGTCGAGGATGTTGGCGCCGCGCGTCTCGCTCCACGCGCCCGCGGCGAGCATGCCGGAGAACATCGTCGCGAGCAGCGACGGCGCCGTCGACCATCGCCGCGTCGACCACCTGGCCGCTGGCCGCGAGCGCTGCGCCTCGATCAGCGCCGCAGGCGATGCCGAAGCGCGAGCAGCATGCCGCCGCCGCCGAAGTCGCCGACCAGGTTGAGCGGCGGCACCGGCGCCTCGCCGGCGCGGCCGATCGCGTGCAGCACGCCGGCGAGCGCGATGTAGTTGATGTCGTGGCCGGCGCGCGCGCGCGAGCGGGCCGTCCTGGCCCCAGCCGGTCATGCGGCCGTAGACCAGCGTCGGGTTGCGCGCGAGGCAGCACGTCGGGGCCGAGGCCCGAGGCGCTCCATCACGCCGGGCCGGAAGCCCTCGATCAGCGCGTCGGCCTTGCCGGCCAGGCGCGAGCGCCGCCTCGGCGCCGTCGTCGATCTTCAGGTCGAGCGTCACCGAGCGCCGGCCGCGCATCATCACGTCGTACCAGCGCTCGCGGCTCGAGGCCGAGGCTCGGTGTCGCCGGCGCGGTCGACGAGCAGCACGTCGGCGCCCATGTCGGCGAGCATCATCGCCGGCGAACGGGCCGGGGCCGATCGCCTCGAACTCGAGGACGCGCAGGCCGGCGAGGGGACCGCAGGCTCAGGGCAGACAGCGCACGCGCAGGATCGGCCGGCCTCACATGTTGCGCCGGTACTGCCCGCCGACCTCGAACAGCGCGTCGGTGATCTGCCCGAGCGAGCAGCACGCGCACCGCGTCCATCAGCACCTCGAACACGTTGCCGTTGTCGATCACGGCCTGCTGCAGGCGCTCGCAGCATCGCCGGCGCCTCGTCCGCGTGGCGCGCGTGGAAGTCGCGCGAGCCGCTGCAGCTGGCGACTGCTTCTCGTCCTCGGTCGAGCGCGCCAGCTCGATCGTGCTGCGGCGACCGGCGTCGCCGTGCGGGTTGCGGAAGGTGTTGACGCCGACGATCGGGTACTCGCCGGTGTGCTTGAGCATCTCGTAGTGCATGCGACTCTTCCTGGATCTTGCCGCGCTGGTAGCCGGTCTCCATCGCGCCGAGCACGCCGCCGCGCTCGGCGATCGTCTCGAACTCCGTCGAGCACCGCCTCCTCGACCAGCTCGGTCAGCTCGTCGATGATGAACGCGCCCTGGTTCGGGTTCTCGTTCTTCGCCAGGCCCCACTCGCGGTTGATGATCAGCTGGATCGCCATCGCGCGGCGCACCGATGTCCTCGGTCGGCGTGGTGATCGCCTCGTCGAAGGCGTTGGTGTGCAGCGAGTTGCAGTTGTCGTAGATCGCGATCAGCGCCTGCAGCGTGGTGCGGATGTCGTTGAACTGCGATCTCCTGCGCATGCAGCGCTGCGCCCGCAGGTCTGCGACGTGGTACTTGAGCTTCTGGCTGCGCTCGTTGGCGCCGTAGCGGTCGCGCATCGCCACCGCCCAGATGCGCCGCGCGACCCGGCCCATCACCGTGTACTCCGGGTCCATGCCGTTGGAGAAGAAGAACGACAGGTTGGGCGCGAAGTCGTCGATGTGCATGCCGCGCGCGAGGTACGCCTCGACGAAGGTGAAGCCGTTCGACAGCGTGAACGCGAGCTGCGCTGATCGGGTTCGCGCCCGGCCTCGGCGATGTGATAGCCGGAGATCGACACCGAGTAGAAGTTGCGCACCTCGTGGTGCACGAAGTACTCGGCGATGTCGCCCATCACCTTGAGCGCTGAACTCGGTCGAGAAGATGCAGGTGTTCTGGCCCTGGTCTTCCTTCAGGATGTCGGCCTGCACCGTGCCGCGCACGTTCTGCTAGCACCCAGGCGCGCGATCTTCGGCGCCTCGTCGTCGGTCGGCTCGCGGCCGTTGTCGGCGCTGGAACGCGTCGAGCTTCTGGTCGATCGCGGTGTTCATGAACATCGCCAGGATCGTCGGCGCCGGGCCGTTGATCGTCATGCTGACACCGAGGTGCTCGGGCTGCACAGGTCGAAGCCCGAGTACAGCACCTTCATGTCGTCGAGCGTGGCGATCGAGACGCCCGAGTTGCCGACCTTGCCGTAGATGTCGGGCCGCAGCGTCCGGGTCGTTGCCGTAGAGCGTGACCGAGTCGAACGCGGTCGACAGGCGCTTGGCCGGCATGCCGGCCGAGAGCAGCTTGAAGCGGCGTGTTGGTGCGGAAGGCGTCGCCTTCGCCGGCGAACATCCGCGTCGGGTCCTCGTTCTCGCGCTTGAACGCGAACGTGCCGGCGGTGTACGGGAAGCTGCCCGGCACGTTGTCGAGCAGCAGCCACTTCAGGATCTCGCCGTGGTCCTCGTAGCGCCGGCAGCGCGACCTTGCGGATCTTGTTGCCGGACAGCGTGGTGTGGTCGAGCGCGGTGCGGATCTCCTTGTCGCGGATCTTGACGACGTACTCGTCGCCGGCGTAGGCGCGCTGCAGCGTCCGGCCACTGCGCCGAGCAGCTGCGGCGCGTCGCGCGTCGAGCCGCGCCTCGCGCTCGTCGGCCAGGTCGCGTGACCGCGCCGACGGCGCTGGTCTTGTCCGGATTGTCGCCTCGGTCAGCATGCGCGCGCTCGCGCGCAGCTGCTGCGACCTCGCGCGCCAGCCGCGCCTGCGCCGCGCGCCTGCTGCTTGTAGCCGCGCACCGCGTCGGCGATGTCGGCGAGGTAGCGCACGCGCGCGCCGGGAACGATCGGCACCTGGTGGGTGCTGTGGCGCGTCGTCGACCGCCGGCAGGCGGCCGTCGCTCAGCGGCAGGCCGAGCGCCGCCAGGCGCGGCAGCAGCGCCTGGTAGAGCGCGGTCACGCCGTCGTCGTTGAAGCGGCTGGCCATGGTGCCGAACACCGGCATCTCGTCGGGCCGCTTGCCGAACGCCTCGCGGTTGCGCTGCACCTGCTTGGCGACGTCGCGCAGCGCGTCGGCCGCGCCCTTGCGGTCGAACTTGTTGATCGCGACGAACTCGGCGAAGTCGAGCATGTCGATCTTCTCGAGCTGGCTGGCGGCGCCGAACTCCGGCGTCATCACGTACATCGGCACGTCGACCAGCGGCACGATCGCCGCGTCGCCCTGGCCGATGCCCGAGGTCTCGACGATCACCAGGTCGAAGCCGGCGACCTTGCACCGCGGCGAGCACGTCGGGCAGCGCGGCGCTGATCTCGCTGCCGAAGTCGCGCGTGGCGAGCGAGCGCATGAAGACCCGCGGGCCCTGCTGCCACGGGCCGATCGCGTTCATGCGGATGCGGTCGCCGAGCAGCGCGCCGCCGCTCTTGCGGCGCGACGGGTCGATCGCAGATCACGGCGATGCGCAGCGCGATCGTCCTGGTCGAGGCGCAGGCGGCGGATCAGCTCGTCGGTCAGGCTGGACTTGCCGGCGCCGCCGGTGCCGGTGATGCCGAGCACCGGCGTCTTCGCGCGCCTGGCCGCGCTGCGCGCAGCTCGCCGAGCAGCTCGGCGTCGGCGCTGCCGTTCTCCAGCGCCGGTGATGAGCTGCGCCAGGGCGCGCCAGCGCCGCCTCGCCGTGCGCCCCGGATCGCCGCCAGCGTCGTCGGCGCGTGCGGCGACAGGTCGACGGTCGCAGCGCATCACCATCTCGCCGATCATTCCCGGCCAGGCCCATGCGCTGGCCGTCCTCGGGGCTGTAGATGCGCTCGACGCCGTAGGCCTGCAGCTCGCGCGATCTCCGCCGGCACGATCACGCCGCCGCCGCCGCCGAAGACCTGGATGTGCTCGCCGCCGCGCTGCGCGCAGCAGGTCGACCATGTACTTGAAGTACTCGACGTGGCCGCCCTGGTAGGAGCTGATCGCGATGCCCTGCACGTCTTCCTGCAGCGCCGCGGTGACGACCTCGTCGACCGAGCGGTTGTGGCCGAGGTGGATCACCTCGGCGCCCATGCCCTGCAGGATGCGGCGCATGATGTTGATCGCCGCGTCGTGGCCGTCGAACAGCGCCGCGGCGGTGACGAAGCGCACCTTGTGCGTCGGGCGGTAGTCGGCGAGCGCCTTGAATTCGGCGGACGAGGTCGGTCATGGCACGGTCTGCGCTGCGACCTGATGCTCGCAAGCGCCGGGTCGCCCGGCGGGTAGCGCAGCTTCAGGCCGCTCGAGCGCCTCGCGTCACTGACGCGTCGCGATCATCAGGTTGCGGTGCGTCTTCGAGTCGGCCGGCACGATGGTCCACGGCGCCCAGGGCGTGCCGGTGGCGGCGATCGCGGCGCCGAGTACGCCGCCTGGTAGGCGTCCCAGTGCTTGCGCTCCTCGAGGTCGCCGACGCGCGAACTTCCAGTGCTTGGTCGGATCGTCGAGCCGCTCCTGCAGGCGCAGCCGCTGCTCTTCCTTCGAGATGTGCAGCAGGAACTTGAGGATCACGCGTGCCGGTCTCGCTCAGCATGCGCTCGAAGTCGTTGATGTGGGCGTAGCGCTGCTCGCGTCTCGTCCTTGTGATCCAGCCCTCGACCACCGGCACCAGCACGTCTTCGTAGTGGCTGCGGTTGAAGATCACGATCTCGCCGCGCCGCCGGCACTTCGCTGGTGGATGCGCCAGAGGTAGTCGTGCGCGCGCTCGTCCTCGGACGGCGCCTTCCAGGCCGACCGTGTGCACGCCGAGCGCGCTCGTCTGGCCGAACACGCCGCGGATCGTGCCGTCCTTGCCGCTGGTGTCGGTGCCCTGCAGGCACGACCAGCAGCTTGAAGCGGCGGTCGGCGTAGAACACGTCCTGCAGCGCGGTCGAGCTCGGTGCGCGAGCGTCGCGACGGCGGTCCTGGTCGGTGGCCTTGTCGCCGAGCGGAGAACGGCTTGGCGGCCGGGTCGAAGCGGCGTCAGATCGAAGCCGCGCTGCGAGCCACCGCGCGTGGCGCCGGCGCGCCGGCGTAACTGGAAGTCGGCCAGCGCGCGCGCTGTCGTTCTTCTTCTGAGCCAAGGAAGTCTCCGGGCGCTGCGGGCGCCGGTTCGCGCGGACGGCGAAGCGCCGATTGACGTATACGGTCGATTCGAGTGTAGCGCAGGCCTTCGTCGCCGCCGCGGCGGCGCTCGCGCCGGCGCGGCGGCTGTACAGTCGGCCGGACTTCGCCTCCGAGGAGCTGCGGCATGACCCGCGCCCACCGCGCTCTCGCCGGCCTGCTTTCTGTTTCGCTGCGGCGCTGGCGGGGCTTCTGCCGCCGCTGGCCGCAGGCCGAGCCGGTTTCGGCGGCCGACACCGCAGGCGCGTGCGCGGTGGTCGAATGCCCAGCTCGCGGCGTTCGCCGAGGACGACGGCCAAGCGCGCTCTCCTACTGCGCGCGCCGTCGATCCGCGAGATGTTCGGCACGCCCGGAGCGCTTCATGGCGATGGTGCGCGGCAGCTACCCGGTCGTCTACCGGCCGAGCCGCCGTCGTCTTCCTCCATCCCGCGTGGGTGCCGAGGGCCAGCTCGTCCAGGGCGTCCACCTCACCGATGCCGAGCGGTGCGCTCTGGCTCGCCATCTACCAGCTCGAGCGCCAGCCCGACGCAGTCATGAGCGCATCGGCGGCTGCGACGTGCAGCCGAGCGCCGGCAAGATGACCTGAGCCGGGCGCGGCGGATGCATGAGCCTTCTCGCCATCGACGTCCGGCAACACGCGCCTCAGTGGGCGCTCTACAGCCGCGCCCGCACCCGGGCGCCGGCCTGATCGACCACGGCGCGATCTTCCTCGAGGCGATCGACGACCTCGCCGAGACCGCGTGGCAGCAACCTGCCGGCGCCCTCGAGCATGCTCGGCAGCATCGTCGCCGGCGAGGGCATCCGCCGCCGCACCGAGGCGCAGCTCGAGATCTGGGACGTCGAGCCGCGCTGGGTGGTGAGCGGCGCCGGCCGTGCGGCGTGACCAACGGCTACGACCATCCGAACCGGCTCGGCGTCGACCGCTGGGTGGCGCTGATCGGCGCGCGCCACCGCGTCGCTCGCGCGCGGCGCGCCGCGGCCGGCGCTGGTGGTCATGGTCGGCACGGCGGTGACGGTCGACGCGCCTCGACAGCGAGCGGCCGCTTCCTCGGCGGCCTGATCCTGCCCGGGCTTCGGCCTGACGCTGCGCGCGCTCGAGATGGGCACCGCCGGCCTGAAGGCGCCGACCGGCGAGGTCGGTCGACTTCCCCACCAACACCAGCGACGCGCTGATGAGCGGCGGCTCCGACGCGATCGCCGGCGCGATCGAGCGCATGCATCGCAAGCTCCAGCAGCGCACCGGCGCAGGAGCCGGCGCTGATCATGAGCGGCGGCGCCGCGGTCAAGCTCGCGTCGATCACCGACCTGCACGCTCGAGACGGTCGAGCACGCTGATCTTCGACGGCCTGCTGCAGCTGCAGTCGAAGCGGCTGGCGCTCTGGGGCGCCGGCCAGCGAGGAGCCGAACGTGACGCACTACACCGCCGAGACGATCTGGACGCGCGCGGCGACGCGAGCCGCGAGGACTTCCTCGCCCACCGCTACAGCCGGCGCCACGCGCCTGCGCTTCGACGGCGGCGTCGAGGTCGCCGGCGTCGTCGTCGCCGCAACGTCGTGCCCCTGCCGTATTCCGATCCGAAGCGCGGTCGATCCGGAAGAGGCGTTCGTCGCGGTCGCTGTCGAGCTGCCACATGCCGTGGTTCCTGGACATCGCCGCGCGCGCCTGGCTGGTGCGTCGACCGCTACGCCGATGCGGCGACCGGCGTGATGCGCAAGAACGACGCCGGCAAGGTGGCGATGACCGCGGTGATCCTCCATCCTTCGGTCGAGTTCTCGGGCGAGCGGCTGCCGAGCCGGGCCGAGATCGAGCACCTGCACCACCGAGGCGCACGAGTCCTGCTTCATCGCCAACTCGGTGAAGACCGAGGTCCGCTGCGAGCCGGTGATCCCGGGCTAGGCCGCGGGCTCGGCCGGGGCGGCCTGCTCCTTCGCGATCGAGCCGCGCCCAGAGCTCGCGCACCATGCGCCCATCAGGAGCTGCGCTTCCTGCCAGCGGTCGGAGAGCTCGTAGCCGTCGCTGCCCGTCATCGGCGTACTCGCGCGGACCGAGCTCGCATGGGAAGGTCAGCGTCGCGTCGGCAGGCGCACGGCGACGCCAGCTGCGAAAGCCGTATTCCCACCAGCCCATGAACAGATCGAGCCAGTCGCGCTGGTGCGGGAAGCTGATCTGCACCTGGATCTGCTCCGCGGCTCGCCACCCGGCCGTGGAAGCCCCAGCACTGGTCGATGACGCGGTGCATCAGGCGGTGGTTCTCCTCGGAGATCGGCCAGGCGAACTCGCGGCCGACGACGTAGTGCGAAAGATCGCCGGTCAGGCGCAGGTCGGGGAAGCGGTCGAGCAGGCGCAGCGTGAAGTGGAGATCGGTCGTCATCCGGTCGCGGTGCGTCTCGAAGTGCAGCGCGACGCCGGCGTCGCGCGGCGAGCCGCCGCCAGCCTTCGATCAGGGGCACGCATTCGGCCACCGTGTGCGGCCGCACGTCGGCCTGCAGGTTGACGTGATCGGCGCCGAACTCGGCCACGTGCGCGAGGATCGGCCGCAGTTCCTCGACGCTTCGCGGATAGCACTGCGCCTGCCAGCTCAGGCCCCAGGCGCCGCAGCTTTCGGCGTCACCTGGCGGACGTAGTCGCGGTCGAAGAAGCGCACGCCCGCGCCGTCGAACCCGGCGGCGCGGATCATGTCCAGCTTCTCGTCGAGCGACCACTCGAGGCCGTCGGGGCGGCGCCGCTCCATCGCCCACAGCGACTGGTAGACGAGCAGCCGCTGCATCGCGCTGACAGGCCCTAGAGGATGTAGCGCGAGAGGTCCTCGTCCTTCGCCAGGTCGGCGAGCTTGCTGTCGACCGCCGCGCCGCATCGATCGTGACCGTCTGGCCGCCGCGGTTCGGCGCGTCGAAGCTGACCTCGTCGAGCAGCCGCTCCATCACCGTCGACAGCCGCCGCGCGCCGATGTTCTCGGTGCGCTCGTTGACGTCGAAGGCGATCTGGGCGAGGCGGCGGATCGCCGTCGGGCGTGAACTCGAGCGTCACGCCCTCGGTCGCGAGCAGCGCCTGGTACTGCTTGACCAGGCTGGCGTGGGTCTGGGTCAGGATCGCCTCGAAGTCGTCGACCGACAGCGAGCCGAGCTCGACGCGGATCGGAAAGCGCCCCTGCAGCTCGGGGATCAGGTCGCTCGGCTTGGCCAGGTGGAACGCGCCCGAGGCGATGAACAGGATGTGGTCGGTCTTGACCATGCCGTACTTGGTGTTGACGGTCGTGCCCTCGACCAGCGGCAGCAGGTCGCGCTGCACGCCCTGGCGCGAGACGTCGGCGCCCTGCGTCTCCGAGCGCGAGGCGACCTTGTCGATCTCGTCGATGAAGACGATGCCGTTCTGCTCGGCGTTGGCGAGCGCGCTGCGCCTTGATCTCGTCGTCGTTGACCAGCTTGGCGGCTTCCTCGTCGATCAGCGAGCTTCATGCGCCTCGCGCGATCTTCAGCTTGCGCGTCTTGCGCTGCCGCCGCCGAGGTTGGCGAACATGCCGCTGCAGCTGCTCGGTCATCTCCTCCATGCCGGGCGGGCCCATGATCTCCATCGACGGCTTGCGCCTCGGCGACCTCGATCTCGATCTCCTTGTCGTCGAGCGCGCCTTCGCGCAGGCGCTTGCGCATCACCTGGCGCGCGGTGTTGTCGGCCGACGGCGGCGGCGCGAGGCCGAACTCGCTGCGCGGGCCGGCGGCACGAGGACGTCGAGGATGCGCTCCTCGGCGGCGTCCTCGGCGCGCGCGCGCACCTGGCGCATCGCCGTCTCGCGCGTCCTGCTTGACGGCCATGTCGACCAGGTCGCGGACGATCGAGTCGACGTCGCTGCCGACGTAGCCGACCTCGGTGAACTTGGTCGCCTCGACCTTGATGAAGGGCGCGTCGGCGAGCCGCGCCAGGCGGCGCGCGATCTCGGTCTTGCCGACGCCGGTCGGGCCGATCATCAGGATGTTCTTCGGCGTGATCTCGCCGCGCAGCGTCTCGTCGACCTGCTGGCGGCGCCAGCGGTTGCGCAGCGCGATCGCGACCGCGCGCTTGGCGTCGTCCTGGCCGACGATGTGGCGGTCGAGCTCGGAGACGATCTCCTGCGGCGTCATGCGGACTTCGCATGCGTCCATCATCCGAGCGTCCTCGATCGGTGTGGTTCTGGTTGGTGTAGATGCAGAGGTCGCCGGCGATCTCGAGCGAGCGCTTGACGATCTCCGTCGGCGCCAGCTCGGTGTGGTCGCAGCAGCGCCGCGCGCCGCGGCCTGCGCGTAGGCGCCGCCCGGAGCCGATCGCGACGATGCCGTGCTCCGGCTCGAGCACGTCGCCGTTGCCGGTGATGATCAGCGAGCGCTCGCGTGTCGGCGACCGCGAGCATCGCCTCGAGGCGGCGCAGCACGCGGTCGGTGCGCCAGTCCTTGGTCAGCTCGATCGCGGCGCGCACCAGGTTGCCCTGGTGCTTCTCGAGCTTGGCCTCGAAGCGCTCGAACAGCGTGAAGGCGTCGGCGGTGGCGCCGGCGAAGCCGGCCAGCACCTTGTCGTGGTAGAGCTGGCGCACCTTGCGCGCGCGTCGCCTTGACGACGATGTTGCCGAGCGTGACCTGGCCGTCGCCGCCGAGCGCGACCGACGCTGCCGCGGCGCACGCTGACGATGGTCGTGCCGTGATAGCTTTCCATCGGATGCAGATTGTGCGGCTCGCGGCTGGTCCGAGATGGCTCGAAGCGGTCGAACGGCGGCCGGCGCAGTGCCGCCGGCAGCCGTGGCTCGCTCAGACGGTGCGCACCTTGACCGTGGCGTGCTCGTTGATGCCCATCGCGCCGAAGAACAGCGCCACCAGCCGGTGCGCCTCGACGAAGCTGCACGGTGCGGTTCTCGCTGCGCCGCGCCAGCACCCAGTTGAGCAGGTCGCCGGCGGCGATGAAGTCGACGCGGATCAGGCGGGCGCAGGAGACGTTGACGATCGTCGCCGTGCCGAGCTCGTCGTCCAGCTTCTTCAGCGTCGTCGCCGATGTCGCCGACGAGCTGGCCCGACAGCTCGACGCGTCGCCGACCTGGACCACGCCGGTGTCGTCGGTCAGCTGCGATTCGAGGAAGCTGGTCGAGACGTCGCTCACCACCGACAGCGGCGGCGGCGTCGCGTCGCTGGCTCGAGCCGCTGATGCGCACGTGGCAGCGCGCCGGCTCCCACGACGGCGGCGAGACCTCGTAGGTGACGCAGTAGTCGATCGCCGCCTCGTCGAACTGGTCGGGCGCGGTTGGCCATGCGCAGCGCGTCGAGGCGCAGCTGCCAGAACGCCGGGTCGGCGTCGCGCACGCCGGTGGGCGCGGCTTCCTGCGAGCACGGTGAACAGGCGCTCGCCGGCGAGCCAGCGCATGTCGAGCGTCCTGCTGGCATCCAGCTGCGGAACAGCTCGGACAGCTGCGCCGCAGGCTTCGGCGTCGATGCTGCGCAGCGCGCCCCAGTCGAACACCCAGGGCAGCGGCATCTGCAGCGCCTAGCGACGCGCAGCCTGGCGACCGCCGTCGGCGTCGAGCAGCTCGCGGGCAGACCCAGCCGACCTGGCCCTCGACGCGCGGCCGCTGCTCGGCCGCTCCTCGCTGGCCGCCTCGGCCACCAGCTTGGGCATCGAGAACCACTGCGGCGCCGACCAGCCGAACTGCTGCGCGTAGTCGAGCGCCAGGCTCTCGAACTTGTGCTGCTGGCCGGTGGCGCGGTAGAGGTCGAACAGCACCAGCCAGGTCTCGGCATGCTGCGCGCGGCTGCCGCCGGCGCCGGTCAGCGCCGACGAGCGACTGCTCGCACTGCTCGAAGTCGGCGTTGGCGAAGGCGATCACCGCTTCGTCGAGGTCGGGGTCGTGGGCGACCTCGCTGACGCTCGACGGCGAACGGCCTGGCCGAAGTCGCTCGGCCGGCGTCGCAGGTCGAGCTGGATCGGCGGCGAGCGAGGCCGGCGCGCGGCCGGCAGCCGGCTGGCGCGTCTGCACCGGTCGTGCCGGCGCGGCGTCGGCCGCGCGGACGAGTCGTCGACGCGGCCGCCGCCGGCCGGCGCAGCGGCGTCGGCGCGTCGGCCGCTGCGCCGTCGGCCGATGTCGATCGGCGCCGGCTGCGGTCGGTGCGTTGTAGAACTCGGGCGCGCGGCGCTGCGTGCTGGCGTAGCTGTCGCCGACCATCTGCTGCTCGATCTCGTCGATCTTGGCCTTGACGCCGCGCGTCCTGGCGGCGCCGGCGTGTCGGACGCGCGCGGCTCGGAGTCGTCGAGGCGCGACGAGCCGCCGAGCGCGGCGAGCTGCTCGCCGGCGAGGCCTTCGCGGCGCACCTTGCGCAGCATGTCGAACTCGCGCTTGCGCACGAAGTCGTTGCGCCGCTTGCGCTCGATCATCGCCTTGAGCTCGCCCTTGGCGTAGTCGCTCTCGCGCGTCGTCCTCGTCGGGCGCGTCGAGCTCGGTCCAGTCCGTGGCCGGGTTGGCCACGAACCTGACGACCTTGCGAAAGAAACTCGTCGTGTCTTTGGGTTCCGCCATCGGAGGCTCGGCAACGCCGCCGGGCAGGTCGGCGAGCGCTCAGTCGCCGAACATCTTCTGCTTCAGCTCGCGCCGCTGCTGCGCTTCGAGCGACAGTGTAGCGGTGGGCCGCGCGATCAGCCGGCCCAGGCCGATGGGTTCGCCGGTTTCGTCACAGAAACCGTAGTCGCCCGACTCGATGCGCGCCAGCGACTGCGAGATCTTCTTCAGCAGCTTGCGCTCGCGGTCGCGGGTGCGCAGCTCCAGCGCGTGCTCTTCCTCGATCGTCGCGCGGTCGGCCGGGTCGGGAACGATCGAGGTGTCCTCGCGCAGGTGCTCGGTGGTCTCGCCGGCGTTGCTGAGCAGGTCGTCCTTCAGCGCCTGCAGCTTGGCGCGGAAGAACTCGAGCTGCTTGTCGTTCATGTACTCGACGTCGGGCATCGCCAGCACCTCGGCGTCGCTCAGCTCGCGGCCGGCCTTGGTCTTCCAGGCGTTGGCCAGCTTCGGGTCGGCCTTGCTGCGTGTCGCGCGGGGTGTCGATCTCTTCGCTGTTCATCTGTCGGGTCGGCGGCCGTGGCGGCGCGAACCGGTCGGCGAATCGTGAGGTCGGCGGCGGCAGGGGCGCCTGCACCGGGGCGACGAAATACTTGGCGTGCCGCGCCCGGGCTTGCGCGGCACGAAGCCGCTGGGCGAGCAATCGGCGCGCCCGCGCGCGGACCGGCCGGCGACCGGCGCGGCGGCCTGGCGCGGCGGAGCCGGCTGCCTGGCGCGCGCTTCGCGCGGCCGCGCGGCGCGGCTTGGCGGCGCTGCCTTGGCCGGCGCGGCCATGGTTTCGCGGCGGGCTGCGCCGGCTGCGGCGGCTTCGGGCGGCGGCGGCCTTGGCGGCGCGGCTTGGTGGCGGAGCTGTCACGGCGTTTGGCGGCGGCTTCTGGCTGCGGCCGGCTTGTCGCCGTGGCGGTTTCTTCGCGGCGGCTGCGCTGGCTTTGGCCGGTGCCGGCTCGCTTCGTCGGCAGCCGCTTTGGCGGGCGGCCGCCTGCGCGCTCGGCGGCTGCCTTGCTCGGTGTGTCTTCTTCGCCGGCTGTGTTGCTCACGGTTCTCTCGCAACGGCGGCGCGACCCTCGCTGGCAAGGCGCGCTGTGCGCGAGCGCGGCCGGTTCGAGCGCCGCGGATTGTAGTCACCTGTGCGGTGCTGCGCGCGTCTCAGACCAGGCACTGTTCCAGGCCCTGCTGCAGGATGTCTCGCGGCAGGTCGATGCCGATGAAGACCATCTTGCTGCGTCTTCTTCTCGCCGGGCGCCCATTTCGGGCCCGAGGTCGCTGCCCATCAGCTGGTGCACGCCCTGGAAGATCACCTTGCGCTCGGTGCCCTTCATGTGCAGCACGCCCTTGTAGCGCAGCATCTTCGGGCCGTAGACCTGGACGATGGCGCCGAGGAAGTCCTCGAGCTTGGCCGGCGTCGAACGGCTTGTCGGCGCGGAAGACGAAGCGACTTCACGTCGTCGTCGTGGGCGTGGTGGTGCGGGTGGTCGCAGTGCTCGCCGTGCTCGTGGTCGTGATCGTGGTCATGGTCGTGATGGTCGTGGTCGTGCTCGTCGGCCTTCAGGAAGTCCGGGTCGATGTCGAGCTTGGCGTTGAGGTTGAAGCCGCGCAGGTCGAACACGTCCTGCGAGCGGCACCTCGCCGAAATGCACCCTGTGCTGCGGCGCGCGCGGGTTCATGTGCTTGAGCGCGGTGGATCAGCGCCTCGACCGTCGTCGGCCGTCGACCAGGTCGGTCTTGCTGATGAAGATCTGGTCGGCGAAGCCGACCTGGCGGCGCGCTTCCTGGCGGTCGTCGAGCTGCTGGTCGGCGTGCTTGGCGTCGACCAGCGTCAGGATCGAGTCGAGCAGGTAGCTCTCGGCGATCTCGTCGTCCATGAAGAAGGTCTGCGCCACCGGGCCGGGGTCGGCCAGGCCGGTGGTCTCGATGACGACGCGGTCGAAGTCGAGCTCGCCCTTGCGCTTCTTGTCGGCCAGATCGGCGAGCGTGGTGCGCAGGTCCTCGCGGATCGTGCAGCAGACGCAGCCGTTGTTCAGCTGGATGATCTGCTCCTTGGCTGTCCGTGCACCAGGATCTCGTTGTCGATGTTCTCCTCGCCGAACTCGTTCTCGATGACGGCGATCTTCTGGCCGTGGGCCTCGGTCAGCACGCGCTTGAGCAGCGTGGTCTTGCCCGAGCCGAGGAAGCCGGTGAGGATGGTGGCGGGGATCAGGCTCATGGACGGTCACCTGGTCGTGGGATCGGCGCGGCGCGGCGGCGCCGCGAGGCGAGCCTGCCAGATGCGGGGCGAAGGCGTCGTTCAAGGTAGCAGACGTGTCAAGGCGCCGTGGCGCCAAGCTTGGCGATCCGTCGCGGTAAGCTTCCGGCTCCGCTTCTCGGCCGCGTCCCCGCGGCTGCGTACCCCATGTCCGAACTCTCCGCCGCCCGCGCCGCCGCGAGGCGCCGACAAGGCCGCCGCGCCCGCCGACAAGCGCACGTTCTTCAAGAAGCTCGTCGAGCTCGTCGCGCCCGGCCCCGACTCGCGCGACCAGCTGATCGAATCGCTCGCCGACGCCGAGCAGCAAGGAGCTGATCGAGCCCGAGTCGCGGATGATGCTCGAGGGCGTGATCCGCATGGCCGACATGACCGCCGGCGACGTGATGGTGGCCGCGCCGCGCATGGACCTGCTCGACATCGACGCGCCGCTACGACGAGCTGCTGCACGTCGTCATCGACACCGGCCACTCGCGCTTTCCGGTCTTCGAGGGCGAGCGCGACAACGTCATCGGCATCCTGATGGCCAAGGACCTGCTGAAGCTGCAGCGCTCGCCCGACCTGAACCTGCGCACGCTGCTGCGGCCGGCGGTCTTCGTGCCCGAGTCGAAGGGCCTGAACGACCTGCTGCGCGACTTCCGCATCAACCGCAACCACCTGGCGATCGTCATCGACGAGTTCGGCAACACCGCCGGGCCTGATCACGATCGAGGACGTGCTCGAGGAGATCGTCGGCGAGATCGAGGACGAGTTCGACGAGCAACGACGGCGAGTCGAGCATCTACACGCTGGCCGACGGCAGCCAGCGCGTCGCCGGCGACGCCGCCGATCGACGCGGTCAACGAGGCCTTCGGCGTCACGCTGCCGACCGACGAGTTCGACACCATCGGCGGCCTGGTCGCGCACGAGCTCGGCCGCGTGCCGCGGCGCGGCGAGTCGGTGCACGGTCGGCGGCCTGGTGTTCGCGGTGATGCTGACGCGCGGCGGCGCGGTGCGCTGGTTCAAGGTGACCGCGCGCCGCCGAAGCAGCGCTCGGCTCCGACGGCCGAGCTGACGCGCGCGCGCGCTCGCGTCGGCCGAGCGTCGCTGGCGTCGCGCTGGCTCGCGCGGCGCGCTGCAGACGCTGGCCTTCGTCGCACCGCGGCTCTGGCCGCTGCAGATGCATCGGCGTCGCCGCTGCTGGCCTGGCGCGTCGGCCGCGCCGCGCGCGCGGCCGCGGCGCCGCGCTCGGCTGGTCTTCGGCACCGGCCTGGCTCGTGCGCCGGCACCTGGTGGCTGTACGTCAGCATGCACCGCTACGGCGGCCTGCCGGCGTGGCTGGCCGGCGCTCGCGGTGCTCGCGCTGGCGGCGTTCCTGTCGCTCTACCTCGCCGCGGCGATGGCGCTGGTCGCGCGCTGGCGCGCGCGCCAGCGCCGATGGCGCGGCCGCTGCTGTTCGCCGCGCTGCTGGCTGCTGGCCGAGCTGGCGCGCGGCGTCATCTTCACCGGCTTTCCCTGGGTGGCGAGCGGCTATGCGCACGTCGACGCGCCGCTCGGCCGGCCTGGCGCCGTGGATCGGCGTCTACGGCATCGGCGCGGTCGCCGCCGGGCTGGCGCGCGCTGCGTTCGGCTGCTCGGCCGCTGACGCCGCGCGCGCGCGCCTGGCTGCGGCGCGTGGCGCTCGGTGCGTCGGCTGTCGCCGGCGCGGCTGCGTCGGCCGGCGCCGACTTCACCGCGCCGACCGGCGCGCTGCACGGTCGTCGCTGCTGCAGGGCAACGTGCCGCAGGACGAGAAGTTCGCCGTCGCGCACATGCCGCAGGCGCTGGCCTGCGACCGCGACGCAGCTCGCAGCGCGCGCGGCGACCTGGTGGTCGGCCCGGAGACCGTCATCCCGCTGCTGCCCGACCAGCTCGACGCCGAGCTACTGGCAGGCGCTGCTGAGCGCACTTCGCGAGCCGCGGCCGGGCGGCGCTGATCGGCCTGCCGCTCGGCGACGACGCAGGTCGGCTACACCAACTCGGCGGTCGGCATCTCGCTGCGACCGCGGCGCTGCCGAGCGGCTTCTACCGCTACGACAAGCACCACCTGGTGCCGTTCGGCGAGTTCATCCCGACCGGCTTTCGCTGGTTCACCGAGCTGATGAACATCCCGCTCGGCGACTTCAACCGCGGCCGCGCTGACCGCGCCGTCGTTCGCGTTCGACGGCGAGCGCGTCGCGCCCAACATCTGCTACGAGGACCTGTTCGGCGAGGAGCTGGCGGCGCGCTTCGTCGACCCGAGCGACGGCGCCGACGATCCTCGCCAACCTCAGCAACATCGGCTGGTTCGGCGACGACGATCGCGGTCGACCAGCACCTGCAGCATCTCGCGCATGCGCGCGCTCGAGTTCGCAGCGGCCGATGCTGCGCGCCACCAACACCGGCGCGACCGCGGTGATCGACCACCGCGGCGTGGTCACGCACGCGCTCGCCGCCGTTCACGCGCGGCGTGCTCGAGGCGAGCGTCGAGGGCCGCAGCGGCCTGACGCCGTTCGCGCGCTGGGCCGGCCGCCTCGGGCCTGTGGCCGCTGCTGCGATCGGCGTCGCGCGCTCGCTCGCTGCTGGCTCGGCCTGCGCGGCGCAGGCCGCGCCCCTAAAATCGCGCCGCGTCGCAGGCGCTCGCACCAGCGGCGACGGCCTCGCACGAGACACCACGCCCGATGCTCTCGTTCCAGCAAATCATCCTGCGCCTGCAGGCCTACTGGGCCGAGCAGGGCTGCGCGCTGCTGCAGCCCTACGACATGGAGGTCGGCGCCGGCACCAGCCACACCGCGACCTTCCTGCGCGCGCTCGGCCCCGAGCCGTGGAAGGCCGCCTACGTGCAGCCGAGCCGCCGGCCCGAAGGACGGCCGCTACGGCGAGAACCCGAACCGGCTGCAGCACTACTACCAGTACCAGGTGGTGCTCAAGCCGGCGCCGGCCGAACATCCTCGACCTCTACCTCGGCTCGCTCGAGGCGCTCGGCTTCGACCTCGAAGGCCAACGACGTCCGCTTCGTCGAGGACGACTGGGAGAACCCGACGCTCGGCGCCTGGGGCCTGGGCTGGGAGGTCTGGCTGAACGGCATGGAGGTGACGCAGTTCACCTACTTCCAGCAGGTCGGCGGCATCGACTGCAAGCCGATCACCGGCGAGATCACCTACGGCCTCGAGCGCCTGGCGATGTACCTGCAGGGCGTCGACAACGTCTACGACCTGGAGTGGACCGACGGGCCTGCAGCTACGGCGACGTCTACCACCAGAACGAGGTCGAGCAGAGCACCTACAACTTCGAGCACAGCGACGTCGAGTTCCTGCTCGCCGCCTTCGCCGCGCACGAGAAGCCAGGCGCAAGCACCTGATGGAGCAGCAGCTCGCGCTGCCGGCCTACGAGCAGGTGCTGAAGGCGGCGCACAGCTTCAACCTGCTCGACGCGCGCGGCGCGATCAGCGTCACCGAGCGCGCCGCCTACATCGGCCGCATCCGCAACCTCGGCGCGCAGCGTCGCGCAGAGCTACCTCGACAGCCGCGCGCGGCTCGGCTTCCCGATGGCGCCGCAGGCCTGGGCCGACGAGGTCGCGGCGCAGCTCGCAGAAGCAAGGCCGGCCATGAGCTGAGCGACCGACCGCAGACCTGCTGGTCGAGCTGTTCGTCGAGGAGCTGCCGCCGAAGGCGCTGAAGCAGCTCGGCGAGGCCTTCGCGGCCGGCGCTGGCCGACGGCCTGCAAGGCGCAGGGCTGCGCCGCCGACGCTCGGCCGTGACGCCGTTCGCGACGCCGCGCCGCCTCGCGCGTGCATCGATCAGCGACGGTCGCGTGCGCGGCGCGCCGACGCAGCCGATGTCGCACAAGCTGATGCCGGTGAGCGTCGGCCTCGACGCCGACGGCCAGCCGACGCCGGCGCTGCTGAAGAAGCTCGGCCGCGCTGCCGAGCGCTCGACGCGTCGGCGCGTCGGCCGGCCGAGCTCCAGCGCAGATCGACGGCAAGGCCGAGGCGCTGTTCCTCGACAGCGTCGTCGACGGGCGCCACGCTGGCCGACGGCCTGCAGAAGGCGCTCGACGACGCGCTCGCGCAGCTGCCGATCCCGAAGGTCATGCAGCTACCAGCTCGCCGACGGCTGGACCAGCGTCGAGCTTCGTGCGCCCGGCGCACGGCCTGGTCGCGCTGCACGGCGCCGAGGTCGTGCCGGTCACGGCGCTCGGCCTCGACGCCGGCCGCGACGACGCACGGCCACCGCTTCGAGGCCGCAGCGCGCGCCGATCGACGCTGCGCGACGCCGACAGCTACGCCGACGCAGCTGCGCGACGAGGGCGCGGTGATCGCGAGCTTCGCCGAGCGCCGCGCCGAGATCGCGCGCCAGCTCGCCGCCGCGGCCGCGGCGCAGCGGCCTGGCGCCGATCGACGACGACGCGCTGCTCGACGAGGTGACCGGCGCTGGTCGAGCGGCCGAACGTGCTGCCGTGCCGCTTCGAGCGCCGAGTTCCTCGCCGTGCCGCCGGAGTGCCTGATCCTGACGATGAAGGCGAACCAGAAGTACTTCCCGCTGCTCGACGCGACGGGCGCGCTGACGCAACCGCTTCCTCGTCGTCAGCAACATCCGCCCGGCCGATCCGAGCGCGCGTCGATCGAAGGCAACGAGCGCGTCGTGCGGCCGCGCCTGGCCGACGCCAAGTTCTTCTTCGACCAGGACCGCAAGAAGCACGCTCGAGTCGCGCGTGCCGGGCCTCGACAAGGTCGTCTACCACGGCAAGCTCGGCACGCCAGGGCGAGCGCGTGCGAGCGCGTGCGCGCGATCGCCGGCGCGATCGGCGACGCGGCTCGGCGGCGCCGAGCTCGCGGCGCAGGCCGACCGCGCCGCGCTGCTCGCCAAGGCCGACCTGCTGACCGACATGGTCGGCGAGTTCCCCGAGCTGCAGGGCATCATGGGCGGCTACTACGCGCGCACGACGGCGAGGCGACGAGGTCGCCGTCGCGATCGAGGACCACTACCAGCCGCGCTTCGCCGGCGACGCGCTGCCGCGCAACCGCGGTCGGCGCGTCGTGGTCGCGCTCGCCGACAAGCTCGAGACGCTGGTCGGCCTGTTCGGCATCGGCCAGATGCCCACCGGCGACAAGGACCCGTTCGCGCTGCGCCGCCATGCGCTGGGCGTGATCCGCATGCTGATCGAGCGCGCTGCCGCGTCGCTCGACCGGCGCTCGATGCGGCATCGACTGCGCTGCCTGCTCGCCGCGGCGGCGACGCGATCGCCGCACCGGCCGCCGCCGACGCGCGCCGCTGCTCGACTTCGTCTACGATCGCCTGGCCGGCAGCTCGCGCGAGCACGGCTACAGCGCGCAGGAGGTCGACGCGGTGCTCGGCGCTGCGGCCGCAGCGCTGGCCGACGGTCGCGCAGCGGCTCGCGGCGGTGCGCGCGTTCGCGGCGCTGCCCGAAGCGCGCGGCGCTGGCCGCGGCCAACAAGCGCGTCGGCAACATCCTGAAGAAGGCGACGAGCGCGGTCGCGCCGGCGGTCGACGCCGCGCTGCTGCAGCGAGCCGGCCGAAGCGGCGCTCGACGCCGCGCTGCGACGCGGTGCAGCCGCGCGCCGACGCGCGCGTTCGCGAGCGGCGACTACGCCGGCGTCGCTGCAGCGCGCTGGCCGGCGCTGCAAGCCGCCGGTCGACGCGTTCTTCGACACGCGTGATGGTCAACGCCGACGACGCCGGCGCTGCGCGCCAACCGGCTCGGCGCTGCTCGGCCGCGCTGCACGCGGCGATGAACCGCGTCGCCGACCTGTCGCGGCTGGCCGGCTGACAGCGGAGAACCGCCGATGAAGCTCGTCATCCTCGACCGCGACGGCACGATCAACGAGGACCGCGACGACTTCGTCGAAGTCGCCCGACGAGTGGGTGCCGCTGCCCGGCGCGCTCGAGGCGATCGCGCGGCTCAACCATGCCGGCTGGCACACCGTGATCGCGACCAACCAGTCGGGCCTCGGCCGCGGCCTGTTCGACATGGCGACGCTCAACGCGATGCACGCGCAGCATGAACCAGATGCTGCGCCGCAGTCGGCGGCCGCATCGACGCGGTCTTCTTCTGCCCGCACGCGCCCGACGACGGCTGCCGCTGCCGCAAGCCGCTGCCCGGCCTGATCGCAGCACGATCGGCGAGCGCTACGGCGTCGACCTGCCGGACGTGCCGCTGGTCGGCGACTCGCTGCGCGACCTGCAGGCCGGCGCGCGCCGCCGGCTGCCAGCCGCACCTGGTGCGCACCGGCAAGGCGGCGCGGCTCGACGCCGCCGAGCTCGCGCGCTGTGCGGCGCAGGTGCCCGGCACGCGTGGTGCACGCCGACCTCGGCAGCGTTCGCCGCACACCTGATCCACGCGCGAGCGCCAGCAGCGCGGCGACGCCGGCGAGGCCGATTCGGGCTTCGGGGCTGACTCTGATGGCCGCGCGCTCGCCGCGCTGCGCTCGGCGCTGTTCGTGCTGTTCGCTGGTCGTCACCGTGGTGCCGTGGGCGATCGCGGTGCTGATCTGTGTCGATCTTCGTCCGCGGCGCGCCGCTGTACTGGCTCTGCGCCGGCTGGCTGCGCCTCGCGATCTGGGGCGCGCGCGTGATCTGCGGCGTGCGCGCGCGCGTGCAGCGGCTGCGAGAACCTGCCCGACTCGCCGGTCGATCCTGCTGCCCAAGCACCAGTCGACCTGGGAGACCTTCGCCTTCCCGACGCTGATGCCGCATCCGCTCTGCTACGTGTTCAAGCGCGAGCTGCTGCTGCATCCCGTTCTTCGGCTGGGCGATGGCGCGGCATGGACATGATCCACATCGACCGCAGCAAGCGCGCCGAGGCCTGGGCCAAGGTCGCCGAGCAGGGCCGCCGCTTCATGGCCCAGGGCAACTGGGTGATCATGTTTCCCGAAGGCACGCGCACGCCGCGCGGCGGCCAGGGCACGTACAAGACCGGCGGCACGCGGCTCGCGGTCGAGACCGGCGCGGCCGGTGCTGCCGATCGCGGTGACCTCGGCGCGCTGCTGGCCGCGCAAGAGCTTCGTGCTGCGGCCGGGCGTGATCGACGTCTCGATCGGCGCAGCCGATCGCCTCGACCGGGCCGCGACGCCGACGACGCTGATGCGCGAGGTCGAGGCCTGGATCGAGGCCGAGATGCGCCGCCTCGATCCCGAGGCCTATCGGTGACGCCGCGTGAGCGTCAGCCGCGCGGCCTGCAGCGCGGATCGTCGACGTGCTCGCAGCGCGGCCTGCCTGTTCGACGCCGACGGCGATCGACGCGCCTGCCCGACGATCGAGGCCGCGCCGGCCCGGCCGACGCTGCTCGCGCCACCCGCGCGCCAACGCGCGAGCCGTGCTCGACGGCCGGCGCATCGCGCTTCCTGCTGAAGCGCGTCGCGCCGGCGCAGCATCGGCTTCGTCGTCGGCGCCGAGGGCCTGGCGGTGAGCGCGCCGAAGTGGGTGAGCGCTGCGCGACATCGACGCCGCGGTGCGCGAGAAGGGCGGCTGGATCCTGCGCCAAGCTCGACGAGCAGCGCGAGCGCGCGCAGCAGCGCGCGCCGAGCGCGCATCGTCTGGGCGCGACGGCGCGACGCTGCAGTTCCTCGGCGCGCCGGTCCGCGTCACGCTCGGTCGCCGCGCCGCGACTCGCCGCCGGCGAGTGCGGCTCGAGCGGCGCCCGACGCCGCGCGCGACGGCGCGCGCCTGCCGCCTGCACGTCGGCCTGGCGCACGGCGCGCGCGCCCGAGCGGATCCGCGACGCCGTGCAGAGCTGGCTGCAGCGCGAGGCGCGCCGCGTGTTCGAGGCGCGCTGCCGCACTTCGCCGCAGCGGCTCGGCGTGCGCGTGCACGCGCCTGTCGCTGTCGCTCGGCGAAGACGCGCTGGGGCAGCGCCAGCGCCGACGGCGCGATCCGCCTGCACTGGCGGCTGATCCAGCATCCGCTCGCCGACCATCGACTACGTCGTCGCCCACGAGCTCGCGCACCTGCGCGAGATGAACCACAGCGCCGCGCTTCTGGGACGGTGGTGCGCTCGGTGGTGCCGGACTACCAGCGCGGCGCGGCGCAGCTGAGGCAGCGAGCCGCTCGCCGCCGGGACTGAGTGCGCCGCCGGTGCAGCGCCACGCCTCAGGCGGCGAGCGCGAAGCGGTAGCACGCCGTCGGCGCCGAGCCGTGCGCTCGAGCTTGCCGCGGAACCAGAGCGCGTGCAGGTGGGCGATCGACTCGCCCATCGCGAAGGTCATCTGGTGCAGGTCGAGCTGGCGCTTGAACAGCACCGGCAGCAGCTCGACGCGCTCTGCGGCGCCTCGGCGCAGCGCCTCGAGCACGCTCGGCGAAGCGCTCGTCGTGGTGCGCCTGCAGCTGGTCGATGCGCGTGTGCAGCCCGTGAACGGCCGGCCGTGCGAGGGCAGCACCAGCGTGTCGGCGGGCAGCGCGCGCATGCGCTCGATCGAGTCGAGGTAGAGCGCGCAGCGGGTTCGGCCTCGGGCTCGACGTCGATGCACGCTGACGTTGGTGGAGATGCGCGGCAGCACCATGTCGCCGCTGATCAGCACGCCCTGCGCTCGGCGCAGTGCAGCGCCATGTGCTCGGGCGCGTGGCCGTAGCCGGCGTGGCAGGTCCAGCGCTGCGCCGCGCCGCTGCCGATCGCGACGCTGCCGCCGTCGAGCAGCCGCCGGTAGCTGCGCCGGCAGCTGCCGGCACCAGGCTCGCGTAGTAGTTGGTGCGCGCGCCTGACCTTGTGCGACGGCGTCCGGATCGGCGGCCAGGCCGTGCTGCGCCATGAAGGCGCGCCGAGCGGCCCGCCGAAGCCGGCGCTGGCGCTGCTGGCGAGCCGGCGCGACGTTGAAGTCGGTGGCGCTGATCCACAGGCGCACGTTCCAGCGCTCGGTACAGCCAGTGCGGCGCAGGCCGATGTGGTCGGGGTGCATGTGGGTGACGATGACGCGCAGCACCGGCAGGCCGCCGAGCTCGGTCGGCGAAGATGCTGCTCCCAGGCGGCGCGCGTCGCCGTCGTTCGTCGATGCCGCAGTCGACGATGCTCCAGCCCTGCGCACGCCGTCCGCCTCGACCTCGTCGCGCAGCAGCCAGAGGTTGATGTGGTCGAGCTGGAACGGCAGGCCCATGCGCAGCCAGCGCACGCCGGGCGCCACTTCGATCGTCGTGCCCGCGCTCGGGCAGGGTCGTCGCCGAGCGGATAGTGCGAGCTGGCTTTCGAGCGCGATTCATCCATGCGGTTCTCGCTTCTACACTTTACGTAAACGTCAACTCGCGAGTGTAGTCGCGATGCCCGTTGCCTGCCGTTCTGCCGCCCTGCACGTCGCCTGCCGCGTCCGCGCCGACCTTCACGATCGGCGAGCTGGCGCGCGAGTTCGACCTCACCACCCGGGCGATCCGCTTCTACGAGGACTGCGGCCTGCTCGACGCCGCAGCGCAGCGGCCGCAACCGCGTCTACAGCGCCGCGCGACCGCACCCGGCTGACGCCTCACGCTGCGCGGCAAGCGGCTCGGCCTGAAGCTGGCCGAGGTGAAGGGCTGGTCGACATGTACGAGAGCCGGCGCGACACCGGGCCGCAGCTGCGCCGCTCTCGGCGTGCTCGCCCGCCATCGGGCCCAGCTCGAGCAGCGCCTGGAGCGACCTGGGCGACGCTCCGCCGGGTGACGGCGCAGGAGGAGACCAGGCGCCTGCTGGCACGGGGAGCGCGACATGACGACCCAGCTCGACGAGCTGTTCGAGCGCAACCGTCGCTGGGCCGCAACGACCGAGCTACGCTCACCCGGCTTCTTCACCCGCCTGCTCGCCCAGCGGAATCGCAATACCTGTGGATCGGCTGCGCCGACGGCGGGTGCCGGCGAACGAGCTGGTCAGGCCTCTTCCCGGCAGGCTGTTTCGTGCATCCGCAACGTCGCCAACGTGGTGGCGCATGGCGACCTCAGCTGCCTCTCGGTGATCCAGTTCGCGGCCGACGTGCTGCAGGTCCGGCATCATCGTCGTCGGCCATTCGCGCTGCGGCAGGGTGATAGCGGCGCTCCGGGGTCGCCGCGTCGGCTGGTCGACAACTGAGCTGCGCTACGTCAGGACGTGCGCGACCGGCACAGCGACTGGCTGGCCACGGTCACGACGCACGGCGCGCCGACGCGCTCGGCAGGCTCAACGTCATCGACCAGGCGCGGCATGTCTGCGAGACCACGGTCGTGCGCGATGCCTGGGCCCGCGGCCAGGAGCTGGTCGTTACGGCTGGTTCTACGGCCTGGGCAACGGCCTGCTTTCAACGACCTGCGCTTCACCGTGACCAACCTCGAACGTGGAGACCGTGCTACGCCGCGGCGGTCGCAAGCGGTGGCAGCGGTATTCGGCATCTGCATGAACGCGCCGGCTTTCCGGCGGCGTTGACCGACGCCCGCGCCTTTGCCGTCGCGCAGGGCGATGCTCGGACGGCTTCAACCGCCACTACCGGCTGTTCCGCCAGGCCAGCGCCGCGGCCAAGCGCGCGCTTCGAGGCGGCCGACTGGCACGGCCAGCAGCGCGCCCAGCGCGAGCGCATCGAGTTCTACGACAAGCGCGTCGACGAGGCGGTCGAGCGGCTGCAGACGCGAGTTCGAGGCGGCGACGCTGCCGATGGACGTGTGGCAGCAGGTCAAGCTGCACTACATCGGCCTGCTGATCGACCACCACCAGCCCGAGCTGGCCGAGACCTTCTTCAACTCGGTCACGACCAAGATCCTGCACCGCAGCTACTTCCACAACGACTTCATCTTCGTGCGCCCGGCGGTCTCGCACCGAGTACATCGAGAACGACGAGCCGGCCGCGCAGCCGACCTACCGCGCCTACTACCCGACGCGCGACGACGCTGCGCGACGACGCTGGCTGCGCATCGTCGACAACTTCCAGCTCGCAGCGCGAGTTCGAGGACCTCGAGCCGCGACGTCGACCACGGTGCTGCGCGGCGGTGAGCGCGCAGCTCGGCGACTGCCGCTGCGCGCCAACTTCCAGATCCAGGTGCTGTCGTCGCTGTTCTTCCGCAACAAGGGCGCCTACGTCGTCGGCAAGATCATCAACGGCTTCAACGAGACGCCGTTCGCGCTGCCGATCCTGCACAACGCGCGCGGCGGCAGCTCGACGATCGACGCCGCGCTGTTCGGCGAGGACGACCTGCAGATGCTGTCTTCAGCTTCGCGCGCGCCTACTTCATGGTCGACGATGGAGATGCCCGTCGGCCTACGTGCAGTTCCTGCGCTCGCTGATGCCGCGCAAGCCGCGCTCCGAGATCTACAGCGCGCTCGGCCTGGCAGAAGCAGGGCAAGAACCATGTTCTACCGCGACTTCCTGCTACCACCTGCGCCACTCGCAGCGACAAGTTCCGCATCGCGCCCGGCATCAAGGGCATGGTGATGCTGGTGTTCGACCTGCCGTCGCTTCCCGTACGTGTTCAAGGTGATCAAGGACTTCTACCCGCCGCAGAAGGACACCACGCGCGAGCAGATCAAGGGCAAGTACCTGCTGGTCAAGCAGCACGACCGCGTCGGCCGCATGGCCGACACGCTCGAGTACAGCAACGTCGCCTTCCCGCGCGACGCGCTTCGACGACGAGCTGATCGCCGAGCTCGCGCCAGTTCTGCGCCAGCCTGCTCGAGGAGGACGGCGACGACGCTGCGTGATCCAGCCACCTCTACATCGAGCGGCGCATGATCCCGCTCAACATCTACCTGCAGGAGGCGACGCCGCGAGCAGGTCGAGCACGCGGTGATCGAGTACGGCAACGCGATCAAGGACCTGGTGTCGCGCCAACATCTTCCCCGGCGACATGCTGTGGAAGAACTTCGGCGTCACGCGCCACGGCAAGGTCGGTGTTCTACGACTACGACGAGATCGAGTACCTCACCGACTGCAACTTCCGCAAGGTGCCCGAGGCGCGCAACGAGGAGGACGAGATGTCGGGCGAGGTCTGGTACCCGGTCGGCCCGAAGGACGTCTTCCCCGAGACCTTCGGCCCGTTCCTGCTCGGCAACCCGAGCGTGCGCGAGGTCTTCATGGCGCACCACGCCGACCTGCTCGACGCCGCCTTCTGGCAAGGCCACAAGGAGCGCATCCTGGCCGGCTACGTGCATGATGTGTTCCCGTACGACGCCGCACAAGCGCTTCGCACTGCGGCGCGCCGGCCAGGCCGCCGCGTCGCCACCGCGCCATCGCTGTCCGATTCGTCAAAGGAGCCTACCATGGCCGATTCCATCGTCATCGTCTCCGCCGCCCGCACGCCCATCGGCGGCCTGCTCGGCGACTTCAGCGCGCTCGCCGCGCACCGAGCTCGGCGCGCGTCGCCATCAAGGCCGCGGTCGAGCGCGCCGGCGTCACCGGCGACGCCGTCAACGAGGTGCTGATGGGCAACTGCCTGATGGCCGGCCAGGGCCAGGCGCCGGCGCGCCAGGCGGCGCTCGGCGCCGGCCTGCCGCGAATCGGCCGGCGCGGTGACGCTGTCGAAGATGTGCGGCTCGGGCATGCGCGCGATGATGTTCGCGCCACGACATGCTGCAGGCCGGCAGCGCCGACGTCGTGGTCGCCGGCGGCATGGAGAGCATGACCAACGCGCCGCACCTGACCTTCGTGCGCAAGGGCGTGCAGCTACGGCGCCGCGCACGCTCTACGACCACATGGCGCTCGACGGCCTGGAAGACGCCTACGAGCGCGGCCAAGGCGATGGGCGTGTTCGCCGAGGAGTGCGTCGCCAAGTACAAGCTTCACGCCGCGAGGCGCATGGACCAGTTCGCGATCGCCTCGACCGCAGCGCGCGAAGCAGGCCAACGAGGACGGCAGCTTCGACTGGGAGATGGCGCCCGGTGACGCTGCCCGGCAAGGGCGGCGACACCGTGATCAAGTTCGACGAGCAGCCGTTCAAGGCCAAGCTCGACAAGATCCCGGGCCTGAAGCCCGCGTTCAAGAAGGACGGCACGATCACCGCCGCCACGCTCGTCGAGCATCTCCGACGGCGCCGCCGCGCTGGTGCTGATGCGCGAGTCGACCGCGAGCCAGCTCGGCGTCGAAGCCGGTCGCGCGCATCGTCGCGCCACGCGGTGCACGCGCAGGCGCCCGACTGGTTCACCACCGCGCCGGTCGGCGCGATCGACAAGGTGCTGAAGAAGGCCGGCTGGGACGCCAAGGACGTCGACCTGTGGGAGGTCAACGAGGCCTTCGCCGCGGTCGACGATGGCGGCGATGACCGAGTTCAAGCTGCCGCACGAGATCGTCAACGTCCACGGCGGCGCGGTCGCGCTCGGCCACCCGATCGGCGCCAGCGGCGCGCGCATCGTCGTCACCCTGCTCGGCGCGCTGCGCAAGCGCGGCAAGAAGCGCGGCGTCGCGGCGCTGTGCATCGGCGGCGGCGAGGCGACGGCGCTGGCCGTCGAGATGATCTGACCGGCTTGATCCGGCCGGCAGCGACGCTCGGCGATCGCATGAATCGGCGCGACACGCTCGCTGCCTTCGCCGTCGCTCGGCGGCGGCGGCTCGCGTGGCCGCCCGGGCACAGCCGGCGGCCGAAGATCAGCGGCGCATCGGCCTCCTGTCGCTCGACGGCGCCGGCGACCCGCGCGTGGGCGCGGCCGAGCTTCGCCCGCAGGGCTTCTGCCGCGACCTCGGCTACGTCGACGGCCGCAACATCGTCGTCGAACGCCGCGATGCGACGGCGGGACCGAGCGCCTCGCCGGCGCTCGCCGCCGAGCTCGTCGCCCTCAAGGTCGACGCTGATCGTCAGCCCCCAGCACGCCCGCCACGCCCAGGCCGCGAAAGCGGCGCGACGCGCGACCATCCCCATCGTCTTCGCGGGCGCTGCCGAGCCGGTCGCGGACGGGCTCGTCGTCGGACTTCGGCCCGGCCTGCTGGCTGACAGCGACTGGGGCTCGTCGAACTCGGCCGCCGACCTGGTCGGCAAGCGGCTCGAGCTGCTCAAGCAGGCCGTGCCGAAAGCTCACCCGGCGTCGCCGTTCTCTGGCGGCCGGCACCGGGGCGCACCGCCGGAGGAGACATGCTGAAAGCGGCCGGCCGTCGCCGCGCGGGCTCTCGGCATACGGCTCCAGCCCGTCGAGGGCACGCGGACCGGCCGACCTCGACCAGGGCTTCCTTTTCGCCGAGGTGACCCAGGGCCGTCGCCGGCGCGCTGGCGAGTCGCTGCCATCGCCACGCTACTTCAGCGAGGCGGAAGCGGATCATCGCGATCGCCGCGAGGAACCGGCTGGCCCGCCAGTCTACGCCGGGCGACAGCTATCGTCGACGGACGGCGAGCCTGGCTCATGGCCTACGGCGCCAGGCCGGCCCGAGTCTGCTGCGCCGCGCCACGCCACCATACGCCGACCGGATCCTCAAGGGCGCGCGGCCGACAGCGAACTGCCCGTCGAGCGGGCCACGAAAGTTCGAGCTGGCGATCAACCGCGCCACCGCCAGGCGAAACTCGGCCTGACTTGATCCCGCGCCCGGTCCTGCTCAGCGCCGACGACCGTCATCCCGTGAGCGACTGCGAGCCCTGCTCGGCACGCCTTCAGCTCGGCCGTGTTCGCGGCGACCGTCTTCCGTCGTCAACGCGACGCCGGGCGTCGACATGCTGTTCGTGGCCTGACGCGAACGCTGCGCTACACGGCGTTCGGCGGCGGCGTCGGCCGCGGCCCTCCGCGTCGCCGGCCGGCTGCGTCGTCCACACGCCCGCAGCGCGGCGCTCGGCCACGGCCGGCGCTCCTCGCCGCCTCGAGCGCGGCGTTCGCGCTCGGTCATCAGTGGGCCGGCGCCGCCTGTACCTGCTCAGGCTCGTCGATCGGCATGCTGCGCGAGGCACCGGGCGGCCGAGAGCGATGCCGCTGCGAACCGCGGTCGCGACGCCCGTGCGCAGCGCCGAGGCCTGGCTTCGCGCTGTTCCACGCCAGGGCGTGCTCACCAACGTCCTCAATCCCGAAGGTCGCGCTCTTCTTCCTCGCCCTGCTTGCCGCGGTTCGCGCGCCAGCCGACGCCGCGCTGAAGCTCGCTCGCCTTCCTCTTCCTCGGCGCCTGGTTCATCGGCCCAGGGCGCGACTTCTTCCTGATCGCCTTCGTCCTGCTGGTCGCGCCAGCTCGGGCGCTGGCGCGCCGGGACTGGCGCTCAATGAAGGCCGCGGCCTGCAACACCGCCGGCGCCGGCCTCTTCGCCTGGCTCGCCGTGCGCCTCGCGCTGGTCGGGCGCGCGTGATGCGCCGCGACTCCGGCGGCGGCGCGGGCCGTTACTGCCGACCGCGTGTCGGCGAGACCTTCGCCCTGCGCAGCCGCGCCTCAGCGGCGCACGCGATCCCGGCCTTCGCCGCCTCCGTGCACGACCTGCAACCCGCTCCACCACGGTCGTCGCGGCGGCGCGCGCCGCCAGCTACCGGCGGCCTGACCGGCGCGGACCGCAGCTCGGCGGCGTCTTCATGGCGATGACGGCGACCCGCTTCGCCGATGGCTCGGCGAGCGAACGGCCGGCCGCGCTCTCGGCCTCGGCCTCGGGCTTCGACATCCGCTTTTCGCAGCCCGGTCTACGCCGGCGGGGACATCGACCTGCGCTGGACCCGTCACCGCGGTCGAGCGCAAGGAGAGCCTCGCACGGCTGGCTCACGCGGCTCGCCGGCGACTGCCCGCGCCGGCGAGAACGGCTTCCTTCTCGAAGCGCACCGGCACTGCTGCTGCTGCGCGCGCCGGCGCTGGCCGGCGGCCGATGATCCTCGACGACGACCACCGCGCCGTGCAGGACGCGGTGCGCGCCTACGTGCAGGACCGCATCGCGCCGCATCGCGGCGCGCTGGGACAAGCGAGCACCACTTCCCGAAGGAAGAGCTGCGCGGCCTGGCCGCGCTCGGCTGCTACGGCGTGGCCGTGCCGACCGAGTGGGACGGCGCCGGCCTCGACTACCTCGCGCTCGCGCGTGATCCTCGAGGAGATCGCCGCCGGCGACGGCGCGCACGTCCACCGTCGTCAGCGTCAACAACTGCCCGGTCTGCTCGATCCTGATGGCGTGGGCGAACGACGCGCAGAAGGAGCAGTGGCTCAAGCCGCTGGCGCGCGGCGAGCATGCTCGGCGCCTTCTGCCTCACCGAGCCGCACGTCGGCTCGCGAGGCCGGCGGCGCTGCAAGACGACCGCGGTGCGCGACGGCGACCACTACGTGCTCAACGGCGTCAAGCAGTTCATCACCAGCGGCAAGAACGGCGACGTCGCGATCGTGATGGCGGTCACCGACAAGGCCGCCGGCAAGAAGGGCATCAGCGCCTTCATCGTGCCGACCGACGACGCCCGGCTACATCGTCGCGCGCGCTCGAGGACAAGCTCGGCCAGCACGCGAGCGACACCGCGCAGATCGTGTTCGAGAACTGCCGCGTCCCGGCCGCGAACCTGCTCGGCGAGGAAGGGCGAGGGCCTGAAGATCGCGCTCGTCGGGCCTCGAAGGCGGGCGCATCGGCATCGCCGCGCAGGCGATCGGCATGGCGCGCGCCGCCTTCGAGGCGGCGCTCGCCTACGCGCAAGGAGCGCGTCAGCCTTCGGCAAGCCGATCTTCGAGCACCAGGCGGTGCAGTTCCGCCTCGCCGACATGGCGACGCAGATCGAGGCGGCGCGCCAGCTGATCTGGCACGCGGCGAGCCTGAAGGACGCCGGCCGGCCCTGCCTGAAGGAGGCCGCGATGGCCAAGCTCGTTCGCCAGCGAGATGGCCGAGCGCGTCTGCTGCGACGCGATCCAGATCCACGGCGGCTACGGCTACGTCAGCGACTTCCCGGTCGAGCGCATCTACCGCGACGTGCGCGTCTGCCAGATCTACGAAGGCACGAGCGACGTGCAGAAGATCCTGATCGGCCGCGCGCTGGCCTGAGCCGGAGCGCCGAGCGAGCGCGATGGACGAGCGCCGCGCTCGCGAGGTCACGCTGCTCGAGGCGTTCGAGACGGCGCAGCCGGCGAGCGCCGAGCTGGAGCGACGACGACCGCGCGCTGGGCCGACCGCGTCGCGCCTCGAGGCGGCGCCGCCGGGGAGCGCGCCGGCGGCGTTCGTCGCCCAGCGCGCCGGCCACGCTCCTGCAGCGCCTCGCGCCGCGCGAGCCCGCGCTGGCGCGCACGCCGGCGCGCAGCCCGCCTGGCGCGCCGGCTGGCCTGGTCGCGATCGCGCTGATCGCGTTCGCGCTCGGCATCGCCGCCGACGCGCTCGACGGCGGCCAGCGCATCAACCTGCTGGCGCCGCCGTTCTGGGGCGTCCTGGTCGTGGAACGCTGGCGGTCTACGCGCTGCTGGTCGCGCTGCCTGCTCGGTGCGCCTGGTGCGGCGCGCGCCGGTGCGCCGCGGTCCGATCGTGCGCGCAACCGAGATGCTGCTGCGCACTGCGCCAGCGCCTGCCGTCCGCTTCGGCCGGCGGCAGCGCCGGCGCGGCGCGCGCTTACGCCGCGCCTCTGGCTCGCGCGCAGCCGCGGCCTCGCTCTGCTGCGCGCCGAAACGGCGCTGCACACCGGCGCCGGCCGCGCTGGCGCTCGGCCTCGTCGCCGGCCTCTATGCGCGCGGCCTCGTCCTCGACTACCGCGTCGGCTGGGAAAGCACTTTCCTCGATCGCCGGCGCGCGCGCACGCGCTGCGTCACCACCGTGCTCGGCCCGGCCGCCGCGCTGAGCGGGATCGGTCTGCCCGACGCCGCTGACTTCGCGGCGCTTGCGGATCGCGCACGGAGCACGCCGGCGGCCGGCGCGCCGGCAGCGCCGTGGATCCATCTCGATCGCCCTCACGCTCGCTGCTGGTCGTCGTCGTGCCGCGCGTCGCTCCTCGCGCTCGTCCTGCGGCTTCGCGGCGGCATGGCGATCGCGCCGCTTCGCGCTGCCGCTCGACGAGCCGGTATTTCCAGCGCCTGCTGCGCCTGCGGCGCCGGCGGCGCGGCGCGCGTCGTCAGTCGTCCCGTACGCGAGCGACGCCGTCGCCGCAGGCGACGCTCGGCATTGCGCGCGCTGCTCGCGCGACCCTCGGCGACACGACCGCGCCTCGACGGCCGCATCGCGCCGCGTCGTCCGCTTCGGCGCCGAGGACGATGCGCGCTCGCGACCGATCGGCGCCGACACGACGCACGCGATCGCGCTGTTCGACCTCGGCGCCACGCCCGAGGCCGAGAACCAGGCGCGCTTCCTGCGCACGCTCGCCGCTGCCGCTGCCGCAAGGGCGCCGTGCTCGTCGCGATCGTCGACGCATCGGCGTTCGCAGCGCCGCTTCGCCGGCGTCGCCAGCCGCATGCGCCGAGCGGCGCGAGGCGTGGCGCGCGTGGGCGACGGCGTCGGCATACGCCGTCGGTCACGGTCGACCTCGAGCGGCCGACGTCGCTGCGGCGCGCCGAGCCGTACTGCAGGCGGCGTTCGCCCGGCCCGGTGCGACCGCGGCGCCGATGAGCGAACGCGACCCGCGCAGCGTCTCGCTCAGCCTCGTCTCGCACACCAACGCGGGCAAGACGACGCTCGCGCGCACGCTCCTCGGCCGCGACATCGGCGAGGTGCGCGACGCGCCGCACGTCACCGCAGTTCGCCGACGTCCACACGCTGGTCGAGACGCCGACGGCGACGCGCTGTCGCTGTGGGACACGCCCGGCTTCGGCGACAGCGCGCGCCTCGCGCGGCGGCTGCGCCAGGCGGAGCAGCCGATCGGCTGGTTCCTGAGCGCAGGTCTGGGACCGCTGGCGCGACCGCGCGTTCTGGGCCAGCGCAGCAGGCGGTGCGCAACGTGCGCGACGAGGCCGACGTCGTGCTCTACCTCGTCAACGCCGTCGCGAGCGATCCGGCGGCGCGCCGGCTACGTCGCGCCGGAGATGGAGCTGCTCGGCTGGATCGGCAAGCCGGTCGTCGTGCTGCTCAACCAGCTCGGCGCGCCGCGCGCCGGCGAGTCGAAGACGGCGGAGGTCGCGCGCTGGCGTCGCCACCTCGGCGCCGTACGCGCTCGTGCGCGCGGTGCTGCCGCTCGACGCGTTCGCGCGCTGCTGGGTGCAGGAGCTGACGCTGCTCGCGCGCCGTCGAGGCGGCTTGCTCGCGGCGACCAGGCGGCGCTGATGGCGCGCCTGCGCGGCGCGTGGCGCGCGCGGCGCTCGCGCACCTTCGACGCCGCGATGCAGCGCGCTCGCCGCCAGCCTGGCGCGCATCGCGACGATGAGCGAGGCGCTGCCCGAGCGCCGGCGGCGCTGCGCGCGCGGCTGCGCTCAGGCCGGCGCCGCGATCGGCCTCGGCAGCGGCCGACGACACGCCGGCGGCGCCGGCGCAGCAGCGCTCGCCGACCGGCTCGACGCCGAGATGCGCGCGAGCACGCACGAGCTGCTCGGCTGCACGGCCTCGGCGGCGCCGCCGAGCGCGAGATCCGCGCGCGGCTCGCCGCCGGCTACGAGCTGCGCCTGCGCCTCGACGAGACGCAGGCGGCGATGTGGGGCGGCGCGGTCACCGGCGCGCTCGTCGGCCTCAAGGCCGACCTGCTGAGCGGCGGCCTGACGCTCGGCGGCGGCCTGATCGCCGGGCGGCCTCCTCGGCGCGCTCGGCAGCGCCGGGCCTGGCGCGCTGCGTCAACCTCGTGCGCGGCACCGAGCCGCTCGCTTCGTCACCTGGAACGCGGACGCGCTCGACACGATGGTCGAGGCGGCGCTGCTGCGCCATGCTCGCGGTCGCGCACTTCGGCCGCGGCCGCGGCGACTGGGTGCAGGGCGAGGCGCCGCCGCACTGGGCCGGACGTCGTCGCCGCCGCGCTCGCGCCGCTGCGCGAGCGCGCTCGACGCCGCCTGGTCGGAAGCGCGACCCGCCAGGCGCGTGCCGGCCGACGCTGCCACACTCGCTGCGCGCGCTGGCGCCGGTCGTGCGCGACGCGGCGCGGCGTCGCTGCAGCGTCTCTATCCCGGCGCCGCGCGGCGATGCTGGCCTGAGCACGCTGCCGACGAGCGCAGCCGATGAGCATTGTCCCACCGATGACCGCATCGCCGACCGCTTCGCGCGCTCGGTTCGACGTCTTCGGCACCGTCGTCGACTGGCGCGGCTCGATCGTTCGCGAGGGCGAGGCGCTGTCGGCGGCGAAGGGCTGGCGCGTCGACTGGCCGGCGTTCGCCGACGCCTGGCGCGCCGGCTACCAGCCGGCGATGCAGCGCGTGATGCAGGCGAAGGCGAGCGGCGAGGCGGCGTGGGTCAAGCTCGACGCGCTGCACCGCAAGGCATCCTCGACACCCTGCTGCCGCGCTTCGGCCTCGAACCGCCTCTCGACGAGCGCGAGCGCGACACACTCAACCTGCGTCTGGCACCGCCTCGATCCCTGGCCCGCACGTCGGTCGCCGGGCTGACGCGGCTGAAGCGCGCGCTTCCTGATCGCGACGCTGTCGAACGGCAACGTCTCGCTGCTTCGTCGACATGGCGCGACCACGCGCGGCCTGCCGTGGGACTGCGTCCTCTCGGCCGAGCTGTTCCGACGCCTACAAGCCCGATCGCCGGCGGTCTACCGCTGGCGCGGCCTGCTCGGCTGTCGCGCCGGACGAGCTGCTGATGGTCGCCGCCCACCCGAGCGATCTCGCCGCGGCGCAGCGCGCCGGCCTGACAGACGGCGTACGTCGAGCGGCCCCTGAACGCGGCCCGGGCGGGACGCCGAGAACAGCGCCAGCGGTTCGACTGGGTGCGAGCGACTTCATCGATCCGCCGCCGCTGGGCGCTTGAGGCGAGCGGCTGCGGCCGGATCCGCCGCGTTGCAGCACGCTGTCGCGATGAGCCTGTCCGCCGATCGATTTCTTCGTCGACTTCTCGTCGCCGTATTCGTACATCGCCTCGGAATGGATCGAGGCGCTCGCCGCGCGCCACGGCCGCACGGTGCGCTGGCACGCCGTCCTGCTCGGCGTCACGTTCCAGGCGGCGGAGCTGAAGAGCCCGGTCAGCCATCCGATCAAGCGCGAGTACTCGCTGCACGACTTCGAGCGCTCGGCGCGCTTTCGCCGGCGTGCCGTTCACCTTGCCGGAGAAGTTTCCGGTCGCCGACGCAGAACGCGGCGCGCGTCTTCTGGTGGCTCGAGGAGCGCGATCCCGAGCGCGCCGCGAACTGGCGCGCCATGGCCTGCGCGCCTACTTCACGCGCGGCACCGGTCGACCTCTTCCGAATCGCCGACGCACCTGAAGGCGCTGGCGCTAGTTCGGTCGCCGACGCCGGCGAGGCCGAGCGCGTCTGGACCGAGCCGCGCTGGAAGAGCGACGCCTCAAGACCGCGTGCGACGACGCGATCGCGCAGCGGCGTCTTCGGCGCGCCGTTCTTCGTCGTCGACGGCGAGCCGTTCTGGGGCAACGACCGTCGCGGCCGCAGATCGAGCGCTGGCTCGCAGGCGGCGTTCTGAAGGAGGCCAGGGTGACTTCTCGCCTTCCTGCGCACGCAGGCGCGCGCCAACCGGCTCGCCAACCATCGCCTGCACGAGCGCGATGCGCGCGCTCTCGCGACGCCGACTACGAGCGCGGCGCGGACGAGCTTCTTCCCCGAGCCTGGCGAAGACGCTCGAGCACATCCTCGCCGTCGACCTGTACTACATCGCGGCGCCCGCAACGGGCGATGCCGCATGGAGCAGGCCTGGCGAGACAGCGCCGCAGGGCGTCGCGCTCGACGATGCTCGCCGCTGCGCAGGCCGCGGCCGACCGGCGCTCCATCGACCACGTCGACGCGCTCTGGCCGCGCCGGCAGCTCGACGAGATCGTCGACGCTCGGACCGCGGCGGAGGGCCGCATCCAGCGCGAGCAGCGCGGCCACGTCATCGCCCACCTGCTCACAGCATCAGGTGCACCACCGCGGCCAGGCGCACGCGATGCTCGCCGGCACTGCAGTTCGCGCCGCCGCAGCTCGACGAGTTCCTGATGCCGAGCGAAGCGCACCTGCGCGCCGACGACATGCGCGCGCTCGGCTGGAGCGAAGCGACGCTGTTCGCGTAGCGCCGACGCATGGCCGCGACGCATGGAGAGCATCTACCTCACCCCCGAGCACGAGCTGCTGCGCGAGCAGGTCGCGCGCTTCATCGCGCGCGAGGTCGAGCCGCACGGCGCTCGCCTGGGAGGAGCGCCGGCATGACGCCGCGCGCAGTGCTGCGCAAGCATGGGCGACGCCGGCCTGCTCGGCCTGATGTACGCCGACGGAGCACGGCGGCGCCGGCGCCGACGCGCTCGACCAACCTGGTCTTCGCCGAGGCGCTGTCGCAGTCGACCTTCGGCGGCTTCATCATCACCGTGCTGGTCCACACCGACATGGCGAGCCCGCACCTGCACCACGCCGGCAGCGCCGGCGCAGAAGGCGCAGCTACATGCCGGGGATCACGGCGGGCGAGACGATCACCGCGGTCGGCGATCACCGAGCCGGGCGCCGGCTCCGACGTCGCCGGCATCCGCACGACGGCGCGCGCTCGGCCGACGGCGGCGAGTGGGTGCTCGAACGGCACCAAGCTCTTCATCACCAACGGCGTCCACGCCGACCTCTATTTCGTCGCCGCCAAGACCGGCTCGACGGCGCGGCCACGCGATGTCGATGTTCATCGTCGAGAAGGGCACGCCGGGCTTCGCGGTCGGCCGCGCAGCTCGACAAGACGCGGCTGGCTGCTCGTCCGACACCGCCGAGCTGGTGTTCGACGACTGCCGCATCCCGGCCGCGAACCTGCTCGGCGAGGAGAACACGCGGCTTCTACTCGGTGATGAAGAACTTCCAGACCGAGCGCATCGCGCTCGCCGCGATGGCGGTCGGCCACTCGATGCAGGCGCTCGCGGCTGACGCTCGACGCACGTGCGCGAGCGGCAGCGCGTTCGGCGCGCCGCTGTTCGACAAGCAGGTCGGTGCGCCAGCGCCTCGCGATGCTCGACGCCAAGGTGCGCGCCGCGCGCGCGCTTCATGTACCACTGCGCCTGGCGCGTCACGCAGGGCGCACGACGTCGTGCAGGAGGTGTCGATGCTGAAGGCGCTGACCGGCGAGCTCGTCAACGAGGTCGTCGCAGGCCTGCCAGCAGTTCCACGGCGGCATGGGCTACATGCGCGGCACGGCGATCGAGCGGCTCTGGCGCGACGCGCGCGTCCTCGCGATCGGCGGCGGCGCGACCGAGGTGATGCTCGACGAGGTCGCCAAGCGCTACAGCGCCGATGGCTGACCGCTCGGGCTCTGCCCGCTCGGCTCTGCGATGGGCTACGCTTGCCGCTGAATCGACCGAGGCAGCTGCTCCTTGCCGGGACGGGACACGGACACCCGCGAGCTGAACGACCGCTCCTTCGCGATCGAACGCGTCGGCGCCGGTCGCCCGCGTCTGGCTCGAACCGCCCCGACGTCCGCAACGCCTTCAACGGCGAGCTCGATCGCGCGAGCTCGCGCGGCCTTCGCCGCGCTCGCGACCGACGCCGGCGCTGCGCGCGATCGTCCTCGGCGGCACGCGGCAAGGCGTTCTGCGCCGGCGCCGACCTCGCGCTGGATGCGCGAGGTCGGCCGACTACACCTGGGAGCAGAACCGCGCCGACGCGCAGCGCGCTCGCCGAGATGCTGTGGACGATCGTACCGCTGCCCGGTGCCGGTCGATCGGCGCGCATCCACGGCGACTGCTACGCCGGCGGCCTCGGCCTCGCGCTCGGTCTGCGACATCCGCGTCGCCGCCGGACGCCGCGACCTTCTCGCTCAGCGAAGCGCGGCTCGGCCTGCTGCCGGCGACGATCAGCCCGTACGTCGATCCGCGCGATGGGCGAGCAGGCGGCGCGCCGCTACTTCGTCACCGCCGAGCGCTTCGGCGCCGCCGAGGCAGGCGCGATGCGGCTTCGTCGCACGAGGTGTGCGCGGCCGACGGCGCATCGACGCGACGGTCGACGAGCTCGTCGACCGCGCTCGTCGCCAACGGGCCGATGGCGACGCGCGCGTGCAAGCAGCTGGTGCAGGACGTCGCCGGCCGCGAGATCACGCGCCGAGCTGCGCGCCGAGACCGCGCGCCGCATCGCCGACATCCGCGCCAGCGCCGGAGGGCAAGGAAGGCATCCAGAGCTTCCTGCGACAAGCGCAAGCCCCGGCGTGGCTGGACGGCAGGACGCGATGAACCTCGACCTCACCCAGCTCGTCGCGATCGCCGCCGCGCTCGGCTGGGCCAGCGGCCTGCGCCTCTACGCGGTCGTCTGTTCATCACCGGGCTCGCCGGGCTGGCTCGGCTGGATCGACGCTGCCGGGCGACCTGCACGTCGCTCGCCAACCCGATCGTGCTCGGCGCCAGCGGCCTGATGCTGTTCGTCGAGTTCTTCGTCGACAAGATCCCCGGCCTCGACAGCATCTGGGACGCGATCCACACGCTTCGATCCGGATTCCGGCCGGCGCGGCGCTCGCCGGCGCCGGTGTTCGGCGGCGACCAGGCGACGCTGGGCGACCGCGGCGGCGCTGCTGGGCGGCACGCTCGCAGCGACCAGCCACGCCGCCAAGCTGACGACGCGCGCCGCGGCCAACACCTCGCCTGAGCCGTTCTCGAACATCGCCTCTGTCGCTGCTCGGCGACGGCGCCGGTGCCGTTCATGCTCTGGCTGCCGTGGGCGCATCCGGTGATCGCGCTCGTCGCGCTGGCGGCGCTGTCGTCGTCGCCTCGTCGATCGTCGTCTGGGTGCTGTGGCCGTTCCTGGCCCGGCTGCTGCGGCGCATGCGCAGCGGCCACGATCGCCCGCGCGCTCGAATAGCGAACGGAGGTGAGCCATGATTCCTGCCCGCGTCACGCCTGGTCGACGTCGGCCCGCGCGACGGCCTGCAGAACGAGAAGCAGACGGTCGGATGCGGCGGTCAAGATCGAGCTCGTCCATCGCCTGCAGGCCGCCGGCCTGCGCGAGATCGAGGTCACCAGCTTCGTCAGCCCGAAGTGGGTGCCGCAGATGGCCGACAACGCCGCAGTGCATCGCCGGCATCGAGCGCAAGGCCGGCGTGCGCTACTCGGTGCTGATCGCCGAACATGAAGGGGCTCGACGCCGCGCTCGCGGCGCCGCGCGCCGAGTGGCCCGACGAGATCGTCGTCTTCGGCGCGGCGACCGAGGCGTTCAGCCAGAAGAACATCAACTGCTCGATCGCCGAGAGCATCGAGCGCTTCCGGCCGGTCGTCGCCGCGGCGCAGCGCAGGGCATCAAGGTGCGCGGCGCGGTCTCGTGCGCGCTCGGCTGCCCGTACCAGGGCGAGGTCAGCGCCGACGAGGTCGAGCGCGTCGTCGCGGCTGATGAAGGAGATCGGCGTCGACCACTGCGGCGTCGCCGACACGATCGGCGTCGGCACGCCGAAGCGAGTGCAGGCGGCGATGGAGCGCGCGCTGCGCGCACTCATCCCGATCGCCGAGGTGAGCGGCCATTTCCACGACACCTACGGCCAGGCGATCGGCAACGTCTACGCCAGCCTCGAGGTCGGCATCGCCACCTTCGACGCCAGCGTCGCCGGCCTCGGCGGCTGCCCGTACGCGAAGGGCGCGACCGGCAACGTCGCCACCGAGGACGTGCTGTTCCTGCTCGACGGCCTCGGCATCGACACCGGCGTATCGCATCGACGGACTGTCGTCGACGCCGCGGCGTTCATCTCCGGGCGCGCTCGGCAGGAAGCCGGTCTCGCGGGTTGCCAACGCGATGCTGGCGCAAGCGCTGCGCTCGGCGCGCCCGCGTGTGCGCGTCTGCCTAGCGTCATCGTTGGCGGAGCTGAGCGCGTCGGGCGCCAGGCGTTCGCTGCTGACGAACGCGCGCTCGATGACGTAATCGCCGGCGTGGCGATGCCGGTCGAGATCGTGAAGCCGGCGCGTCGAGGACGGCGCGCATGTCCTTCAGCATCGCCGGGCCGCCGCAGATCATGGCGCGGTCGTCGTCCGGGTCGATCTGCGGCAGGCCGATGTCGTGCGCACAGCTTGCCGTTGGCGATCAGGTCGGGAAGGCGGCCCTGGTTGCGGAACGGCTCGCGCGTCACCGTCGGGTAGTAGACGAGCTTGTCGCGCACCTGCTCGCCGAGGTAGTCGTGGCTGCGGCAGCTCGTGCGCGATCAGGTCGGCGTAGGCGAGCTCGTCGACCTGTGCGCACGCCGTGCACGAGCACGACCTTGTCGAAGCGCTCGTAGGTGTCGCGGGTCGCGGATGATGCTCATGAACGGCGCCAGGCCGGTGCCGGTCGCGAACAGGTAGAGGTTGCGGCCCGGCAGCAGGTCGGTGCAGCACGCAGCGTGCCGGTCGGCTTGCGGCCGACCAGCACGTCGTCGCCGACGCTTCAGGTGCTGCAGGCGCGAGGTCAGCGGGCCGTTCGGCACCTTGATGCTGAAGAACTCGAGGTGCTCCTCGTAGTGCGCGCTGGCGATCGCAGTAGGCGCGCATCAGCGGCCTGCCGTCGACCATCGAGGCCGACCATCACGAAGTGGCCGCTCTCGAAGCGCAGGCTGGTGCCGCGCGTGCACGTGAAGCGTGAACAGCGACTCGTTCCAGTGGTGGACCGTCAGGACCTTTTGCAACTTCGGTACAGCCGCCATCGCGCGGCTTTCAGTCCTTCGCGCTCGGCGCGCGCCGGCGCGCATACCGCCGCCATCACCACGCGCCGGATCTCGGCCAGCCAGGCATCGCACTCGCTCCGGGCTGCATCAGGTCGGTGCCGAGGAAGCTCGACAGCGTGAATCGGTTGGAGAGATAGAAGTACCCGAGCGCGGCGAGCGTCAGGTAGACCTTCTTCGACGTCGAGGTCGCGCCGGAACACCTTCTGGCGCGCGCCCTCGGCCAGTATTGTCCCCAAAATGTCGAGCACCGGCCGCGACAGCAGCTTGACCTTCACCGACTTGGTGATATGGCGGTCCGCGCTGCAGGTTCTCGTTGCTGAGCAGGGCGACGAACTCGGGGTGCTCGACGTAGTAGCGCCAGGTGAAGGCGATCAGCTGGCGCGAGCGCCTCGACCGGCCGGCTCGGGTCGAGCAGTGACGCGCTCTCGGCCTCGCCGAGCTCGCTGTAGACGCCCTCGAGCACCTGCAGGTAGAGCGCTTCCTTGCTCGCGAAGTAGTAGTAGATCATCCGGTCGCTCGAGCGCGCCGGCGCGCGAGATGCGCTCGATCCGCGCGCCGCTGTAGCCGTGGCGCATGAACTCGTTGCGCGCCGCGCGCAGGATGCGCGCGCTGGGTCTGGACCGGGTCGCGCGGCGACGGGCATCGGGTCAGGCGTCGTCGCGGCAGGCTTTGCAAACCGGCCGCGGCCATGCTAGATTGAGCTCGCCAATGAAGTAAACACTTCATTCACGTGAGCACGCTCGGCCGAGGCAGCGACCAGAGGGCTCGCTGCATGAGCCACCCGTTTCGAGCGTCCCGCGATCGATCGCCGAGGCCGACGCGCCTGCTCGCCGCGCGGGCCGTGGCGCGGTGCTCGCCGGCGGCACCGACCTCTACCCCGCGCACGTCGGCCGGCCGATCGCCTCGCCGCTCGCTCGACATCACCGCGATCGCCGGCGCTGCGCGGCATCCGGCGCGACGACGCGCGGCTGGACGATCGGCGCGACCACGACCTGGACGCGACGTCGTCCGCGCCGACCTGCCGCCGCTCGTTCGATGCGCTCCAGGCGGCCGGCGCGCGAGGTCGGCGGCGTCCAGATCCAGAACACCGGGACGCGTCGCCGGCAACCTGTGCAACGCCTCGCCGGCCGCCGACGGCACGCCGGTCCTGCTGGCGCTCGGCGCCACGCGTCGTGCTGCAGCAGCGCGCGCGGCGAGCGCGCGCTGCCGCTCGAGCAGTTCGTGCTCGGCAACCGGCGCACGGCGCGCGCCGCCGACGAGCTGCGTCGGTCGCGGTGCGCGATCCCGGCACGCCGGCGCGCGGCGCGCGCTCGGCGTTCGTCAAGCTCGGCGGCCGGCGCTACCTGACGATCTCGATCACGATGGTCGCGGTCGTCGTCGACGTCGATGCCGACCGGCGCGATCGTCGACGCCGGCGTCGCAGTCGGCAGCTGCTCGGCGGTGCGCCGCGGCGCCTGCCGCGGCTCGAGCGCGCGCTCGTCGGCACGCCGCGCGACGCCGACCTCGCCGCGCGTGCTCGAGCGCGCGCGACCTCGCGCCGCTGACGCCGATCGACGACCTGCGCGGCAGCGCCGCGCTACCGCCGCGACGCGACCGCGACGCTGCTGCGCCGCGCGCCTGCGCGGCCTCGCCGCCGTCATGACCGCGCGCGACCTGCCTGCGATCCACGATCGTTCGCCTCGCGTCAACGGCCGCGCCGCGCAGCTCGCCGGCGACCGGCGCGGCGCCTCGTCGGACGCGCTGCGCGACGAGCTCGGCCTGACCGGCACCAAGATCGGCTGCCACGCCGGCGACTGCGGCGCCTGCACCGTGCTGCTCGACGGCGAGCAGGTCTGCTCGTGCATCGTCGCCGTCGGCCAGTGCGACGGCCGCGTCGGTGACGACGGTCGAGGGCCTCGCCGGCGCCGACGGCGCGCTCTCGCCGCTGCAGCGCGCCTTCGTCGCCCACGGCGCGGCGCAGTGCGGCATCTGCACGCCGGGCATGCTGATGAGCGCCGAGTCGCTGCTGCGCGCGCAACCCGCAGCCGAGCGAGGCCGAGGTCGCGCGACGCGCTCGCCGGCGTGCTCTGCCGCTGCACCGGCTACCGCAAGATCGTCGAGGCGGTGCTCGCCGTCGGCGGCGGCGAAGTCGGTCGACGCGCCGGCGCCGCAGGCCGGGCCACGCGGTCGGCAGCGCGCGTCGCGCCGGCTCGACGCGCCGGCCAAGGTGACGCGGCGCCGAGCGCTTCGGCGCCGACGCGCTGCCGGCTCGGCCGCGCCGTGCTGGCGATGCGCGTGGTCCGCTCGCCGCATGCGCACGCCCGCGTTCGAGGTCGGCGACCTCGCGCCGCCTGCGCGCGCGCTGGCCCGGCACTCGTCGACGTCGTCAGCGCCGCGACGTGCCGGCACAACGCGTTCGCGATCTTCCCCGACCTGCGCGACCAGCCGGTGCTCGCCGACGGCGTCGTGCGCTTCCGCGGCGAGGCGGTGCTCGCGCTCGTCGGCGACGCGGCGACGGTCGCCGCGATCGCCGACGCCGAGCTGCCGATCCGCTATCACGCCGCTCGCCGGCGCCGTGATCGAGCGCCGACGCGCTCGCCGCCGCGGCGCGCGGCACGCCGCTGCACGCGCGCTATCCCGACAACGTGCTGTGCCGCGGCCGCGTCGTCGCGCGGCGACGTCGACGGCGGCGCTCGCCGGCGCGCCGCGCATCGCGCGAGCGCGACCTTCGAGACGCGCTACGTCGAGCACGCCTACATCGAGCCCGAGGCGGGCTACGCCGAGATCGTCGACGGCGCGATGCGAGCGGCGCGCCGTCGCCGCGTCCGCATCTTCGCCTGCACGCAGACGCCCTACATGGACCGCGACGAGATCGCGCGCGTGCTCGGCAGTCGCGCCCGAGCAGGTGCACATCGTGCCGTCGGCGATCGGCGGCGGCTTCGGCGGCAAGCTCGACCTCTCGGTGCAGCCGCTGCGTCGCGGTCGCCGCCTGGAAGCTCGACCGCGCCGGTGCGCCTGCGTCTACGACGCGGCCCGAGTCGATGCAGTCGACCACCAAGCGCCATCCGGCGCGGATGCAGCGCGAGCGTCGGCGTGCGACGCCGAGCGGCCGCCTGGTCGCCTCCGACTTCGCCGGCGACTTCAACACCGGCGCCTACGCGTCGTGGGGGCCGACGGTCGCCAACCGCGTGCCGATCCACGCCACGCGGCCCGTACCGCGTCGCCGAACGTGCGCGCGCTGACGCGCGCCGTGCTCACCAACGACAGCGTCGCCGGCGCGTTCCGCGGCTTCGGCGTGCCGCAGTCGACGCTGCTCGGACGAGCTGCTGATCGACGAGCTCGCCGACGCGCTCGGGCATCGACGCGCCTCGAGTTCCGCCACCGCAACGCGCTCGTCGCCGGCGACGCGACGCCGACCGGGCCAGACGCTCGCGGCGCAGCGTCGGCCTGCGCGCCTGCCTCGACGCGCTGCGGCCGGCGTGGCGGCGGCGCGCGGCGGCGCGCGGCGTCAACGACGCGCGCCGCAGCGAGCGGGTCGCCGCTGCGCCGCGGCGCCGGCATCGCCTGCATGTGGTACGGCATCGGCAACACCGTGATCGCCAACCCGTCGACGATGCGCGGCGCGCTGCGCTGGAGCGCGACGCGGCGCCACTCTTCCTCTACAACGGCGCGCATGGAGATCGGCCAGGGCACCGCGACGATCCTGCCGCAGATCGTTCGCCGACGCGGTCGGCCTGCCGCTGGCGTGCGTTCGAGCAGGTGATGGGCGACACCGACCTGCACCGCCGACGCCGGCAAGACGTCGGCGTCGCGCCAGACCTTCGTCTCCGGCAACGCGGCGCGGCGCGCCGGCGCGGACCTGCGCCGCCAGCTGCTCGAGCGGCTCGGCTTCGCGGCCGCGCCGACAGCCGGCGTCGCGCTCGCGCTCGATCGGCGCACCGCCTCGTCGACGCGCGCGACGGCGCAGCGAGCGCGCGCATCGACCTGCGCGCGACTGCCGGCCGACGCCGAGGCGCGACGTCGCCGCTGCGGCGGCAGCGGCACTTCAATCCGCCGACCATGCCGCTCGACGCCGACGGCCAGGGCGTGCCCGTACGCGACCTACGGCTTCGCCGCGCAGATCGCCGAGGTCGAGGTCGACCTCGAGCTCGGCACGGTCAAGGTGCTCGACATCCACGCCGCGCACGACGTCGGCCGCGCGATCAACCCGACGCAGGTCGAGGGCCAGATCCACGGCGGCATCGCGCAGGGCATCGGCATGGCGCTGATGGAGGAGTACGTCCAGCGGCCGCACCGACAACCTGCACGACTACCTGATCCCGACCGTCGGCGACGTGCCGCCGATCACGGTGCACCTGATCGAGGACGCCGAGCCGCTCGGGCCGTTGGGCGCGAAGGGCGTGGGCGAGCCGGCGCTGATCGCCGACGGCGCCGGCGATCCTGAACGCGATCCACGCACGCGACCGGCGTGCGCATGCACGCAGCGTGCCGGTGACGCCCGAGCCGCCTGCGCGCGGCGATCATCGCGAGCGGCGCGATCGAGCGGCGACGTCGCGGCGAGCGACTCGTTCGCGCCGCGCTCCGACCGGCCGGCCGGTCGTCTCGAGCACTCGCGCGCGCCCGAGACAGATGGCGCGCCGACAAGGTGCGCTGCGACGCGTGCCCGGTGCTCTGCCAGATCAGCGCCGGGCAAGCTCGGCGCGTGCGACCGCTACGGCAACGTCGACGGCATGCTCGACGCGCATCGACACCGCTGCGCCTCGTCGCCAGGCCGCGGCATCGACCTGGTCGCGCTGGCAGGCGGCGCAGGACGCGCTGCGGACGGCACGCTGGTGCGTCGCGCGATGCCGACGCGCCGGTGTTCGTCTCGGGCATCGGCTCCGGCACCACCTATCCCGACTACAAGCCCGCGCCCGTTCATCGTCGCCTCGAAGCACGCAGGCGTCGACATGGTCACCGTCGTCACCGAGGGCATCTTCAGCTACTGCAGCTTCAAGGTGAAGATCGACACCGACCGCTACCTCGGCCCCGAGCAGGCGACGGTGCGCTGCCAGCGGCGAGGCGGTCGGCCACGTCACCACGGCCGAGTACGGCTCGCAGATGCTCTCGCTCGGCGGCGTGCACCACCTCACCGGCGGCATGCAAGAAGGAAGGCCGCGTCACCTGCGACGCTGATGATGGACGCTCGGCAACCGGCAAGCCGGTCGAGCTGCACGATCGACGGCGGCGCGCAGCGTCGTCGTCGCAGGCCGGCAAGGCGCCGATCGTCGACGGCGTCGAGGAGCAGCGCATGCGCGTCGGCTGCGGCTCGGCGACGATCGGCATCTTCGCGCAGCAGTGGTTCGGCCACGTCGACGAGGTGGTCGTCGTCGACGACCACATCACCGGCGTGCTGACCGAGCACCAGGCCGGCACGCTGCCTCGACATGCCGCCCGCCGGCATCCAGCGTGCGCGGCCGCAAGTCGACGCCGGGGCGCTACTTCCAGGTCGCCAATCCCGGCTCGGGCTGGGGCGGCACCGACATCACCGAGCCGCTGTCGATCGTCGAGGCGTTCGACGCCGAAGCACGGCGCGGCCGGGCCTGCGCCTGCTGATGGTCTCGACCACCGGCGAGGACGCGGCCTGGTTCGTGCTCGACGACGAGCTCGTGCCGCGCCCGGCCGAGATGCCGGCGCGCGGTGCGCGCGCGTCGTCGAGCGCATCGGCGAGAACTGCGAGCCGTCGCTCTGCTACGGTGCTGTTCGTCGCCGGCGCCGGCGGCAGCTTGCGCGCCGGCGTCACCGAGAACCCGGTGCGCGCTGACGCGCTCGATCAAGGCGCTGCTCGTCAACGTCACCTGCGGCGGCGCGCCGGTCTACGTCTGGCCGGGCGGCGGCATCACGGTGATGGTCGACGTCGCGACGCATGCCGGCCAACGCCTTCGGCTCGGTGCCGACGCCGGCGATCGTCGCGCCGATCGAGTTCACGATGCGCCTCGACGACTACCGCGCGCTCGGCGGCCACGTGGACCGCGTGCGCCGCGCTCGACGACGTCACTCGCCGCCGGCGGCTGGCGCGTCATCGGCGCCGAGCCGGGCGTGCCGTGGCCGCTCGGCGCGCCGCGCGGAGCGGGGCGATGAGCGCGCGCGCGCAGCCGGCGCCGTGCGGCTGTCGGCTCGACGTCGAGCGCTGGCACTTCCAGCACGGGCCGATCGACTGCATCGTCGCCGCCGAGGGCGACGACGGCCGTCAGCCGAGCGCGATCGAGCGCGCGGAGCGCGCTTCCGGACGCTGCTCGACGAGCTCGTCGGCGAGCTGCCGCTGCTGCGCGCCGATCTCTCGGCCGGCGCGCCGCCGTCGATGCCGCGCGGCCCGGTGGCGCGGCGCATGGTCGCCGCGTGCCGGCCGCACGCCGACGACGGCCGCTTCATCACCGCGATGGCCGCGGTCGCCGGCAGCGTCGCCGAGGAGCTGCTCGCGGCGCCTTCGACGATCCGCGCATCGCCCGCGCCTCGATCAACAACGGCGGCGACATCGCGCTTGCGACTGCTGCCGGGCGACGTCGCTACGACGTCGGCGTCTGCGCCGATCCGGTCCGCGGCCGCCTCGGCGCTGCCGCTCGACGGCCGCTTCACGGCATCGCCGCGGCGTCGCCGGTGCGCGGCATCGCCACCTCGGGCTGGCGCGGCGCGCAGCTTTCGCTCGGCATCGCCGACAGCGTCACCGTGCTCGCGGCGACGCGCGTCGGTCGCCGACGCGGCGGCGACGATCGTCGCCAACGCGGTCGACGTCGACGATCGCGCGCATCGTCCGCGCGCCGGCGAGCGCGGTCGCGCGACGACAGCGACCTCGGCGACCGCCTCGTCACGCGCGCCGTTGCCGCCGCTGCCCGACGCGCTCGTCGCGCTGGCGCTCGCGCGCGGCGCCGACGAGGCGCGCGCGCAGATCGCCGCCGGGCGCATCGTCGCCGCCGTGCTCTCGCTGCAAGCGGGCGCTGGTCGCGTGATCGGCGCGATGCGGTCGACCGATGGCGACTGGCCCGGCCGCACGCTCGCCAAGTGACGTGCTGAACGCGAGGAGTCGCATGCTGATCCCCGCCACCGCCGAGCTGCCCGAGGTCGAACGTGCGCAAGCTCGTCTGCGCTCGGTCGAGGACGTCTGGCACGACAACGGCCCGCGCGCTGGCGCGCAGCCGCTGCGCCGCGGCAGCGCTCGCCGCGGTGCTGAAGAACCCGTACGCCGGCCGCTACGTCGCCGACATCCAGCCGATGATGGAAGCGCTCAAGCCGCTCGGCCGCGAGATGGCGGCGCGCCTGGTCGCAGGCGCTCGGCGGCGCCGGCCGGATCGAGGCCTACGGCAAGGGCGCGCTGATCGGCCTCGCCGGCGAGCTCGAGCACGGCGCGCTCTGGCACGTGCCCGGCGGCTACGGCATGCGCGACCTGCTCGAGGGCTCGCACGCGATCGTCCCGTCGACGACCAAGATCGGCGCCGGCCGGCACGTCGATCGACGTGCCGATCCACCACCGCGTCGCCGCCTACGTGCGCAGCCATTTCGACTCGCTCGAGGTGCGCGTCGCCGACTCGCCGCGGCCCGACGAGATGCTGCTGGTGATCGCCATGACCACCGGCCCGCGCCCGCATGCGCGCGTCGGCGGACTTGCGGGCAGACGAGATTGCGAAGTTCGACGGGCAGCGCTAGGGTCGTCGAGCAGCGCAAGCCGCGCGGCACGATCGATGCATGGGAAGCGACGGAATCCACAGCACCGGGAGGTCCACCATGATGCGACATGCAACGCAGGGATTTCGTCCGCCACGTCGGCGTCGCCGGCCTGGCTCGGCCTCGGCGCCGTGCCCGGCGCGTTCGCCGCCGCCGCGATCAAGCCCGACGCCGAAGAGCGCGCTGATCGTCGTCGACGTGCAGAACTGCTTCGTCGACCGGCGGCACGCTGCCGGTCAAGGGCGGCGAGCAGGTCGTGCCGGTGATCAACAAGCTCTCGGCGGCGTTCGAGAACGTCGTCGTCACGCAGGACTGGCACACCGCCGGGCCACGTCTCGTTCGCCTCGGCGCACGCCGGCAAGAAGCCGTTCGAGACGACCAAGCTCGCCTACGGCACCCAGGTGCTCTGGCCCGACCACTGCGTGCAGGGCTCCGCAGGACGCGGCGCTGCTCAAGGACCTGACGCTGCCGAAGGCGCAGCTCATCATCCGGAAGGGCTACCACCAGGGCGACCGACAGCTACTCGGCGTTCATGGAGGCCGACGGCAAGACCTCGACCGGCCTGGCCGCGTACCTGAAGGCGCACGGCGTCGACACCGGTCTACGTCTGCGGCCTGGCGACCGACTTCTGCGTCGCCTGGACCGCGCTCGATGCGCGCAAGGCCGGCTTCAAGGCCTACGTGATCGAGGACGCGTCGCGCGGCATCGACCTCAACGGCTCGCTCAAGGCGGCCTGGGACAAGATGGCCAAGGCCGGCGTCAAGCGCATCCAGTCGAGCGACATCGTCGCCGCCTGAGCCCGGCGCGATGGCGAACGAGTCGTCTCAGCCGTTCGCGTGCCGGCGCGCCGCCCAGTAGGTGGCGCCCGCGGCGCCGTAGCGCTCGGCGTGCGGCGCCGGGCGGCGAGCTCGAAGCGGTCGCCGGGCCGCAGGTGCCGGGTCGTCTCGCCGTCGGTCGAGCCACATCTCGCCGGCGACGACGAGCGCCTTGACCGCGAACGGATGCTCGTGCATCGCGACCACCGCGGTCGGCCGGCCAGATCGCGCTCGACGACCTCGTCGTAGCCCTCGCGGCGCGCCGCCGCCTCGAATTCCGCTGAAACTCGGTCTGATCCATCGCGACTCTCCGCTCTGAGCCGCGATCTTGCCATTTCGTCGCCGATCCGTTCGCTCCCGCCAGGAGCTTCCATGCTGAACCGCATCGTCCTCGTCGCCTCGCTTCGCGCGTCCTCGCTCGGCGCTGCCGCGCCGGCGCTCGCGCAGGACACGATCAAGATCGGCGAGATCAACAGCTACAAGGCGCAGCCCGCGTTCCTCGAGCCCTACAAGAAGGGCTGGGAGCTCGCGGTCGAGGAGGTCAACGCCGCCGGCGGCGTGCTCGGCAAGAAGCTCGCAGGTGATCTCGCGCGACGACAACGGCAACCCGGGCGACGCGGTGCGCGTCGCCGAGGAGCTGGTCTCGCGCGAGAGGCGTGGCGCTGCATCGCCGGCACGTTCCTCTCGAACATCGGCCTCGCGGTCACCGACTTCGCCAAGCAGAAGAAGGTGTTCTTCCTCGCCGCCGAGCCGCTCACCGACAAGATCACCTGGCAGAACGGCAACCGCTACACCTTCCGGCTCCGCCCCAACACCTACATGCAGATCGGCGATGCTGGTGCCCGAGGCGGCGCAAGCTGAAGAAGAAGCGCTGGGTCGTCGTCTATCCGAACTACGAGTACGGCCAGTCGGCGGCGGCGACGTTCAAGGCGATGCTGAAGAAGCTGCAGCCCGACGTCGAGTTCCTGCCCGACCAGGCGACGCCGCTCGGCCGCATCGAGGCCGGCGCGGTGGTGCAGGCGCTCGCCGATGCCAAGCCCGACGCGATCTTCAACGTGCTGTTCGGCGCCGACCTGTCGAAGTTCGTGCGCGAGGGCAACACGCGCGCAGCTGTTCAAGGGCCGCGCGGTCGTGAGCCTGCTCGACCGGCGAGCCCGAATACCTCGAGCCGCTGCAAGCGACGAGGCGCCGGTCGGCTGGATCGTCACCGGCTATCCGTACTACGGCATCCAGACCGACGAGCACAAGAAGTTCTTCCTCGCCTACTACCGCAAGTACAACGAGTATCCGAAGCTCGGCTCGGTGGTCGGCTACTCGACCATCATGCTCGATCGCCGAAGGCATCAAGAAGGCCGAAGTCGACCGACACCGAGAAGCTGATCGCCGCGTTCAGCGGCCTGCAGTTCGACGACGCCGTTCGGCAAGGTCACCTACCGCGCGCTCGACCACCAGTCGACGATGGGCGCCTACCTCGGCCAGCACCAAGCTCGAAGGGCGACAAGGGCGTGATGACCGACTACGTCTGCATCGACGGCGCCAAGGTCCTGCCGAGCGACGACGAGGTGAAGAAGCTGCGGGCGATCGACTGAACCCGCGCGTCGGATGTCGCTCTCCGCCGTCGTCCTCCAGATCCTCACGGGTCTGGCCTCGGCGTCGGCGCTCTTTCTCGTCGCCAGCGGCCTGTCGCTGATCTTCGGCGTGACCCGGATCGTCAACTTCGCGCACGGCTCGTTCTACATGCTCGGGCTCTATGGCGCGGTCGTCGCTCACGGCGGCGTTCGGCGGCACGGCCCGCTCGGCTTCTGGGGCGGCGTGCTGCTCGCGGCGCTCGCCGTCGCCGCGCTCGGCGCGCTGATCGAGATCGCTGCGTCCTGCGCCGCCTCTACGGTGCGCCCGAGCTGTACCAGCTGCTCGCGACCTTCGCGCTCGTGCTCGTCGATCCGCGACGCCGCGCTCTGGGTCTGGGGCCCGGAAGACCTGCTCGGCCCGAAGGCGCCCGGGCTGACGGGCGCGGTCGACGTCCTCGGCAAGCCGCTTCCCGAGCTACGACGTGTTCTCGATCTTCGTCGGCCCGCTCGTGCTCGGCGCGCTCTGGCTGCTGCTCAAGCGCACGCGCTGGGGCCTGCTGGTGCGCGCCGCGACGCAGGACCGCGAGATGGTCGGCGCGCTCGGCGTCAACCAGCGCTGGCTCTTCACGTCGGTGTTCGCGCTCGGCACCTTCCTCGCCGCGCTCGGCGGCGCGCTGCAGATGCCGCACGAGCCGGCCAACCTCAACCTCGACCTGGCGCTGATCGGCGAGGCCTTCGTCGTCGTCGTCGTCGGCGGCATGGGATCGATCGCGCGGCGCCTTCGTCGCCGCGGTCGCTGATCGCGATGGTCAAGGCGTTCTGCATCGCCGCCGGCTCGATCGACGTCTTCGGCGCGCCGTTCCCGCTCAGCAAGCTGACGCTCGTCGCCGAGTTCCTGGTGATGGCGGTGGTGCTCGTCTGGCGCCCGTGGGGCCTGTTCGGCAAGCCGCAGGGCGCGGTGCGCGCGCCGCGGCGGCGATCGAGGCGCCGCTGCGGCCGCTGCCGGCGGTCGTGGCGGCGTGCCGGCGTGGTCGCGCTGGTCGCGCTCGCTGCTGGTCGCGCTGCTCGCCGGCACCGGCGCCGTACGCGGTGGTGCTGATGATCGACGTGCTGATCGCGCGTCCTGTTCGCCGCCAGCCTGCACTTCCTGATGGGCCCCGTCGGGCATGCACTCGTTCGGCCACGCCGCCTACTTCGGCCTCGGCGCCTACGGCGCGGCGCTCTGCTGTCAAGGCGCTCGGCCTGCCGATGGAAGCGTCGCTCGCTGCTCGCGCCGCTGCTCGCGCGCGCTCGGCGCGCTTCGTCTTCGGCTGGTTCTGCGTGCGCCTCTCGGGCGTCTACCTGGCGATGCTGACGCTCGCCTTCGCGCAGATCGTCTGGTCGGTCGTGTTCCAGTGGGACGCGCTCACCGGCGGCAGCAACGGCCTGGTCGGCATCTGGCCGTCGGCGTGGCTCGCGCCCAAGCCGGCGTACTACCTGCTCGACGCTCGCCTGCACCGTCGCCGGCGCTGGCCTGCTGCGTGCGCATGCTGCACGCGCCGTTCGGCCTAGCGCTGCGCGCCAGCCGCGACTCGCCGCTGCGCGCCGCGGCGATCGGCATCGACGTGCCGCGCCTGCAGTGGATCGCCTTCGTCGTCGCCGGCACGGTCGCCGGCCTGGCCGGCGCGCTGTTCGCCTTCGCCAAGGGCACGATCTCGCCCGAGACGCTCGGCGTCGCGCAAGTCGGTCGACGGCCTCGTCATGGTGCTGCTCGGCGGCGTGCAGGCGCTCGTCGGGCCGTGGGTCGGCGCGCGCGCTCTTCACCTGGCTGCAGGACACGGTCGCGCGCCAGACCGACTACTGGCGCGCGCTGCTCGGCGTCGATCATGCTCGCGCTGGTGCTGCGTCTTTCCGCTCGGCGTCGCCGGCGGGCTGAAGCAGCTTGTTCATCCGCGAGGCGCGAGGCGGCGCGATGAGCACGGCGCTCGCTGCTGCGGTGCGCGGGCTGTCCAAGGCGTTCGGCGGCGTTCGCGCCGTCGACGACGTCAGCTTCGACGCTCGGCGCCGGCGAGATGCTGGCCCTGATCGGCCCGAACGGCGCCGGCAAGACGACCTGCTTCAACATGGTCGGCGGCCAGCTCGCGCCCGACGCCGGATCGCGTGCGGCTCGGCGGCGTCGAGCTGGTCGGCCTGAAGCCGCGAGGCGATCTGGCGCCTGGGCGTCGGCCGCACCTTCCAGATCGCCGAGACCTTCGCCTCGCTGACCGTGCGCCGAGAACGTGCAGATGGCGCTGCTCTCGCACGCGCGGCCGCGTGCACGGCGTTCTGGCGGCCGGCGCGGCCGCAGTTCCGCGGCCGAGCGCCGACGCGCTGCTCGCGAGCGTCGGCATGGCCGACGCAGGCCGAGCGCGCGACGCAGCGTGCTCGCGTACGGCGACGTCAAGCGCGTCGAGCTGGCGATCGCGCTCGCGCACCGGCCGCGCCTGCTGCTGATGGACGAGCCGACCGCCGGCATGGCGCCGCGCGAGCGCAACGAGCTGATGGCGCTGGCGCGCCGGCTCGCCCGCGAGCAGTCGATCGGCGTGCTGTTCACCGAGCACAGCATGGACGTGGTGTTCGCCCACGCCGACCGCATCATCGTGCTGGCGCGCGGCGAGCTGATCGCCGAAGGCCCGCCGGCGGCGGTGCGCGACGACGCGCGCGTGCGCGAGGTCTACCTCGGCGGCGGCACGACGCTTCGCGGCGCCGCGGCGAGCGCATGAGCGCCGCGATGCTCGAGGTCGACGGCGCTCGACGCCTGGTACGGCCAGGCGCAGATCCTCTACGGCGTGTCGCTCGCGCGTCGGCGCGCGGCGAGTGCGTCGCCCTGGTCGGCCGCAACGGCGCCGGCAAGTCGACGACGATGAAGGCCATCATGGGCCTGATGCGCGACGCAGCGCGGCCGCGTCGCCTTTCGCGGCCGCGACATCTCGGCCCTGCCGCCGTATCGCATCGGCCGGCTCGGCCTCGGCTGCGTGCCGGAGGACCGGCGCATCTTCACCGACCTCACGGTGCGCGAGAACCTCGCGGTCGCGCGCCAGCCGCGCAGCGCGACGGCGCGCCGACGTGGACGCCGGAGCGGCTGTTACGCGCTCTTTCCCAACCTCGGCGACGATGCCCGACCGGCCGGGCGGCCGGATGAGCGGCGGCGAGCAGCAGATGCTGACGGTCGCGCGCACGCTGATGGGCAACCCCTACCTGGTGCTGCTCGACGAGCCGTCGGAAGGCGTCGCGCCGATGATCGTCGAGGAGATGGCGCGCATGATCGTCGCGCCTGAAGGCCGCGGGCGTCGCCGATCCTGCTCTCCGAGCAGAACCTGCACTTCGCCCGCCTGGTCTCCGACCGCGCGGTCGGTGCTCGAGAAGGGCGAGGTGAAGTTCGACGGCAGCCATGGAGGCGCTGATGAGCGACGAGATGCTGCTGCGCACCCACCTCAGCGTATGAGCTGCAGGCGAGCCGATGACCGAGCCGATGCATCGCCGGCATCGACGTCGGCGGCACCTTCACCGACCTGATCGTCGTCGACGACGGCGAGCGGCGAGGTGCGCATCGCCAAGGTGCCGACGACGGTCGACAACCAGGCCTTCGGCGTGATCGCCGCGCTCGACGCGGCGCGGCGTCGACGCCGGCGGCGCTCGAGGCGATCGTCCACGGCACGACGACCACGACCAACGCGATGCTCGAGCGCAAGATCGCGAGCGTCGGCCTGATCACGACGCGCGGCTTTCGCGACGTGCTCGAGCTCGGCCGGCGCACCCGGCCGACGCCCTACGGCCTCGAAGGGCCGGTTCGTGCCGCTGATCGAGCGGCGCCTGCGGCTCGAGGTCGACGAGCGGATCGATGCCGAGGGCGACGTGCTGCGTGCCGCTCGACGAGGCGCAGCGTCGAGGCCGCGGCGAAGCAGCTGCTCGCGCTCGGCGCCGAGAGCGTCGTCATCCACTTCCTGCACAGCTACGTCAACCCGGCGCACGAGGCGCGCGCCGCCGAGATCGTGCGCGCGCTCTGGCCGAACCGCTACGTGACCGCGGGCCACACGCGTCGTCGCCGAGTACCGCGAGTACGAGCGCGGCACGACGGCGGCGGTGAACGCCGCGATCCAGCCGGTGCTGCACCGCTACATCGAGCGGCTGCAGCAGCGAGCTTCGCGGCGCGCGGCTTCAGCGCGCGACCTGCTGGTGATGCAGGGCAACGGCGGCACGGTGTCGTCGACGATCGTCGCCGAGCACGCGGTCGCGACCGTGATGTCGGGGCCGGCGTCGGGCGTGATCGCCGCCGCGGCGACGGCGATGCAGGCCGGCGCGCGCCCGGGCGAGTTCGCCAACGTCGTCACCTACGACATGGGCGGCACCTCGAGCGACGTGGCGCTGGTGCTCGGCGGCCATGCCTGCGGTCTCGAGCGACCTCGAGCTCGAGTACGCGATGCCGATCCACGTGCCGATGGTCGACGTCCACACGATCGGCGCCGGCGGCGGCTCGATCGCCTCGGTCGATGCGCTCGGGCATGCTGCGCGTCGGCCCGGAGAGCGCGGGCGCGACGCCGGGCCCGATCTGCTACGGCCGCGGCGGCACGCGGCCGACGATCACCGACGCCAACGTCGTCCTCGGCCGCCTCGATCCCGACCGGCTGCTCGCGGTCGAGCACGGCGGTCTCGCTGGCGACGATCGCGCGCGGCGCTCGTCGCAGCAGGTCGGCGCGCCGCTCGGCCTCGACGCGACCGCGGCCGCGGCTGGCGATCGTCCGCGTCGCCAACGACAAGATGGCCGGCGCGATCCGCATGGTGAGCCTGGCGCGCGGCCACGACCCGCGCGACTTCGCCCTGTTCGCGTTCGGCGGCGCCGGGCCGCTGCACGCCGCGGCGCTGGCGCGCGAGCTCGCGCATCCCGACGGTGCTGATCCCGGCGCGCCCGGGCCTCACCAACGCGCTCGGCTGCGTCGTCGCCGACCTGCGCCACGACTTCGTCGCCACCGTCAACCAGCCGCTCGAGGCGCTCGCCGAAGGCCGCATCGCCGCGGTCTTCGCGGCGCAGATCGCCAGCCGGCCGGGCGCTGCTCGCGCGCGAGAACGTCGCCGTCGAGCGCATCGTCACGCTGCACCGCGCCGACATGCAGTTCCAGGGCCAGAGCCACATCCTGCCGGTGGCGATCGCCTCGACCGCGATCACGGTCGACGCAGCTGCGCGCGGCCGTTCGCGGCCGCGTACTGGAAGCGCTTCGGCGTCGAGCTGCCGGAGATCCGGCCGGTGCTCGTCAACCTGCACACGGCGGTGATCGGCAAGCGCAAGCCGGTGTCGCTGCGCGCGATCGCCGCCGCTGCGCCGAAGGCGACGCTCGCCGAAGCGCAGCGCGACGACGCGCGCCGGTCTGGTTCGACGGCGCGCTGGCGCGAGACGCCGATCTACGTGCGCGAGCACGCTGCCGCTCGGCGCCGCGCTTCGACGGCCCGGCGATCGTCGAGCAGCTCGACTGCACGACGGTGATCGAGCCAGGCAACCGGGTCGAGTGGATCCGATCGGTAATCTGATCGTGTACCGTCTGATCGCGCGGGATGGATCGGGACGGCAGGCGGCGCCGCTCCGCATCCAGCCGCTTCGGCCGACTTCTCTCCCAATCCCGCTACGCAGCGCGCACCACCGCCCCGATCCTTCGGCTGCTGCACGACTCGTGCGGCATTGTCGCCGCGCCGGGAATGCCCGGCGGCCGCGCACACGAGCGAGATCGACCGCCGACCGGGCTGCAAGCAAGATGCCGCGATAGGCGCGACGGTCGACCCCATCACCTCTCGGTCTGCAGAACGGCCTGATGCAGGTCTGCAACGAGATGGACCTCGCGTTCGTGCGCAGCGCCGTTCAGCCCGGTGATCGCCGAGGCGCTCGATCGCTCCGACGGCATCTACCACCGCGACGAGCGGCGAGCTGATCGCGCAGGGCGAGCTCGGCCTGCCGGTGTTCGTCGGCACGATGCAGTTCACGGTGCAGGCGGTGATCGAGCGCGTGCGAGCGGCTGAAGATCGCGCTCGATCCGGGCGACGTCTTCATCGTCAACGATCCCGTACCTCGGCGGCACGCACCTGATGGACGTGAAGTTCGTGCAGCCGTTCTTCCGCGCCGGCAAGCTCTGGTGCTGGCTCGCCAACACCGGCCACTGGCCCGACACCGGCGGCATGGTGCCGGGCGGCTTCTCGGCCAACGCGACCGAGGTCGAGCAGGAGGGCTGCGCCTGCCGCCGGTCAAGCTCTACAAGCAGCGGCGTGCTCGACGACGAGATCCTGTCGATCATCCTGTCGAACATCCGCATCGCCGACCAGCGCATCGGCGACATCAAGGCGCAGGCGGCGGCGCTCGCGACCGGCCAGGCGCCGGCTCGGCGCGCTGCTCGACCGCTACGGCGACGACGACCGTCGACGCCGCGATCGCCGAGCTGAAGCGCGCGCGCGGCGCGGCAGATGCGCGAGAAGATCGCGACCATTCCCGACGGCATCTACGAAGGCGAGGCGTTCGTCGATTCCGACGGCGTCGTCGACGAGCCGCTGCAGATCGCGATGCGCATCACCAAGACCGGCGGCAGCGACGCCGAGCGCGCGACGCTGTCGTTCGACATGAGCGGCTCGTCGCCGCCGTGCAAGGGCCGATGAACAGCGTGATCGCGACCACGCGCTCGTCGATCTACCTCGCGGTCAAGCACGTCTTTCCGGAAGCGGCGATCAACGCCGGCACGTTCGAGCCGCTGCACATCGTCGATCCCGAAGGCACGTTCCTCTACGCGCGCTATCCGCGGCCGGTCTCGGGCTGCGCCGCCGAGGTCAGCCAGCGCATCGCCGAGGCGGTGTTCGCGGCGCTCGGCAAGGCGATTCCCGAGCAGCTGTTCGGCGCGCCGGCGGGCACCAGCGGCAACCTCGGCGTCGGCGGCTTCGATCCGAAGAAGAACCGCGCCTACGTGATGTACGTGATCTCGGGCGGCGGCTACGGCGGCAGCCCGGCGGGCGACGGCATCTAGCAACGGCTGCTCGACGATCGGCATCTCGAAGACGACGCCGATCGAGATCATGGAGCAGCTCTATCCGGTGCTGTTCGAGGAGTACTCGCTGCACGAAGGCTCGGGCGGCGCCGGCGAGCATCGCGGCGGCTTCGGCGTCAACTACCGCATTCGGCTGCGCCGCGGCGAGGCGCGCGTCTCGATGGTGATGGACCACGGCCGTGCCGGCCCGCCCGGGGCGCAGGGCGGCAGCGCCGGCGGCACCAACACGGTCGCGATCATCCGCGACGGGCGTGACCTACGTGCCGCCGCATCTCTCGAAGGACCAGGACATCGCGATCGAGGCCGGCGACGTGATCGCCGTCTCGACGCCGGGCGGCGGCGGCTTCGGCCCGAGCTCGGCGCGGCCGCGCGCCGCGATCGAGCGCGACCTCGCGCTCGGCTACTACAGCGCCGAAGAGGCGCGCCGGGCGTTCGGCGCCGACGGCGGCGCCATGAGCCGCCGGCCTTCGCATCTGGCGGCGGCGAGAACGCGTCGACGCGTGCCGAGCCCGTGCACCGATGTCTGCCGGATCGACCCGGCCAGCGGCTGGTGCGAAGGGTGCCTGCGCACGATCGACGAGATCGCCGCCTGGGGCGCGCATCGACGACGCCGCGCGAAGCGCGAAGATCTGGAAGCGGCTGCCGGCCGGCGCCAGGCGCTCGGCCGACGCGCGCGACGCGACCTGAGGACTGACGGCGATGAAGGCGCTGGACTTCTGGTTCGATCCGGTCTCGCCCTACGCCTGCCTCGCGTTCCAGCGCCTGCCGAGGCGCTTCGCTGGCCTGTCGTACACGCGTCAGCTACCGGCCGATCGTCTTCGCCGCGCTGCTCAAGCGCTAGGCCCACAAGGGCCCGGCCGAGATCGAGCCGAAGCGCGCCTGACCTTCCAGCAATACGTAACTGAACGAAGTAATAC
>ERZ1370068.6679-contig-5649_pt1 | contig 78849 bp, 98 predicted proteins | sample MGYA00561227_ERZ1370068 | MGnify/ENA primary metagenome ERZ1370068 (study PRJEB38410, sample SAMEA6850437) | metagenome | study: Metagenomic assessment of the ecological functions of the soil: analysis of the soil microbiota associated with the... | reverse complement strand
CGTTCGCGCAGATCGGTGAACCGGATCGTCAGCGGGTCGACGCCGGGAAACTTCTCGGCGAGCGCGATGCCGATGTCTTCCGCGTCGGTCCACTTCATCGCGCCACCTCCTCTTTCTTCCGATCGGACTTGCCGAGCTGAATGCCGCCGCCCTCCTGCACGTAGTTCCGCGTAGCATCGGGAACTCGCAGACCACGTCGCCTGTGATCACCGCCTGGCACCCGAGCCGCGAGTCGGTGGTGAGGCCCCACGCGGTGTCGAGCCGATCGGCCTCGTCGTCCTGCATCTCGGTGAGGTTGCTGCGCGCCTTCGCGAATGATCACGTGGCAGGTCGTGCAGGCGCAGCTCCCGCCGCAGGCGTGCTCGAGCGGGACGCCGTGGTTCTTGGCGACGTCGAGGAACGATTCCGGCTTGCCGTGATTCGAATACGGCAGCTTGCCGTGCTCGAACTCGATGACGGTCGGCTCGCCGTCGATGATGAAGGTGACTTTAGGCATGTGGATGGCAGCCTGAAGGGCTCGCGCTACGAGTCACACGTCGTTCACATTCTTCCCGGCCAGCGCGGCGCTCACCGGAGCGGTTCATCATGACCTCGGCCAGGTGCTGGTCGCGTCGTTGAGCGCGTGCGTCCACTTCTGGATCGTCTCGCGATCGGTGGATTTCAGCACCATCTTGAGACCGGCGAGGACCGACTCGATCTTCTTCCGCTCGTCGGTCGAGATCTCGGTCGTGTCGATCGACGCGAACTCCGGCGATCGCAGCGACTTCTCGGTGGCCTGAATCACCGATTCCGCCTCGTTGCGCGCTTCGATCAGCTGGCGCGCGGCGAAGTCGGCCTCGGCGTGTTCGAACGACTCGAGCAGCATCCGCTCCACTTCTTCGTCGGTCAGTCCGTACGACGGCTTGACCTCGATCGTCTGCTCGATCTCGGTGCGCAGCTCGCGCGCGGTGACGCTCAGGATGCCGCTGGCGTCGATCTGGAACTGCACCTGCACGCGCGGCAGGCCGGCCGGCATCGGCGGAATCGCCGCGCAGCTTGAAGCGCGTGAGCGAGCGGTTGTCGGCGACCAGCTCGCGCTCGCCCTGCAGCACATGAATGTCGACGGCCGTCTGGTTGTCGACCGCGGTGGTGAACATCTCGCTGCCGGTGGCCGGAATGGTGGAGTTGCGCAGGATGATCTTCGACACCACGCCGCCCATGGTCTCGATGCCGAGCGACAGCGGCGTCACGTCGAGCAGCAGCATCTCGCGGTTGCCGGTGACGAGGATGTCGGCTTGCACGGCGGCGCCCAGCGCCACCACTTCGTCGGGGTTCAGCTCGCTGTGCGGGCGGCGGCCGAACAGCTCTTCGACCTTGCGGCGCACGAGCGGAATGCGCGTCGAGCCGCCGACCAGGACGACCTCGTCGATCTGCGACGGCTCGAGGCCGGCATCGGCGAGCGCCTGACGGCACGGGCCGAGGGTGCGCTCGACGATCGGCGCAATCAGCGCCTCGAACTCCGCGCGCGTGATGCGTCGCTCGTGCGCAGGCCTCGGCTGCCGTCGCGATCCGGATCGTGGTCTCGTCGCGCTCGGAAAGATCCAGCTTGGCCTGGATCACGGCCTTGCGGATTTCCTGCAGCGCCTCAGGGCGTGCCCGGCGAAAGCCGGACGCCGCACGTGCGATCCCGATTCGATGTCCGTCAACACGCGATCCATGAGCAGCACGTCGATGTCGTCGCCGCCGAGGTGCGTGTCGCCGTTGGTCGACAGCACCTGGAAGACGCCGTCCTCGACCCGCAGGATCGAGATGTCGAACGTGCCGCCGCCGAGGTCGTAGACGGCGATCACGCCGCTGTGTTTCTTGTCGAGGCCATAGGCCGAGCGAGGCGGCGGTGGGCTCGTTGATGATCCGCAGCACCTCGAGGCCGGCGATGCGGCCGGCATCGCGGGTCGCGGTCCGCTGCGCGTCGTTGAAGTAGGCCGGCACCGTGATCACCGCCCGATCCACTTCGTTGTCGACTTCGCCCTGCTCCGCGAAGTGCGCTTCGGCGCGATGCTTCAGCTCGCGAAGGATGAACGCGGATATCTCCGGCGGCGTGAACTCGCGCTCGCCAAGCCCGATCCGCACGACTTCTCCGCTGTCGCCGCCGACGCGGAACGGAAAATGCTCGGCCTCGTGGCGCACGTCCTCGCGCCCTTGCCCATGAACCGCTTCACCGAATAGGCCGTGCGCGCCGCGTCGGTCAGCAACCGGCGCTGCGCCTCACGACCGACGTGAATCGTGTTGTCCTGCGACACCGACACCACGGACGGAACGAGCGCGTCGCCGTCCTGTGTCGCGGATCACGATCGGGACGCCGTCCTTCACGTAGGCGACGAGGGAGTTCGTTGTGCCGAGGTCGATTCCGACGACTTTGCTCATACCACCGCCGAGTCACCACGAGGACACCAAAGGACACAAAGGTTTGTTTCGTACAAAAGCATGCACTCCTGGTGTCCTTCGTGTCCTTTGTGGTGAATCACCGTCACGAATTAAGCTCGCGTCTCGATGTCCGCCAACAGATTGATGATGTAGTTCCGTTTCGAGAATCCGATCGCGCAGCGCTTCGAGAGACCGCAGCGATCGCCGGTGCGCGTCCCAGCGCGCCGACAGTTCCCTGCAGCTGCGCCTCGTGCTCCGCACGCTTGGCTTCGATCGGCCGCCGCGCTCGTTCGAGACGCCCCCTTCCAGACGTCCGGCGGAGCGCCACTCGACCGCTGTTGCCGCACGTCGTCGAGCTCCTCGTTGAGGGCGAACACTTCCTCCAGCAGCCCGGCCGGCACCTGCTTCGACGCCTGCTCAGGCCCCTGCGGCGCCAACCCTTCGAGCTTCAGCAGGTAGTCGACGCGCGAGATGGGATTGCGAAGCGTTCGATACGCGTCGTTCAGATACGACGACTTCTCAGGCTCGCGCGCCGCTCGGCGGGGCGGCGTTGTAGAAGTAATCGGGATGAAACTGCCGGCTGAGCGCGCGGTAGCGCTGTTCGAAGTCAGCCATGTCGAGGTTCAACTTGCGCGGCAGGCTCAGGAACGAAAAGAAGTCCAAGTCTCAACTTTCAAGTCTCAAGTTTCAACTCTCAGAACTCAGAGGCGCGTGAGACGTGAGCCTTGAGACTTGAGCCTGAGACTTGTTCAGGCTCCGAAGGAGCTTCCGCACCCGCAGGTCGACTTCGCGTTGGGGTTGTTGAACACGAAGCCCTTCGTGATGAGGTTCGTGTCGTAATCGAGCACCGTGCCGTCGAGAAACAGCAGGCTCTTCTTGTCGACGAAGATCTTCGCGCCTTCCGGCCCCTCGAACACTTCGTCGCCCAGACGCGCCTGCCGCTCCCACGCGAACGTGTAGCTCAGCCCCGAACACCCGCCGCCCTTGACGCCAACGCGCAGGCCGCCATCGTCGATGCCCTGCTTGGCCATCAGCGTGCGGATCTTGCGTGCGGCGCCTTCGCTGATCTGAATCATGCTCAGCTATCGAGCCTCTGGTCTCACGCCGTCGGCTGGGCTTCCTTTGCCGCCGACGCGGTCGTCGCCGTCTGCTTCTTCTTGTAGTCGGCGATCGCCGCCTTGATCGCGTCCTCGGCCAGCACCGAGCAGTGGATCTTCACCGGCGGCAGGCTCAGCTCGTTGACGATGTCGGTGTTCTTGATCGCCAGCGCCTCGATCGACCGTCTTGCCCTTGAGCCACTCGGTCGCCAGGCTCGAGCTCGCGATCGCCGATCCGCAGCCGAACGTCTTGAACTTCGCGTCGTCGATGACGCCGGTCGCCGGGTTGACCTTGACCTGCAGCTTCATCGACGTCGCCGCACTCCGGCGCGCCGACCAGGCCGGTGCCGACGTTCGGATCGTCTTTCGGCAGCGACCCGACGTTGCGCGGGTTTTCGTAGTGATCGATCACCTTGTTCGAATAAGCCATGTCTTTCAGTGTCCTCTGAAGCTGAACGCCAGCCTTTAGTGTCCTTCGGTCTGCCACACCATCGTCGAGAGATCGACGCCTTCCTTCGCGAGCTCGTAGAGCGGCGACATGTCGCGCAGCCGGCTCACGACGGACGTGAGCTTGTCGGCGACGTAGTCGACTTCTTCCTTCGTCGTCCACCGGCCGAGGCCGAAGCGGATCGACGAGTGCGCCAGATCGTCGCCGGCGCCGAGCGCCTTCAGCACGTAGGACGGCTCGAGGCTCGCCGAGGTGCAGGCCGAACCCGACGACACCGCGACGTCGTTGATGCCCATCAGCAGCGACTCGCCTTCGACGTAGGCGAAGCTGATGTTCAGGTTGTGCGGCAGCCGGTGCTCCATCGAGCCGTTGATGTAGAGCTCGTCGAGCTGTTTGTGCAGCTTCGTCGTTCAGGTAGTCGCGCAGGCTCGCGCAGGCGCTTCGCCTTCGGTCGCCATCTCCTGCTTGCACAGCTCAGCGGCCTTGCCGAAACCGACGATGCCCGGGACGTTGAGCGTGCCCGACCGCATGCCGCGCTCGTGGCCGCCGCCGTCGATGATCGGCGCCAGCAGCACGCGCGGATTGCGGCGCCGGACGTAGAGCGCGCCGACGCCCTTCGGGCCGTACATCTTGTGCGCGCTGATCGACGCCATGTCGACTTTCAGCTCGTTGACGTTGAACGGCACCTTGCCGACGACCTGCACGGCGTCGGTGTGGAACAGGATCCCCTTCTCCTTCGCGATCGCGCCAATCTCCGGCGATCGGCTGGATGACGCCGATCTCGTTGTTGGCCGCCATGATCGTGATGAGGATGGTCTTGTCGGTGATCGCCGGCTCGCAGCTCGTCGAGGCTGATCCGGCCGTCCTTCTGCACCGGCAGATAGGTGACGCGGTAGCCGTCCTTCTCGAGACGCTTGCAGGTGTCGATCACCGCCTTGTGCTCGGTGACCGCACGTGATGATGTGGTTGCCCTTCTCGCGATACATCTCGGCGACGCCCTTGATCGCCAGGTTGTCCGACTCGGTCGCGCCGCTCGTGAAGACGATCTCCTTCGCGTTGGCGCCGATCAGATCCGGCGACCTGCTTGCGCGCCTTCTCGACCGCTTCCTCGGCTTCCCAGCCGAATGGATGGTTGCGGCTGGCCGCGTTGCCGAAGTGCTCGGTGAAGTAACGGCACCATCGCCTCGACGACGCGCGGGTCGACCGGCGTCGTCGCGTGATAGTCCATGTAGATCGGAAGTTTGATCGCCATCGTCTTCCTTCTCGCGGGTCCTGAAGGCCCGCGTACGCCAGTCGAATCAGCCCGTAGCGCGGCCTTCAGGGCCGCGATCCTCATAAATGCGTGTGCAAGCACCGCCGCTCTGCGCGGGCGCCGGCGGCGGCGGTTCCGCCGCCAGTTCCGCGATCGTGCACTCGCCGAGCGCGGCCAGAATCCGTTCGCGCACGCGCCAGAGCGGATCGCGCACGTTGCATTTCGCGAACTGCTCGCACTGACCGTCGTCCGTGGAGCAGGCGGTCACCGTCACCGGACCTTCGATGGCCTGGATGACGTCGGCCACCGAAATCTGCGCAGGGCCCTCGCGCCAACTGATACCCGCCGCGGGTGCCCTGTTGCGACGCCAGCAAGCCGCGCCGCACCAGACGCTGAAGCACTTTGGCCATCAGCTCGATCGGGATGTCGCATAGCTCCGCAATTTCGCGGGCGCTCGACGAGCCCGCGGTCCCCGCGCAGTGCCAGATGCTTCATGGCAATCAGCGCGTAATCAGCCTTTTTCGATAGCCTCAGCATATCCGACCACGATAGTCGTATATTAGCACACCCTCGACTCGCGCGACCTGAGCATTTCAAGCTGAGCCGCTAGGGCTAGCCCTAGTATTTCGGCTGCGACGGGTCGACCTTGTCGATCCAGTCCAGGATCCCGCCCTTCAGGTTCAGAACCCGCTTGAACCCGACCGAGCGCAGGAAATCGGCCGCCTTTCGCGCTGCGGCCGCCCACTCTTGCAGTGCACGACGAGTTCCTCGTCCGGATTCGAGCTCGCCGTAGCGCTTCGGCACGTCGCCGAGCGGGATGAGCTCCGATCCGGGAATGCGGTTGATTTGATACTCGTTCGGCTCGCGGACGTCGACGATCCTCGGACGATCGCCGCGGTCGAGCCGCTGTTTCAGTTCGACGGACGTGATTTCAGTCGCGTGATTCACGGTGACCGGCTCCGGCGCGGCGGGCGTGATGCCGCAGAACTGCTCGTAGTCGATCAGCTTGGTGACCGTCGGGTGCGTGCCGCACACCGGGCAGTCGGGATCCTTGCGCAGCTTCAGTTCGCGGAACCGCATGCGCAGCGCGTCGTAAATCAGGAACCGGCCGATCAGCGGTCTCGCCGATCCCCATGATCAGCTTCACCGCTTCCGTGGCCTGAATCACGCCGATCAACGCCCGGCAGGACACCGAGCACGCCGCCTTCGGCGCAGCTCGGCACGAGGCCTGGCGGCGGCGGTTCGGGATAGAGGCAGCGATAGCAGGGACCGTCCTTCGTCGCGAACACCGACGCCTGACCCTCGAAGCGGAAGATGCTGCCGTAGGCGTTCGGCTTGCCGAGCAGCACGCAGGCGTCGTTCACCAGATAGCGGGTCGGAAAGTTGTCCGTGCCGTCGACGACGACGTCGTAGGGCTCGAACAGCTGCATCGCGTTCTGGGACGACAGCGCCACTTCGTAGGTCTGTATGTCGATGTTCGGGATTCAGCGCGTGGAGCTTGATCCTTCGCCGACGCCAGCTTCGAACGGCCGACGTCCGGCGTGCCGTGGAGGATCTGCCGCTGCAGGTTGCTGAAATCGACGGTGTCGAAGTCGACGATGCCGAGCGTGCCGACGCCGGCCGCGGCGAGGTACATCGCCACCGGCGATCCGAGTCCGCCGGCGCCGATGCAGAGCACCTTCGACGCCTTGAGCTTGCGCTGACCGTCGACGCCGACCTCCGGCATGATGAGATGCCGCGCAGTAGCGCTTGACCTCGTCGTTCGTCAGGGGCTCGCCCATGCGCCCCAGGTCCGATCGGCGCACGTCTTCGACGGTGTCGACGCCGCCCGCGACCGACGGAATGATGCTCACGGTGTCGCCGGCGTTGACCGGCGTCTGCTCTTTCTGCAGATACCGGATGTCTTCGTCGTTCACGTAGACGTTGACGAAGCTGCGCAGCTTTCCCTGATCGTTGAACAGGTGCGCCTTGAGCCCGGAGTGCCGGCGCGTCAAATCGGCCAGCAACTCGCCAACGGTCGCGCCGCTGGCGTCGACCGCGTCCTGCTTATCCGTGTACGGTCTGAGCGGGGTCGGGATGAGAATTTTCGCCATGGTGAAGACTGCCCTCTTCGAAGATCGAACGATCGTCCTTGAGAAACCACACGGTCATGTCGCTGTGAGGCGCCCGCCGCCACGGCGACGATCACGTACGCAAAGGTCGGCCACGCGTGATCGAGGTCGTACTGCGACGGCTTCGCCGGGTGATCGGGATGTGAATGGTAGAAGCCCGAGCAGCTCGCCACCGAGCTCGGTCGCGCGCTGCTCGGCCAGCCGGTAATCCGACGGCCGCACCAGAAAGCGGCGGCGCGGTCCTTCCTCGGTGGTGTTCGGCAGCGCGACGGCATCGGTCACGCCGTCGCCTCGTCCCACGAGCGCGCCGCAGCACTCGTGCGGATACGTCTCCTCGCCGTGACGCCGGATCGCCTCGTCGACCGCGCGCGCTGATGGTTAGACGCCGGTCACTCATCGCGATGGTCCCAGAACGGCTCGTTCAGATACTTTTCCGCCCCGTCAGGAAACACGGTGACGATGATGCCGCGGTCGAGGCCTTTGGCGACATCGAGCATCGCGGCGACCGCCGCGCCCGACGAGATTCCAGCCAGCAGGCCTTCTTCACGCGCCAGCCGGCGCACCATGCGGTAGGCACGCTCGGTATCGATGCGCAGATCCTCGTCGGCGAGCGTCGGATCGTAGATCCCCGGCACGATCGCCGACGCCATGTGCTTCAGGCCCTCGAGGCCGTGGAACGGCCGCATCCGGTTGAAAGGAAATCAACTTGATGGCGGGATTGAACTTGCGCAGACGCCGTCCGGTGCCGACAAACGTGCCGCTCGTGCCGAGACCGGCGACAAAGTGCGTGAGCCTTGCCGCTGGTCTGCTCGATCAGCTCCGGCGCGGTCGTGTCGTAGTGGGCTTGCCAGTTGCGCGTCGTTGTTGTACTGATCCGGATAGAAATAGCGGTCGGGGTCGGATGCGTAGCAGGCGGCGCGCCTCACGAATCGCGCCGTCAGTGCCCTCGAGCGGGCTTGGTCAACCGCAGCTCGGCGCCAAGCGCCCGAAGGATGAGCTTGCGCTCGGGACTCGCGTTTTCCGGCAGGCACAGCGTCACTCTGTACCCGCGCGCCGCGCCCACCATCGCGTAGGCGATGCCGGTGTTTCCGGACGTCGCGTCGAGGATCGTGCGGTTCGGAGTCAGCAGACCGGTGGCCTCGCCGTCGAGAATCATGCGCGCGGCCGCGCGGTCTTTCACCGATCCACCCGGGTTCTGCCACTCGGCCTTCGCGTACAGCTCCACACCCGGCGTCTCGCGCTCGAACTGGCGCAACCGCACCAGTGGCGTGCGTCCGATCATGTCGAGGACCGACGAACCGGGTGTGCGATCAAGAATGGACGCGTGTGACGACGTCATCGGGGATATCCGACCAGACCAGTCCTGATTCTACCAAACTCGGCGAATGGCTGTTTCGGCACCGAACCGCCCTTCCGCTGCCGATCGCGGCGGCCATTCTCGGACTCCGAGTCGGCGAGGCGGCGCCCTCGGCCATCCTGATTGCCGCCGGGGTCGCCGTGACAGTGGCCGGCGAGCTGATTCGGCTGTGGGGCGTACGCCACATCGGCGCGATCTCACGTACGCGCAGCGACCGGCTCGGACCGCTGGTTGCGACCGGGCCGTTCGCGCTTGATCCGGAACCCGCTGTATGTCGGCAACATCCTGATCTGGGTAGGGTTTGCGCTGTCGGCGCGGCTGGTCTGGCTGGCGCCGCTGATCGTGCTGCTGCTCGGCGCGGAGTATCACGCGATCGTGCGTGTGGGAGGAGTCGCTCCTGGTGTCGCGCCTCGGCGACGCCTATCGCGATTACGCCGCCCGCGTGCCGCGGTGGCTGCCCACGTTTAACCGCAGAGAGCACGCAGAGATCGCAGAGATGCAAGATTTCTCTGCGAATTCTGCGAGTCTCCGCGGTTGAGGGTTTTCGTGGCGAGACACGCTCGTTCAGCGAGCGCGGGACTTTCGTGGCGATGGCCGTGGGGTATCTGCTGCTTTGGATAAAGGCTCGTTTCTGAGCGTCTGCCACAGATACCAGGACGCCACCGATCGATACGGCTTCCACGCCTCGCCCATTTTCAGCACGCGCTTCGCGTCCGGCCGCTTCCGCAGCTTGTAGAGCCGCTGAATCGCGTTGACGATTCCGAGGTCGCCGGCAGGCAGGACATCCGGCCGATGCAGCCGGAACATCAGGAACATCTCGGCGGTCCAGCGCCCGAAGCCCTTCACGGCCACGAGCCGACCGATGACCTCTTCGTCCGGCAGCGTCTCGAGTTCCCCGAGATCGAGGCGGCCGTCGTCGATGCGGGCGCCGAGGTCGCGAAGATAGCCGACCTTCTGCCCGCTCAATCCGACGCCGCGGAGCGCCGCGTCGCTCTGGGCGTTGATGGCCGGCGCGCTCAGCGGTTCGCCTTCCGGAAACAACGCGAGGAACCTGGCGAAGATGGTCGCGGCCGCCTTGGTCGACAGCTGCTGACTGACGATCGCGCCAACCAGCGCGGACAGGTGATCGTGCCGCTGACGGCCTGCCATTCCGCACGGTCCGATGCGCTTGATCGCGGCCGCCAGAATCGGATCGCGCCGCATCAGCAGGCGCCGCGCTTTTTCGTAACCCTCAGGTGTGAGGCTCGCGGCGGTGAAGCTCGTGGTGGTTTCGGGAGAGCGAAGAGCCGTCATTTCATCGATGCGGTGAGCGTGACCTCCGCCTCCAGCTCGATGAGCCCGGGCTCGACGGTCGTGACCGCCTCGGCACGCATGGCCATGGTTCTCGGAAGAGGAATCGGCGGCCGTGCGCCGGTGCCTTCCTCGATCTTCGCGTACGCGATCGAGCGAGCGTCCAGCGCCCGCGGCCATCGCCTCGGCGCGTGCGCGCGCTTCCGCAACCGCGAGGCGCAGCGCCTCGCGCTCAGCAGCCGCCCGCCCTTTCGTGTCGAACCGGATGCCGCCGATCGACGTCGCGCCGGCGGCGACACCGGCGTCGGCAATCTCGCCGGTCCTGGCGATGTCGTCAATCCGCACCTCGACGCTGTTCCTCGCCACGAACCCGCGCGAGACACGGCGTCCATTCGCGTTGTCCACGTCCTCGTAGAGGGTGAGGCCGATGGTCTGCAGCCCGTCCTTCGGAATACCGAGTTCGCCCATCTTCCTGACGACCGCCGCCATCGCGTCGGCATTCTGCCGCTGCGCGTCGCGCGGACTCTTGGCGCGCGATTCGACGGTCATCGATACGAAAGCCACGTCCGGGGCACGCTTCACGACCGCGCGTCCGGTCGCGACGATGACCGGCGCCTGAGCGGCCGGCTCCTGCGCCGCCGCCGTCAGTCCGATGAGAACGCTGAGGATCATGCCGAGCATATGATTCTGAACCCCACACTGTACGCATAGGTGTCGGGCGGCACCTTGTGACGGTGCGAGCACCGCAGCATCGACACATCGTCGTTGACCCACGCGCCGCCGCGGACGATTCGCATGTCGCCGGACCCTGGACCGCCCGGATCCCGCATCTGCCCGGATCCGTAGTAGTCGGCGGCGCACCAATCGCTGACCCATTCCCAGACGTTGCCGCACATGTCGGTACAGCCCGTACGCGTTGGGCGCGTAGGTGCCGGTTGGACGCGTGCCGCGCTGCCGTTTGACCGACGGGTCCGTCAGGAAGTTGCCGCGCGTCGGATCGATGTCATTGCCCCACGGATACCGCTGGCCGTCGACGCCGCCTCGCGCGGCTTTTTCCCACTCCGCCTCGGTCGGCAGACGCACCTCGCGTTGAAGTTCGCCGGACAACCATCGGCAGTAGGCCACCGCATCGTCGTAGGTGACGAGCACGACGGGATGCGTGCCGTAGCCGGCCGGTGGTTTGGCTTCCGTCCAGATGCTATGGCGCCGCCAGCTCGAGAAACACCGCGTCGCGGCCGCCGGCCGCAATCAGCGGCAACTCGCGCACGGCGGGAACGGGATGGCCCGAAGCCCGGACGAACCGCGCGCACTCGTCCTGCGTGACGGGAAAGCGCCCGATGAGGAAATCGCTCAGATGGACGCGATGGACGGGTCGCTGATCCTCTTCTGCGTCAGACGCCCCCATCAGAAAGTCGCCGGCGGGAATGCGCGCCAGGTTCGGCGGCGTCGGAGTCGTCATCGTCGGATCTGGCGCGACCCGTGTGATTGGCCTTGGAGTATGCACGTGGCGCCAACCGGTCCGTATAGTCTACAGTCTCTCCCCATGAGACTCGAACAGTTCGCGATGGAGCGGATGCAATCCACCTACGAGAACCAGGTGGAGTACAACCTGTCGGAAAGTGGGGTCCAACCGCTGCGGCTCCGCGAGCTGGTGGACGATGACGCCTCGCGCCACGAGTTGATGAATGCGGCCCTTCGGTATTCTCAATCGAACGGCACGGTTCCGCTTCGCTCGGCCATCGCCGCGCATCTATCCGGGCACGACCACCGACCACGTCCAGGTGACCAACGGCGGATCCGAAGCCGAATTACATCACCACCTGGAACCTCGTCGAGCCGGGCGACGAGGTCGTCATGATGGTGCCGAACTACATGCAGACCTGGGGCTGGCGCGCGCGTTCGGCGCGACGATCCGCGACTGGCCGCTGGTCGAAACGCCCGGCGGATGGCGCGTCGATATCGCCGCGCTGGATCGTCTCGTCTCACCACGGTCGAAGCTGATCGTCATCTGCAATCCGAACAACCCCACGGGCGCCCGGTTCGACGCCGCGGATCTCGACGCCATTGCGTCGATCGCGAGCAGGCATGGCGCGTGGGTCCTTTCGGATGAGATTTACCGCGGCGCCGAGCTTGACGGGCGGGAGACGCCGTCGATGTGGGGCCGGCACGATCGCGTGATCGTCACGAGCGGATTGTCCAAGGCGTACGCGCTTCCGGGCTTGCGCATCGGCTGGGTGGTCGGCGCCGCCGCCGCTCGTCGCGTCGTTGTGGTCGTATCACGATTACACGACCATTTCGCCCGGGGCATTGAGCGACGTCCTCGCTCGCCGCGCGCTCGAGCCGGATCGGCGGGCGAAGATCCTGCGCGCGGACGCGCCGCATCCTGAACACGAACTTCCCGTTGATGGCCGACTGGCTGCGTCGCACGGCGAGCGGTTTTCGCACGTGCCGCCCGACGCCGGCGCGATCGTCTACGTTCGGTACGCGCACGCGATCAATCTCGACAGCCCTCGTCAATCGGCTGCGGCAGGAAAAAGCGTGCTCATCGTGCCCGGCGATCACTTCGGCATGGACGGCTACCTCCGCATCGGATTCGGCGAGGAGGTCGGCTACCTGCGCGAAGGACTCAACCGGTTGCACGACCTTGCTGGCGAGCCTCGACGCCCGGGTGACCGCCGATCACCTCGACCGCCGGTGGCGTGATTCTCGACCTCATTCTGATCGGCTTCGGAAATGTCGGCCAACGGTTCGTCAGTTTGCTCGACGAGCAGCGGACGACGCTCGCCCGGCAATACGGCATCTCGCCGCGCATCGTCGGCATCGCGACGCGGCGCCACGGCCAGGCGTTCTCGCGCGGCATCGACGGCGCTCGCATCATCGACGCGGGAAGCGTCCGGCAGCGGACCGAACGGACCGCGGACGCACCGCACGTTCCTGCGCGAGCGCACCTGAAAAGCTGCGCGCCGCCGCGCGCGAACGGCGCCTGGTCGTCGTCGAAACGACGACGCTCGACGTGAATCGCGGCGAACCGGCGGCGAGTTACATCCGCACCGCCCTTGCGGCGAACGCGCACGTGATCACCGCGAACAAGGGACCCGTCGCCTGCGCCTACGCCGCGCTGCGCCGGGCGGCCGAGCGTGCCGATCGCCGGTGGCTGTTCGAGGGTGCGGTGATGGACGGCGTGCCGGTCTTCAACCTCGTACGCGAGACGCTGCCGGCCGTGAGGATCACTCGGCTTCCGCGGCGTCGTGAACAGCACGACGAACTTCATCCTCACCGCGATGGAACAGGGGCAGCGCTTCGACGATGCGCTGGCGGAGATGCAGGCGGCGGGGCATCGCGGAGGCCGACGCCTCGCTGGACATCGATGGATGGGACGCTGCGGCAAAAACGGCGGCGCTCGCAAACGTGTTGCTCGGCGCGCGCCTGACGCCGGCCGCGGTCGAGCGTGAAGGCATCACCGCGCGACGCAGCGGCCCGCGCGATTGAGGCGACGAGCCGCGGGCGGCGCCTGAAGCTGGTGGCGCGCGCGGCGCGTCAGCCGCGTGGCGTCACGGCGCGCGTCGCGCTGGAGGAACTTGCCGGCGACGATCTGCTGGCACAGATCGAGGGCCAGCAGAACGCGATCATCCTGTCCACGGATCTGCTGGGAGAGATCGCCATCGTGCAGCGGGGTGGCGGGTCTCACGCAGACCGCCTACGCGCTGTTGTCCGGATCTCGTGACGATCGGCGCGGCGTTACGGCTTCGGCCGCCACTCGGCGATCGCCGTCGCGCGAGCTCGACGGGGTTGAAGCCCTTGAGCACGCGCTCGCCGATGACCGTCACGGGCACGGTCCGCCAGCCGCGCGCGATCAGCTCGTCGTAGGCGCGCTCGTCTTCGTCGACGTTGTAGGCCGTGAACGGCACGCCTTCTCGTGAAAGCAACTCTTTCACCTGCTCGCAGCTGCGTCAGGCGCTGCCGGCGTAGACGATAATCACTCTGTCCATTATGGCGCCACTCGACGGCATCACCGTGCTCGACCTCACGCGCGTCCTCTCCGGTCCCTACTGCACGATGCTGCTCGCCGACATGGGCGCGCGCGTGATCAAGATCGAGCAGCCTGGCAAGGGCGACGACACGCGCGGCGTGGGGACCCGCCGTTCCTCGAGGGCGAGAGCGCGCTATTTCCTGAGCATCAACCGCAACAAGGAAAGCGTCACGCTCGACTTCAAGCACCCGGAGGGCGCGCGCCTGCTCGAGCGGCTGATCGCGAAGAGCGACGTGGTCGTCGAGAACTTCCGTCCGGGAACGCTGGCGAAGCTCGGCCTCGATTACGCGACGCTGCGCGCGCGGCATCCGCGGCTGATCTACTGCTCGATTTCCGGATTCGGCCAGACCGGACCGCGTGCAATGGAGGCGGGCTACGATGCGGTCATGCAGGGCGAGGGCGGCCTGATGAGCATCACCGGCGCACCCGACGGTCCCGGCGTTCCGTCTCGGCGTCGCCATCGCGGACGTCGCGTCCGGCATGTTCGCGGCGTACGGCGTGGCCATGGCGCTGCTCGCGCGCGAGCGCACCGGACGCGGCCAGGAAGTGGACCTCGCGATGCTCGACACGGTGGCCGCGCTGCTCACCTACCAGGCCGGGAACTATTTCGCCAGCGGCACAGCTGCCCAGCGCGCCTGGGCAACCGTCACCCCAGCATCGTCCCCTATGAAACGTTCTGCCGCGTCGGACGGCGACTTCGTGCTCGCCGTCGGCAACGACGATCAATGGCGCCGGTTCTGCGCGGTCGCGGGACTGCTGGAGCGATCCAGGCTTCGCGACCAACCGCCAGCGGCGTGACCGACTACGACGCGGTGCGGCCGCTCATCGCCGACACGCCTGCGCACGCAGCCGCGTCAGCACTGGATCGATCGTCTCAACGCCGCCGGCGTTCCGTGCGGGTCGGTTCGAGATCTCCAGCGAGCTGTTCGCCGATCCGCAGATCCAGGCGCGACAGATGGTCGCTGAGATCGAGCACGCGACGATTGGCGCGCTGCCGCGTGCTCGGCGTCCCGGTGAAACTCTCCGACACGCCCGGCGCGGTTCGGACGCCGCCGCCGCGGCTCGGCGAGCACACCGGACGCCGTTCCTGCACGACCTGGGCTTCAGCGACGACGCGATCGCAGATTTGCGGCGTCAGAAGGTGATCTGAGCTGTTATGGAAATCTCGGAGGTTCGAAACGGCTGCTGCAGACCGATCGAGCGGGCGAAGCTGCAGGTCGGCGGAGCGCGCGCGCGCGCAACGACGAAGCGACCAGCAGCTGTTCGGGCCATTGCTCCGACACCATCGTCGTGCCGCTGGGTACGCCAGCTGGCGCAGGTGCTTCGCGCGGAGAATCATCTCTTCAACGTCTTCACGCCGTCGGGCAGCGTCCGGCTGATGTCGGAGCGCAACGCCGGAAGATTTCATCGAGCTGTTTCTGGACACCAGCGGCGACGGAGCCGAGGGTCGTCGGCCGGACGAGGCTGCAGCCGCGGCAGCCGCGTCCTCGAGTCGGAGGAAGCGCTCGGTGCGCCGGGCGCGCTGTCGGAAGAAGACGTCGTCTTCGGCGTTTCGCTGCTGAAGGAGCGCTCGAAGCGCCCGTTCAGTGGCGAAGCGCGGATCGATAGGCGAGGCTTCAGCCGAGCGTATGCCGTCAGCCAGCCGCTCGACGAACGACGTGTCGACGCCCTGACGCTTGAGCGCCGCGAGAAGCCCGGGCGATCGCTCGATCGTACGGTAGGCTTCGCGCGCGTCGACGACACCGCTCTGCACGCAGGCCGACGAGGCGCGTCGTTGAGCGGCATCATTCCGTATCGCCGCCCGCCCTCAATCGCCATCGGCAGCTGCGACGTCTTTGCCTTCGGCGATGACGCTCGACACGGCCGGCGTGTTCAGCAGCACCTCGCGCGCGGCGACGCCGGCCGCCGCCGGTCTTTCCGCAGCAGGACCTGCACGACGACGCCGCGGAGGTCTGTCGGCCAGCGCCAGCTGCACCTGCGCGACGGTATCTCCGGCGCGATAGAGATCGATGATGCGATCGATCGCGCCGGCGGCGGTGTGCGCCGAGAAGCCGGCCGATCACGAGATGCCCCGACGCCGAGGCGGCTTCGAGGGCGACGTTCATCAACGCCGCCGGTGCGCAGATCCTCGATGACGAGGACGTCGGGATCCTCGCGCAGCGCCGCGCGCGCCGCCGCCAGCAGCTCGTCGTCGCCGCCGCGGACCTCGCGCTGGCTGATGAACGAGCTGCTGCGCTCGTGGACGATGTTGACCTCGCGCTCGATCGTGATCACGTGGTCGCGGCGGGTGCTGGTTGATCAGATCGACGAACGCCGACAACAGCGTGCGCTTGCCGCTCGAGCGCGGACCGGCGACGAGCACGAGGCCTTCCGGCTCGATCGCCAGCGCCTGCACCGCGCGCGACAGGCCGAGCTGATCGACCGACACCGATGCGCGTCGGCATCAGCCGGAAGACGCCGCCCGGCCCGCGGTGATCGCGGAAACTCATGCAGCGGACGCGGCCGACGTCGTCGATGATCGCAGAATCCACTCGGTCGCGGCGCCGGTGCGCAGCGCCTCGTGGCTGCGCTCCGGCATCAGCGTCAGCAGCAGCGACTCGACGTCGCGCGCTGACAGCACCGGCTCGCCTTCGAGCGTCTGCAGCTCGCCGTCGACGCGGACCGAAGGCTGCGCGTCGGTCGACAGATACAGCGTCGACGCGCCGCGGGCGGCCGACACCCGCAGCAGTCGATCGAGCCCGCTCATCGTGGGATCCTGCATCGGCGGCGGCTGGAAGTCGGTCGAGCGGATCGGGTTTCGCGACATCGACAGCACGGTCGCGAGGCGGCACCCGCGCGGCCCACGACGGTCTGGGCGTTGACGGCTCCGCGGCCGGCGCCGGTTCCACATCTGGCTCGGCCTCGGGTTCCACGGCTGATTCCGCGGGCGGCTCGAACAGCGTCGCAGTCGGCATCGGGGCTTCGACGAACCCGAAATGGCAGTTCGGCGTGATCCGCGAAGGCTTCGACAGGTGGCGGAGGTATCTTCGTCAGCAGGCTCCCTGTGTTCGTCGAACACGGGCGCGACCAGCTCGAACACAGGCGCCGGCGGCGGCGCGGCCACAACAGGCGGCAGTTCCGCGCATGACGCCGGAGCTTCGAACTCCGGCTGAAGGCACTTCCGCAACTGGCTCCGGTGTTTCGACCGCAGCCACGGCCTCGACGACCGACGGGGCCATTTCGGCAACCGGCTCCGGTGTTTCGACCGCAGCCACGGCCTCGACGACCGGCGGGGCCATTTCGGCAACCGGCTCCCGGTGTCTCGAACACAGGCGCGCGGGTGTTTCGAACGCGGACGCCGCACGGCGCCGCGGCCACTACGGCCGGCAGCTCCGCGCACGACGCCGGAGCTTCGAATTCCGGCGAAGGCACTTCCGCAACCGGCTCCGGTGCTTCGACCGCCGCGACGGCCTCGACGACCGGCGGGGCCATGTACTCGGCAGCCGGCTCCGGCTGTCCTCGAACGACGAGGCTTCCGCGACGGTGTTTCGAACGCAGACGCCGGCGGCGGCGCCTCCGCAACGAGCGTGCGGTTCCTCGACGACGAAGTGGCCTGCGCGGTTGACCGGTCGACGGGCGGCGGCGTCCGGCACGTATGCCACGGGCGTCGCGACGCAGCCGCTGCTGCGGCGTCTCGGATGGCCGGTCGGTGGCGGCGCAAGCGACGGCGCGGCGGCATTTGCGCAAGAGGCCGCGGTGCCTCGACGATCGGCGGCGCAACAGAAGGAACGGCTGCGACACCTCGCGAATACGGATGGCGGCGGTGCTTCCACGCGAAGCGATGGCAGAGCGGTTTGAAACGGCGCCTCGGCAACGGCAGGGCCGCCGGGGTTGGCACCGGTGGCGGTGCGAACATCCTTGGCGCCGGTGTTTGAACCTCCGCGCCGCCAGCGCTGGCTGCGACGGCGCGGGCACATCGAGATCGATCTCGAATTCTTCGCCGTTCCGAACTCCTCGACTTCCTCGTATTCCTCGCCTTCGCATGCCGAGCTCGCCGACTTCCCTCGAACTCCTCGTCGTAGTCAGTCTCGGCAGCCCGGCGCTTGCCGAAGAGCTGTTCTCGCATCCGGGCAGCGTCAGGCCGTCGTCATCGTCGATTCCCTCATCCTCTTCTTCTTCCTCTTCTTCGTACCATCCTTCCGTTTGCCCGAAGTCGCCGAGGGAGAGGTCGTCGTCCTCAATCTCTTCTTCCTCCCGACTCCTCGTCCCCGCGCACGGGCTCCTGATACGCGACCGATTCCTGACCTGCGACGACTGCCGGATGTGCGGCGCGCGTCACGGTGGTCGACAGGCTCGTGGTGAACAAATCGGTTCGCGAGCGGCCGGGTTCACGAGCGACCGCTTCATGAAGAGCGGCCGCTTCGTGATGAACGAACGGATCGTGTGCCACTGGTTCGTGACAGCGACGGCCTCGTGGCGCGAATGTTTCGCGGTAAGCGACCGGTTGCGCGTGTGTCAACGCCACTTCGGCGACAGGTGCGGCGTCGGCGATCGTGGACGGCTCGGCAGCCACCCGCGCCGGGACGACCTCGACGGCGTGGACTGGCGGCACGACGGCAGGCGGCTGAATCACCGCCGCAACGGTTGCCGCGATCGCTGGCGGTGCGACTCGGGGCTGTGCCACGACCGGTGGCGGCGACCGCGACCGGTGGCGCGGCGACGGCGACCGGTCGCTCGGCGACGGCGGCCGCGGCGCCGGCTGGCGCACCGCGCGGCGGAAACAGGTCGTCCGGGACGCGATCGTCCTCGGCCGGTACCGCCGGCGGCGGATTTCGACCCAGAGATCGTCACCGCCTCGTGCCGCGACGACCGTGAAATGCTGGCGGGGAATTCAGGGGCGGCCGGCAACTCGTATTGAACAGCCCCGAATTCGTCGAGCGCGCGCTGCAGCTCGGTCGGCAGGAGCTGGCCGACGATCCCGTTCACCGCTTCGAGGGTCAGGCCACGGCTCGCCAGCTCGATCTGGCCCGCCGGCGCGACGACGTACGGCTTCTCGCCGGCATGCATCACCAGCGCTTCGCCGTCGACCTTCAGAATCGCTTGCAATAACGATGGAACCAGGCTCATTTATTCACCTGGCTGCACACCACGGCACATGAGGAGGCTGAAACCGCACAGCCTCAATGTCGGCATGAACCGACCGAGCCATTAGGAACGCCGGAGAGTACCCACCCTCGTAGATTCGGACGAGTTCGACCAGCTTGTAGCCGCGCGTCTGATACGCCGGCACGATCCGCTCGGCCCGGAGGTACTGCAGCATCCCCTCGTCGCCGTAGTCGGGTTCACCGACATCTGTCGATCGCGGTCAGAGCCGTCGCAGGCTCGGCCAACGTCATGACCGGCCCGGTCACGGTGCGCGAGCTCGGCAGAATCCCGAACCGCTTGACCGGCTCCTGGCGATCGACGGTCGCGAACGCTGACGAAAAGCTCGTTGCTGATGAAGTTGTAGTCGGCCTCCGAGCGCGTGCGCCGGCGCGTCCTCGATCTTGACGAAGCGGACGGCGTCGATCTCGCGCAGGCGCTCGATCAGCAAGCTGCGTGAAGACACCCTCGCCCGACCAGTTCGACGGTCAGTCTCGAGTGGCATGGTGAATGGCCATCAGTCCGCCGAGGACGCGGTAGTGTCGCACACGGCTGAAGCCACGATCCTCGAACATCCGCGCCACCGCCGCGGCGCCGGGATAGTGACGAATCGAGGCCGGGAATATAGCGATAGGTGTCCGGATCGCGGTGCAGGATCCAACCGAGCGCCGCGCCCACGACGGTCAGATACGCGAGGTACGCGGAGCGGATCCATGCGCTGGCCGGCCGGTTGAAATCGAGCGAGACCGCTCGACCGCCCGGCGCGAGCACGCGTCGAATTTCGTCGATCGCCTGCGGCAGGTCGGGGACGTTGCGCAGGCCGTAGCCGGTGGTCACGATGTCGAACGACGCGGCCGGAAACGGAAGGGCGAGCATGTCGCCGACAATGAACTGTAGCGCGCCTTAGGCGAGCGTGCGCTCGGCCGAAGCCTTCGCGCCCGTCTGCTAACCTGTGCGGCGGCTGGCGAGCAGGCTGGGATTTGCGCCTGGCCAGCTCGATCATCCGGTGCGTGATGTCGAGACCGACGACCCGCGCGCCGCGGGCGGCGGCGGCGAACGCCAGATCGCCCGTGCCGGTCGCCAGGTCGAGCACGCGCAGGCCGGGCGCGGGTCCGCCAGCGCGATGACAGCGCCGTTTCCACCGCCGGTCCTGCCCATACGACAGCGCCACGGTGATGAAGTCGTAGCGATCCGGCGATCGTGGCAAACAGCGCGCGCACGTAACGCCGCTTGCTGTCGGGCGTCGCGATGCGATGGTCGGACAGGGACATCGGCGACGTCGTCGACGACTACGGTAGTATTCCACCGCATGCTCCCGTCGAGCACCGTCGAGAACTACCTGAAAGCGATCTACCAGGGACAGTCGTCGCTCGCACGCGACCAACGGCTCGTGCCCATGGGTCACGTCGCCGCCGCGCTCGGCGTCACGCCGGGCACCGCGACGACGATGGTCAAGGCGCTGGCAGAGTCGGGCCTCGCCGAATACGAACCGCACAGCGGCGTGCGCCTGTCGCCCGCCGGCGAGAAGCTCGCGGGCCTCGTGCTGCGGCGGCACCGGCTGGTGGAGCTGTTTCTCGTGCAGGTGATGGGCATGAGCTGGGCCGAAGTCCACGACGAAGCCGAGCAGCTCGAACACGTGGTGTCGGAACGGCTCATCGAGCGCATCGACGACATGCTCGGACATCCGACCCACGATCCGCACGGCGATCCGATTCCGAACCCCGAAGGTGCCGTCGCCAACCGCCATCTCGACAGCCTGCTCACCTGTCCGATCGGCACGCCGCTGAAGGTGACGCGCATCGCCGATCAGGATCCGGCGTTCCTGCGGTTCATCGAAAGCAACGATCTGAAGCCAGGTCAAGGCATCGAGGTGGAAACGCGCGATACCGCGGCGGATTCGGTGCTCGTGCGAAAGAAGGATCGCCGCATCACCATCGGCGCGCGCGCGCGCGTCGAAGCTGCTCGTCGAGGTCGATCGATGATCCGGCGCGCCGGGATACCAGTCCTCGCGATCATGTTGGCGATGGCGGGGTCGGCGCGGGCGCGACAAGAGACGGCGCGGGCACAAAGAGGCGGCGCGCGGGCACAAGAGACCATCGAGCCGGATCGTCCTGACGTCACCAACGGCACGCACATCGTCGACATCGGCTTGCTGCAGGTCGAGATCGGCGGCTCGTACACGCACCCGGCGCGGACCAGCAGGCGTTTGGCTCGCCGCTCACGGCGCGCCTCGGCCTGCTCCCGTGGCTCGAGGCACGCATCGGCACGGACGGCTTTCTGTCGCAGAGCGATCCGCTTGGCCGCGTGCACCGGACTGGGCAATCTGCAGCTCGGCGCGAAGCTGCGACTGTGGGCCAATCCGGGCGGCGTTCCGGTCCTGTCCATCCTGCCGACAGTCAATCTGCCGACCGCGAGCGCCGACAAGGGCCTCGGCTCTGGCGACGCCGACTACACGCTGGCCGTGCTGACCGGCACCGACATCGGCGCCGCATTGGACACGTCGACGTCAACTACGGCATCGGCGCGATCGGCGCGGGCGGCGGCGCCCGCACTTCGCGCAGCATCTCGTGTCGGTGTCGGCGAGCGTTGCTGCGTCGGACAACTGGAATCCGCACGTCGAGACGTTCTGGTTCTCGCGACAGGAGGCGGGCGGCGGCGCCATCGCGCGCGTTCGACGTCGGAGCGATTTACGAGCTTGGTGCGCGATTCGCCGTCGACGGCGGCCTCCAGCATCGGCGTCTCCGGCAGCGACTCCGACCTGGCGGCGTTCGGCGGTCTCTCGATCATCGTCGGCGACGTTCTGGGCAACCACGGCGTGCACGCACGACAGCGGCACGCTCAGGAGCGCGCCAGAGGTGGCCGCCCCTCGACGAGGAGATAGAGAGTCGGCAGCACGATCAGCGTCAGCAGCGTCGCCGACACCAGCCCGCCGATCACGACGACCGCCAGCGGCTTCTGCACCTCCGGAGCCGATGCTGTGCGACATCGCCATCGGCATCAGGCCGAGCATCGCCAGCAGCGCCGTCATCAGGACCGTCCGCAGCCGCACAGTCGCGCCGTTCATCGACGGCCTCGCAGCGGCGAGTGACCCTGGCGCGCAGATCGGCAGAAGCAGCTGACCATCACGACGCCGTTGAGCACCGCCTGGCCGAACAGCGCGATGAAGCCGATGGCCGCCGACACGCTGAGGTGAATGCCCGTCAGATAGAGCGCCACGATGCCGCCGATCGACGCCAGCGGGATGTTGGCGAGGACGATCGCCGGCGTTCCTGACGGAGCCGAACGCGTTGAAGAGCAGGATGAAGATCAGGAACACGCTGATCGGGACGATCAACCCGAGTCGCGTCATCGCACGCTGCTGGTTCTCGAATTCACCGCCGAACGTCGCGTAATAGCCGGGCGGAAACTTCACGTTCGCGCGCAACGTTCCGCGCGCATCTCGTCGACGATGCCGCCCATGTCGCGGCCCCGGATGAAGACGCCGATGGCCGGAGACGCGCGTGCCCGGATTCGCGGCTGATGTTCATGCTGCCGCTCCTGACGGACATGTTGGCGACGTCCGCCAGCGGCACGCGTGGACCCGCCGGCGTGTCGACCAGCACGTTGGCGATCGCCGCCGACGTCGCTGCCGATCGCTGCTCGCGCAGCCGCACCGCGACGCCGATAGCGGCGGTCGCCCTCCCAGATCTCCGTCGCCGACCTTGCCGCCAAGCGCCGTCTCGACGACGTCCTCGACATCCGCGACGTTGAGCCCATAGCGGGCGGCGCGGCCGCGATCGACTTCGATCTGCAGCTGCGGGACCTCGCCGGCGCGGTCGATGAACGCGCGCGACACGCCGCGGACGTGCGAGACCGCGCGCAGCACGTCATCGGCCGTTGTCCGCAAGCTCGCCGGGTCGTCGCCGAAGACCTTGATCACGATCTGGCCGTCGATCTGCGAGATGCTCTCGAGCACGTTGTCGCGAATCGGCTGAGACATCGCCGGCTCGAGACCCGGAATCCGTTGACGGCGTCTTCCATCTGGGCCGGCGAGCTCCTCGCGGTGATCTTTCGGGTCCATTCCGACGGCGGCTTCAAGTCCACGAAGAACTCCGCACATGTTGATCGGTCTTCGGATCGGTGCCGTCTTCAGGACGGCCGGCTTGCGAGATCACCTGGGTCACCTCCGGAAACCCGCGCATGACCGTCCGCACCTGCGCGACGAGCCGCGACGCCTCCGCCACCGACACGCTCGGCGGCAGCGTGAGGTTCACCCAGAGCGTGCCCTTCGTTGAGCTCCGGCAGGAACTCCGTGCCCGAGCGTCGGCACGAGCGCGCAGCGCGGCAACGAACGCGGCGATCGCGCTCCCGACGACGAGCAGCGGCCGACGCAGCGCGCGTGTCAGGACGCGCGCGATACAGACGCGTGCAGAATTTCGACGAGCCGGTTGCGCTCGTGCGCCACGCCGCGACCGAGCAGAAACAAGCACAGCAGCGGCACCGAGCGTCAGCGAAAAACGCAGCGAGCCCGACGAGCGCCGACGTCACCGTGTACGCCATCGGCGCGAAGATCCGGCCCTCGTGCCGCTGCAGCGTGAAAATCGGAATGTGCGCGACGATGATGATGAGCATCGAGAACAGCGTCGGCCGGCCGACCTGTGCGGTGGCGTCGAGAATCGCCTGCCGCACCGACTCGCGATCCCGCGACGCTGCCCTGCATTCGCGAGCGTCCGGAAAACGTTCTCGACGACGATGACGGCGCCGTCGACGATGATGCCGAAATCCATGGCGCCGAGCGACAGCAGGTTGGCCGGGATGCCGCGGACGCGCAGGCCGATGAAGGTGGCGAGGAGCGCCAGCGGAATCACGACCGCGACGATGCCGGCCGCGCGCCCGTTGCGCAGAAACACGTACAGCACCAGCGTCACCAGCAGCGCGCCCTCCAGCAGGTTGCTGAAACACCGTCGTCAGCGTCGTCGGATGAGCGTCGAGCGGTCGTAGAACGACACGATCCGCACGCCCTTCGGCAGAATCGACGCGTTCAGGTGCTCGACGCGCGCCTTGACCTCGGTCAGCACCTCCGAGGGGTTCTCGCCCTTGCGCATCAGGACGATGCCCGTCGACGATCTCGTCCTCGTCGTTTCGCCCGACGAGGCCCTGACGGGGCACGGCGCCGACCTGACGTCCGCGATGTCCCGAATCAGCAGCGGCGTGCCGCCGTGTTCCGCCACGACGATGGTGCCGATGTCCTCGGGCGATCGGAGCAGACCCACGCCGCGAATCAGATACTGCTGCTCGCCCTGTTCGAGGTAGTTCCCGCCGGCGTTCGCGTTGCCGCGACCGAGCGCGGTGAAGACCTGCTGCAGCGACGACGCCGTACGCCTTCATCCGGGCGAGGTCGAGGTTCACCTGATACTGCTTGATGAACCCGCCGCGGCTGACGACGTCGGCCACGCCGGGCGCCATCTTCAGCTGGCGCTCGACCACCCAGTCCTCGATGCTGCGCAGTTCGGTCGGGCTCGCATGGTCCGACACGAGGCGGAAGCGGTACAGCTCGCCAACCGGCGTCGACAGCGGCGCCAGCTGCGGCTGGATGTCCGGCGGAAGATCGGCTTGCTGCAGCCGCTCGAGCACGCGCTGCCGCGCGAAGTAGTCGTCCACCTCGTCGTCGAAGGTCAGCGTGAGGAACGACAGCCCGAATTGCGTGTGCGAGAACATCCGCACCGCGTGCGGCACGCCGGCCAGCACGATCTCGAGCGGAATCGTGACCTGCTTCTCCACCTCCTCCGGCGCGTGGCCCGGAACCAGCGTGATCACGGTGGCCTGCACGTCGCTGACGTCGGGAAACGCCTCGACCGGCAGCGATCGAAACGCGACGATGCCCGCCCCGACGAACAGGACGTGTGATCGAGCAGCGAGAAACAGCGGCTGATACAGCGCGAAGGCGACGAGCTTCCGGACCATCAGCTCGCCCGCTGCTGTTCTTCCTGCTGCAGCAGCGAGCGCGCCGATCCACGACGATCCGTTCGCCGAGATCGAAGACCGCTGAGAACCCGGCGGCTGCGACCTCGCCGGCGTCCACCTCCACCGGCTCGCCTCGCGAAGTGGCCGGGTGCGAGCTCGACATAGACGACCAGCTGTGCCCGTCTTCGGTGAAGATCGCCGGCCGGCAACGGTGGGCGCGCGCTCGTCTCCGGCCAACGCCGAGCGCGACCGCGGCGAACATCTCGGGCTTCAGCCGGCCTGCGGGTTGGCGACGCTGACGCGGACCTTGGCCGTCCGCGAGGCGGGATCGATCGATCGTCGCTGATGTAATTGACCTTGCCCTGAACCGCTCGCCGGGATACGCGCTCGTCGTCACGATCGCGGGCTGACCGCGTTGGACGAACCGGGAGATCCCGCTCGAAGAGATCGCCGATCACCCACACGGTGTCGAGGTTGGCGACCGTCAGCAGCGGCGTGCCGTCTGCCGGCGACGAATTGTCCGTCGGTCACCCGACGCTCGATCACGACACCGCGAATCGGGAGCGCGGATCGGGCACGCGGCCGTTGAACCTGGTCGAGGTCGTCCTGGACGGCGACGCCGAGCACCCGCAGCGCCTCCTCGGTCCGGGCGGCGCGGCGCGCGCCTTGGCCAGATCGCTTCTGCGCCTGCTGGAGCGCCATCTTCGACGCCGCCTGGTGCTCGAACAGATCCTGCCGTCATCGTGGCGTTCTTTTCCGCGAGTTCGAGATCCTTGCGGCTTTCGATGTGCTCGCCAGCACGGCCGCGGCGGCGTCGCGGCTGCTGAGCGCGCAGATCGTCTGTCCCTTTGCGGACCGCGTCGCCGAGCTTCACTCGGAGGTCCACCACCTGACCTGACAGCGGCGCCAGCACGCGCGCGACGCGATCCTCGTCGAACTGCACTTTGCCGGCGACGGCGAGCTGCCCGTTCGAGGCGGATCTCGCCGATCGTGTCGACCTTGATCGACGTCAGCATTTTCGAGTCGAGCGTGATCTCGCTCGATCGCGCGGGTGGGTCGGCGATCGCTGCGTCGGAAGGCGGCGGACGTCGCGGCGCGGCCTCGACATCCGTTGCCGCGCGAGGACGACGCAGACGAGCAACACCGGCGTTGACCAGCTTGCTGGACAGGTCATCGCACCACCTCGGTTCCGAGCGGCGGCGTTCAGCCGCGCGATCGCGCGTCGCAGATTCGCCTGCGCGTCGACATAGGTCTGCATCGTCTCGTTGAAGGCGCGCTGAGCGTCGAGCAGCTCGAGCAGCGTCCCGCCTCCGCGCCTGGTAGGTATAGGCGGAGATGTCGCGCGCTCGTCCGGCTGGCGCGAGCAGGTCGCGCTCGATTCCGGCCACGAGCTCGCGCGTGACCGTGTAGTCGTGATGCGCGCTGCGCGACGTCGGCAATCACCTGCGCGTGGCGGGCCGCAATCAGCTGGCTGGCCTGATCCCGCTCGGCACCCGCCCGCGCAATCTCTCCCTGGTTGCGATTCAGGAGCGGAAGCGGCGTGCTGAAGAAGAACCCCAGCGAGTTCGATCGGCCGGAGACGCCCTGCTGGCGCCGGTACTCGGCGCCGACGGTGTAGTCCACGCGGCCGAGCGCCTCCTGCAGTCGGAGGTCCGCGAGCGAGCGCGCCTGCATCGAGCTGAAGGGCCAGCAGGTCGGGCCGCGAACGAAGCGCGAGCGACTCCACGCCGGCGACATCGTCTGCGGCCGGTTCGCCGCCGGCGATTGCCAGGGCATCGGCGATTTCAAGCGGCGATTCCGGCGGACGGCCGAGCAGCGTCCTCAACTGCGCCGTCGCCTTCGCCAAGGTCGAGATCGGCTCGAACGACGGTCGCTCGGAACTGCAGCATCGCGACTTCCGACCGCGTGGCTTCGAACCCGGAATCGATCCGGCGACGACCCGTGCCTTGTTGACGCGGACGAGCCCTTCGTAGGTCCGCAGCGTGTCGGCCACGAGCGCACGCAGCGCCTGCGCGGCCAGCGACGTCGATGCAGGCGAGCGTGACGATCCTGCCGGAGCGTGCGCACCGCCTCGGCGAACTGCGCCTCGGCTTCCGATCGGATCGCCGACGCGACCGCAATCCGGGCGTCGCGTTTGCCGCCGCGCTCGAGCGGAAGAGTCGACCCGCACGGCGATCTCCGGCGGACCCCCGTTGTTGGCCTCGTCGAACCCAGGCACCAGCAGGTCGAGATGGTCGGCGCTGACGCTCGCCACCGGGTTCGGGCGTAACCGCGCCGAGACCATCTGCGCGTCGGCGATCGTGAGACTGCTCCGCGCCGCCAGCAACGAGGTTGTGCTGGACCGCTTCGTCAATCGCCGCCGCAATCGTCAGCGGCTGCGCCGACGCTGGAGAGCCCACACGCCGACCGCGAGAACATACGCAAACATACGTGACATGACAGCCCTTCGTCGGATGGGTTGGTGACCGGTGTGAATTGAGAAACGGTCTCAGACGAAGGGCGGGCGCGCGTGGAGTGCGGGAGCTGAGCGCGGAACTGCGGCGGACAACGGCGTCGAAGCGTGGCGGCGGATCGCGAAGCGTGTCGTGAGGCGCGTGCGCGTAGCGTGCCGACGATGGGAATCGATTCGCTCTGAATCGTTTCGCGGTCCAGCGACTCGGCGCCATTCCACGAGTTGGCGGCTGGGCGTCCGTCGGCGAGCGGCTGACTCCGGCGTCCGGGATGCAAAGCGTCCGTGGCCGTCGTTCACCCAGACCTTGAACCCGTCATCGGTCGCGGCGAGGACATCCAGGTCGCCGAATCGCGATCGATGTCGGCCGCGAGAACGCGATGCGGGTCGACGTGATAGCTCAGGGCAACCTGCTGCGCGAAGCTCTCCGCGTCAGCAGCGTGCGCGCGCGATCGCCGTCGTCAGTCGCAGGCCAGCGTCAGGCCAGAGGGCACGAACCCGGAACACGGCGCGAAAACATCAGATCGGCATGATACCGAGTGACCCTAAAGAAGCCGTTTCGGACTTGACGGCCGCCGCACTGGCCCGTATTATGACTCATCAAAACTATGAAATTTGATCGGTCAATTTCTGGCGTGGATTCTGCCTCCGCGTCCACCCAGGCGCGACCGCCCAGACGCCCGCCGGAGATGCGAGCGTGCCGACGACCGGGCCGATCTCGGGCTACATGGACTTTCATTTCAACAAAGGCGAAGCCGAGGATGGCGTGCTCGACTTCCATCGCTTCGTGCTCGATCGTCAATCACAGCTTCTCGCCGCGGATTCGCTTCGTCGCCGAGCTCGAGCTGGAGCACGCGTTCGTCGAGGGACTGGAAGAGCGCGGTGAGCTCGAGCTGGAGCAGGCGCACGTCGATTTCCTGCTGACGCGTCCGTTCAACGTGCGGGCGGGGATGCTGCTCGTGCCGATGGGCATCATCAACGAGCGCCACGAGCCGCCGGTGTATCAAGGCGTCGAGCGTCCGTTCGTCGACACGGTCATCATCCCGTCCACGTGGTTTGAAAACGGCGCGGGCTGTTCGGCGAGGTCGGCCGCGGCTTCCGGTATCGCGCGTATGTCATGGCGCCGCTCAACGCGCTCGAATTCTCGGCCGACGAAGGCATTCGCAACGGCCGGCAGAAAGGCTCGCGGTCGGACGTCCGCAACGTGGCCTACACGGGACGCGTGGAGTACGTCGGCGTTCCGGGGCTCACGCTGGGGGCGAGCGCGTGGAGCGGCAAGTCGAGTTTCCTCGCGCCGCGGCTGGACGTGCAGGTTCGCGTCGGCGAGGCTGACGTTCGATACAAGCGCAATCGCCTGGAGCTGCGCGGCGAGTTCGCGCAGGTCTCGATCGACGACGCCGAGCGCCTCAATCTCACGGTCGGCCAGCTCACGGGCGTGTCGCCCAACATCGCGCGCGACACTGCGCGGCTTCTACGCCGAGGGCGCCTATCGGGTGTGGCAGCAAGGGTCAGGGCGCGATCTCGTGGAGCTTCGCGCGGTAGAGAACTTCGACACCAGTTCCGGATGCCCTCAGGATATATCCCCGCTGAAGCAGTTCGATCGTGACGCGTGGATCGCCGGTGCCGCGTACTTATCCGGATCCGGACATCGCCGTCAAAGTGGATTACGTATGGCAGCGAAGCCTGAGCTCGGTGATCATCGCGCCGAACGGCTTCAACATCGGGATCGGATGGTGGTTCTGATGCGATACGCAACCGGCATGGCGATTGCGCTGGCCCTCACTCCTGCCGGCGGCGGATGCCGGATCCCAGGCACAGCGGCGCGTCGTCCGCGTCAGCGCGGAGCGCTTCGCCTTTACGCCGTCGCAGATCGTGGTCGATGCCGGCGAGGAGATCGAGATGCGCGTGAGCAGCGACGACACCGCGCATGGGTTCCACATCGCCGGCACCAGCGTCAACGTCGTGATTCCGAAGCGTGGCCGAGGCGAAGTATCGCGTTTCGTTCCGCGCGCCGGAACCGGGACGCTACGTGTTCGAGTGCACGCGCATGTGCGGCGCCGGCCACCATTTCATGCGGGGCGAGCTGCTGGTGCGAGACCCGTCGGCCAGCCAGAGCCGCAAATGACGGCACTGAAGCGGATCGGTATCAGGCTCGGGGTCTGGGCGGCCGCGGCGATTGCAACGACGCTGACTCGCCGGCGGACAGGAGCGGGCCGTGAACCCCGGCGACCCGATTCCAGGGATCACGCCGACAGAATTCACGGAATTCCGGCTGGGTCTCGAGGATTTCACGGAGGTCGAGACCGCCGAGGACGGCCTGGGGCCGGCGTTCAACGCGACGAGCTGCGCCGGCCTGTCACAACGTGCCGGCGATCGGCGGCACCAGCCTCGTGCTCGAGACCCGCGCCGGCTATCGTGGACGCGACGGGCGCCTTCGATGCGCCTGGATGCATCCGGCAATACGCTGATGCACCTGTTCTCGGTGCCGCAGCACACCTGCCAGCCGGTAATGCCGGCCGACGTGAATGTCGTCGCGCGGCGCGCGCCGATTCCGCTGTTCGGCGCAGGCCTCGTGCGAGGCGATTCGCGGACGACACGCTGCTCGCGCTCGAGGACCCCTTCGATCGCGATCGGCAACGGCGTCACCGGCGCGCGGCGATCGTCACCGACGTGGCGACCGGCGAACGCCGTGTCGGCCGGCTTTGGCTGGAAGGCGCAGCAGGCGACGCTGCTGGCGTTCGCGGGCGACGCATATCGCAACGAAATGGGGATCACCAACGACCTCTTCCCAAGGAGTTCGCGTTCGGCGATGACCGACGAGCAGATGAAGCGCTGCGATCTGCGGCCGGATCCCGGAAGACGTGCGCAATCCGATCACGCGCACGTCGCGGCATCGACAACTTCGAGGCGTTCATGCGGTTCCTCGCGCCGCTGCCCGCGGCACCGGTCGACGCAGTGGTCGCGCGACGGCGAACGGGTCTTCGAAGCGATCGGCTGCGCCGCGTGCCACGTGCCGGCGCTGACGACCGGACCGAACTCGAATCCGGTGTTCCACCGGAAGAGCGTGCCGCTCTTCTCGGATCTCCTGCTGCACGACATCGGGACCGGGGACGGGATCCGGCAGGGGCGCGGCGGCGACCGGACGAGATCAGGACGCCGGCGTTGTGGGGACTGCGGCACCGCCGCCCGTTCCTGCACGACGGCAGCGCGTTCACGATCGAGGACGCGATCCAGAGGCACCTGCGCGAGGGTGAACTAGCCCGGCGAGGATTCGCGCAGCTGTCCGCCGGACGATCGTCAGCGACTGCTGGCGTTCCTCCGATCGCTGGCGGGGGAGCCGAGCTCACAGAGAAGCGCTCTGTGTGTCTGGAAAACAGGAGGCTCAGATCGTTCTCAGGCCAGGGCGTTACGCCGATCTGCTCACATCAGCTTTCCCGAGCGGACCTGAGGATCGAGATTCAGGTCCTCGGGGTGAGACCGAATCGGCGTCCGATATCGCGAATCGTTTCCTCGAGCTTCATCAGCGCGGCGCCGACGGCCTCCACTTCCTTCTTCGTCAGCGTCTTCTGCTCCATCCGGCGAATCGCCTGGCGCTCCATCAGCTTGCGCAGGAACTCCACGATCGTCAGCACGAGTTGCGCGACCGACTTCTGAACGTCCTCAGGCTCCGGGTTCCAGCGCAGCGTCGCCGCGCGCCTGGACACCTCGCGCTTCAAGGCGCGCAGTTCCGCGGCGGTGACGGGCGTCGCTGCGACCGCGCGCCGGCGGCCGATCGTTTCTTTGTCGCGTCGCGCCTTCCGCTTGCCGGCCTTCCTCACCGGCGTCTCCGGCGTTTCGGCCGGCGCGTCGTCTGTCGGCTCGACTGATCGGCAGCAACACGCGATCGGCGGCGCAAAGAATCGACGACAGGCGCAGATAAATGAGGTCGATGCCGGCGACGCCGAGGGTGACTTCGCCATTGGCCATCACGCCCTTGTTCAGCAAGCGAGTCGATGACGATCGAGCACCGTCGACTCGGGGGCTCGAGCACGTGAGCCGAGACCGTGATGTTCGCGTTCGATTTGCGCGCACGTGGCATCGTCAATCCTGCACGAATGTGTAGGGCGGCCACGGGCCCGCGTGACCGCCATCGCGTATCCCTGCCTCGCCAGCGTCGCGAGCCTCGCGCGCCGCCAGCGCCTTGAACGAGGCCGCGCGCCTTTCGGCACGAGAAACGCCGCGTCGAGCAGGAGTGGTCCGCCCTTGACCGGCAGCTCGCTGGCGGCCCGGCGCTTTGCCAGCTTCGATCGCGCCTCGAGCCGATCGTGCAACCCGGCCACGATGTCGCGCGCGCGCGAGGCCAGCTCGACCGCTGCATCCCGCTGCGCCTTCTTGCGTGTCAGATAGGCCGCGCCAGACGCGGCCAGCAGGCGCGGCCGCGCGCCTCTGTCCGATCGAAGACGCCGACGCGCGCTCCGCTGCCGTTCGATCCAGCACCAGGCGAACACCCCACTCCTGATGGTTCGCGACGCGCTCGACCAGCGACGCGATCCGCGTCCGCTGCCGGGCGATGTGCTCAGCGCGCGGGCGTCGCTCGTGAAGATTGTGAACAGCTTCATCGGCAGGATCGCGGTCTGCGTCGACGAACGATTCCGATGACCGATTCGTGCGCCACGGCGGCCCGCGGACACCCATTCGAGATCGGCAAGACCTCGATTGATCGCGTCTTCGCCGTACCGGCTGAGCGGCGCGTCCGCAACCACCAGGTAGGTTCCACCATCGACGTCGAGGATCCGTACGGGCCCCAGGCCCGGCAACGGGCGCGTCTTCGCCGGCACGCGCGGACGCCGCGCCGCCGCGATGACGCAGAACAGATAAGTGGCGGTCTTCGGCATCTCCGTCGTTCTAACTTCTAACTTCTGACTTGCAGCTTCTAACTATCCACCGACCAGCCCCATCGCTCGAGCGCCACGACTCCGGTCGGTGGCGGCGCCCTACGAGCGGGGCCTGGGATGATGAGCGCACTGCCCGAGCGGCGGCCGCTGAACGCCGGAGCGTTCGCCGAAGAGCAGCCAGCGATCGGCGCTCGGCAGCGGCGATCGGTCGACAGCGGACGCACATGTGCCGGGTTGGACCGTCAACGCGTTCGCGACCACCGCGGAGCTGACAGCCTCGAGGCGCCGCAGTCGCTTCGAAGCAATCGCTCCGTCTCGAGCAGCGGAGTCTCGGCCGCACGCGTCACCGTGATGAACCGCGTCTGGGTCCCGTCACGCAGCAGCGCCTGCAGCTCACGGATTGACTTCGCCACGGTCGACCAGCTCCTGGGCCAGCTGACCCGGGACGCACCAGACGTCGGCAGTCTCAGCAGCACACGCAGCAGCGCCTGCGCCCACTCGCGAGCCGCGTCGGGCAGTCTCGAGCAGCCGCAGCGCATGTCCGGTCGGCGCGGTGTCGACGACGATCGCGTCGTAGTCGGCGCGCGCGCGTCGACCACGGAGACGATCCCGAACAGCTCGTCGATGCCGGGCGGCGCCAGGTTCATCAACTTCGGCGCGCGCGGTCCGCGCCGGTGCCCGGCGCACCCTGGCCGATCGCGGACGCGATCTCCGTCCAGCGCCGCCTCGAGCTCGCGCGCGCTTTGCCGCGAGCGCGCGTGGCGCATCAATTTCGCGAACTCGCAGGTTTCGGGGACCGCGCCGGATGACGGCGGCTCGATCGCCCCGCCGGCGCGTCGAGCACATCGGACGAGCGAGTGCGCTGGATCGGTCGACAGCAGCAGCGATGCGCCGCTCCGGCGCGGCGCGCGCCATGCCGGAGCGCGGTCGGCGGCGGCGGCGGTCGTCTTTCCGACTCCGCCTTTTCCGCCAAAGAAGATCAGCGAGGCGCCGCGGATCGCCGGCAGCGCTTCGGCGCGCGACGGTTTCGCGTCTGACGGCTGCTGGCGGGCGGCTTGGCGGCCGGTCAGCCGTGGACTGCGCCAGCCGTCTCGAGCCATCGGTCAGGACTCGCCCGAGCGCCGCGAGTGCGTCGAACGCCGCGCGGCCTCCTTCACCTCGGCAGGTATCAGGCGCACGCGACGGCGACCTCCGAGACGGCGTCCGGATGACCGCGAGCGCCGTCGCTCCTCGGCGCGGCGCCGATCCGCACAACGGGCACGGACGCGCCGGCGGCAGCAGGCGATTGACGACGACTTCGTCGACGCGCATGCCGGCGCGCTCGAGCGCGTGTGAACGCGTCGAGGCTCTCGTCGCACCGACATCATCTCCGGCAGGGTCACCCACCGGAAGCGCGTCCGGCGGCGATCGCGCAGCCGCTCCGCGATCTCGCGTGGCCTGCTCCGCGAGACGCGCGATCAGCCGATCGGCCGCCTCCGGCCGCGCGCGTGACGCGCGCCAGCTGGTCGCGAATCAGCCGGTGCTCGGCCTGCAGCGCGTCCGAGACACTCGGCGACGCACGCCGACCGTCTCCGGCGCCGCAAGCAACCGCAGCGTATGGCCGGTTGGCGCCGTGTCGACGACGATCAGCGTCTGTACTGTCTGCGCGCGAGCGAGCGCTCGATCTCCATCAGGCCGACGAGCTCGTCGATGCCGGGAAACGGAAGATCCAGCAGCGTGTCGACGTCGGTCGCGATCGAGCCAGGTGCCGTGCTCGAGGATGTCTCCCAGCGCGCGCCGGTTCTCCGCAGCCAGCGCGCGAACGCGCGCCGCGCGTCGAGCTCCACCGCATCGAGCCGCGACGAATGCGGCGCGGCGCGCGAAGAGGCGAAGGCCGAGCGCGTCGCCAGAGCGAGTGCGCCGGGTCGGTCGGAGACGACGAGCACTCGTCGGCAGGCTTCTTGTCGGCGGACGCTGCCGCGCAGCGTCGCGAGCGCGAACGCGGCGGCGCGTCGTCTTGCCGACGCCTCCCTTTGCCCCGTAGAAGATCAGTTTCAAAGTTGAAACTAAAGTCAGAAGATAAACCACAAGAGGTCGCGCGTTCAGCTGGTCTTCTGGTTCTAACTCTCTTTTAACTTTAACTTTCAAAGGTGTCGATATCGACGCCGGTGATCTTGTCGGTCGGCGACATGGAGATCAGCGCCCTGCTGCGGGCGCTTGATCTCGCGGATGGCGGCAAGGATGTCGCGCTCGGTCTCGGCGAACTCTTCGTCGGTGATCTCGCCGAGCTCGAGGCGCATCTGGGCCTCGAGCAGCTGTTCGCGCAGCGCTGGAGTCGTCTTGCATCTCGGCTTCGGCCGCCGGCGACGACCTTGTCGAGGACGAAGCGCAGGGCAGCCGATCAGCGAGCGAGTCCAGGATGAACACGCGACTAGCATTGCGGATTGCAGCCGCGACATCACGCCCGTTCGAGCTTCAGCCGGATGTTGACGAAGTTATACGGCGGCCACGGGCCCGGTGTAGCTTGAACGTCAGCTTGTCGAAGCGGCTGGCGATCGACTTGACCTTCGGCGTCGAACGCCGCTTCCTGATCGCGCGAGATCAGGAACGCCGCGTTCATGATCATCTTGTCGCCGATCGGCTTGTTGATGCGCGACGCCGACCGACACGTCGCGCAGCTGATCGAGGATGTCGGCGACGTAGCGCTCCGAGCGCGACTGCAGCGCCGAATCGATCGAGCCGGCCATGCTGCATGCGGGCGAAGTAGGTCGGCCCCTTCTGGCCCGGAGATCTCCTTCTTCAGCCGGCTGATGTCCTCGTCCTCGCTCTCGACTTCGCGGATCGCCTGATCGCGATCCCACAGGACCTTCAGGCCGAACTCGAGCTTGTTCTGCATCTTGTTCAGCACGTCGCCGAACGCTTCCGCCGCCGAGCGCAGCAGCTCGACGATGTCCTCGCGCGTCTTGAAGATCGTGCCGAACGACATCGGGATGACGGTGTGCTCGCGCATCACCGTCTCGTTGACGCGCTCGTGGGCGAGGACGTTCTCGCGCGTCGAGTCGAGCACCTCGAGCGGCGCGTCCGAGACGACGGCCGCGAGGTTCTTGTAGTGCACGGTGTAGACGTCCGACGGATCGGCGCCGATGCCGATCGGACCGAACTCGCAGCGGATCGCCCGACTCGATGATGCAGTAGACGTACTTGCCGCGGCTCGCCGGCAGCGGTCTCGCCCACCGTCGTCCGGCCGCCCTGGACGGTTTTCTCGGAGGCGCGCCGATCGGCAGCGCGGCGCGGCTTGACGGCGCCTGGCGGCGCTTTCACGCCGCGACCGGGCCGATCGGACGGCGCCGTTGCCGGCTGGGTGCCTTCGCCGACGCGTGGCGGCCTTTTTCGCTCGACGTTTGACCGACGCCACCGCGCGACGGCCGCAGCGCCAGCGCTCTCGCGCGCGCTAGCCCGATGGTCTTCGCATACTTGCCGCTCCTGCGGACCTTCTTGGTTGTCGTGGACGCTGGCCATCGAGGACCTTCCGGATTTCCTTCACCAGATCTTCGGGCAGACACGGCTTCGTGACGAAGGCGTCGCAGCCCGGCCTTTCTCGCACCTTCGGAGATTCCGGCGAGGGCGTGGCCCGGTCAGCGCCACGACCGGAATCGACGCCGTCCGCTTGTCGGCCTTCGAGGCGCCGCGTCGCCTCCCATCCGTCCATGACCGGCAGCGACAGATCCATCGAGGATGATATCCGGCGTTGTCGTCGACGGCGCGCTGCAGCGCCTCCATGCCGTTGCCGGCTTCGACGACGTCGAAGCCCGAGAACTCGAGATATTCGGAGTACATCTCGCGCGCATCCGGGTAGTCGTCCACCAGCAGCACGCGCGGCCGCGCGACGTTTTGCTTGTTCATCGTCGTCCCTTGAGTCGGCAGCGTCAGCGTGAAGGTCGACCCTTTGCCGACCTCGCTCTGCAGCGTAATTCGTCCGTCGAGCATCTGCGCGAGCCGCCGGCAGATCGAGAGGCCGAGGCCGGTTCCGCCGTAGGCGCGCGTCGGCGAGTTGTCGAGCTGCCGGAAGTCCTCGAAGATCTTGTCCTGATCGAGCGGCGCGATGCCGATGCCGGTGTCGGACACCGACAGCGTCACCGTGCGGTCCTTGGCGTTGCGTCGCGCCGCTGATCGTCACCGCTGCCGTGATGCGTGAACTTGAGCGCGTTGCTCAGCAGGTTGAGCAGGATCTGCTTCACCTTCTGGCGATCGCTCGAGATCGGTTTGCAGATCCTTCGGCAGGTCGAGCACGATCGACAGCTTCGATCGCATGATGATCGGCTCGAGCTCCGCCTTGACCTCGCTGACCAGATCCGGCAGCCTTGAACGTCGACAGCTGCAGCGGCATCCGGCCCGCTTCGATGCGGGAGATGTCGAGAATCTCGTTGATGATCGTCAGCAGGTGGCGGCCGTTCGACTCGATGCGTCCCAGCTGCCGCTTGACCGGCTGCTCGACCGGTCCGGCGACGCCCTGCAGCAGCATCGACGTGTAGCCGAGCATCGCGTTGAGCGGCGTGCGGAACTCGTGCGACATGTTCGCGAGGAACTGCGACTTCAGCGCCGACGCCTGCTCGAGCTCGATCGCCTGGCGGCGCAGCAGCTCGTTCTGCTGCGCGATGTCGGCGGTCGCCGCCTGAATCTTCCGCTCGAGCTCGTCTGACGCCTGCTTCGAGCTGCTCGTAGCAGCTGCGCCTTCTCGATCGCTTCGCGCCGGTCGTGGAGGATGGTGACGACCGCCGTCAGCTCGCCGTGCTCGGACAGGATCTTGCCGGCGATCGCCTCGACCGGCATCGGCTCGCCGGTCTTCGGATCGATGAGTCCGATTTCGCCGACGCGCGCGCTGGTCGGCGCTGACCAGCATGCCGGCGATGAACGACGAGAAATGCGCGTCGTTGGCCTGCACCCAGCGCTGCTCGACGGCGCTGCGCGCGCGCGGGAATCGTGAACAGCCGCTCGGCCGGCTCGTTCATCAGCGACGTCGCGCCGCGCGGCGTCGGTGACGACGATCGGATCGGCCACCGAATCGATGATCAGGTTCAGGCGGTCGCTCTCGGCGCGCGCCTGCGCCTCGGCGATGCGCATCTTGCGGTAGTTCTCTTCGATTTCCTCGCTGGCGCGCCGCAGGTCGGTGACGTTGCGCAGAATCGACACCACGCCGCTGCCCTGCCGCGGATCCTCGGTCACCGTGCTCAGCAGCTCGAACACGAGGTCCGATCCGTCGACCGGGTTGACCAGCAGCAGCTCGCGCCGCGTCGCGCCGGTTTCCTCGATCGCCTTGCTCGACAGCGCCGACGACAGCAGCATGTTGTTCATGCGCACCGCGCCGCGGCGGCCTTCGCTCTCCTTCCTCCGACGCGGTGAACAGCGTGAGCGCGCGCGCGTTCGCGATCAGCAGCCGCCCTTCGGTATCGGTCAGCAGAATCGGATCGGTGACCGCGTTGATGATGTTGTGCAGCAGCGACCGCTCGCGTCCCTGCTTGCGGTCGCCTTCGGTCAGCGACTGCATGCCGCAGGATCTGGTCGATCTTCTGGCTGAAAACGTTGGTGAACCAGTGCAGCTCGAGGGCAACGCGGCGGTCCCGCCGACGAGCAGCAGCAGCCGAACACCTCTTCGGAGAAACCCGACATCCCGAGCGGCACGACGTGAAACGCGCCGTCCTCGAACGGCGTGGCGGGCGGCGCTGTGCGATCGGCCGCCGAATGCGGCGCCGGGAAGAACAGCTCCTTGCGGTGGGTGAAGGCGCTGACGAGCGGGTTGGCCCAATCCTCGAGCGAGACGCTGAACGACGTGAACGCCGAGCCGCCGAGCCCGTAGGCGCGCGACGACGAACAACGACTGTTCGCCCGCCGGGCGAACCAGGCAGATCGATTGGCGGACGCCGAGGACGTCGCCGAGCCACTGCAGCGCCAGCTGCGCGCAGTCGGCGATTTCGGTGCGGCTGACGAAGCCCTTCGAGCAGTCACGCGCGCGACGAGGGTCTCCTCGTCGCCGCACCGGCCTCGACCGCGACGCGTACTCGGGGGACGCCCGTAGCGGCCCCGGTCCGTTGCGCGCTTAACCGCGGGCCGTCGCTGGCGCGCCGACGGCCACCAGCGCGGCCGGCCGGGACGCCTGACTTGAGCTGAGCCCGGAGGGCGGCGTTTTCAGCAATGACTTCCTCATACCCCTTGCCTTCGATCGCCGGCTTGGACACCGGGGCGACCTGGCCGACCGCTTCGAGTATTTCAAGTACGTGTCGATCGACGCGACGACGACGCGTGCCTCAACGGTGATGAGGTCGATCCCGACCAGCGAGACACGGACCCACGCGTCGATGACGATCCCCTTGTCGAGATACCGGTCGAGGACGTCAATGAGACTTGTGCCGCCTGCTGCACGTTCAACGGGCATCGAACACTCCTTGTCGCGTTACTTCAGCGCCCCCGCCGCGGTGCGCTCGCGCGTCGAGCGCCGAAGCTGCCGCTCGAGCGCACGGACCTGCTTGCGTAACTCCTCGTTCTCCGCCGAGAGTGCCTGCTTGCCCGGTGAGAGATGGTGATCGAATTTCCACCAGTCGAGGCCGATCTGTTCCGCCTTGTCGATCGAGCAGATCAGCAAACGAATCCGAATCGTCAGCAGCTCGACTTCCGCCAGCGAAACCTTGATGTCCCCGCCGACGACAAGGCCCTTGTCGAGGACGCTGTCGAGCACGTCGACCGAGACCGGTAGATCGGTGCCCCTCGGACTCAGTGGCGTCGGCATAGGTTCGCTATTCTGGCCGTCTCGAGCGGTCGCTGTCCACCGATAGGGCGAGGAGACGGAGGCCTTATCTCAGCAATGGAGATGCCACGGGAGGACGGCGCAATTTGGTATGGAACAACAAGTGGCTGCATGTATGCAGCGACAGCCGCGTCCCGACACGACGTAGCGGAACGCTACAGCGACAAAAGCTCCGCCGGGGCGTCCACCGCCCGATCGGCCGGCCCGAGATCCGCCGCCGAAACGTTTCAAATCCAAAGCCATATCGCGCAAGGCAGATCGCCGTCGACGCCGCCCGCGCCGTTCGCCAGTCAATCGTTGAATCGCCGACGAGCACGGTGGCCGACGGGAGACGCCGGCAGCGCGCGACAGATGCCAGCAGACCCGGATGGGTCCGGCTTCCGTGGGAACGTTCCATCGCCGCCGACGATCCGGCAGGACCGGAAGAACCTGGCGAGATCGAGACCGTCGAGGATTTCGCGTCGTGGCGGCCAGCGGCTTGTTCGTCAGCAGAGCGAAGCTCCGCGCGCGGTCGAGGTCGGCGAGCACGTCCGGGATGCGCGTGGTACGGCCGCGTGTGACCGCAACAGGCGCTCGCGGTAGATGGCGACGAAGCGGTCGAGCGCATCAGGCGGCCGCGATTCGCCGCCGCGGCGAACGCCCGCGCGACCAGCACGGCGGCGCCGTCGCCGACCATGCGGCCGACGTCGCTCTCCGGGCAACGGTGCCGCTCCGCACGATTCGAGCAGCGCGTTCGCCGACTCGGCGATGTCGCGGCGCGAGTCGATCGAGCGTGCCGTCGAGGTCGAAAACGAACAGTGAGAACTGACATGGTCGGGGCGAGGGCTCGGGGCTAGCCGATAAGCGTTCCGCGGCTGACCGCCAGGCGCTGTGCGCGAACTCGGCGAACGACGTCGGGCGTTTCCCACACGGTCACGCGCACGACCGGCAAGCCCTGCTCGGCCGCGTAGTCGAAGATCAGCTGCGCGATGCGCTCGACGGTCGGATTGCTGTCGAGCGATGAAGACCGGCTCGCCGAGCGCCTGCAGCGGCTGCACGAGCGGATCGTCGTGGCGCAGCAGCATCTTGTGGTCGAGCTCGCGGTCGATCCAGCCCTTGACCATCCGCTTGATGTCGCTGAAGTCGCAGACCATGTTGCGGTTGTCGAGCGTGCCGGTGCGCACCTCGATTTCGGCCACGGCGTTGTGGCCGTGCGGATGCTTGCAGATGCCGTCGTAGTCGAGCAGGCGGTGGCCGTAGCAGAAGTCGATACGTTTCGTGACGGACGTCATGGCGGAATTGTGTCGATAGAATCCGCGCATGAGCGGCGACGGCGGTCGCTTCTGTCGGGCGGGCTCGACAGCGCGTGCTGCTCGCCGACGAGGCCACTCGCGGTCGAGGTGCAGCCGATCTACAGTCAGCGTCGGGCTGGCCTGGGAGAGCGGCGAACGCGCTGGTGTCGCGCGTCTGCTCGCACATCCGCGCTCGACGGACCGCGCGTGCCGCCTCGTGTCGCTGAGCGTCGACATGCGCGACGTCTACGCTGCCACGCACTGGGCGGTCCGCGGCCAGCCGCCCGCGTATCACACGGCTGACGAAGACGTCTACCTGCCGGGCCGGAACATCGTCCTCCTGTCGGCAAGGCCGGCGTCTGCTGCAGCCGCGGCGCAGCTCGACCGCCTGGTCCTCGGCACGCTCGGAGCACAACCCGTTTCCGGACGCGACGCCCGCATTTCGCGGCGCCATGGCGCGCGCGCTGACACTGGGGCTCGCGCTACGATCTCCGGATCGACGCGCCTACTCCGGTTCGAGCAGGGCGCAGGTCGTGCGCGCGGGCATCGAGCTCGGCGTCCCGTTCGAGCTCACGCTGTCGTGCATGAACCCGGAGTCGGGAGTCACGAATCCCGGATCCCGAATCCCGCAATCACGCGTCATGCAGCAGCAAGTGCCGCGAGCGCCACGACGCGCTTTATCGAGCTGGGCGTGGCCGATCCGACCGGTGTATGAGGATCAGCGGTATGTTCGCGCGTAAGGTCTGCTCCTCGCCGCCGCGTGTGGCGCGCTGACCATCAGGCGCTGGCGCAGGCGCCGCCCGATATCGACACGCTGCTGGAACGCGTGGCGAGCGTGTCGCGCGTGTCTATAAGCGCGCGCACAACATCGTGGGATCGGAAGACCATCGCCCCAGCCGATCGACCCCCGATTCCGCCCCGGGGATTTCAGCGCGGCAGACCGAAGCCGAGCTCCGCATCGAGCGAACGACGCCGGACGGCGAGCGATCCGCGCCAACGTCGTCCGCCAGCTGCTCAAAAGTCAACGGCCGAGCCACCGCGACGAAAGACAAGAAGAATCGTGAGGCATGCCCGACCCCAATCCGGTCTCCCCGAACCGCTGGCGTTTCTCCTGCCGGGAAGCGTCGGACTTCAGCCTTCGCGTCCGGCGGTCACGGGAAGGAAAAGACCAGCGCGCGCTGATCTATCGAGCCGTGCGCTGCGCTCGAAGGCAAGCCCGAGCTGATCGACGATCGCGCGCGGTCACGAAGATTGCTACAACGCTCGTCAACTGCCGGTTCTCGCTCAAAGGCCGGGTCTGGTGGACGCGGCGACACTACGACTGTGCTGCGGATCCGAGCAGCGCATCGCGGGGCCTCAGGCGCTCGACGTCTCGCCCGCTCTGCAACGCAAACGGAACCTGCCCGCCGTGGATGGTCGTCGAGCGGCACGCACGACCATCGGGCTACAAGACGGTCATCGTGCGGATCCGGAGAAGCGCTGCTGCTGCCCGAGTCAATCGAGACGCGCTGTCGGTGTTTCGCAGGTGGACTCGAGTCGATCCGCCATCGTCCAGGAGTTTTCTCGCACGTTACCGCCGCCGTGATCGCAGCGGCCGACTACCTGCGTAGAAGCTCAGGCAACTTCTTCAACGTGATCACCGCAGTGCGACGACGTCCGCCCGACCCGATGAGTTCCCGCGGCTGCGGCGAATCTCTCCGCTGACGTTCGACACACGGTGACATCGCGCATGTGGATACCGCCGTCGCCGGTATGCGCGTCGAGCTGGGGCGCCAAAGCCATCAGCAGCAACTCGAGGGTCACCGAGCCGTCGCCGGTCGAGATGTCCCAGTTCGGCGCTCGATGGTGCTGCCCGATTCCGCGCGGATGGTGATGCTGCCGTCCCCGGAGCGCGCGCGCACGCCGCTCAGCTTCCCCGCGAGCACGATGCTGCCGTCGCCGGTGTCGACGTTCAGCGCGCCGTTCACGCCCGTCGATCCGATCGAGCCGTCGCCGCTATGGGCCGTCACGTCCCCGCCGATGTCGTGCGCGCGGATGCCGCCGTCGCCGCGATCGCATCTCACGCGCCCGGAGATGCGCTCGACGTCGATCGAGACCGTCGCCGCTCTTCGCGCTGAGGTCGGACGCCGCCGGCATCGAGACGATGAGCTTCGCCGACACGCGACATGTTCCACCCGAAGTTCATGCCACGATGCTCGCTGCCCTTGCGCGGCTTGACGTCGACGATGATGCGGATCGCCGTTCTGCTCGGTGCGGATGCGTCGATTTCGTCGGCCGCCGCCTTGTCGCGGGCCCGCTTCTCGATGATGACCTGCACCTCGGGTCTGTCCCAGGGCCGCACCTCGATCGAGCCATCGAAGGTCCCCACCGAGACGTCAGCCTTGCCTGATGTGGAAAACGTCTTCTCCTCGCGCCGACATACTTGGCGAGGTCCGCGCCGACGATGTCGATGCAGCCCGGTCCCGGCGAGCAGCACGGCCAAGACGGCCGGCAGACAGAGGAACCCGGAGCCGAGCAGCAACGGCCATGACAACATCCTCCAAAGCGGAGCTTAGACGGCGGCTGTCCGTTCGAGGTTCGTGTTCTGACGCGCGTCGTTCAACAGTGGCGGAGGACGACACGCACGTCGGACCTCAGAACGGCAGACGTCGCTCGACTGGTCACCCACCTGCCGGCCGTCGACCGTGCGCCTGGACGAGCTGGCCACACAGCGACGACGCGTTCGAGTGAACGACCAGGTCGGCAGCCGCCGTCCGCGCAGGCAAGGACGCCGTCGTCCCACCAGCCCCAATCCGCGCGCCGGCGTGGTGGCGCACAGCGTCGCGGCATCCACGAGCGACAGGCCGACGGCCGCGACCAGGAACTGAAACACCCGATCCATGGTGGTCACGCTGCCGGCGATGGTGCCGTCGTCGAGAAGCGCCGTCGACCCGGCGGCGGTGATGGCGTGCCCGCCGAGTCGAGGCGCGGCCGCCGACTGGCAGTCCCGCGGCCGCGGCGTCGCGTCGGTAATCGCCATCACCTGCGACGGCCGCTTCGCGGCGATGGCCGCTCGAACCAGCGCCGGGTGCACGTGAACGCCGTCGCAGATGATCTCCGCCGCCACTTCGTCGGCCTGCAGCACGGCACCGGCGAGGCCCGGCGCCCGGTGATGCAGCGGCGGCATCCGGTTGAAGAGGTGCGTCGACTGCCGCGCGCCGGCGGCGACGCCGCGAGCGCTTTCGTCGTAGGTCGCCGCCGAATGTCCCAGCGGAGACATAGTGCCCGCGGGCCGCGAGCCATCGAATCAAATCGAGCCCGCCGGCAAGCTCCGGCGCGACGGTGACGATCCCCACATCCGGCGCCGCGCGCTCGATCTCGGCGAGGATGTCGGCGCCGTCGAACCTTCTTCCGACCGACGAGCCTGACGCACTCGGCCCGCGCCCCGAGCCTACGTGACCCACTCGGCCCACCTGACCCACCCGGCCGGAGCGCAGCCTGAGGGCTGCGCAAAGCCCGAAGGCTGCGCACCCCGGTATTCCGCGTTGATGAAATTGCTCTCGAGATGCGGCCGGCGCAGGACGCGCGCCGAGCGGCCGCGCGGCGTTTCACGCGCGCGGCGGACCTGGTCCAGCACCTGACGGAGCATGCCCGGCGGGCACGCCACGGTCGTGGGACAGAACGCGGTCGACACCGTAGCTTCGGCAGCTGCCCTGGCGATGAACGCAATCGGATCGCCCGGATCCTGTGAATCGGCGCCGTCGACGCCGTGGACGTGGACGTCGATGAAGCCCGGAACGATGTAGTGACCGTGAAAGGCGAAGGACGAAGGCCCGTGCGGCGTCGCGGCATCCGGCCGAATCTCAGTGATTCGGCCATCCTCGATGACGAGCGTGCCCGCTGACAGCAAGCGGTCCGGCAGCACCAGCGCCGCGCCGGACAGGACGATCATCGGGGTGCGAGGTGGCCTGTCGTGCCGCGCCAATCGCGGCGGCGTCCACGCCGAGCGTGGCGGTCGCGATCGCGAGCGCGTCGGTCATCGGCACCGCGGCAATCGCCGTCCGATCTCGGTCCGCACCGGCTCGAGCAGCAGGTCCGCCGCGTCGGCCATGATCCCGCCGAGCACCAGCATCGCCGGATCGACGACGAGCACGAGGTTCGCGGCGGCCATGCCCAGGTATTTGGCGGTGCCGCATCACCGAAATCGATACGCCGTCGCCGGCGCGCGCGGCCGCCAGCACGTGTCGGCGGTGATCTTCGTGAGGTCGTTGCCCACGGCCTCCAGCACGCGCGAGTCATCGCCCGGCCTTGATGCGCCAGACGAGGCGCCGGACGATGCCGAGCGCAGCGACCTCCGCCTCGAGACATCCCATCTTCCGGTAGTCTTCGCGCTCCACGGGATTCAGGGGAAGCCAGGCGACCGACGTGGCCCGGCCCGTGCGCGCCGGTCATCGCGCGGCTCCTCGCGAACAATGCCCGCGCGACGGCGTGATCGCGGCCACGGCGAAGTAGGCGACGTCCCCGGTCCCCTTCGCGGCACCCAGCCAGGTTTCCGCCACGGCGGCGGCCACGCCCGGCGGCAGCACCGGCTGGCCTGAAGCGCCCGGCCAGGGCGGCGGCCGCTTCTCCGGCGCCTGGGCTTCCGGGTTGCCACGTGGTCACGCCGACGGCAGTGCCCGCGCGGCAGTTTCAGTTTTCTCGGCGACGGCGGCGTCGGCCGCCGCGGAGAGATCGCCGGACGCCTCGACCAGACTGCGCGACGGGCGAAATGGTGGTGGTGCCGTCGTGTCATCGACCGCAACCGCCAGCGCGGCGCCGTCGAGGAGAACCTCCACGCCGGCCGTCATTCGCGTCCCCAATCCGGTGTTGATCTCGGCTGCGCCGGCGAGCGGCACGCCGCCACGACATCGTCGGAATCCTCGCCACGAAGCAACCGGCGATCGACGCGATCGAGGAGCGACGACAGCAGCCGCTCGTCGGGCGTGGATGACGAGCACGCCGCCGCTGGCATCCGGCGGGAACTGCCGGTCGTCGCGGTAGTCGCGATCCATCGTGACCAGCGTGCGCCGGAGCCGCTGGGCCAGCTGGTAGTGCTTCACGTCCGGCGCGCGGCGGAGGTCATCGTGCTCGAGCACGAACAGCACGTCTCAGTTCAGCCGGACGCGCAGCGTGCGCCACGATCCCGGCCGGCACGTTCGCGTCCCGCGTAGATGCGTGGACGGGCGGTCAGCTTCTCCGCGTGCGGCGCGAGTTCGGAGGACAGCGTTCCTTACATACGGTTACACGTTAAAAGTCAGGGTTAAAAGTCAAAGCAAAGCAATACAAAACCAGAGGCAGAACCAGATAGATCGTTACGTCCGCTGCATTTCAAACTTTCAACTTTCAACTTTCAACTTTAACTTTGGGCTTTTAACTTTTAACGTCTAACTTCTCCTCGTGCAGCAGCCTTCGCCTCGCGCGTCAGGTCCGGCAACCAGCTGCGTCGCGTTTGTGGATCGAGCTCCTTGCGCGCGCGGCGGCTGTTCGAGCGAGCCGACGCGTACTCGCAGAACAGCGGGAAGCGCGATCGTCGAATCGCAGTAGGCGACGACGGTGTCGGGCAGCACGCCGGATTCACCTTGCCCCAGCTGACCGCTTCGGCCGGCGTGGCGCCGGACAAGCCGCCCCACACGACCTGATCGGTCGTGATCTGGATGAAGTAGTCGTTGCCGCCCTTTGGGGATGCCGTAGACCTCCCACAAGCGTCGGCTGCGCCCTGCAGGTAGAAGTTCTTCGGCGATCCGCCGCCGAGAATCACGCAGCCGTTCTGCTTGCCGGCCAGGATGATCGCGCACACCTCGTTGACGTCCTTGTTCGGATCGATCATGAAGCGCGCTGCCGTTCATCAGCTCGTGGTAGGCGATGTTCATCGCCGATCGAGCTGTCGCCCGGGCGACGAGGTGTAGAGCGGCACGCCGGCGTCGCGGCGGCGCGCGACGACCGAGTGCTCCTCGCAGCCGGGATAGCGCTCGAGCAGATCGAGGCCGAGGCGCGTAGTGGAACTCGGAGGTCGACACCGGCCCGTTCAGCCCCGAGCGGACGAGGAAGTCGCGGATGTAGGCGTCGGTCTCGAGCAGGACGGTCGCCGGAAAGAGGACGTCGTAGATCCGGATGACGCCGTCCTCGTACAGCTCCACGTCGTCGACGAACGGCGAGCCGCGGTGCAGCGTGAAGTTCAGCGCGTAGTGCAGGTCGTGATAGAGGTTGGCGCCGGTGCAGATGATGAAGTCGACCAGGCCGCGCTCCATCATCTCGATGACGCAGCCGCCAAGCCGGCCGGCGTCATCGCGCCGGCGATCGTCAGCGCCGATCGTCGTGTCGTTCTCGGGCGCGAGCATCTTGTCCGCGAAAATCGCGGCAGGCCTCCGACAGGCGGCCGGCGTTGAACGCCTGGAACCCGTCGTCGATCAGACGGCGTGATCGCCGGCGCTGCCGCTTGCGGACGGTAGTAGGCGATAGGCTTGCCGGACGAACGACTTCGCTCGAGTGCCCGGGCGAGCCTGGAGCACGATACGGCAATGGACGCTCCTTCGGAGTGCTGAAAGAGGTTCTGTTGGAAATAGCTTAACATCTGGGATCATGACTGGCGAGCTTGGCGCACCAGCCGATCTGGGCTGGCTTGGTGGACCGCCGCCTGCGCCGTCGCCATCGTCGCCCTCGTGGCTGTCTGGGTCTGGCAGCAAGGGTCGCCGGTTCGCCGCCGGCGACGTCTTTCGCGCGAGCCGGTTGAGCTCCGGCAATCGCCTGTTTCCGACGCAGGTGCTGATCACGCCGACGAGCGTCGTGCAGTACACGCCGCGATGGTTCGGCCGCCGCGAAGAGACGATCCACATGGCGCACATCGCGTCGGTGAAGATCGAGACCGGCATGCTGCTTGTCCGACGTGCTGATCGAAACCAGCGGCGGTCCGACCCGATCTGCTGCCACGGGCACGGCAAGGGCGACGCGACGCCGGATGAAAGACCTCATCGAGCAGCTACCAGACCGACTACTACCGGGGCCGCGCGGGCCCGGCACCCCGGTCCCTGTCGAGACCGGCCGGATCGGCCGATAAAGCCTAACGCGCTACGATGGACGATCTCACCTTCAGCGCGCGCCGCGCGAGCCCAGCTACGTCACGGCCAGAACCGCCGAGCCCGGACGCCGGAAACGCGGTTTCGGACGCTGGTGCAGTCGCCCCTGCGCGCCGGGCTGCTTCGCTACCTGAGCGCCCGCCCCGACGAGAGCTTCGACGTCGAATCGCTGATGCAGACGTTCGGCCGGCTGAAGCTGGACGTCGAGAACTGCGTGCGCGAGCTGGTCGACTTCGGCGTGGCGCGGATCGTGCCGGGCAACGCCGCCGCGCTATCACGGCCGAGCGGCCCGCCAACGAGGCGATCGCCGACCAGCTCGATCACCTTCCTCGAGCGGCGCGCCAGCGGTCAGCACCGAGGACCAGTCGCCGTCGGTCCAGCGCTTCCGCGAGATGATCGGCCGCGACGAGAAGATGCTCGATCGTCTTCGAGTGGATCCGCACCGCCGCCAAGTCGGACATCTCGGTGCTGATCCTCGGGCCGACCGGATCGGGCAAGGAAGTCGTGGCGCGGATGATCCACGAGCTGAGCCGCCGGAGCGTCGCGAAGTTCCAGGCGGTCAACTGCGCGGCGCTGCCCGACACGCTGTTCGAGTCGGAAATCTTCGGCTACGAGAAGGGCGCGTTCACCGGCGCGCACGATCGCAAGCCGGGACGCCTCGAGCTGGCCAACGACGGCACGCTGTTCCTCGACGAGATCGGCGACATGTCGCTCATCGCGCAGGCCAAGCTGCTGCGCGTGCTCGAGGAGCGGCGCTTCGAGCGCCTCGGCGGCCACAAGTCGATCTCGGTCGACTTCCGGCTGATCTCGGCGACCAACCGGCCGCTCGAGCAGTTCGTCCGCGACGGCCGCTTCCGCGAGGACCTCTACTACCGCGTCAACGCGTTCGCGATTCGGCCTGCCGTCGCTGCGCGAGCGGCAGGTGGACATCCCGGTGCTCGCGCAGCGCTTCCTGGCGCGCTACTGCGCGGCGCAGGGGCTGCCGCTCGACAGCAAGGCGTTCTCGCGCGAGGCGCATCGAGCTGCTGTGCAGCTACCACTGGCCGGGCAACATCCGCGAGCTGGAAAGCACGGTGTCGCGCGCGGCGCTGTCGGCGCCGGGCCGATCGATCCGCGCGTCGCGACATCGAGTTCCTGCACGCGACGACGCCGCGCCGCAGTCCGTCGGGCGACCGCCTGCCGTCGCTCGCCGAAGCCGAGCGGGCGCACATCGTGCCGCGTGCTCGAGGCGGTGCAGTGGAACAAGAAGGAGGCCGCGCGCGTGCTCGACATCAGCCGGGGCACGCTGTACCGGAAGATCGTCGAGTATCAGCTCGGAGCCCGAGCGCGCCGGGGGCCGCGCGGAGGCGCGAATGACGGGAGCCTGATCCGCGGTATCAGTTCGAGTCTCCCGCCGCCGATTTGCGATGAAAGATCTGCCCGATCGCGGCGCGGCTCTACGTCAGCGCCGTTCTGGTCGCGGGCGCGATCGTGCTCGCGCTGTTCGCGCCGCACACCGTTCCCAGACCCGGTGCTGTCTTCCGTCGCGCTGCTCGTCTGCTCGTCGCTCGCCTCCGCCCTCAAGGTCAGCCTCCCGCTGGCCAGCAGCGGCTCGACGATGTCGGTGTCATGCGCCGTCGATTTCGCGGCGCTGCTGCTGCTCGGCGGCGAACGAGACGATGCTCGTCGCGGCGGCGAGCGCGTGGAGCCAGTGCACGTTCCGGACGCAGGTCACGCTCGACGCCGCACCGCACGCTGTTCAGCATGGCGTCGCTCGTGCTGACCGTGAAGGCGGCCGGCTGTCGTCTACGCCTGGCTCGGGGGCACCGCCGCCCGGCCAATCGTTCACGATGCTGACGATCGCCAAGCCGCTGGTCGGCGCGGCGACCGACCTATTTCGTCTGCAACACCGCTGCTCATCGCGACCGCCATCGGCCTGTCGACCAAGCAGCCGATCGTCCGCGTCTGGAACGAGAACTTCCTCTGGAGCGCGCCGAGCTACTTCGTCGGCGCGCGTCGCGGCCGCGGCGGCGGCCGCGTCGGTCATCGAGCGCGGCGGCTACTGGATGGCGTCTGCTCGCCGCCGCGCCGCTCGTACCTGCATCTACCGCACCTACAAGGTCTACATGGGCCGCATCCAGGATCAGCAGCGGCACGTCGCAGCAGGTGTCGGACCTCCACCTCGCGACGATCGAAGCGCTGGCGCTCGCGATCGACGCGAAGGATCAGACCGCGCAGAGCCACATCCGGCGCGTGCAGGTGTACGCCGCGGGCTCGCGCGCGCGCTCGGGATGTCGGAGAACGAAATCCAGGGCGTCAAGACCGCGGCGCTGCTGCACGACATCGGCAAGCTCGCCGTGCCCGAGCACATCCTGTCGAAGCCGGGTCCGCTGACGCAGGAAGAGTTCCAGAAGATTCGCGATCCACCCGCAGGTCGGCGCCGAGATCATCAGCGGCGTGCCGTTCCCGTATCCGGTGGCGCCGCTGATCCTGAGCCACCACGAGCGCTGGGACGGCAAGGGCTATCCGGCCGGGCTCAAGGGCGAGGAGATTCCGCTCGGCGCGCGCATCCTCTCGGTCGTGGACTACTTCGACGCGCTGATGTCGGAGCGGCCGTATCACAAGGCGATGAGCTTCGACGCCGCGATCGGCCTGCTGCGGCAGGAGAGCGGCAAGGCGCTCGATCCGCGCGTCGTGCACGACGTTCATCGACATGTATCCGGCGCTGGCCGCCGAGGCGGAAGCGAGCCAGGAGCCGGCGCGGAAGCTGACGCGCGTGCCGACGCACGCCGACCGCGGCCGCCGGCCGTCGGGCTCGTCGCCGAACTCGGCGACGGCGCGCGACCAACGTCTTCCAGGACATCGCGCTCGCGCACCGCGAAATCTACGCGCTGTACGAGATCGCGCAGGCGATGGGCAGCAGCCTCGGCGTCTCGGACACGATGGCGCTCATCTCGTCGAAGTTGAGCAACATCGTGCCGTTCTCCTGCTGCGCGCTGTTCCTCTACAACGACGAGACCGAGACGCTGCGCTGCCGCTTCGCGACCGGCGTCGAGTCCGACGTCATCCAGCAGCTGACGATCCGCAACGGCCACGGCCTGACCGGGCTGGGTCGCGCGCAACCGGCGGCCGCTCGTCAACGCGCGGCCCGAGCACCGACCTCGAGGCCGGCGGGCATCCCGTCCGATCGCGACCACGCTGCAGTCGGCGCTGGTCTGCCCGCTGCGTCTTCAACGAGCGGTTCATCGGGACGATCTCCGTCTATCACACCGAGCCGTCGATCTACACCGACGATCACCGCCGGCTGCTCGATCGGATTTCCGAGCAGGCGGCCGCGGTCATCTACAACTCGATGGTGTTCGAGCAAACGCAGGAAGATTCGCTGACCGACCCGCTGACCGGCGCTGCCGAACACGCGGTTCATGTTCATGCACCCTCGACGCGCGAGCTCGCGCGCGCGAGCGGCTGAAGGCCGAAGTGTCGCTGCTCGTCATGGACCTCGACAACTTCAAGGACATCAACGACACCTACGGCCACCACGTCGGCGACCGCGCGCTGCGCGAGATCGCCGGCGTGCTGCGCGCGGCGATCCGGCCGTACGACATCTGCGTCCGCTACGCGGGCGACGAGTTCATCGTCGTGCTGTCGGGATGCGGCGGCGAGGAAGCGGAGCGCAAGCGGCTGGAGCTGCAGCGGCGCCGTCGATCAGCCTGCGAGTTCGAGGCGCGGCCCGGCAAGCATGCTGCCGCTCGCGATCAGCGTCGGCGCGGCGGTGCTTCCCGCACGACGGCGACTCCTACGAGACGCTGCTGGCGACCGCCGACAGCCGCATGTATCGCGACAAGACCCGGCGCAAGCGGAGAGCTCGGCGGCGGCGACGGGGCGCACGCCGACCCGCGCGCAGAACGCAGCGTTCGTTCACCGACGGTCGAGCTGCGGAAGTCTGCTGTCGGGATCCTGTGAAGCTGGAGCTAGTCCAAAAGTGGAATGTCCAGCACTCCAGCACTCAGCACTCAGCAGCCTGAGTTCCCTACTCGACCCAGTCCGGACTCGGTCCCGTGAGCCCGGTCCAGAAAATCGCGAGCCCCGTCGCGCCCACGCACCAGGCCAGATCCGGTCCATCCACCACGCGTCGTAGCGGCCGCTGAATTCGACCCAGGCGGCCGGAGCGCGCGAGGCGCAGAGACGACGAGCGTCATCGCGGCGGCCGCGCCGCCAGGCCACGCAGTCAGGATCACGCCGCGCTGGCGCGTGACGCAGAGCCATCGCGATCATAGTCGCGCCGTGCTCCTGACGCTGCCCCATCCGCGACGGTGCTCGCCACACCCGCGGGTCACGCATCGTGCGCCTCGATCTCGGACGGCCGCCCCTTCGACTACGACGCCGGGTCAGGCCGTGCTCGTCGCGAAGCACGGACACACGACAGCGAAAGCCGTATTCAATCGCCGTCGGCGCCGAGGACGCCCGGCGCGATCGGCTGCGCTCGAGCTGCTCGTCGGCGTCGAACGCCGACGGATCCGCGGGCGACCCATCTCGCCGCTCGACGCCGGCGCGGCGATCGTACGTCGATGGACCGGTCGGCATCGTTTCACCTTTCCCAGCAGGCGCCGGAAGAGCGCCGGTTCGTCTTCATCGCGGGCGGCACCGGCATCGCGCCCGCTGCGCGCGATGCTCCGGCACGCGCTCGCGCCTGCCCGCACCGCGACATCGGCCTGCTTCTACAGCGCGCGGACGCCGCAGGAATTCGCGTTCACGCGCTGGTTCGCGAATTGGCCGCCGGCGGCGCAGTCGAGCTGCGGCAGACGGTGACCCGGCGAGCGAAGCGGAATGGACCGGACGCGCGGCCGGCTGACGCGCGACGCGCTGAAGAACTGGTGCACGACCCGGCGACGCTTTGCTTCATCTGTGGGCCGCCGGCGCTGGTCAGCGGTGCCGGCGATCTGCGGCCCCGCATCCCGCGCGAGCGGATCGGGGATCAGTGGCGGCCGACACCATGGGCGTGCTCTTCACGCCGTACGACCGTCCGCCGTCAGGGCAGGGCTGAGGACCAAATGCGCTGTTTAAAGATCCGCAGATGAAATCCCTGAGTTTCATCATGGTTTCCAAGTAGTGCGGATGCGTGACGAAGAAATGCGCGGCGAGAACCTCGGTGATCACCGCCCGGGCGATCGGCAGACGTCGGCAGTCGCGGCGCCGCGCCGGCCGCCGTTCGTGCTTGCAGCCAGGTATACGCGAGTGCGGTCAGCACGACATGGCGGTACCATCCGGACAGCGAGCGGCCTTCGAAGTGATCGAGGCCGAGTTCGTCCTCGCAGCTCGATTGATACTGCTGCTCGATCGCCCAGCGATGATGGGCCAAGCGCACGAGCGCGCGCAGCGAGGCGGTCGGCTGGCAACGTCGACCAGATAGTGCCTTCACGCGCGGCGTCGTGCCGAGATCTCGCTCGCAGCAGCAACCAGCACTTCCGCGGCGAGCCGACGCGCCCGCCAGTCGTGCGCCGGCGTGCCACGCGGTGCGCGCGCGAAGTCGGCCGCCCACGGCCGGTTGGTCCCGTTGCGCCACGTGACGCGCCGCCACGCGCGGCGCGGCAAGCTCGGCGGCGATCGCGCGCACGGCTTCGGGGTGACTGCCGTCGGTCAGTTGGAGTCGTGTCGGGCGGCGGCTGCGTGCCCGGTTGCGCGGTGGGACGGCCGACCGTCGGGGTGCCGCGAAAGACGGTGAGCGTCGACGAGATGCCGAGCGCGTACGGCAGCTTCCATCGATGCAGCGCCCGGCGCAGCGTGGCGTTGTCGCCAAACTCGGCATCGCCGAGCACCGCCGGTCACCTGTAAAGCCGGCGGCGCGAATCTGGCGCACGCAAGCGTCAGCGCCAATCGCCACTTTCTCCTGAAACCGAACCGCCGCCGGAATCTGCGCCCGCTGCCGCGCGCTCGGGTGTCAGCCACGCCTCGGGGCAGATACAGCGCCGCGCCGAGCATCCACGCGCGGACGCCCGTCCACAGCGCCGCCGTCACCGCCACCTGGCAGTTGGCGACCTTGCCGAGCGTGCCGCAGTACTGGCGCGCGACGCCGACCGAGTGCGCGACCCTGTTTTGGAAAGCTCGTCGCCGTCGAGAATCAGCACGCCCGTCGCGCTCCGGGATCACCGGCGCGCAGCTGCCGCCACACGCGTCGGCACGTCCACGGCGCGTGCGGTGATGAAATGCTGAAAGGCCTGATAGTGCCCGGATCGGTGACGCGCTCGAGCATCGCGCTCATCGACTTGCGGCGACTGTCGCTCAGCAAGCCGAGCAGATACCGTCGGAACGCACCGCGCTGCGCCACGTGCCTGAAGCACGTCTCGAACGGCTCGAGCCACGTGCTCAAGCGATCGAGCCACGCCGGCGCATTGCGCGGCAGCAGCACCGCGCGTCAGCGTACCGAAATCGCCCGATGCGTACAATGTCATCAAATCAGATCACTCGCCGATCGTTCGACAACTCAGCGATCTGACAAGTAATGCTAGTGGCCTGTCCACGCTGATCGAAGGACCACCTCGCGGGCGGGCATCCCGGCTGGCGGCGTTGCTCCTCCCTCAAATACTCCCGGTATTCTCAGTCGTCGCGCCTTGCCATCCGGGCGCCGCGCTCCGCGATCTGGTCCTTGTTCAGCGTGGACAGGCCACTAGCTGTCAGGGCCGAGAGCTAGCCGCGAGCCAGGGTCTAAGATGCCGATGGCGTGCATGCCGGCGTCGACCATGAGGATTTCGCCGGTGACGGCGCGGGAGGCCGGGCTCAGCAGAAACAGGGCGGCGTCGGCGACCTCAGACATTCGACGCTCCGCCGCAGCGGCGCGATCGCGATCACCTGCAGGATGTCGAGAACCCGGCAATACCCGAGGCGGCGAGCGTCTTGATCGGCCCCGGCCGAAATCGCGTTGACGCGGATGTTCTTCGGGCCGAGGTCGCTCGCGAGGTAACGGACCGACGACTCGAGCGCGCGCTTTCGCGACGCCCATCACGTTGTAGTTCGTGAAGACGCGGTCGCTGCCGAGATAAGTGAGCGTCAGGATGCTGCCGCCGCCGCGCTTTCCATCAGCGGCAGCGACCGCGCGCGTCAGCGCCGACGAGCGAATAGGCGCTGACGTCGAGCGCGATCCGGAAGCCCTCGCGCGACGTCTCGACGAACGGATTGTGCAGCGCATCGGCCGGCGCGAAGCCGGCGCCGTGCACGGCATGAAATCGAGTCCGCCGAATTCCCGATCGAGCGTCGCCGCGAGGTCGGCGATCTGCTGATCGCTCGTCGACGTCGCACGGCAGCACGAGCGGGTTCGTCGAGTTTCGCGGCAAGCTCGCGGACGTTTCTCTTCGAGGCGCTCGCTTGGATACGTCAGCGCGAGGCCGCGCGCCGGCCGCGGCAGCCGCCTGCGCGATCGCCCACGAGATCGAGCGCTTGTTGGCGACGCCGACGATGAGACCATGTTTTCCAGTGAGATCGGACATGCGGCGAGAGCTTGACGACGCTGAGCTGTCGGCAGCTCAGCTTGTCAGCTCTCGGCCGTTGCGGCCGCTGTCGAGGTTATTTCGATCGCTTCGTCCCGGGCCGTGCGGCGGCTCAGCCCCTGCGGTGGCCTGCCGCCGTCCGGAACGCATCCGCGCGGCGGACCGCCTGAATAGTTGCCGTTCCCGACGGTTGCCGCCGAACTGCTGGCCGCCGCCGCCGCCGGTCCGCGCTGGTGACGCGGCCGGAAGCGGTTCTGACGACCGGCGGGCTGCCGGATGGTGAATTCGGGAATCGGCCGCGTCGGCGGGGCTGCCCTTCGTGGCCGCGGCAGCGACGCGCGGATCAGCGGCCGATGCACTGGGCCCCTCTCTTCCTCGTTGCCGCGATTGTCGCTCGCGCTCGTCGTCCGTCGGCATGGCGTCTCGTCGTCTGCCGGCTTCGCGTCGCCAGCGGCGGCCGCTCGTCGAGAACGTCGCGCCAGCGCCACCTGACGGTTCGACGATCGCGTCCTCGATCGTGTCGGCTGCGCGCCGTCTGCTCGAGCCATGCGATGCCGTTCGACCCGTTCGCGCCGCGCGAGCTCGCCGTGCGCGACCCGCTTGGGCGCATTCGCGAGCACCTGCGAATACAGCGCGCGCCGGGCGTCTCGGTCTTGCGCCGCTGCCGCGGCACCTTGGCGTGTTTGTATTCGTGCTCGGCGTCGCACGTCGTTGCAGCGCGTCTGCTTGACGTCGCTCGCCGAGCATCGCGACGACGGCGTGATTGGTCACGCGCCGCTCACGCGGACAATAATCGTCAGAATGTCACCAAGCCGAAGCTGGCGCTGCTGCATCAACTCTCCCGAAGATGACCGCTGGCGGGGATGAAGTGCGAAGGCGGTAACTGAGTCTTAGCAGAGCTTGCCGCGCGCCGTCCAGCCACTGGCGGACCTCTGCCAACCGTGGCGACGACGGCCGCCGGAGCCGTCGATTGCGGCGTGCGTTTGGCGGCCACTGACACCGCCGGGCGTCACCCGCGCCGACGACGTCGGGCTCGAACCGGTCGCTGGCGGCGCGCCACTCGTCGAGCGACAGCGACTCGAAGTCGCGGCCTTCGGCGACCAGCTTGCCGCACCAGCGCGCCGACGATCTCGTGCGCGCGCCGGAACGGCACGCCGCGGCCCACCAGGTAGTCGGCCACGTCGGTCGCCAGCAGCAGGCCCGACGCCGCGCGCGGCGCGCGCTCGCGGTTGATCGTCAGACCGCCGACCACCGACGCGGACGACGGCCAGGCAGCCGCCGAGCGTGTCTTCCGCGCCGAAGACCGCCTCTTTGTCTTCCTGCAGATCCTTGTTGTAGCCGGTCGGCAGCCCCTTGATCGTCGTCAGCAGGCCGACCAGGTGGCCGATCGCGCGGCCGGTCTTGCCGCGCACCAGCTCCAGCGGATCGGGATTCTTCTTCTGCGGCATCATGCTGCTGCCGGTGCTGAGCGCGTCGGACAGCTCGAAGAACCGGTGCTCGTCGCCGCAGAGGATGATCAGGTCCTCCGCCAGCCGGCTCAGGTGCACCATCGTCAGCGCGCAGGCGTACAGGAACGTCGCCGCGAAGTCGCGATCGGACGACGCGTCCATGCTGTTGTCGACGACGCGCGAGAAGCCGAGGTCGCGGGCGAGCGCGTCGACGTCGATGGCGTAGGCCGTGCCGGCGATCGCGCCGCTGCCGAGCGGCAGCGCATCGGCTTCGTCGCGCGCGCCGCCGAGCGCGCGCGAAGTCGCGGCGCAGCGGCGCCGCGTGCGACAGGAAGAAGTGCGCGACCAGCACCGGCTGCGCCGGACGGAAGTGCGTGAACGACGGCATCAGCGCGTCGCCGGCCGACGGCCGCCTGGCCGGCCAGCGCGTCGACCACGCCGGCGACGCCGCGCTGCAGCAGCGGGATGCGCCGGCGCAGGTAGAGCCGCAGGTCGAGCGACACCTGCTCGTTGCGCGAGCGGCCGGTGTGCAGCCGGCGGCCGGCGTCGCCGAGCCGCTCGACGAGCAGCCGCTCGACGAAGCTGTGGACGTCCTCGTCGGCGCCGTCGACGAACGCCGGATCGGATCGGCCGCTGCTCGAGCAGATCGCGCGAGCGCGTCTTCGATCTGCGCGCGCCTCGTCGCGCCGGCAGCACGCCCGCGTTCGCCAGCGCGCGCGCCCACGCGATGCTGCCGGTCACGTCGTCTTCGAACAGGCGGCGATCGAAGCGGAACGACGCGCCGAACTCGAACGCGGCCGCGTCGGGCGCGGCATCGAAACGTCCCGACCAGAGATTCGTCGCATTCGACGCCGGGGCTGGGGGCTCGCTACCGGATCGATGGTCAGCGCATTCGTTGTGATCGTGACGAGTTTTGGCGCGGAGCGGACGCCTCGGCGACATCGACGATCGCGCAGTCGCCCGCAAACAGCTTGAGGCGAACGACGCCGCGTGACGCGATCGTTCGCGCGTGTCGACGTAGGCGTCCAGCGCTTCGCGCGCACGGCGCGAACCACGAGCCGTCGATGCACGAGATCGGCGTATTCGCGGCCGACCACGTCACGCAGGCGATTGCGTCTCGGGGTCGGCGGCCGCGGTACGCGACGTCCGATGCGCCGCGTGCAGCCGATGTCGCCGGCGCCTGGCGCAGGTCGCGATCGATGGCTGCCTGACGCCGTGCGCTGCGGCGATGGTGCCGAGGCTTCCGACGAGGTCGAGGATCGGCATGGCGACGCCGTTGATCCCGGTCGGCACGCCGCGCTCGAACGCGACGTCGACCGCACGCCGGCTCAGGCTCGGCCGGCACCTCGGTCCCGGTTTCGCGGAGCGCCGGGACGGAGGCGCCGGCGCTGGAGCGGAATCTGGCGCGCGCGGATGTAGGCGGCCTGCTGCGCCGGGGTCATCGTCCAGTCCCGACGGCGCGAGCACGCGAAGCGCGGATTCGCCAGGCCGGCGGCGACGTCCATCGCCGTGCCGCCGGCCGCGTGCGCGATCGCGGTCGGCGTGTTCGATGCCCGGCAATCTGCGACCAGCTTCTGAGCGATGAGCGGCCGCGCCAGGGCCGGCGCCCAGCGGGGCGCCATCGGGCGCCAGTGGCGCCGGCCTTCAGGCCGCGCACGATGTAGCCGCGGGCGAACTCGTCGCGGGCGTCGAGGACGTGGGCGCGCACGGCGCCGGCCGCGAGCGCACGGTCGCGGCACCTCCTCGAGCTCGCGCCCCCTGGCCGAGGTCGATCGTCACCGCGACGACCTCGGCGCCGTAGCGCTCCGCGAGCCAGGGGATGGCGACGGCGCTCTCGAGGCCGTCCGAAGGCCAGGACCGATTCGTCTCCATCGGTTTGGTCACTCGGACGGAGTAGTCCTTCAGGCGTTTGGTCAGGGCGGCGGCGCCGCGGCGCGCCGCGGCGCGATCACGAGAATCGTGTCGTCGCCGGCGATCGTGCCGACCACTTCCGGCGAGGCGGGCGCGGTCGAGCGCCTCGGCGAGCGCCTGCGCCTGGCCCCGGCCGGTGCGGACGACGACGAGCTGCTGCACGCGATCGACGCTGCGCAGGAACTCGGCGGCGGCGCGCTCGAGCGCGGTGAGCGCGGTCTCCGGGTTCGGCGCCTCGGCGCCGGGCCGCTGGTAGGCGCCGTCGCCCGGCGCGCTTCACCAGGCCGAGCTCCTTGATGTCGCGCGAGATCGTCGCCTGCGTCGCCTCGAAGCCGCGCTGATGCAGCCGGCGGCGCAGCAGCTCCTGGCTGTGCAGCGCCTCGCGGTCGATCGAGCTCGAGGATGACGGACTGGCGGCGCGCTTTCATGCAGGATGAGGAATGAGTATACATCGATTTTTATTGATCGAATCTGCGCTTCAGTGTATAAGTATTCTTTCCGATGCATAGTGTTGCCGCAGACGCCGTCGCCGCGCGCGCCGCACCGGCCGGTCCGGCCGCCGCGCGCGCGCGCGCATCGCCGTCGCCGGCGCCACCGGCTACACCGGCCAGGAGCTGCTGCGCCTGCTCTCGCGCCATCCGTCCGTCGCGCTCGCCGCGGCGATGTCGTCGGGCGCAGACCGGCGCGTCGTCGCGGCGACTGCCGGCGCTGGCGCGGCTGTGGAACGGCGTCGATCACGCCGCTGTCGGCCGAGACGCTGGCGGCCGACGCCGACGTCGTGTTCCTCGCGCTGCCCGATTCGGCGGCCGCCGAGCTCGCGCCGGCGCTCGTCGACGCCGGCGTCGCGCGTCATCGATCTGTCCGGCGCCTTCCGGCTTCGCGAGGCCGGCCTGCGCGCGCGGTGGTATCCCGAAACGCACCGGCTGCCAGCGCGGCGTCGCCTACGGTCTCACCGAGCGCGAGCGCGGCGCCGTCGCGCGCGCGCAGCTGGTCGCCAACCCGGGCTGCTACCCGACCGCGACGCTTGCTGGCGCTGGCGCCGCTGGTCGACGCCGGCCGGCTCCTCGCCCGGCGCCGACATCATCGTCGACGCCAAGTCGGGCGTGTCGGGCGCGGGCAAGACGCCGTCGGAGCGGACGCACTTCTCCGGAGTGCCACGGCAGCCTGTCGGCGCTACGGCGTCTTCAACCACCGCCACGGCGCCGAAATCGAGCAGGGCGTCGGGCGCGCCGGTCACCTTCACGCCGCACCTGGTGCCGCTCGACCGCGGGATTCTCGTCGACGATCTACGTCGCGCGTCGCGCCGGGCACGACCGAAGAAGCGCTCGGCGACGTGCTCGAGCAGGCCTACGCCGGCGCGACGTTCGTGCGGCTGGTCGGCTCGGCGCTGCCGGAGATCAAGCACGTCGCGCACACGAACTTCTGCGACATCGGCTGGCGCGTGGACGCCGTCGCGGCCGCGTCGATCCTCGTCTCGGTCATCGACAACCTGCTGAAGGGCGCGTCGGGCCAGGCCGTGCAGAACATGAACGTGATGCTCGGGCTCGACGAGCGGGCGGGTTTGTTATGACGGGCGTCGGGTTGATTCAGCGTTTCATGGACACAACTTTCCTTTGTGTCCTTATGTGGTGAAGTGCAAGGTGACGTCGCCCCGGCCCCTCGTCCTGAAGTTCGGCGGCGAGCTCCTCGAGGATCGCGCGCACCTGGCGACGGTCGTGCGCCGCCGTGAAAGCGCTGGCGTCGCGCGACGGCGGTCGTGATCGTGCACGGCGGCGGCAAGGAAATCGACGCCGCGCTGAAAGTCGCCGGACATCGAGAAGCGGCAGGTCGACGGGCTGCGCATCACCGACGAGCGCGACGCTCGACGATCGTGGTCTCGGTGCTGGCGGGCCTCGTCAACACCCGGTTCGTGGCGGCGCTGAACACCGCCGGCGTGGCGGCGCGTGGGCCTCACCGGCGCCGATGCCGCGTGCGGCCTCTCGTCGGTCGCCGCCGCACCGTTCGACCGGCGGCGGCGTGCGTGGATCTCGGAGCGCGTCGGCATCCCGAACGCAGAGCGCCGACATGCGCGTGCTGACACACGCTGGTCGACGGACTGGTTTCGTTCCGGTCGTCGCGTGCATCGGGCTCGGCTGATGACGGGCGGCTGCTCAACGTCAACGCCGACACGCTGGCCGGACATCTGGCGCGCGCGTCTGGGCGCGCGGCGCCTGGTCATCGCTGAGTACGACGCCGGGCGTCCTCGACGAGCGCGGCGCGACGCTGCCGGTCCTCAGGCCGCCGCGGTCGAGCAGCTCGTCGGCGGCGGCACGGCCACGGCGGGCATGATCGCCAAGTTGCGCGCGCTGCGAGCACGCGCTGGCGGGCGGCGTGGACGATGTCGTGATCGTGGATGGACGCGAATCGCGGCGGCGCTGGTTGGCGCGTCGGAAAGCGCGGCGCCGCGAGATGGCGACGCGGATCACGGCAGGCCTGAAGGCCTGCGCGACGACCGCTCGGTGACACGCGATGCCTGAGGAGCGCGAGGGAGCAGACGATGACGATGGTATTGGACGAGGTGGTGGGGCGCGAGACGCGCCATGTGCTGCAAACGCTACCGGCGCCAGCCGGTGACGCTTCGTCCGCGGACAGGGCGTGCGCGCTGTGCGGACGCCGAGGGGCGCGAGTATCTCGACCTGCTCTCGGGCATCGGCGTCGCGGCGCTCGGACATGCGCATCGCGGACTCGCGCGCGCGATCGCCGAACAGGCGCAGACGCTCATCCACACGTCGAACCTCTTCTATCACCCGCTGCAGGGGCAGCTGGCGGAGCAGCTGGCGAACCTGTCGGGCTGCCGCGCGCGTTTTTCTGCAACAGCGGCACGGAAGCGGTGGAAGCGTGCCTCAAGTTCGCGCGCCGCTACTGGTTCACGAAGGGCGAGCCGCGCGCCGAAGTCATCGCGCTCGAGGAATCGTTTCACGGCCGCACGTTCGGGTCGCTCTCGGTCACGTCCGACGAGCACTATCGCGCGCCGTTCGAGCCGCTGCTGCCGGGCGTCGAAGTTCGTGCCGCGTCAACGAGCCGGCGCGCGCTCGCCGCGGCGGTCTCGCGATCGACCGCGGCGATCATCGCCGAGCCGGTCCAGGGCGAAGGCGGCGTCCGTCCGCTCACGCCGGCGTTCGCCGCAGCCATCAACGAGGCGTGCGCCAGGACCGGCGCGCTCTTCATCGCCGACGAAGTGCAGAGCGGCCTGGGCCGGACGGGCTATCCGTTCTACTTCGCCGCGCTCGGCCTGAAGCCGCACCTGGTGTCGGTCGGCAAGGCGCTCGGCGGCGGCGTGCCGATCGGCGCGGCGCTCGTCAGCCAGGAAGTCGCGGACACGATTTCCTTCGGCGATCACGGCAGCACCTACGGCGGCAACCTGCTCGCCTGCCGCGCCGGCGCTCTGCGTCGCTCGACGAGCTGGTCGGCGGCGGCTTGCTGGCGCACATCGGACGCATCGGCCAGTCACTTCGAACAGCGGCTCGAAGGCGATCGCGGCCGAAGCACTCGATGGTGAAGGATGTGCGCGGCCGCGGGCTGATGTGGGGCCTCGAGCTCACCCGCGACGCGGCGCCGGTCGTGCCGGCCGGCGCTCGAGCGCGGCGTCGTCGTCAACCGCACGGCGGAGACGGTGGTGCGGCTGCTGCCGCCGCTCGATCATCACCGAAGCGGAGGTCGACGAGGGCGCTCAGCGCGACTCGATGCGGCGCTCGGCGCCGTGGAGGCTGGCTCATGAAACGGGCGCCGGTCACGTTGCGCTCGGCGGACGCCGTCCGACGCGAAAAAGCTGCACGCGATCATCACCGGCGAACCTCGAGGAAGGACACCTCCTGCCGCGGACGCTCGGCGAGCTCACGGTCCGCGCCGGCCGGTTCGTCGTCGCGATCGCGCGGCCGCAAGGTCGATCGGCTGCGCCGAGCTCGCGCCACTCAGCGCGCAAGTGGCCGAAGTGCGGTCGCTCGCGGTCGACACGGACGCGCGCGGCGGCCGCGTCGGCGTGATGATCGTCGACGAGCTGCGGCGGCGCGCGCGGCGCGAAGGCTTCGAGAAGCTGTGCGCCTTCACCCACGCGCCCGGCTATTTCATCCACATGGGCTTCTCGATCGTGCCGCACCTGTGGCTGCTCGAGAAGATCTTCACCGACTGCGTGAAGTGCCCGCAGCTTCCGGCAGTGCGGCCAGTACGCCATGGTCGTGCCGCTCGACTCGGCGTTCGACGCGGAGCGCGGCTACGGGCTGCCGGCGGCCGACCGCGGCGCCGCTCGGCTAATGACCGCGTTCGGCCGTCTCCAGGCGGGCGTCACGTCGCCGCGCGGATTCCGCGCGGCCGGCATCAGCGGCCGGCATCAAGGCCAACAGCGGACTCGATCTCGCGCTGCTCGTGTCCGACACGCCCGGCCCGCGCGGCCGCCGTCTTCACCACCAACCTCGCCGTGGCAGCGCCGGTCGTCGTGTCGCGCGACCATCTCGCGCGATCGGGCGGCGCCGGCGCAGGCGGTCGTCGTCAACAGCGGCTGCGCGAACGCGTGCACCGGCGACGACGGGCTGGCAGGTGGCGCGCGCGATGGCGAGCGAAACCGCGCGCGCTGGTCGGCTGCCCGGCCGAGCAGGTGCTCGTCGCGTCCACCGGCGTCATCGGCGTATCGCTGCCGATCGAGAAGATCCGCTGCGGCCTGCCGCTGGCGTTTCGCGCGCTGGGCGCGGATCAGGGATCGCTGGCGGCGCGCGCCATCATGACCACCGATCCGTTCCCGAAGGAGGCGGCCGCGCGAGTTGCGCTCGACGGCGGACGCGCCATCACGATCGGCGGTATGGCGAAGGGCTCCGGGCATGATCGAGCCGATGATGGCGACGATGCTCGGCGTTCGTCACCACCGACGCGGCGGTGCCGCAGCCGCTGCTCGATCGCGCGCTGCGACAGGCGGTGGACGACACGTTCAACGCCATCACCGTCGACGGCGAGTGCTCGACGAACGACTGCGTGATGCTCCTCGCCAACGGCGCCAGCGGCGTCGAGGTCAACGATGCGACCTACGCGGCATTCGTCGACGGGTTGACCGGCGTGTGCCGCGAGCTGGCGCTCGGCATCGTCCGCGGCGGCGAGGGCGCGACCAAGCTCGTCACCGTCGAACGTCACGGGCGGCGCGACCGCGGCCGAGGCGCGACAGGCGGCCAAGGCGATCGCGAACTCGCCGCTGGTCAAGACGGCGATCCACGGCGGCGATCCCAACTGGGGCCGCCTCATCGCGCGTCGCCGGCCGCGCCGGCGTGGCGTTCGAGCTGTCGCGCGCGGCGGTGACGATTGGCTCGATCGGTGCTCTTCCAGGACGGCCGGCCGCACGACGAGGCGGCGCCGCAGGCGGCGGAATACCTCAAGGGCACGGACCTCGACCGTGGGCGTGAACCTCGGCGCGGGTCGGGCGTCTTCGACGGTCTGGACCTGCGACCTTCAGCGCGGAATACGTGCGCATCAACGCGGATTACCGAACATGACACAACAGCGCATTTCCATGCCGGCACACGCAAGACTTCCTGTCCGTGCTCGACTTCGAGCCGCGCGGACCTCGAGCGCTGCCTGGAGCTCGCCGCGCAGGTGAAGGCGGACCGCGCGCTCGGACGCCGGCGCGCCGACGAGCGATCTGCTCAACGGCCGCCACGTCGCGTTGCTGTTCGACAAGCCGTCGCTGCGCACGCGCACGACGTTCGAGATCGCGATTCGCGAGCTCGGCGGCCACCTCGTCGCGCTGCAGCCCGACGTGGCGCTCGGCCGCCGCGAGCCGGTCGCCGACGTGGCGCGCAACCTCGAGCGCTGGGTGGACGCGGTGGTCATCCGTGACGCTTCTCGCAGGACGTGCTGCAGGCAGTTCGCGACGCGCGACGCGGCGGCTGCATGTCGTGAACGCGCTCACCGACCGACGAGCATCCGTGCCAGGCGATTGCCGATTTCCTGACGCTGCGGGAGCACTTCGGGCCGCTGCGCGGGCGGACGATCGCCTACGTCGGCGACGGCAACAACGTCGCGACGTCGCTGGCTCATGCGGCCGCGATGCTCGGCGTCCACGTCCACGTCGCCAGTCCGGAGGCCTACCAGCTGCCGCACGCCGTCGTTCAGCAGGCGACCAGCGCCGCCCGGCACGGCGCGCGGCTGCGCCTCTTCACCGAGGCGGCCGACGCGGTCGCCGGCGCCGACGCGGTATACACTGATACCTGGACGTCGATGGGGCAGGAAGACGGAGGCCGCGCTGCGCCGGCGAGGTCTTCGCGCCCTATCAGGTCAACGAAGAGCTGATGTCGCTGGCCAAGCCCGGCGCGCTCTTCATGCACTGTCTGCCCGCGCATCGCGGCGAGGAAGTCACCGCCGAGGTCTTCGAGTCGGATGTGGCGTGCGTGTTCGATCAGGCCGAGAACCGGCTGCACGGTCAGAAGCGCTTCTGATGATGCTGCTCGCGCCGGGCGCCGGTCTGTGACAGAGGAAGGTCCCCATGAAGAAATCACTCGCGGTCGCGGCGTGCGCCATCGTCATCGGATCGTTCGCGACCCAGGCGGCACAGCAGCGCGGCCAGCGCGGCCAGCGTGGCGGCGGCGAGCAGCCACCGGCGGCTCCCGCGGGTCAGCCGGCGGCGCCAGCCGCAGCACCCGCCAAACCGCTCGTTCCCGTCGCAGCCAGCACCCTCGCCGCGCATCCCGAGACGTATTACGGCGAACGCGTGACCATGACCGACGTACCGTCAGAACAGGCGCTCGGAACGCTCGTCTTCTCGGTCGATCAGGACAAGGCGAAGACGCTCGACCAGCAGATTCTCGTGCTCGCGCCCAGAATGAAGCGCGCCAGTCGCCGCGAATACCTATCACGGTGATTGGCGAAGTGCTCGCGTTCGACTCGGCCGAGGTCACGAAGCGCGCGAAGGACTATCCGGTGGAGGTGTCGCCGGAGATCGCGGCGAAGTTCAAGGGTCGCCCGGTCATCTTCGCGACCAACGTCATCAACACGGCCAGCACCGACCTGGCGCTTCGTCTGCCTCCGCCGATGACCGCCGAGGAGCTGGCGCTGCGGAAAGCGATGAAGGCCATCGCGCCGGCCAGCGCCGCGCTGCGCGCCGACGCCGACAAGATGGACGCGAACCTCGCGAAGGAGCACGCCGCCGCCTTGAAGCAGGCGTTCGCTCAAACCGAGGCGATCTGGAAAGCCAAGGGCAAGGCGGACGCGGTGCAGATCGCCGCCGATGCGCGCAAACTCGCCGAGACGATCGAGCTGGACGCGGCCGCCGCCAAATGGGACGAGGTCAAGACCTCCGCCGGCACGCTCAACACGAAGTGCGGCGCCTGCCACGGCGTCTATCGTGAACGGTTCGACGACGGCTCGTTCCGCATCAAAGGTGCCCCCGACCGGCACGAAGTGGTTCCATGTCTCATTACGACGCCGGCGTCCCGTCGACGCTGGCGCCGTATCCCGACCGCACGCTGCTCGACTACCTCGCCGACCTCGCACGCGCATCGATCCGGCCAGCCTCCGCCCTGCTGTTCAAGGGCGCGACGATGTCCTGGCGCGCCCTCGAGCAGCTGAGCGACGCCTGCGCGTCCGCCTTCACGCGCTCGGCGTCCGGCGCGGCGATCGCGTCGCCCTGCTCCTCCCCAACTGCCCGCAGTTTTCCATCGCCCAGTTCGGCGCCTGGAAGCTCGGCGCCATCGTCGCGCCGTTGAACCCGACCTACACGAGCACGAGCTCGAGGGTCCGCTGCGCGAGAACGGCGTGGAGACGATCGTGACGCTTGACGCGGTTCTACGAGCGGGTCAAGCAGGTGCAGCCGCGGACGCCGCGTCCGGCGAGTCATCGCCACGAACATCAAGGAATACTTTCCGCCGGCGCTGCGGCTGCTGTTCACGCTGCTGCGGGAGAGACGGGACGGCGATCGCGATCGCGCTCGCTCCGGGCGATCACGATTTTGCGCACCTGCTGCTCGTCAACCACGGACGGCCGGCCGCCGCGGCGTCGGTCATCGGTCGCAGATCCGGCCGTCCTGCTGATGAGCGGCGGCACGACGGGGACGCCCAAGGGGGTCGTCGGCACGCACGGCGCACGTAATCTCGCGGGATGCAGTTGCGGATCTGGAACGCTGCTGCCCATGGCGCGGACCCGTCGAAGGACGTCATGTTCGTCCCGCTGCCGCTGTTCCACGTCTACGCCAACGTCGGCTCACAGTCGTTCGCGATCCTGCACGGGGCGCCCGATGGCGCTGGTGCCCAACCCGCGCGATCTGGCGGATCTGCCTGGCGACGATACGACGCGTGAAGCCGGCGTTCTTCAATGGGGTCCCGACGCTGCATATCGCGCTGCTGAACCACCCGGATGTGCAGAGCGGCAAAGTCGACTTCAAGTCGATCAAGGCGTGCTTCTGCGGCGCCGCTCCGCTGCTGGCCGACACCAAACAGCGTTTCGAAGCATTGACCGGCGCGCGCGTCGTCGAAGGGTATTCGCTGACCGAAGCGATGATGGCGGTCTGCGCAAACCCGGTGATGGGCGTGAACAAAGTCGGATCCGTCGGGATTCCGCTGCCCGACGTCGCGCGTGCGCATCTTCGACGACGCGAACGGCACACGTGTCATGCCTCCGAATGAAGTCGGGAAATCGCGCTCTCCGGACGGCAGTTGATGATCGGCTACTGGAACAAGCCCGAGGAGACGGCTCTCGTCCTGCGCGACCATGTGGACGACCAGGGCTCGTCGCGGTGGCTGCACACCGGCGATCTCGGCTATCTGGACGACGACGGCTACCTGTTCATCGTCGATCGCAAGAAAGATCTGATCAAAACGAGCGGGTTCCAGGTCTGGCCGAGGGAGATCGAAGAGGTGCTGGCCGAAACATCCATCCGTCGGTGAGGTCGGCGTGGCCGGCGTGCCTGATGCCACGAAGGGCGAGGCGGTGAAGGCCTGGGTCGTGCTTCGCGTTGGGACGACTGCCTCCGAAGAGGAGCTCAGAACGTTCTGCCGCGAGGAGCTGGCGCCGTACAAGGTTCCGGCACACGTCGAGTTCCGCGCGGAGCTGCCCAAGACCATGGTCGGAAAGGTCTTGCGAAGGGCGTTGAGAGACGAACACTTGAGAAAGTTAAAAGATTAAAGTTAAAGGTAAAAGTGAAATTCATCGCATTCCTGTTTTCCTTTGCCTTTTGCACCGTTTTAAGTTTTCAGCTTCCTCGTGCGGAGCCTGAACGGCACGAGGTATATGCGGTGCAGTTCGCGACGCTGGCGAACTTTCCGGTCGCCAGCCTGGTGGCCGGCGCCGACCGCGCGCGGCGCATGGACATCGCGATGATGGTCTGGGTGCTCAAAGGCAACAACGGCCGCGTCGCGCTCGTCGACTCCGGCTTCCACCGGGAGCAGTAGCTCCGCCAGTTCACCGTCAGGGATTTCGTGAAGCCGTCAGACGCGATCGCGCCGCTCGGCTTGAAGCCCGAAGACGTCACGGACATCTTCCTGACCCACATGCACTGGGACCACGCCGGCGGCATCGATCTCTTTCCGTCGTCGCGCATCTGGATTCAGAAAGACGAATACGACTACTACACGAGCGACGCGTGGCAGTCGACCAGGACCCACGGCGGCATCGATGCAGACGACGTGCTGGAGATCGTGAAGCGGAACACGCGGGGCCTCGTGTCGTTCCTGCGCGGTGACGACGACGACGTCGCTGTCGGGGATTGGGTTCGGCGTCGGCGGTAAGCACACGTGGCAATCGCAGTTCGTCACCGTGCAGCTGCGCGAGAAGGCGGCGGTCCTCGCGTCCGACAACATGTATCTCTACGAGAATCTCGACACCACACGCCGATCGCGCAGACGCTCGACGCCGTGTCGAACCTGCGGACGCAGGATCGGATGAAGTCGCTGGCCGGCGAGGCGCGGCTGCTCGTGCCCGGCCACGATCCAGCCGTGTTCAATCGGTTTCCGAAGGTCGCGGAGCGGATCGTCAGGATCGAGTAGCGCGGCGTCTGTATCGCGCGGGCCTTTCAGGTCGCGATCCGCCTGAAAGGGTCGCGCTACTTCAGTCGTTTCGCCTTCAGCAGCACGTCGACCGAATCCGGCCGGCCGTTGACGAAGTCCACGCGCGTCAGGCCATCCGGCGTCTGGCGGACGACGGCCGGAATCGACAGCTCGGTCAGGTGCACCATCCCTTCGGCAGCACGACCGAGTTGCGCGGCCGGCCGAGGCTCCGCTCGAACACGAGCTCGCCGCCATCGAGGCGATAGCTCTGCGGCGCGGTGTAGGTTTCCGAGAGGCGCAGCCGAATCGACTGTCCCTTCTTCACCGGCGCGAAGCGGGTGACCACGACCTCCTGGTCCGGCGCGACCTGCTCGCCGCCGCGCATCGATACCGGCCGCCTTCATCTTCGCGCCTGTCAGAATCTCGGCCTTCAGATCTTCGCCGGTATCGAGGATCTTGCCCGACGGCTTCGACACCGTGCTCCCCGTGCGCACGACGTTCAGGTATTTGTCGGTGCCTTCGCGCGACTCGGTGTAGTCGTGATACAGGCTGAACGCGCTCGTCTCGGGCTGCTGCAGGAAGTGCACGATGTCGCGATCCTGGTGGGCGCGCTCCGAGAGCCGCGCGCGTTCGGTCGGGCCCTGCGACGGCGGAGTTTCCCAGCTGCGCGCGTTGGTCAGCGCACGCGGCTTCGCCGCCTCGCCGGTCGGCGCGCCCGGTTTGGCCTTGAGGATCAATCCGCCGCGCCCGGCGCCTGATGCATGAACGTGATGTAGACGCGGCCGTCAGGGCGCGACAGCACCTGTGACGGCACGTTGCAGTCGGTCAGCTGATAGCCCGCCGGGAGGACGACCGCGTTGCGGCGAATGCCAAGCGGCCGGTCGAACACGATGCCGTCGCCGTCGCGGTGATAGCTCTTCTCGTCCTTGTAGGTCTTGATGATGCGAATGCGCGCCTGGCCGCCGTCCGCCGGCACGGGACGCGCCAGGTGGACTTCGATGTAGTCGCTCTCGAGATCCGGCGTTGCCGAGGCCGTGCGCCTTGGCCTGGGCGCCGGTGACCTGTTCGAACTTGAGCGGCGCGCCGGTCATCATGTCGTAGACCGCTTCGTCGCTGGCGACGCTGCCCTTCCGGATCGGATTGAAGAAGGCGGTCGCGCCGGGCGTGGTGGCCGTGACCTCGTAGTCAATCTTGAACGACGCCGTTTCCGGCGCGAGGAGCTCGTAGCAGCGTACTCGTCCTGTGAGGTTCTGCCTCGGCTGCGCCCCGACGGTTGCCGAGAGCACCGGGACGAGACCCGCAATGATTCGTTTCATGGCCGGAGTATAGCGCGACGCCTGCGGACCGTGACGACGGCCGACAGCGCGAGTACATCAGCGGATACGCGAAAGAGATGACGGCCAGCTTCTGCCCGGCGCTTCCGAACAGCGTGAAACCGGAGCAGCACGAACCAGACGACGGCGCCGACGTTCATCGTCTTTGCCAGCGGTCCGCCGCGAGTCGAATAGAGATACGGCGTCGGCACGAACGTCAGCACCGAGGAGGACGAATCGCTGCCGCCGTCGCCCACGCCGGCGGATGCAGCACGAACACATGGAACGACACGATGTTCCAGTGCGACGGAAAGCCGAGAAAGAACCCGTCATCCGTCTTGGCGTTGACCTGCGAGAACCCGTAGGCGCTGGCGAGGAGCGGCAGAAGCAGGAGCCACGCGGCGGCACCCGGCAAGACTCCTGCGCGCCACAGGAGCAGCAGCGGCAGCGACGTATAGGTGTGAAAGTCGATCAGGTTGTCGAGCGCCGAGCCGTCGAAGTGAGGCAGGACCTCTTTCACACGCGCCCTGCGCGCGAGCCAGCCGTCTGTCGCGTCGATCGCGGTGGCGATCATCATGAGGAGAAAGGCCCATCGGAACGATTCGTCGCCGCCACGGACGATGAGCACCGCAATGCCGGCGGCGCACACGAAGCCCATGGCCGTGTAGGCACAGTCGCGCCAGGCGGGACAGCAGCTCGACGCTCGACCGCTCGGCGCCAGAGGCTTCGCGCTCCGATACGTCACCCCGTCGCGCTCATTACGTCGCCCCGGCCGGGCTCAAGCGGTCGCGCTCCACCGCATCGGCCGCGCTGGCGTTGCGCAACAGCAGCGGCGCATCCCATTGAGCCGTGGCCCGACTGACGACTGGCAGCAGCACGAACCCGACCGCGGCCGCCACCGTTCTGAACGGCAGCGTCTCCGGGTAGTGAATGAACGCCGGCAGGCCGAGCAACGGCTCGCCGCCGCCGACCCTGAGCACCAACGACGCGACGAACGCCGCAATCGATCCGGTGCGATTGGCTTTCGGATCGAAGAGCGCGAACAGCAGCTGCGGGAACAACAGGACGAAGACGAGGTCGCTGGTGAAGAACCACAGCGCCTGGACGCTCTGGACCTTCAGCGCGAGGACCGTGGCCAGCGCGCCGAACAGGAAGATCGACGATCGGATGACGCGCTTCATCTGGACGACTGACAGCGACGGCCAGACGAGGCGCTTCAGGCAGTTCCAGCTGAGCATCGAGCCCGCCGAGAGGATCGACGAGCTGAAGCTGGACGTCACGGCGCCGATGATCGCCGCGAGCCCGAGAAGGCCGATGGCGCGCGGCACCGCTCGTCGCGAACAGCAGCGGCATCGCGTCCGCAGGCGTCGCCTGGAGTCGGGACACGATATCGGCTGGCCACGGATACGCGAAGGCGGCAATCCCCATCAGCAGCGGCGGAACGGTGAACGCGATCGTCAGCACGCCGGCCAGAATCGACTGGCGCTTGCGCGTCGCGCGGCGTGCGGCACGACAGCACGCGCTGAAAGTAGCAGTTCCACGGAATGCCGCCGAAGATCAGCATCAGCGAGACGTCCCACCAACCGACGACCGAACCGCGCGTCCACAGATCCGTGTGTGGCCGAATCGGCGGCATCAAGCCGACAGCCTCAGGGCGCGCTGCCGCGTAGGTGCGCCCAGGCGTGCGACAGGCCACCCGCGCCGTCGAGCGACGAACGGCAGCGCGGCGCGCCAGACCGAGCGCGACGAGCCCCAGCTGAAAGATGTCGGTGTAGGCCACCGACCACATCCCGCCGAGCACGGTGTACGCGGTCGTGACGACCGCGGAGAGCAGAATCGCCGTCGTCAGCGGCATGCCGAGCAGGACGCCGAATGTCGACCCGATCGCGACGAGGAGCTCGGCGCTCCAGAACAGCTCGCCGGCCAGCGCCGGCAGGAACAGCACGGCGGCCCACCGTTTTCCGAATCGCGCTTCCAGCGGATCGATCAGCGTCGTGAATTCGAAGCGCCGCATGATCGCCGGCGAAGAAGACGCCGCCGAGAATCAGGCTGATCCCGAAACAGAGGCCGCCCTGGATGCCGAGCTGGAGTGGAGGACTTGTAGGCGCCTTCGGTCGTGCCGAGCAGATACCCGCCGTCGACCCACGTCGCGGTCATCGTCAGCGCGGCGACCCAGAAGCGGCATCGCACGTCCCGCGACGATGAGATCGGCGGCCGTCCCGTCGCGGACCCGGCGCGAGGCGAACCAGCCGACCGCCATGAAGGCCGCGACATGGCCACGACTGCCGCGATCGCCGGTGTCACGCCGCTAGTCTACGGCGACATGAGACCGTGGAGTGGCACCGAGAGACCGCTCTAATCGGATCTGAGCGCGAGCAGGGGATCGATTCAGGAGGCCCGTAAGGACGGTAGAAGGCACGCCAGCGTCGCCACGACGGTGAACAGCACCGCCACGCCTCCATAGACGAGCGGATCGAGTGGCCGGACGTTGAACAACAGCGACTGAATCAGTCGCGCCGCGCCCGCCGCCCCGGCAAGGCCGATGACGAGGCCGATGGCCACCAGCTGCAGGCCGCCCTGCATGACAAGTCTCACCACCTGCCCGCGCTTCGCGCCGAGTGCCATCCGGATGCCGATTTCGGATCTCCGCTGCGACACCGCGTAGGCGAGGACCGAATAGAGACCCACCGGCGGACAGCACCAGCGCCAGGCCAGCGAAGATCGGCGGTCAGCGACGCCACGATCCGCTGCGCGCCCAGGCTCTGCGAGATGTTGGTCTCGAGCGTCGCGAAGAACGAGATCGGCTGGTTCTTGTCGACCGCTGTCACCGCGGCGCGGATGGCGCTCTGCAGCGACGCCGGATCGCCGTCGACGCGCGCCGACAACCGCCATGCCCGGGCCGCCCGAGCTGGCGCATCGGGTAGTAGATCTCGTCCGGCGTCGGGGCGTTGAGGCCGTTGGTCTTGACGTCGTGAATGACGCCGACGATCTCGGCGGTGATCTCGGCATCGCGGCCGCGCAGCAGCGTATGGCCGAGCGCCGACTCGCCGGGGAAGAGTCGCCGCGCGAACGACTCGTTGATGATGCAGACGCCGGGCGCGCCTTCGCGATCGTCCGCCGTGAACGGCGCGGCCCGCGGCCAGCGTGATCCGCATCAGCCGGAAGTAGCCCTCGCTCACGATCCCGAGGTTGGCGATCGGCCGCTGCGGCAGCGGAAGAATCGGGCGGCCGCCGACGCTGTATGGCGAACGCGGGTTGAAGCCGGAGAGCGGCAGTCCGATGGCGACGGCCGCGTCGGTGACGCCGGCGCTGCGCGCGCAGCTGCTCGACGACCTGCGCGAAGAACTCCGACCTGCTGCGCGGTCGTCGTGTACCGGCTGATCGGCACGCCGACGAACGCCGCTGGCCGCGCCTTTCGCCTCGAATCCGGGATGCGTCCGCTGCAGCTGCAGGAAGCTCACGAGCAGCAGGCTGCTGCCGACGAGCAGGACGACGGACAGCGCCACTTCGCCGACGATCGAGCGTCGCGCGGAAGCGGCCGGCCGCGCTCGCCCGACGATCCGCGCGCGCTGTCCTTCAGCGCCTCGACGAGCTGCGCGCTGCGACGCCTGCATGCGCCGGCGCCAGGCCCGACCAGCAGCGCCGCTCACGAGCGTGACGCCGCCGGTGAAGGCCAGCGCTCGCCAGTTCAGCGTCAGCGATGGTGTTCGGCGGCAGCTGCGGCGCCACGATCGACTGGATGGCGGACAGCGCCCACAGCGCCAGCAGCACGCCGAGCCCGCCGGCCACGATCGAGAAGACGAGGCTCTCGATCAGGAACTGCCTGACCACGCGCGGCCGCGTCGCGCCGATCGACTGGCGGACGGCGATCTCCTTCTGCCGCGCGGTCAGCCGGCCAAGGAACAGCGACGCGACGTTGGCGCACGCGATCAGCAGCACGAAGCTGACCGCGCCGATGAGCGTGTAGAACGTCGGCTCGAGGTTGCCGACGAGCGACGACGACGAACATCAGCGGAATCGTCGCGTTGTTGGCGTCGAGCCGCGTCGCGAAACTGCTCCTTCGACGCGCGGCCGATCGCCGCCAGGTCCGCCGCCGCCTGCTGCAGCGACACGCCGGGCTTCAGCCGCGCGATCGGCTGCGCGTAGCCGGCGCCGTTCTGGACCTGTTGCGCCGTGAGACCCGCCGACCTCGAATACGCGCGGCGCGAAGACCTGCACCTGCCCGAACGGCGGCGACAGCCGCGGCGGCATGATGCCGACCACCTGCCACGGCTGGCCGTTGAGCGTGATGGTCTCGCTCACGAGCGACGCTCGGCCGCCGAAGCGCGTCTGCCACAGCTCGTGGCTGATGATGCAGACCGCCGGACCGTTGGGCAGATCCTCGTCGGCGGTGAAATTGCGGCCGACCGCCGGCAGGATGCCGAGCGTCGGAAAGAACGAGCCGCTGACGCGCTGGCTGTTCAGCTGCTCCGGATCGCCGTTGCCGGTCAGCGTGAAATTGTCGAACGCCGAGATCGCCGATCGAGGCTGAACGAGCGCGCGTGTTCTCGAAGCTCCTCGTAGCGCGGCCACGACAGCGGCCGGGCGCGTTCAGGTTGAGCTGCGGGTTGTTGGTCCAGATCGCCACCAGCGACGAAGGATTCGGAATCGTGACCGGGTTGAGGACGAGCCGATCGTAGACGGAGAACAGCGCCGTGTTCGCGCCGATGCCGACCGCGATGGTCAGCGACGGCGACGATCGTGAACGCCGGACTCTTCCCGAGCGCGCGGACGGCTTGCCTGACATCAGACATACAGAAGTTGGAAGGTTGAAGTCAGAAGTATGAAGGCAGCAACCGATGTGCGGCAGTGAAAACGCGCAGAAGAACTCGCGCGTTGTTGGTCGACGCTGACCGGGCATGGGACGAGGACGTCGGATCCGGACTGCGTCGAGATCAGGAGGGATATCGGCAGAGGTCAGAAGATCAGAGTTTTCTTCTTTGAGAAGAACTCCTGATCTTCTGGCCTCTGTTCGAAATCTGCTCGATCTCGCTCAGGTCAGCTCGCGGTTGCGCGTCTCGGGGATCCAGATCCACGCGAGTGCGGCGAGGAGGAACGCGGCGCCGGTGATCGGTGAAGGCGACAGCCGAAGCCGCTGCGTCGCTGCGAGCCGAGCCGATCGTGATACGGCGCGGCGGCGCTCGCGATGCGGCCGAAGTTGTAGCAGAAGCCGGCGGCGGTCGCGCGGATCGCGGTCGGATAAAGCTCGGCGACCACCGCGCCGAGGCCGCTGAAGTAGCCGGTGCCGAAGAACGCGACGAACGGACCGAGCATCAGCAGCAGGACCGGCGTGCGCAGACACGCCGTAGAGCGGCAGCAGCACGGCGGCGCCGAGCACGTAGATGCACGTAGGTGCGCTTCCGGCCGATCGCGTCGGCGATGAAGCCGAACGCTCACGTAGCCGAACCACATCCCGACCTGCATCGCAATCACGAAGAGCGACATCGTCGACGACGACAGGCCGACGCCGCCCTGCGTCGGCGGCAAGCGCAGGTAGGCCGGCACCCACGCGTTGAGCCCCCACCAGGCGAACAGGCAGGCACGAGTTCATCAGCGCGATCGCGCGTCGTCACGGCCGCGACGTCTCGGCTTGAAGAGCGAGCTGAAGCGGCCGCGCTCGGCCACGTCAGCCGACTCCGCCACATCTTCGGCTCTTCGAGGTTCCGGCGGATCCACAGCGTGAAGAGCGCCGGGCAGCACGCCGACGAAGAAGACGCCGCGCCAGCCCCAGAGCGGCATGACGATCAGGTTGACGAGCGCCGCCAGGCCGTAGCCGATCGCCCACGAGCTCTGCACGAACGCCAGCGCCTTGCCGCGGTGGCGCGCGGGAAACGTTTCCGAGACGAGCGCCACGCCGGTCGCCCACTCGCCGCCCATGCCGATGCCGAGCAGGACGCGGAAGACGGCGAGCTGCAGCGCCGTCTGCGCGAAGCCGCAGGCGGCGGTGAAGATCGAGTAGATCAGCACGGCCAGCATCAGCGCCTGCTTGCGGCCGACGCGATCCGCGATCACGCCGAACGCGATGCCGCCGGCGGCCGCAGCGAGCAGCGTGATCGATCCGAGCACGCCGGCCATGCCGCAGCGACAGGTGCAGCGTCGGATCCTCGATCAGCGACGCGAGCGACGATCGCGTAGAGCATCACGTCGAACGAGTCGAGCATCCAGCCGAGCGAGGCCGCGATGAACGCCTGTGCGCGCGCGCCGGTCGGCGTCCCGCCACCAGCCGAACAGACGCCATCGCATGGCCGGGGCTGAGGCTGGGGCTGCGGGGCTGGATGGCTGGCTGAGCGTAGTCACTGTAGGCCGATCGGCTTTCACGGTGATGCCTGCGGCCTCGAGGCCGGCGCGGATTTTCGCGGCGAGGTCGTCAGAGCCGGGCGTGTCGCCGTGCACGCAGATCGTGTCGGCCTCGAGCGGCACCACCGAGCCGTCGATCGCGACCACGGTGCGCTCCTGCACCATGCGCACGGCGCGCGCGACCACGGCCGCCGGGTCGTGGATGACGGCGCCGGGCTTGCGGCGCGAGGCCAGCGAGCCGTCAGCCTCGTAGGCGCGGTCGGCGAACACTTCGGCGGCGACGCGCAGTCCGGCGGCGCGGCCGGCGTTCAGGATCTCCGAGCCGGGCAGACCGAACAGGATCAGCGACTTGTCGAACGCCGCGACCGCGCGCGCGATCGCCGACGACAGCTCGCGCGTTGCGGACCGCCATGTTGAACAGCGCGCCGTGCGGCTTGACGTGCTGCATCGTCACGCCTTCGGCGGCGGCGACGCCGGCGACCGCGGCCACCTGATACAGCACCATGTCCTCGGCTTCCTGCGGCGTCACGTTCAGCTCGCGGCGGCCGAAGCCGACCAGATCAGGAAAGCCGGGATGCGCGCCGACGGCGACGCCGTGCGCTCTTCGCGAGACGGATCGTGTCGCGCAGCACCGACGGATCGCCGGCGTGAAATCCCGCCGGCGACGTTCGCCGACGTGATCGACTGCATCAGCCCCGCGTCGTGGCCGATCGTGTAGGCGCCGAACGACTCGCCCATGTCGGAGTTGATGTCGATGCGCATATCAAGGCGTCTTCATTTCTTCAGCCCGGCCGTCAATTGAGGACCACGGTGAACGGCGGCGCGCGCGCTCGGCCCGACTGGAGTCACGAGGAGGGAATCGTTTGCCGTCCGCGGTGACGTCGCCGACGAAATCATCGCCCGGACGGCGTCTGGAAGAGCGGTGCGGGTGTTCCTCCCCTGAACTCAGGGCCGGCGGTCACCTCGACGGCCATCATCTTCCCGTCCGGCGCCAGATAGAACAGCTCCGGCCGTCGCCGCCAGCGCGGCGCGGCGCCACACGCCGCGCGACACCAGGACACTGCCTCCGGTGCTGGCGGAGCCGCCGCTGAAATCCGGCGAGAATGCGCGGACGTGCACTTCCATCGCGCCGGATTGGTCCGACGATGTACGCCACCCATCGTCCGTCCGGCGAGAACCGGCCCTCTTGCTCGGTGAATCTCGATCTGGACGAGAAGGGTGGGCGGCTTGCGACCGTCCGAGGGAAGCACCCAGAGGTCCGATAGCGTAGCATGGCCTCGTTGATGACGGTGTACAGAAGGAACCGTCCGTCGGGCGACCAATCGGCCGCCCTGATGAGACCGGCGCTGATCGAGCGCGCCGACCTCCTTCTCGTCACCCCTCGCCGCTTGCCAGTTTCTGATGCAGCGCGCTGTTGTTGACCATGAACATGATGCGCTTCCCGTCGTGAGTACCAGACGGAAACTCGACCAGGCCGGCGTCAAACGTCAATCGTGTGGCGCCGCCGCCCGCGGCAGATCGAGCAGCCACAGGTCCGCCTTTGCCCCATCCTGCGGGTTCGTCCGCGACACCACGCGCGCGTGCACCATCAGGGGACAGAGCCGCGCTCGCTGAAACGCACCCGGTTCCGCAGGCTGCTGACTCGACGCGCCCTGCCGATCGAACCAGGCCGAGCTGGAAGTCGGTCGTTGTCGATGCGGTAGACCAGGACGTCGTTGGACGAAGCGGAGAAAAAGCGCCGCCGTCCCGAAAGGAGCCGACCCGCTCCGCCATTGGCACCGGGATTCCCCGCGAGCGCCAGCCGTTTGCATGTCAAACGGCTGCGCCAGCAGCGTTCCCTCGCGAAGGAACAGCAGGCGATCCGGGATCAGAATCGCCGGCCGGTCGCGTAGTGAGACCGACCGCGATACGGCATCAATCGCTGCGCGCTCTGCGTCGTCTGGCTTCGCATCGAGTGTCCCGACGTATGTGCCGCTGCATCTCGGTCGCGCTCGGAGAAACTGCGCAGGTACACGAAGTGCCGACCATCCGGCAGGAAGGATGGGCAGCCAGGTGAAACTCTTCCCTTCCGCGATGCATCGAGCGCACGGTCAACGGCGACACGGCGCCGCCGGTCTCGCGAACTCGCAGCAGGCCGCCAGCCGTATTCCCGACGATGATGTCGCCATCGCGATTCCACGAGCCGCCGACCGCCACTCCAGGCAGATCGCACAACGTTTGCGGCAGACCGCCCGACACGTCGAGCTTGAGCTTGAACCGCCGGCATCCTGGAAGGCGATGAACTTGCTGTCCGGCGACCAGAAAGGCGGAGGCCCTGCGCACCAACGGGCAGCTCGGTTCCGGCGAGCGGCCGAACTTCCAGCGAATCCATGGACGCGGAGCCGGAGCCGCGGGATCGCCATCCGCGCCAAGCCCGTAGAACGCCGAGATGGCGGCCGTCCGGAGACAGGCTGAAGTTTCCTCGGCCCCGCCAACTTCGACGGTCGGCGGAATCTGGAAGCGCGTCGGGCCGGCCGGGGCAGGCCGCTCGCGGACGCGTTGATAGACGAGGGGCACCAGCGCCAGCAGCAGCAACGCCGCGATGGCCCACGCGATCCATTCGCGCCTCGCCGCACGGGAGGCGGAGCACGCTCGACACCGAGCGATGAACCCGACGCGTCCGACAACGCCTCGAGCGCAAACGCGAGGTCGCTGGCGGTCTGGAACCTCGCCGACGGGCTCTTCTCGAGACAGCGATCGACGATCCGCGCAAGGCCCGGCGGAATCGAGGCGGTCGGTCGCGATGAGATCCGGCGGGTGATCGTTCAGGATCGCCGTCATCGTTTCCGGCGCCGTATCGCGGTGAAACGCGCGCCGAGCAATACGTAACTG